>MDSW01182365.1_pt1 | contig 19910 bp, 14 predicted proteins | sample 811171 | NCBI WGS metagenome assembly MDSW01 (sample SAMN05326641, study PRJNA326480) | marine metagenome | isolation source: seawater | place: Atlantic Ocean: North West | collected 2012 | reverse complement strand
TGCAGTAGTAGAATTGATTGCTCTCCCTGGAGCACATATTCGCTATTCTACTGTTCAAAATTGGTCGGCCAATGTATACAATCTAGTAACCAAACGAGGAATTGCACATGAAAATGCAACCATCGAATGGATTGATGGGAATATCGGTTCTAAACTTACAATGAAATATCCTGCCGTCATTCTCAAAGGAGAGGGGGCACATGCAGAAGTTATCTCAGTGGCTTATTCTGGTAAAGGGCAACATCAAGATGCTGGTGCAAAAATACACCATTTAGCCAGTAATACAACAAGCAAGATTCTATCGAAGAGTATCAGTAAGAATGGTGGTAGAGGTTCCTATAGGGGAATGGTTACAGTTTCGCCAAAAGCAGAAAACTGCAAAGTGAATGTGGTATGTGATGCTTTACTTCTTGATGAAGAAAGTCGATCTGATACTTATCCTACAATGGAAGTAAGAAATTCAGGAGCAAGATGTGAGCATGAAGCATCTGTAAGTAAGGTGAGTGATGATCAACTGTTTTACTTGATGAGCAGAGGGCATTCCGAAGAGGAATCTCTGGCACTTATCGTAAACGGTTTCTTTGAACCATTTACTAGAGAATTACCAATGGAATATGCTGTTGAACTTAATCAGTTAATGGCTCTAGAGATGGAAGGAAGCATTGGGTGAGTATTCATCATGAGTCAAATCTATCTTGAACACGCTGCTACTGATCGAGCAGCACACATTTGGAGATATACTACATGGGAAAAGGCACACCCCACAGGTAAAGTCGATGTTTTTCCATCATCTACCTCTCCAAAAATTTCAATTTCACAGATTGATGGAAATCCTGCACCTTCAGGGGTTTCTATCGGGGAAGCATCTACATCAGATCTTGAAAGACTTGGGCATGATCTGGATTTCGACGATGGAACTGCAGCACCAACATTTATCGCTGCACTGGCTGATTCGGTTTCAATACTAACAATTGAAGATAAAACGAAGTTGCAAAGTCCATTACTAATCAAAATTGAGACTACAGGAGATATTTGTTCAATACGATTACTGATAGACATTGGAGAACAAGTTGAGGGTGAAATTATTACTCTTATCGAAGGTAACGCAAATTGGACTGGAATTCTCCGTGAAGGTAGATATGGTCAAAATTCTATAGTGAACGATGTTGTTACTCAAATTACTGGTCAACGATTATTGCGCTGTGATTCCCTTACCCTCGAAAGAGATGCACAAATCAAAGCAGGAACTGTGAATGCTTCATCTTCTCAAGCAAAAATAGACATTCGACACTGGCTTCCTGAACCTGGTTCATCACTCAAAGTCAATGGTTCAATCCTTTCATCAAAAGACAATAAAGTCGATTCGCATATTGAAATCAGCCATACTGGAAGAGAAACGTATAGTAGATTAGAATGGCACTCTGCATGTGGGGGGAAAAGCAACACTACAGGGACAGGTATGCTAAGAATTGATGCTGGAGCTAAAGGTGCAGATGCTGGTCAATTATTTCACAACTTACTGCTTTCTGAAAAGGCAACTGCAAATTCAATACCTGAATTAGAAGTTTTAGAAAGTGAAGTAGTAGGATGTGGTCACGGTACTGCAAATGGCCCAATTGATGAACAGCAATTATTCTACCTCTCAACAAGAGGATTCGATGAAGAACAAGCCAGATCAGCACTAATTGCTGCATTCCTAAATGCTCCACTTTCTGATATGGGCTCCCAAGAGTTGCATGGATACCTAATTCAACGTATCGAGAATCATCTCAAAACCATTTGAATAATGCACGGGTTGAAATCAAACAATTCACTCGACACAGTATGGGGCTGGACCTAGACGACATTAGAGCCGATTTTCCCATCCTTAGCAGAACGATGGAAGGTGGGCGACCATTGGTCTATTTTGACAATGCTGCAACCACTCAAAAACCAAAGCAAGTAATCCAAGCGATGAACTCATATTATGAAAATACTAATTCGAATGTTCACCGTGCTGTTCACACACTAGCGGGAGAAGCAACAGAAGGATATGAAATGGCTAGAACAGAAATTGCATCTTATTTTGGAGCACCAAGAGATCATCTAATCTTTACTAGTGGAACTACAGAAGCAATTAATCTCGTTGCATACGGATGGGCTAGAGCTAATCTATCAAAGGGAGATGTAATCTTAACTACAGAAATGGAACACCATGCCGACATTGTACCATGGCAAATATTGTCTAAAGAAAGGGGGGTCGAAATTCGTTACATTCCCTTGGAACGAGACACATTGACTCTAGACATGGAGGCATTCGAAATTGGAGTACAAGATGCTAGTCTAGTGTGTGTTGTACATACATCCAATGTCTTAGGTGTCAGAAATGATGTAGAACGAATAATTGAACTTTCCAAAACAACCGGAAATAATGGTTCAGGGGCTTTTGTGATGATTGATGCTGCGCAAGCAGCACCACATGAAAGAATCAACTTCGTTGAATTAGGATGTGATTTTATGGCTCTAAGTTCACATAAAATGGGAGGACCTACGGGAATCGGAGGGCTATTTGTTAAACCTGAGATAATGGAAAGTATGATTCCATTTATCTCGGGAGGAGATATGATTGAAACTGTTACTCTAGAAGGTTCGACATTCCAAAAAGGACCTCAGAAATTTGAGGCAGGGACGCCAAGAATTGCTGAAGCATTTGGTTGGCATGCTTCCGTGAAATGGTTATCCAAATTTGATATGAAAATGGTTCACCATCATGTCTCTAATCTTGCAAAAATCACTGCAAAGAAAATGAGTTCGATCCCAGGAATTCGAATATATGGAAGACATGATCTAAACACCTGTTCAGGAGTCGTTTCATTCCTACACGATTCAATACATGCTGAAGATCTTGCACATTTACTTGATTCCGGGGGATTTGCAGTAAGGACAGGACACCATTGTGCTCAACCATTGATGGAGGCACTAGGTGTTTCTAGTACTGCACGAGTTTCCTTCTGGATTTACAATACGGTTGAAGAGGCAGATGCTTTCATTGATTACCTGACTTCAATTGTCGAAAGATTCGGATAAACAGTATAAAGGGTGGAAAAGCATGAACGAATGGCCCCCTCCACTTCAGGAAATAATCAATGAATTCAAGGATTGTTTCGATAGAATGGAAAGATACGAACTTCTTTTTGAGTATGCAAAAAAATTACCACATGAATTGCAAAATAAAGATTGGACAGAAGAAAACAGAGTGAAAGGTTGTCAATCAGAAGCCCATGTCGAATGCACTATTGATGATAATGGCGGATTTCAACTTCATGGAGCAGCAGATGCAAACATTGTACAAGGGTTAATCGCGATTTTAGCAATCGGTGTAGATGGATTACAGCCTACTGAAGTTGCATTGCTTAATCCCAATTTTGTAGATGAAATGGGTGTAAAGGCATCTCTAACTCCATCAAGAGCCAATGGATTCATGAATATGTTTGAGATGATTCGTCAAACAGCCAAAAAAATGTCTAAAGAAGAGTGAGAATATGGGAATAGAAGAAGATGTGATGGATTCAATAAGGCCCGTCGAAGATCCTGAAATGAAAATCAGTGTAGTTGATTTGGGACTAATTTATGCTATAAGAGTGGAAGAAAGAGAAAGCGGACTTCATGCTGAAATTGATCTAACATTGACATCACCTGGATGTCCAGCAGCTCCTGAAATAATGGCGGCAGTTCATCGGGCAGGATTAGAAACAAAAGAAATTGATTCAGTGCATGTGAATTTAGTGTGGTCACCGAGATGGGATCCTCGAATTCATGCTTCCGAAGATGCTCAATTTGAATTAGGCATCTTCTGATTTCGGCACTCTCTGATTTAGAATCTTTAACAATCCCCTTAGAGTAACTTCGCTTACTCCACAAACCTTGCACACTTCATTCTGAGTTCGATTTGAACCACAATCAGCTGAAGCCCGATAAAGAAGAACTCCTGCAATTCCAGATGGCTTCTTGCCTTGCCATGCCAAGTCATTCTTTGTCTGATCCCAAATCTCATTGGCCCTGCCTAATACCTTAGGAGGAAGTTGAAGATCGGAGTGGAACTTGTCCAAATATTCGGTTGGACCAGTGATATGGTGGGTGCCTAATTCACGTGCAACCAATCGAATTGTTCTCTTTAATTCCTTGACTTCAACCTCTGAAATCATATCGAAATTTTCAGCAATATCTTCTATCCTGCGAGGAATTTTAGCCTCTCTCGCTGCGATATAAACACAAGCTGCAGTAACACCTCGTATTGAACGGCCTGTGACTAAACCTTTCTCAACTGCCTTTCGATAAAGAGCACTTGCTTGATCACGCAATTGTGGAGGAAGATCTCCTCTATCCCTGATAAATTGCATAGCCTTTGCTAAATTTCTTGACCTACTATCTCGAGTTTTTGAACGCTGATCAATTGTGGCTCGTCTTCTCCAATCTCTAACCTGTCGACTAGACATTCCATTCATCCTAGCATTACTTCCAATCAAATCCCGTTTGTCGATTACAGTTGAGAGGCCCTTATCTGAAAGACTAACAGTTGTTGGGGCACCGACTCGTGAACGATCTGCGCCATCTGAATGATTCACCCATTCTGCTCCAGGATCAATCATGTTCTGCTCAGCAACGAAACCACAAGTGGAACATACTGTCTCGCCTCGAGTAACATCTGTATCCCATTCATTCGCTCCACAGAGAGCACAAGGTTCTGCTTGACCATCTGTTCGACGTTGTTTCTTACTTGGCCGTGGAGAAGATACGAAATCTCCTCCTCTGCTTGTTCGTTCAATACGCTTGCTTTCTGATTCTCTCTTGGGTTCCATATCCTCACTCTCTTCCCAACTCGGGGTTGTATAGTTCGACTCCAGAGTATATAAAGTTAACTAATTATGGCGTCATGTTTTCAAGTAATGGTGAAGGAATAGTTTGATTCACGAGAGTACGAATAGGCGCATGTGGAAGTCATCCGCCTACCCGGCATCCATCATGATACAAGTATCTCAATTGTAGCTGGTAGCGAACGGAGTGTATTGATTGATTCGGGCACTGCTTGGCATCAGGTCAACGTTGAAGAACGAATCAAATCAAAAATCAAACATTTACCAAATTTAGAAGCGATTCTATTGACTCATCGACATTACGATACTGCGGGTGGAGCGAAACACCTAGGCGAGGCATTTGAAATTCCGATACTGATTCATTCTTCAGCATCAAACTCTTTGCTTTCTAATGATCAATTCACTACATGGGCGTCAAGATATGATTCAGACATGCCGATCACGAATACAATTCCAATTGAAGACGGTTGGGAAATGGATCTTGGCGGAGGTTTGATCAAATCTATTCATACACCTGGTCATTCAAGTTGCCATACTTCATTTTTCATCCCTGAACTTGCAATTCTTTTCAGTGGGGATTTGATACCTGCGTCAAACTTTCCTGGGCGAACAGATTTGCCAACCGGAAACATCCCACACATGCTCTCATCAATTGAAAAAATAATCCAATTGGAACCCCAAGTTCTTGTCCCTTCAAGGGGCGAGGCAGTCAGGGGAGACGACGTAATTCAGGTTTTGAAACAACACCAGAAATTCTTTCAAAAACTAATTGAAAATAAAGGAGAATTACCCATTGAGTGGCCTAAACCCGCAAATACATGTATGTGGTGGACTCCAGAACCGGCTTGGAATTAGTTAATATTGATCAGGCTCATCCTTCTTTGCTTTCTTCCATTCTCTGTAACAAGGACGACAAATACGTACTCGTCGAACATCCCGCTTTAGCCCATCTTCTCCCCATACATCAATCGCATTGTCTATGGCAATAGAACGGCCGCCGAAGCGTTTGTCGGCCCAAATTTCGCATTTAGCAACATCACAAGGGACTTCCCCCTCTTCATCATCAGATTTGACTTTCTTAGCCTTCGGAACACGATTTGCCCGTGTCTTCTTCTTGAAGCCCATACCTAGTGCTGTAAAGGGTTGAACATGAATCTTGGGTATCATTCAGACTTCTCAATTGAAGCTTCACGATCAGGACCTACCCCCACACTGGTAACTGGAATCCCCAATAACTGCTCAATATTTTCAACATAAATTCGTGCTTCTTCAGGGAGAATAGAATACCCTTGCCCCGTAGCTCTTGCCTGCCTTGCTAGTTTAAGCCATTCTTCTAGAGATAGTGGGTTGAATCCTGGTAATTTGATTGTTATCGGTTTCGCACGCTTCAAAGAATCAATATCTGCAGGAAATTCGTGAACTTGTAGACCATCTATGTCGTATCCAATCACAATCTCAAGTTCATCAATCCCACCTAGAACATCCAATTTTGTGAGGACAACTTCATCAAATCCATTGACTCTCATAGCATGTCTAAGAGGAACTATATCTAGCCAACCACATCTTCTAGGGCGGCCGGTAGTAGTTCCAAATTCATGTCCCACTTCTCCAAGGTGCCTCCCGGTATCATCTTCTAGCTCTGCGGGAAATGGGCCATGCCCTACCCTAGTAGTGTACGCTTTGACTACTCCAATACAACGTTCTACATGCCCTGGATGAATTCCTGCACCATGGGTTGCATTTGCTCGACTAGTTACTGAACTAGTAACAAATGGGTATGTTCCTTGTGAGATATCTAAAAGAGCACCTTGAGCACCCTCTAACAAAACGAATTCACCACGTTTCAGAGAATGATCTACCATCACCCCAGTAGGTCGTACACTATCGCCAAATCTAGTTTGAATCCAATCAAGATCAGCTTTGAGAGTAGGTTCATCTATACTAGGTTCTAATCCCGCTGCAGTCAACTGAAGATTCATACGATTAACCATTGATTTAATTCTCGACCCATCAGATAATACAGAAGGTAGGTCAACAAAACGAATTCCAATACGGTCAATAGCGTCACGGTATGTAGGGCCAATCCCTCTCCCAGTGGTTCCAATCTCCTTATCTGCGCCATCCAATATTCTATGGTATGGAAGTGTGATATGTGCACGTTCAGAAATGAATAATCGTTCGCCTTCGGGCCTCTCGCCACCAAACGCATACCAGGAATCTAATTCCTGCTCCAACTTCCAAGGGTCAATTACCATCCCGTCTCCAAGAACTAGATTACAATGGCTGTAAGTGATTCCACTTGGGAGATGATGGAAGGCAAGTTTTCTCTCACCAATTACGATTGTGTGCCCTGCATTGGAACCTCCTTGGAATCTAACGACCCAATCTGCTTCCGATGCTAATTGATCAACTAACTTCCCTTTACCCTCATCACCCCACTGTGCTCCGAGGACTACTGTGGCGGGCATGATACACGTCGGGTGACAGAGGCCTTTGAATGATGCCTCTGCTAGAGAATGGGATACGAGCCTCCTCCGATGCGGTTATGAAGGGGTCATTAGTCCCCGAAGCCATGGCCCGGTTCCCTGAGGCGGAAGTGCGCAACTTGCACAAGTGGGTCTGTATGAAATGCTCAGCAACTCACAGAGGACGTAAGAAGCCACTAAAATGCCGCAAATGTGGGTATAAGGGGCTACGGCCAAAGATTGTTGAAAAGAAACAACGTTAATCAGAAATTACCGTTAATTGTAACGGTATTATGAAAAAATCAACAGTTGAGGATTTACCTATTGTACTTCACGGAGAAGAGCCTCAAGAGCGGTTTGTATTTGCAGACAAAGTGGCCCAAAATGGATGGGCAAGTTAGCATCATTGAAAATCTCGTCCAACTTACTCGCAGTCATACCAAGACGGACATCCATGTCCTTATCCTCATTCAGTAACCATTCGGTAGTGGCGTCTTTTGCAGACTTTCGAATATTTCGGGGTACTTGACTATCTTGAAGTTGCTCAAGAACTGTTGCAATCTGTTGGATTCGTGAATTTACATCGCTCATGTCTACTACACATCCTTCCGCACTGTTCACTGCGTGGTAGACGGCCGACTTTAAGTTCATTGCAGAATAGAGCAGGATAGATGGAGACCGCCGAACCCTCTGTTCTTGTCGGAATTCTACGATTTCTGTTCCTTTTATGTTGTATGGGAGGCGCTGCGGCAATGGATCATTGGCAACGAAGAGTGCCCAATGATTGGTGGATTCGATGGGGAGTGGCAATAGTTTTCTTGCTTTGTATAGAAATGATGATGATTGGAGCCGATTTACCAATCCTTCTAATGACTTTAGGAATAATCGCATGGGCATCAATAAGTGTCCTAGGGACACCCTCACTAGCCGATATCAAGGCTGGTTCAAAACTGGATTTAGCTGTTTCATTTTGGTACATTCTAGGATTCATTGGCCTTGTAAGTAGCCTATTTCTCCATGGGGAAAATGCACTTTGGATTATCGGATTTTTAGTTGACGCCCCTATATTTAATTCAACAAATACAACTGATTTCGCGTATTATTACCACAATGCGCATCTTCTACTTGATCTCATTGGACTTTCTATTTGTTTAGGATTTATTGAACTAGCCTGGAGAATGAGACTGTTGCACGGCGGTGCAGATGCCAAAGCACTAATGATTGTAGCAATAGCACTTCCATGGTTCGGCCATAGTGTATCTTCTGACTTGACAATAGGTGTACTTGGAACAACGGGGGTAGCCCCACCCATGATTTCGGTCCTTGTTTGGTCAGCAGTTGGATTCCTGTTACTTCCAATTTTTACAACGATTAGAAATCTTTCAAATGGTGTAAAATCTCCATTGAAAATGATATGGCATGCTGAAAAATGGGAATTAGATAAAATTCTTGGCAAACATGTCTGGATTTTGAGTGAAGTAATTGATGATACAGATGGGGCCCGTAAAGTAGTGGTTAGAATGAGGCCACGAAGAAAAAAAGAAGATAAAGAGACCATCTCTAAACATATATCAGAATTGAAGGAACTGGGGGAAACTGAAGCATGGATCACTAAGAAGCATCCATTCTTGATCTATGTTTTTCCAGCTATTATTCTAACTATGATTTTCGGCGACCCCATAGCGTATATACTGCTTGAACTCGGGCAATAATCACACTGGACTCTTATCTGGAATTGATGTTAATTTGTCTACAACCTTTGAAAGTCGATCAACTAGGCTATTCTTCTCTTCGCTCTGTATCAATGCGTGTTCAAGGACTTCATCTAATGAATCCACAGCAATAACCTCGACCATGGATTGATATTTTTCATCAATTAAGACATCCCTCATATTTGTCCGTGGAACAATTACTCTTGTTATTCCTGACTTGGCAGCTGCTTCAATCTTGGCAGTGACTCCCCCAATCGGAAGGACCTCTCCGCGAACGCTCAAACTACCAGTCATGGCCAAATTCTGGTCTATAGGTAAATCCTCAAATGCACTAATGATTGCAGTTGCCATAGTAATTGAGGCGCTATCTCCATCGACTCCGTGGGTACCAGGGAACTGAACATGAATATCATAATCTGCGATATCCTTTCCTGTAAGTTTCTTGACTACTGCATTGATATTTGTTACACTTTCTTTTGCTAAATCAGAAAGTCCACCAGTAGCATACACTGCCCCATTACGTCCTTGTGCGGGTGTAACCAATGCCTCTACTGGGAGAACAATCCCGGAAAAATCTGAGAGGCCTGAATCCGCTCCAAGAACCGCCAATCCATTTACTCGTCCTACTCGAGCACCACTGTTAACCAACATTGCATACTCATTCTGACGCTCGATATATCGATCTGCAATCTGCTGCTCTAATGGCTTTGCAATTATCCTTGCACGAGCGATATGTTCAGGAGTTACGACTGGTGCATCTTCTTCTGCTGCAAGATCTCCTGCAACACGAACTAATCCACCAAGTTCTCGCAAACGTAAAGTTAGCTTTCCACGCCTTCCTGCCCTTCGCTGGGCTTCCTTCAGGACCAATCCAACCGCTTCACGATTAAAATGAGGAATCGGTTTTCCTGATTTTTTATTCATCTCATTTTTCACTTCTTGAGCAATAAAACGAATTAATCGACGACGGTTAGCATCGGTATCATCCATAGTTGTGTTCACATATACTTCGTAACCATAACCTCGAATTCTACTTCTCAATGCAGGATGCATTCTTTCCATAGAATCAAGATTTCCTGCTGCAACCAAGATGAAATCAGAAGGAACTGGTTCAGTCTTAGTTAAAGCGCCGCTACTCCTTTCACTTCGTCCAGATATTGGAAGTGCCTTTTCTTGCATTGCAGTCAAAAGAGCCTGTTGTTCTTCCATTCGAAGCATGTTAATTTCATCAATGTACAAAACACCATAATGAGCGCGATGGATAGACCCTGGCTCTACTCTTTCATGAGCAGGTGTAGCCAAATCAGCACCTGATTGAAATGGATCGTGTCTAACATCACCAAGTAATGCTCCTGCTAAAGCCCCAGTTGCATCCACGAAAGGAACATCGTCACCACGTTCATGTTTAACCAATAATTTTGGAATATTGTTTTCATCAGATGCTGAAAGTCGAGAACGCAAGAAGAAATATCCGAATGCTAAAATGAATCCTCCAAACAACAGCGTAAGAATATCTCCTGAAGAAATCGTTGCGAATACCAATGCGGCACCCACGAATATTACAATGAACAATAGAGTCTTGTTAGTTCGCTCTCTCTGTTGACGAATTGCAGCCTTTCTCTCTTTGATAATTCGATCTCCTCTTCCAGCAGGCACGGTTCGAACCTTCGGTTCATTCTCGTCTTCTGCGTTGCGATAAACAAGAATATCTTCCATCTGTTCTTTGGGAAGAAACTCTGTCATTGAACGAGCTAACATGGACTTTCCAGTACCAGGATCCCCCATCAAAATTACATGTCGACGTTGTTCTGCAGCCTTTCTTACTACGATAGATGCTGCATCTTGACCAATTACTTGGTCGACTAGTCGTTTGGGTAAAGGCACATCCTCAGTTGTTTCAAATGTATTAGAGTCAGAATTCAGACCTTCTACCCATTCTTCTACAGGTGTGGTACAAATGTCTGTTTCAGATTGAAGGGCGTCACTCCAATGTGATTCTTCAGATTGAGTGATTTCGAGATCAGAATCTTCAATAATAGATTCATTCGCAGAATCTTCAGAATCATCAACAGATGTGGACATAGTGTATCCCTCTTATTGAATGGTGACAATGCCTCATTTTTGAAGGTGCGGAATGCAATAAACTACTTCAAACCTCAAAGTTTTCCGCCATTATCCAACCATTGTTGCCCATAATACGCCCACTGCTCCATTGTCCAACCTGGCGGAAGACCACTAGCTGGAAGTGGAGGCCCTTGATGAACAGGTGCTGGTGCCGGAGCAACTGGTTGCTGGAACAAATGTTCAGCACCGCCATACATGGAATTTGCAGAGTGATCCGCTGCGGGCATAGTCTGTGACCAGTCTACAGCCGCAGGAACTCGGTTCTTTCGAGCAACAAACAGAAGGCTGAGTCCTACTCCTGCAATCAAGAATAAAGCAACTATTCCAAGAATCTGAATCAATGGGAAATCTGAACCTGAAATTCCAGTAGATTCCGACTTAGAGGGGTCCTCTGGGAATGCATCCTTGTTGTCTCCAACTCCGTCCCCGTCTGTATCCAATGTTTCAGTTGGATCCTCGGGGAAGGCATCTTCCGAATCTGGGACACCATCTCCATCTGTATCAATTACTTGAGGTTCTGAAGCTAGTAGGCTAAACGACTTGACACTCTTGTAATCAAATCCATCGGTATCGGTAGCTAAAACATCAACCTTGACCTCATCTCCTGCTCTCAAGCCCTCTGGATAAACTGATATTACTTGGAATTCTTGATCAAATCCTTGTACTGTATCTATGCTATGACACACTCCTGTAATCGTATTGCAAATCTGCCAAGTAACATCAACAGTTGTAAATGTCTCAGTACCTGAATATGATACTGTAACCTTTGGAGTTGTTTCATAATCTATGGTATCATATTCCAAGACTAAATCTCCCCCATTTCCTTCATCCCAAGTCATTATGATATCTCCAATTACGTTTACAGTAAATGTGAATTGACTTACTGCTCCACTAGGGTCAGAAAGGCTGACTTGCACCAATTTCGGACCCTCTGTCGCCCAAGACATCGTATATACTCCAATAGCAATTGGAGTAACCGCACCTGGTTCAGAACTGGTTAATTGGGCAAATATATCAGCATCATCACCATCCACATCAGTAGCATGAAGCGAGGTGTCTAGAGTATATGATTCGCCAATCTTCAATCTAAGATCTTCTAATCCTGTCATATCAAATCGAGGAGCATCATTGATATTCTGAACAATCACTGTTAGAGTTGTATCAGTAGATTGGGATTCATCACTTGACCTCAAAACTACTTCAACAGTACCTGTAACATCATCATCTAATGTATCGATATTTACCGTCTGACCAGTAAGTATAACTTCAACAATGTCTGCAGGAGTTACACTGACTACATGGATATCAAGAGAAGCTAATTCATTCTCACTAACATCTTGTCCATTGTTATCGGTATCTGAAAGATATTGGGTTAATGCTACAGCAACTGAACCTCCTTCGCTAATTGTTTGAGTAGGAATTGGTGACCAACTTGGAGCGCCATTCGGAATTACTGTAAAGAAGACTGTTCCATCGTTTTGGTCTTCGCCATCAGACATGGTAACCTGGATTCCTTGATTCCGAATATTATTTTGAGCATCTCTATCAACGGCTGAAAATTGCACATCCATCGTCATAGCAGCGGCATTCCATGATACGAAATTAGGAGAATTACTAGTAACAGTTAATTGATTGAGTGGCGTTTCTGCGTCAGCAATTAATCCCACCATAGAAACTGTCTCTAATGTGTCCACCTTTACTGTTGGAACTCCAGCATAACCTGCATCTGTCGGCGAAAGAACAGTTGGAAGTCCATTAAGCAGAGTAAATGCATCTTCAGTAACTAGCCAATCAGAAACCTGATCTCTAGAATCGGTCCATCGGCTACGGATGTCGTAATCTCCACTACCTGCACTTACAGGAGGAACAACAGTAGCGACATATCGTAGGTTCTCACCCTGTCCAATTGTATTTGTTGGAATTGAAACCCAAGATGCATCCCAGGAATTCTGAGTAGAATGTTTTACTTCCAACTCAGGAGTCATAGAATCAAGAGTATCTACGGAATCATTTGGTAATGCAGTCATATCAAAACCAAGACTACCGCCTCGAGGAATTGTGGTACTTGAACCATCAGCTTGTGGACGAACAGATGTAGGAGGAGCATCGTGATTTACTGTTCCATCCCTTACATTGTTACTTCCAATTGAGTCAGTAACAGTGATCCGAGCACGGAAACGTGTTTCGCCATTGTTTTCAATTGTCTCACCGGTTGAATCCCAAGTTGTTGAGTATGTTTGACTTGCCTGAACTGCAAGATTGTTTACACTTGTTGAACCGATGGATGTTTCAGTCATCCCATCTACCTTGAAAATCTCAATTGTTCCACCATCTGCATATACATCTGCGCCAATATTCTTGATTGAAAGAGATAAATCGACCATATCTCCAGCAATTATTCCTGCATGGCCGGCACTACTTGCAGCAGTAAACGAATCGATTGCAACATCAATTGGAGGCACCATTGAAGAGTCAGTTGCCGATAATACATTGTAGCGAGCAGATCCACTACTCCAATCATCTTGTAACCAAGCAACTGTCATCATGTTGGACATTCCGCCATTTACCGTTGAAACAGGTACCGTCCATGAGTGACTGGTGGGTGAACTGGATAGAGTCATAGAGATAGGGCCACTGTTTGAACCATCAACTAACCATTTCTTCCAGCAATGTCCTGGCTTGGAACCGTCTGCATATGGATATGAATTGCAGATATCTTCGGTAACCGCTGCGATAACTCGAACGTCCGATGTTCCGCCACCAGTATATGCTGCCTCTACTGTAATTACTGCATTATTTCCATTCTGGGTTTGAGATATCGTCATACTGTAATCATTCACGGTACTATGCATATTGTTTGACTTCCCTCCCGATTCTGAAAAGAAATTGTCGTAAGCACTGGTACCACCAGCTCCACCCTGATAACACGAAGATGTACCTTTTGCGCAATCGCCGAAATAAGCCTGAGGAGCACTGTTGGCACCATCTGATGAAAGATGGCTTACTCGGTTCATAGGAGCGACATTTCCAGCCTGAGAAGTGTAAATATTGCCGTAACTTGCAGGAATATACGAGATGTAAACAAATTCATCTGAATTCGCATTCTTCAAATTCTTCAGAGATGGACTTGCACTGCCATAACAAGGGGGGCAATTTTGCCCACCGATATACTCTGCCAAGACTACGTGACCAGGACTAGGAGCATCAAGAATAGCAGGCACATCGGCAAGAGGCGTAGGTTCTGGCTCTTCAGAAAAAGGTTCGACGAATGAACCCATGGACATGAGAACAATCAGTAATGTTAGCGCGGTCGAGCATACCATACGGTAAAGCATGGAAATCCGAGTACTTGGGCGCGTATAAGAGTTGGTCGAAGAAGTTTGATTCCCCAAACAGATTTGTTTCGGGAGTTTGAAATGTAAACCTACTCAGCCAATAGACATGGGAGATGGCGAACTAATCGTTCTCAGAGAGACTGGAGGGAGAGTGTACGCTTTCTCAAAGTCGGGAGGAGAACGACGGATTAGAGGAGTAGGGAGAATAGATCCCGCCATTGTAATTGGAGATTTAGAAATTGGTAAATCCATAACAATAGGAACGAAAACGTTTGTTCGAATGGCTCCAGGATTGCCCGAACTTCGAACCGCAATGGTTCGACGCGCTCAAGTGATTACTCCCAAAGATGCAGGATTCATGATTTCATGGATGGGAATTGGCCAGAACGATAGAGTCCTTGAAGCGGGGTTTGGTTCAGGAGGGCTAGCAATGCATATTGCACGAAGTTTGGGGCCAGGGGGTACTTTGATTTCTGTAGAGTGCCGTGAAGAACATGCTTCAGTTGGTAAAGAGAATATGCTGCGATGCGCCGAAGCATTTCCAGGAATGCCTACATGGACATTGCTAGAACGAGATGTAGTCGGATGTGCTGAAGAAGTTGCGTTATTAATCGAAGAATTAGACGCTGTAATCCTAGATATGCCCGAACCTTGGACTGCAATTCCAGAGATGGCGACAATTCTCCGACTTGGAGGTAGGTTAGCTTGCTATTGCCCCTCTCCTGAACAATTAGCTAAATCGTGGGCGACTGTTGAAGATTCGGGATTGACTGTGGAATGGGCGGGAGAACTAATGGAAAGAAGATGGACATTAACAAAAAGAGGAGGAGCAAGACCTGGAAATACGCCCATTGGACACACTGCTTTACTCCTAATAGCAGAAAAAGGACCTAAAGAACATGAAGAAGAGTAGTTATTCAACTACTCTAACAACTTCAGAACATGATGGGCAACGGAATCTAAACGGTGGAGTCTTGTCTGCAGGTAACTTCGATCTAGTTGTACAAAATGGACATATTGCTGAACCATCAATACTCGGTCGAACTTCGCCCTCGGCTAAAGGAATGGTTTCCTCTTCGGGCTCAGAAACTTCGGGTTCTTCTTCTTCAATGGATGCAGCTTCAATTGCAGCAATAGATGCCTGTGATCTTCTCATTGACCAACGAAGAGTCATTATTGCCAATAATGCTAAGAAATATCCACCTAACATCAAAGATAAGCTCGTTGAATTGTTGATACTATGCCCAGTTGGAAGGGAAATACCTGCCGGAGCAACAGGATCATCTTGGACATAAATGCCAATTGGAGACAATACAATAGTTCCTGAACCGTCATCCTCCGAGGCAGTAATTGTCAAATTATAGAGGCCTGCATCTAAATCGTTGCTAGTCAAAGTAAGAGTCATAATCACTGCTTCCCCAGGTGCCAAATCATAAGATGGGAGAGTAGATCCTGTTGGTTGAACGTCCCATGTTCTAACCATACCTGAATTTAGACCCCTACCTGAAAGAATGAGTAAGCCCTTCCTCTGAGAATTGCCAGTGTTCTCGACCTTCACCACCATAGTTAGACTACCCTCACGATCAATTACTACGCCGCCATCATCAACTAATTCTATGTCTAAAAGAGGTGCGCCATTCAGACCCGTGGATTCAATTAAAGTGACTGTTGACGAAGTCGTGGTTGATGCTGAAGGGAAATCAACTGGACGTGCCACCAATGTTACCTCATGAGAACCAGCAATATTGGATGACGAAGAACTACAAGAAACCATGACTTCGATAGAAGAACCCGCTGGAACTGTAATACTGGAAGCGCCTATTGCACAATCTAAACTTGACAAAATCTCCAATGCATAATCTCCAGAACTATCTGTAGGATTGAAAATATATCCAGATAGAGTAACTACCTCGTTGTGTTGTAAATTCGCCACTGAAGGCGAAAGAGTAACTTCCGCTGCAAGTGAACCTTGAACAATTTCTATCGAAGCAGTGGAATTGAATGACGGACCGTTAGTAGAGAATGCGTGTAAAGTCAAAGTGCCAACTCCATCGCCCTTTACTTGAACCTGAACAGATTGAGTCGCACCAGATGCAAGTGAAAATGCACTTTGGGACAAGATTACCTGCACATCATCAGGATTGGAACTAACTTCAATCTCAAATACTCCGGCTGAATTCCCAGAGTTTACAATGGTAAAATCAGCAGTACTCCAAACAGAGTTTAGAATAGGTAATTGACTCACACCAGTACTCAACAATGGGATCCCTCGCGGCGTTATTGAAAGAGAAACCGATAGAGAATCGAGTGTCGAACCATCTATTGGAGATACCAATTCAAAGGTTACAGGACTATCATCCGCAATTGCAGATTGTTCTGATACAATTGAGACAGAGATGGTTTGGGTTTCACCCTCAGAAAGAGAAACTGAACCATTGTTCGTAGTGAAGGTGATTCCAGCAGGAATAGATGACCAAACCAGCGAGGCATCAAGAGAGGTAGTCCCTTCATTCTCAATATCAAATGTAAAGGAATCAGATGAACCTGGCTCCAATATAATGCCAGTAGTCTGAGGAGGAATGATTCTAAGTGAAGTCCATGGTAAAATATCCAATTCAATCTGTCCAACATTTGTTTGAACTCCGTCGATGGAAATAGACGTATTCGTTAAATTAGCTAAAAATGTGATATTCACCAGACTACTTCCAACTAATTCGATATCTGAATCAGCAATAATTGTAATCGGCATGAGTTCTGATGATCCTCGAGAAACTGTTGTTTGTTGAATTGTAATCGAAATACCATTTACTACAGAAGACGATGCAGAAATGGACAAATCTTCGGTCCCAGTATTGATTATTATTGCATCAACAGTTGTTGAAGTTCCAGGCTCAATAGATATCGCTCCTGAAGGCAATTCAACATCCACAGAAAGTTCCGAACCAATAGAAAAAGAATGAGACAATGCAGTAGTAGTGTCTCCTTCAGCCTCATGAATACTAACTGAAAGATTACATTGGTCTCCTTCATGTGCAGATGATAGGATATCTAGACCAAATGACCAAGCAGCTGCAGCATTAGTATCGATTGAATTCACACTATCTACAAGACATGCTCCTGTACTAGAAATACTACCTGGAACAATGGACAATGAAACTCCATCAGTTCCAATATCTGTTAAGGTTAGAGTGACATTTCCTGAACTATCTGGAGTCCAAACACCATCAGAAGAGAAACTGGATTCAAACAAATGAGTGCCATTTACATCAACTACCATTACAGTACTTACACTAGTATTCCCTAGTGCGCTTGCTGCATGTAATCGGAAACCATAGGGCCCTGGAGTAGCATTGGAAGGAATTTCAAGTCTTAAATCCACAAATGTAGATGATCCTGAAGACAAATTTCTGACGATTGGATCACTCCAAGTAACTGTCCAACTGGAGGCATCTAGACCTTGTGAAGGAATAGATCGTGGCATGGAGGTCCCACCAGAGGAAGAATTCTCCCAAGGGTAAGAAAGATGGCTAGTCTCATTGAAAACAGTGGCCGCAGCAGCCTGCTGCAGTTCTAATTTGAGCGAGGCAGAAAGAGCAATACTGTCATTAGAACCTACGGGCGATTCACCAGTCAAAGTAGCATAAATGACGCAAGCAGCCAAATAACTTCCAGATAATGAAGGATGGCTGCCGTCTACAGAATATAACCCATAGAATGTACTAGCAGAAGAAAGAGGATTAGAACCTGTAGATAGGATATCATCGTGGATATGCTTGAATGCTAAACCTACTGGGGCAATCCAAACATCACGACCCTGAATAGTCATGTTATCTCTGAAATCAATGTATCCTTCCTCAAGTCTATCTTGCATCATTGTGAAATTAGAATAGATTGTTGGATTCGTAGCATCTCCATTTCTACGCCCCCAAGTCATCATTAGTACCGATTCAGAAGATTCATCCTCGATTGCTTCTGCCAATAAAATTGCAGCATCTTTATCTTCAATCCAAGAAGTAGCAGTTCTATCAAATCCAGGCACCTGACTTTGATCTTGTAATACAACATAATCCCATACCGTATTTGGATCTCTTAAGGTAGAATTCCACGAATGTCCTGAAGTATTTACGTTATCCCAATGACCATTAAATCGCATTCCCCCTCCAGTTAATGCTTCAGCATCAGTCACCCCTAAATCCTCTAAAATTGAATGAAGAGAATTCTGAGAAGTGTAGCTATTTCCATACATTAGTAACTTATTGATGGTAGTGCCGTTACTACCTCCCGTATTGTTTCCACCAGTGTTATTTCCACCAGTGTTATTTCCACCAGTGTTATTTCCACCAGTGTTATTTCCACCAGTGTTATTTCCACCAGTATTGTTGGAATTATTGCCTCCACTTGATTGATTCGCCCAAAAACCGGCTATGTCTGGTTCAGCCCCAACGCTGAGTAAAATCGTGTCTTGGACAGAACCATGATTGGAAATTTCTACTGGAAGAATCAGAGTAGTATTGGTTTCAGATTGAACAAGCCCATTGTCTCCTAAACTTGTAGCATCGATATCAGGGAGATACATTGCACCTACAGAAAGATGGATCTCAATACTGGATGATGCTCCACTACGATTGACCCAAATCCACTGAGTTCCTGAAGAATTAGCTGAAGGATTCCCCCCTAATGAAATCACAATTTCCAAAGAGTCACTAGCATACGGGTATACCTGATTTATTGAAGTTTGACTAAGATTTACCACCCATTCTGGGCCTGCAGATGATGTACCTAATGAGATATCGAAGTCATGAATTGATGTATCGTTGTTCTCAATGTTCAAAGTTACATTTGTTGCCTGTCCTGGAGTAAGTACAACAAGGTCCCGATCAAGGTCCAAAAGTACGGTAGAATCAGCAGATGCAATGCCTACCAGTGGCCCACAAGAGACCATCAAGAGAAGAACACAGGTCACTATTGAACCGCGACGCATCACCTTAACGACTGATATCTTCGCTATGAAGCCCTCGCGAACAGGATAAATCGTAATAACGATTCATAGAACTGCTTGGAATGCGGAGATTATTGTATCATCTAATCGCTCCCAAGTAAATTGAGTAGGGTTACTTGGAACTCTGCCAAAGTGCCCTCCGGAAGCAGTTACTCCGTAAATTGGAGCTTTTAATCCAAGATTTCTGATAATATGGCCCGGCCTAAAATCAAAGTTTTTACTGACCAAAGATGCAATCATCTCGTCAGGAACTAAACCTGTGCCAAATGTATCTACTCGTACGCTGACTGGTTTGGCGACACCAATTGCATACGCCAACTGAATCTCGCATTCACGGGAAAGGCCTGACGCTACTACGTGCTTTGCAGCCCATCTTGAAGCATAAGCCGCAGAACGGTCTACCTTTGACGGGTCTTTGCCGG
>MDSW01124048.1_pt1 | contig 19918 bp, 16 predicted proteins | sample 811171 | NCBI WGS metagenome assembly MDSW01 (sample SAMN05326641, study PRJNA326480) | marine metagenome | isolation source: seawater | place: Atlantic Ocean: North West | collected 2012 | reverse complement strand
TCTCTCCACTAACCAAAATATCAGTGGATTTACTAATACTTGATACAACTTTTGCCCCGAGATTTTCAGCTTGAGATTTTGCTTCTGCTCGAGACATATTTCTTAGTGTTCCAGTAAATAAAATTGTTTTACCAGAAATAGATGAATTTTTAATGACTATTTTATCTAGATAGACATCACATAGCTCTAAAAGATCAATCATTTCCTTTTGATTATCTTTATATTTTAAGTATTCATTAAATGAATTTATAGCTTTTGGGCCGAGCCCATCTACAGCTTTCATTCGCTCAATAACTTCATTTGATAGGCCTCCTTTTGAATTTATAGCATTTACGAATTGTTCAATATTAATGAATATAGAAGAAATTGCTTTAGCATTTTTTTCTCCAACAAAACGAATACCAAGAGCATAAATTAACTTTGAAAGGGAAACTCTTTTCTTGTCATCAATAGCATCTATGAGATTACTAAATGATAATTCACCCCATCCTTCTAAACTAGATATTTCTTCAGCTTTATTTTTTAGTACATAAAGATCAGAGTATTTTCGAATGAATTTCTTCTTATACAGTAAATTAATTTGCTTATCACCCAAGCCATCAATATCCAATGCATTTCGAGAGACGTAATGCCTTAATCTACCGATAATCTGAGCTTCACATTGATACGTTCCTGAACAACGTATAACAACTTCATCTTCATCAATGACTATTTTCGATCCGCAAACTGGACACTTAGTTGGCACCTTATAAGTATTATTTCTTTTTTTATTTTTAGTCTTTACTACTTCAATAACATGAGGAATTACGTCTCCTGCTCTTTCAACAATAATATTATCTCCTTCTCGAATATCTTTTTTATGCATTTCATCAAAGTTATGGAGAGTTGCATTAGATACTAAAACCCCTCCTATATTCACTGGCTTTAACCTAGCAACAGGTGTTACTGAACCTGTTCTTCCAATTTGTATATCTATTCTTTCAACCGTTGTCTCAGCTGATTCAGACTCAAACTTGTGAGCAATTGCCCATCTCGGTGCCTTACCAACTGTTCCTAGTCTTCTCTGTAAATCTAAATTATTAATTTTATAAACAAGGCCATCTATATCATATGGAATATCTGCCCGCTTCTTGTTAATATTATAATAGATATGTTCTAAATCTTTAATCCCTGTGCAAATTTCTAAATATGGGCTAATAGGAATACCCCATTTCTTAAACTCTTTCATTTGTTGATAGTAAGTTTCTTGATCAGTCTCTTCAAAATGACCAAATCCATGAGAAATAAATTTTAACGGTCTTTTTGAAGTCACTGCAGAGTCAAGTTGTCTTAAGCTTCCAGCCGCAGCATTTCTTGGATTTGCAAATTGGCCACTATTAATTTTATTAAGTTTTTGAAAATCTGATTTAGTAATAAAAACTTCCCCTCTAATTTCAATTTTATCAGGTGGTGACTTGGTTTTAAGTTTTCTAGGAATATCTGCAATTGTTAAAATATTTGGAGTAATGGCTTCTCCAATTTGACCGTTACCCCTAGTGGCGCCAACATTTAATTCACCATTTATATATATTAGATTAATTGATAACCCATCTATTTTTGGTTCTACCGAATACTCAATTTGGCCATCAAGATCCTTAAGAAAATTATTAATTTTTTTTTCAAAGTTAATTAGATCTTCCAAATTCATGGCATTATCAAGCGACATCATGGGCGTCGGATGATTAAACTTCGTAAATAATTCAGATGGAGAACCGCCGATTTTATCTAATGGACTATTATTAATTTGAATATCTGGATTTGATTTTAATAACTCTTTTAATTCAATAACAAGTTTATCATAATCTGAATCTGAAATCTTAGGGTCATCTTTATTGTAATAAAGATTATTATGAAAATTTATTTCAGTAGAGAGTTTTTCTAATTTTTTTTTTATATTTTTATCAACCACAAAATTGAAATTAAATTATATCCTCAATTATTTTATAGCTCATTACATACCACTTACTATCAGGAAAATTATGTCCTAAAGTAGCAGCATATCTCTTTGCCTCTTCATATAAACCAAGAGAATAATATATTTCCACTAATCGATGCAATGATTCAGCAGTATAAACTGAGGTTTTATAGTTTTCTAATATATCGTTATATCTATTTATTGCTGAAATCCACTGATGATCAAATTGATAATATCTTGCAATTTCCATTTCCTTTGCAGCAAGACGATCATTAATAATATCTATTTTGTCCAACGCATCTTGAGCAAACTGTGAATCTGGATATTTTGTTGTGACTTCGTAAAATGCTTGTTTTGCTTTCTCAGTCATACTTTGATCTCTCTCAACATCTTTTATTTGCTCAAAATAATTTAGCGCTCTAAGATAATAAGCGTAAGATATTTTTTTACTTCCTGGATATAAAGCAATAAATCTCTCAAGACTATCCAAGCTTTCATTATACATTGAAGACTTATAATAACAAAAAGATGTCATTAGCTGAGCTTGGTTGGACCACTTAGAATATGGATACTGTCTTTCAATATCTTCAAATAAAATAGCTGCATCAACAAAATCTTTTTTGTTAACTAACTTCATTGCATTTGAATATAAAATTTGAAGTCTCTCTCCCTCAGTTTCAGGAGTTTGTAGTTTAGTGTCGGCACAGCTCACTAATACTGTAAGTAATAAAATAATACACGAAATCTGCTTAATTTTTTTCATAAAAATACAATCTATAACCTATCTTAAAGATTATTTTGCAAGATGAAAGTTTATTTCTAGCTAGAACTAAATTGCAGCTGAAATTTCTGTATGGGGTTTAATTAGTCTTTGATCAATGTCAGAGGGACCTTCATTTATCAATTTCCAGTTAGAATGGTCTGACAGTAAAGTTTTTAAGAATTCTTGAGTTAAGTTATGGCCTCCACAATAAATTTCAAAATATCCCTCAACTTTCTTTCCTAGAAGAAAAATATCACCAATAAAATCCAAAATTTTATGCCTTACAAATTCATCTGGATATCTTAGTTCTTCATCATTCATTACACCTTTCTCATCAATAAGAATGGCATTCTCAAGTGATCCTCCTTTTATGAGACCTTTTTCAAGAAGCATATCAACATCTTCCTTAAATCCAAAAGTTCTAGAATTTGATATTAAGTCTCTATAAATACTTTCTTCAAATGAATCTAAAGTCAGTTTTTGATGATTTAAAAGACTATGATCATAGGAAATAGTATAATCAATACTAAATGATTGAGCAGGCAATGCTTTAATAAAAGCGTTTTTATCTCCAAGTATGATAGGCCTAATTATTTTTAAAATTTTTCGGGAACTTTTTAAATGTTTAATACCAGCTTCATCAATTAAATTCACAAATATTTTAGAGCTTCCATCAAGTATAGGAACTTCATCAGAATCAATATCTATAAGTGCGTTATCAATTCCTAATCCATGAAGTGCTGACATTAAATGTTCTATAGTACTTACTTTATTACCAAATTTATTTTGTACAGTTGTACAAAGCTGAGACTTAACTATATTATTTACAGTTGCATCGATTATATTTTCTTTAGATGAAGTCTTTAAATCAATTCTTTTGAACTTAATTCCAGTATCAGCTGGAGCAGGATGAACTTTTACATTTGTATTGATTCCCGAATGAAGGCAAACGCCAGTAAATGAAATTGATTTTTTTAAAGTTTGTTGCATAAAATTTATAATAGAAATTGATGTATAATCGCTTTAATGGATCTACTACAGACAAAGATTATTACTTCATATTACTACTAAATAGCTTTAAAAAATTCATAAACTTTTGAAATAATTGATTTTTTTTCAACATCAAAAGTATCTCCATCTGATTCAATTTCATGGTTAATTGCATACGATAGAAGTCCAAACGCCGAACTCATGGAAGGATTATCAATCATTAATTTAGACCCATTAATTTTTAAAGAAGAACCTAATCTGCAATTAGATAAACTAAATTTTTTCTTAAATATTTTTTTTATTAGCGAAGATTTAGAACCATATCCAGTATATACAATGTTGTTATCAACTAATGCATGATATTTAGTACTTTGAATTTTATAATAAATAAAATCTATAAGCTCTTCTGCTCTGGACTCATAAATTTTAAAAGAATTTATATCTTCTTTATCAATTTCTTTTGAAATATCAATTTTATCCATTTTCTTTCTAATTTCTTCTGCTTCATTTATGTCTATTGAAAGAACATTACATAAGTCTTTTGTAAAATTATACGAGCCTAACGGAATTGTTTCAAAATAGATCAATTGATTATCTAAAGTAAAGGATATAAAAGTTTTAGTTTTTCCAATATCAATGCATATTCCTCCAAGACTAGATTCTTTTTCATTTAAAACGGCAAGACTACTCGCATAATTACTTAAAACTATTTGTTTCACATAGATATCTATTTCATTAAAAAAATCATGGATCTTTTTAATTTCTTCATTTGTGGAAATAATATTGTGCCATCTAGTTGTTAGATTTTCCACTTGCAAACCTATTGGATCAGAAACACTTTTTGAATTATTAATTCTATAACTTATAGGAAAAGAGTGTAAGGGTATATTTTCATTAGAATAAAGCTCTTTGAAGTCATCACATTTAAAATATGATTTTATATGCTCATCTTCTATTGATTCATTTTTAGTTTCAATAAAATGATCTATATATGTTGAGCTTACAGATTCAGAAATATTTATATAAACATCTTTTATTTTTATAGAAGCTTCATCCTCAGATTTTTTAATGACTTCTTTTAAATGCGCAATTAAAGTACTTTTATCAAGACTAAAAGGATCAACACAATTGATCGAAAACTTACTTATTCCAGAACCGATTAATTGTAGAATTTTTCCTTGATTTACTATTTCAAGTTCTTGAGCGACTAAACAAATAATCTTATCAGGGCGAATATCAATTGCACTTACAAGTTTTTTTGACATTAAACTTCTTCTAAACCAAATCTAACCTGTTCACCGTCAACTTTAAAAATTGCTCTACCCTTTATTCTTAAATCAACCTCAATAATATTACTGTCTAAGATTTGCTTGTCTTCAAATAATGTTTTTAAATTTTTCAAAGATTCATCTATATTCATGTCGGGAAGTTTGACTAATAGATCATTTGATAAAATTATATTCCATCTCCTTTTATCAACTAATTCTAACCCTTTTACTTTATTTATCACTTCAGGAAAATTAATATTAATTTCTTTAATAATTTCATTCAACTTTATTTCAGCTTTTTCTCCTCTAATATTAAGAAGGTTTTGATATGTATTCATATCGGGATTATTTGAAATGATTTGACCATCAATATCTATCAGAAAAATATTTTGATTATTATAAAAAATAGCAAATGGATCACTTTCGATAATATTAACTCTCAATGTACTTGGATAAACTTTCTTTATATTTACTCTCTTCACCCAGCCTACCTCTTCAAGTAAAATTTTTGCTTGATCTTTATCAAACGTAATTAAACTATAAAAATTTGAAGAAAGAATTTGCTTTAATTCGTAAGGATCAGATTTTTCAGTTCCAATAACTTTAATATCCTTAATTGTAAAAAAATTATTTAATAAATAAGGGTTAAATTTAAATACTAAAAAAAGAACTGAACATGAAACCAATAATAATAAAAATAATAAATTTACATATTTAACGATTTGTTGACGCATCATTTAAGATCCAATTAATTAATTCATCAAAATCAGTTCCTTTACTCTTAGCAATTTCTGGAACAAGAGAAGTTGGAGTCATTCCTGGCTGAGTATTAATTTCAAGTATATAGAAAATTTCACTTTCTTTTTCTAATATAAAATCAGTTCTGGAGATTCCTTTGCAACCTAATGCATTATGGGCTTTTAAAGCAAGTTTCTCCACAAAAATTATCTGCTGATCAGTTATTCTAGGAGGAATAATATGTTTAGTTTGCCCATTGTCAAAGTACTTGGATTCATAATCATAGAATTCATTTTTTGGATCAATCTCAATTGATCCAGTCTTATTATCACCATATATTGCTACTTGAATTTCTTTGCCTTCAATAAATTTTTGAATAAGTATTTCATCCCTTTCTTTATTCTGATCTAAATATTTTTTTTTATCATCATCATTCTTTATTATACCTACTCCAACACTTGAACCTTCATTTCGTGGCTTTAAAACATAAGGATAATTCATAGGGTTTTTTTCCTTAATATGTTTCAAGCTTGACAAAATAGTTTTTGGATAGCTCATATTAATATCAATAAACTTTTCTGAGGACTTATGCTTATCCATTGCTAACTCTGAAGCTTTTATTCCAGAATTTGTGTAAGGTACATTTGTTAATTCAATTATTCTTTGAACCTCACCATCTTCTCCCCAGGTTCCATGTAATGCATTAAAAATCACGTCAGGCTTATGTTTCTTTATTTCTGACTCAAGATTTTCATTAGCATCAATTTTAATAACCTCATAATTATTTCGTATCAATGCATCATTAATTCCTTCAGATGAAATGATACTAATTTCTCTTTCTGAGGAAATTCCTCCATAAATTAACATCACTTTTTTATATTTATTCATATGCACCTAAAATTTTTATTTCCCATTCTAATAAAACACCTGTTTTATCAAAAACTTTTTTTCTTATCAGCTCACCAAAAGTCTCAATATCATTAGCGGATTCAAATTGTTTGTTTACAATAAAGTTCGCGTGTTTATCAGATAAAGTAACATTATTCCTTTCAATAGTTTTTGACCCTGATATCTCAATTAACTCCCAAGCTTTTTTACTTGATTGTGAAGTAGGATTTTTAAATGTGCTACCAGCTGTTCTTACTTTCTGCGGCTGAGAAAGAATTCTATTTTTATTAATTTCTTCCATCTTATTGAAAATTTTATTCTTATCACCGCTGAGTTTATTAAATTTTATTTCTAAAATTATTAAATCTTTAGTTTTAGTATTATTTCTGTATGAGAAAAGATCTTCAGAATGATCGATAACTATTTCATTTCCTTGATAATCGAGGCATTTTGCTGAAAGAAAGATATCTTTAATTTCTGATCCATAACACCCTGCATTCATAGCGACCGCACCACCTATACAACCAGGTATTCCAGTTAAAAATTCGAAACCTTGAATTGATTGCTCTAAACAAAATTTAGATAATACTTTATCAAGAACACTTGCTCCAACATGCACATAGTTACTTTCAACATTTATATTATTGAAATTTTTTCCCAATTTAATTGTAACTCCTTCAATGCCACCGTCTCTTACAAGTAAATTAGAGCCCAATCCAATTATTGTTCGATTTATATCTGTCGGCAATAGCTTTAGAAATAAAGCTAGCTCACTTAAAGAGTCTGGTGAATAAAAAATTTCTGCATTACCAGCAACACCAAACCAAGACATTTTAGAGAGATTAAAATTAAACTCTATTTTTCCTTTAATATCATTATCGGAAACAATCTTCTTGACTAGATCACGAGTCTTACTCATATGCTCTCTTTAGCATGGAATAAAAATCATATGCCCATCTTGTAACACTTCCTGCTCCAAGAAATATAACTGATGTTTTTCCATTTAGTTGCTCTATCAAATTTAATATAGAATTATTATCAACATATATTGATGAGTTAGTCTTCGATTTACTTGCTATATCTTTTATTAGTTCATCCAATTTAAAATTGCTTGGTTTTTTTTCACCAGCTGAATAAACCTCAGAAACTATAACATGATCAGTAGAAGAAAAAGCAGCCGAAAACTGTTTTTTTAATGAAACTATCCTAGAAAATCTGTGTGGCTGAAAAACTGCAATTAAGTTATGAGATGGTCTTGATTCTTTCATTCCTAATAAAACATTTTTGATTTCAGTCGGATGGTGAGCATAATCGTCAATTATTTCAATATTTTTAACTGTGCCGACATGGGTCAAGCGTCTGTCTACACCCTTAAATAGAGTAATTGCTTTTTGTATTTTTGAAATTTTTAATCCTATATGTGATGTAACTGCAATCGTAGCTAATGAGTTTAGAACATTATATTTTCCAACTAAAGGTATGGAGAAATTCTTATACTTTTTGATTTTCTTATTATCGTCTTTGATAAAAATATCAAAAATTGTTTTATTATCCTTGGTTCTGATATTTGTTGCTCTAACATCATTTTTACTACTAAATCCATATTTAATAATCTTTGTTGTTGAAATATTGCTTATAATCATTCTAATGTGCTCATTATCACCGCAAACAATTGCACATCCATAAAATGGAACTTGTGTAATAAATTTACTGAATGATTTTTTCAAATTTGAAAAGCTTTTATAATAATCTAAATGTTCTTCATCTATATTCGTTATAATAGAGATAGTTGAAGATAATTTTAAGAAAGTCGAATCAGATTCATCTGCTTCAACAACCATCCATTTTCCCGACCCTAACCTAGTATTTGTTCCATATTCATTAATTATACCTCCATTGATAATAGTAGGCCTATAATTTGATTTACTTAACACAGAAGCAATTAAAGAGGTTGTTGTTGTTTTTCCATGAGACCCAGAAACTGCAATGGTTTTCTTTAGACTTACTAACTGAGCCAGAATGTTGGATCTAGGTATTGAAGGAATTGAATTTGATTTAGCAAATTTTAATTCTACATTATTTTTCTTAATTGCAGAGGAATAGATGACAAGATTAACATTTTTAAGATTTTTCTTAGAATGAGCTATAAATACTTTAATTTTTTTTGCTCTCAATCTTAAAATATTTGAGTTTAAACTTAAATCACTTCCTTGAACGGAATAACCTAGCCCATTTAAAATTTCAGCGATTCCACTCATTCCAATTCCACCTATTCCTATAATGTGGATTAACTGTTTTTTATTAATTTTCATAATTCATTTCTTATTATATTAAACATTTTTTCAGATGGGCTTAATTTTCTAACCTTAGAAACTTGAGTATTAATATACTTTCTTTTGACTTTATTCTTAATAATTTTAAGTATTTCAAAATATATTTTTTTCACACTTAAATTTTTATGAAGAATAGTCTTGCTTGTTAACAATTTCTTAAGTTCAAGAGCATTATAATATTGGTGATTATCAGCTGCATAAGGATACGGAATTAAAATAGAAGGTTTACCATAATAAATTATTTCATTCACTGTAGAGGATCCTGATCTAGAAATTATTAAATCTGACTCAAATATCCTTCTCGGCATATCAGAAAAAAACTCTTTAACATTATTTTCTATTCCTGATGATTTATAAATATTTCTAACTAAATTTAATTCTTTTTTACGTACCTGATGATCAACTAAAAAACGAAATTTATTATCATTTTGCAATTTAACAATTGCATGGGGAATAAAATCTGAAAATGATTTCGCTCCCTGGCTCCCACCTATTACACAAATTTTATAAATTTTACTGTTATTTTTCCTTGTTTTTGAAGACTTATATATCCTAATAGGCATTCCTACATGAATAGTTTTACTTAAGAAATTTTTATGAATGTTCCTAGTTTTAATAAATGCTGTAAATAGATATTTAATTCGACTCATTAAAAAATTATTAGCTTTTCCTAACACTGCATTTGCCTCATGTGCTGCAATTTGGTATTTTAAAAATGATCCAGAAAGTAAAAATGGAAAAGTAATATACCCTCCAAATCCAATCGTAAAACTTGGGTTTAACTTAAAAAAAATAACGAACGATTGTAATAATATTATAGGAAAGTTAATTAATTGTGAGACTCTGCTATTTGACTCAATCAGTTGCCATATTGTTATTATTTTGTCATTATTAATTTTAGAAAAAAAAGTTTTCCCTCTTTTATCTGTAACAATATAGCAATCTATTTTTCTTTTTTTAAAACTATTATATGTTACTTGAATAGGTAAACAATGACCCCCTGTTCCACCGCCTGTAAGTATCACCCTTTTCATTGAAATATGATGCCTATATATTATGTCTTTTTTTTGAAAACATCATTATAAAGCCACAAGTAACCGACATTCCAAGAATTGAAGATCCGCCATAACTTATAAATGGCAATGTAATTCCTGTTGTTGGAATAAGTCGAATATTCACTGAAATATGAATTAAAGCTTGCAGGCAAAAATATACAACAAGAGTGAATAAACTAATTTGAACAAAATGGTTATTGTTACTATAAAGACTTTTAAAGCTGTTGTAAGCAATTATAAAAAAAATAGTTAACAATATTAAACATCCGATAAGACCGTACTCCTCAGCTATTACAGAAAAAATGTAATCAGATTCTGCTTCAGGTATTTTTTCTTTAATTACTCCATTACCCGGGCCAACACCAGTTAAGCCACCAGACTTAATTGCCTTTAATGACATTTCTGCCTGAGAAATATCATATTGATCAGGTGCAAGAAAAGAATTAATTCTATTTTGAACATTAAAATTAAAAAAATAAATCACAAGAAAGGCTATGATCCCAAGAATGATAATAGAAGTTAAAATTATAAAACTAAATCCACTCAAAAAAATTGCAGAAAAGTAAATAGCTGAAACTAAAATAAATTGGCTAATATCTGGCTGAAGTACCAAAATAATAGAAATTGATAAATATATTATAAAACTTAAAATATAAGGATAAATTGTATTTTTTCCAACTTCGTTACTTAAAATAAATGCTAAGGACAAACAAAAAAAAGGTTTAATGATTTCAATAGGCATGATGGTGAAATATTTTACATCAATCCATCTCTTAGATCCTTTAATCTCATTCCCAAAAAAAAGAGTAGATAATAAAAGAATTAAAAAGAATGAAAATAATATAATGCTAAGAAATTTAATTTTGCTAACCTCCAGAAAAGAGATTAAACAACATAGTGTTAATCCTACTATCAGATAAACTGCTTGGGAAGAAAATACAGAAAATACATTGTTAGTATTAGAATACTGATAACTTTGATTGATTGTTAAGCTAATAAAAAGGCCTATAAATATTAGAGATAAAATCGAAAAAAAAATTGGCTTATTTATCTGATACCACCATTGAGAAAAAAAACTATTGTCCTTATTTATACTATCCTGCATGAGTTTTATTAAATCTAATCAATTTCTTGAACTTTTCTCCCCTAACTTCAAAATTTTTAAATTGATCAAATGAAGCTGCTCCAGGACTAAATAGAATTGTACTTTTAGATTTACTATCTTTAACACTTGATAAGGCCATTCTTACTGCATTAGATAAATTTTTAACATAATAAGTTTTAGTTCGCTCATTAAAATAATTAAAAAAAGGATTCTCATTTAATCCAATCACAAATACCATAACTAATTGATTTATATACTTATTTAAGACTTTAATATTATCATCTTTTGCCAATCCTCCGCATATTAAATAAATATTCTTATAATTTTTTAAGGCGGTAATAAGTGATTCAAAGTTTGTTGCTTTTGAGTCATTTATTATTGTTATTCCATTATTTGATAAAACTAATTCTTGCCTATGTTCAAGGCCCTTAAAAGATTCAACTGCGTTCAATATCTTTGACCGTTTTAGACCTAATAATTCTGAAATTTTAAAAGTGATAAAAACATTTTGGTCACTATGATCTCCTGAAAGATTATGATTTAAAATACGAAAATTTGTAATAGTTTTTTTGATTGTAATTTTTTTTGAAATATCGTGAAATAAAAAAAACTTGTTTCGAAAATCAATATTTATAATTCTTTTCTTTATTAATTTTGGAAGTTTTTTAATTCCATTTTTAAGCTCTTTATGATTGAGATTAACAATACCATATTGATTAGAATTTAGATTTTGAAATATTTTTAATTTCTCACTCGCGTATTTTTTGATGCTTCCATGCCTATCTATATGATCTGAACTAAGATTTAATATACATGCATAATCAGGTGAAAATGAATTTGAATTTTCTAGTTGGTAAGATGAAATTTCCATTATGTAAACTCCTTCTCTTAATTCTTTTGAAGAAAAAATAGATTTACCAATATTTCCTACTAATGAACATGGTATATTATTTTTTTCAAAAATATGGTGAAGAAGTGTAACTGCAGTGGACTTGCCATTAGTACCAGTAACTCCAACAATTTTAACCCTATCTTTATATTTACTATTTTCTAAATAAATTTGAAATAGGTCAAGCTCACTAATTATTTTACACTTATTTTTTTTTGCTAATTTTATTAATTTATGAGCTTTAATTCCTTTGGTCTTAAAACCTGGACTTACGACTAAAAAATCAATTTTTTTCCAGTTTTTTTTATTGTCCAAAAATATTTCATATTTTTTTACTTTAAATTTTTTTCTGATAATTGCGTTGTCATCCCAAAAATAAATATTAGCACCACTCTTATGCAATGATGCAGCTATAGATTTACCTGTAACACCCATGCCTAAGATTAGTGCATTTTTCTCTAAAAAAACCTTCGATGTAATCATATAATTTAGCGTATTTTTAAAGTAGCTAATCCTATTAGAGCTAGGATTACCGCTACAATCCAAAAGCGAATAACGATTTGGGATTCTGGAACACCCTTTTGTTCAAAATGATGATGTAGAGGAGCCATCTTAAAAATCCTTTTTCCGGTAAGCTTATACGAACCTACTTGAAGAATGACTGAAACTGCTTCAGCAACAAATATTCCTCCAACGATTGCCAATACTAGCTCTTGCTTTATTAATATGCTAATGGATCCAATTGCACCTCCTAATGCAAGTGATCCTGTATCTCCCATAAAAACCATAGCTGGAGGAGCGTTATACCATAAAAATCCTAACGCTGCTCCAATAATTGCAGCACACAAAACTGCTAATTCACCTGCACCAGGTAAATAATTTATGTAAAGATATTCTGAATAGATAATATTACCAGCCAAATAACAAATCAGAGCAAAAGTTAAAGCAACAATCATTATAGGAACTATTGCTAAGCCATCTAATCCATCTGTAAGGTTAACGGCATTGGCTGATCCCACAATAACCAAAATAATAAATGGAATTGAGAAATAACCCATATTCAAGAAAACATCCTTTAAAAATGGAAGCGACAGTAAATCTAAATTTTGGAAGTTTAGAACATTTTTTATCCAATAAACAAAAATAACTACTACAAATATCTGAAAAAGAATTCTTATCTTTCCTGAGATGCCATTACTTGAATTATTTTTTATTTTCTTCAGGTCATCTATAAAACCAATCAAACCAAAAGAAATCATCACAAAAACTACGGGCCAAGTTATAAGACTGTCAGGGTTACACCAAAATATTATTGAAATAATAATTGATAAAAGAATTATTATCCCACCCATAGTTGGTGTTCCCTTTTTTGCTACAATATGTGATTGGGGTCCATCAGTCCTTATAGGCTGTCCATCAACCTGAAGAGCACTTAATTTTCTAATAAAAAAAGGCCCAAATAAAATAATTAGTAAGAATGAAGTCATTAATGCTAATCCTGTTCTAACAGTGAGATAGCTCAGTAAATTTGCTATTAAATCAAATTCTAAATAATTTATTAAATATAAAATCACAATAACTTCTCAATTTAAGTACTCAATTACTTTATTTAATTTTATTGAATTAGAGCCTTTTACAAAAATTGAACAATCTTTTGTAATAAAAGTTTCTATTTTATTTATAAAGTAATTAACATTATAAAAGAAGAAAATATTTTTTTTCTTATTTAATTTTTTTAATTTATAAAATTTATTACCGATAAATATACAATAATCAAAAGATTGATTTAAAGCCAATTTAAAAATTTGATTATGATATGATGAGGACTTTTGTCCCAGCTCATTCATATCACCAATTATGAATATATTATTACTTTTATTCATAGAGCTAAATGATTTAATTGTAGCAAACATAGATACTGGACTTGCATTATATGCGTGGTCAACAATTTTTAATTTTTTACCTTTAAATGAAATGTTTTTAATTTGACCTCTACCTTCGGTCAATTTTAAATCTCTGATTTTCTTAATTAAATTTAAGTCTAGTTTCAAAGTATTTAAAACTCCTAACATAGCAAGAAAACTCATTTCTAAAATTTCTTGATTATTTTCAATTTTGAAAGAAATACTCTGTAATCCTTTTATTTTTGCATTAATTACCATTGTAGATTTATCTTTCTTTTTCTTAGTGACATAAAGATCAGAATTTTTTTTATCACCAAATGAAATTATATTCTTTATAAACTTTTTCTTAGCAAGGTTTTTTACTAATGAGAAATGTTCAATATTTCTACTAATGATTAGAGTTTTTACAGAATCTACTGCTGTGAAGATTTCTGATTTTGCCAAAGCTATATCTTTTAGTGAATTAAAATTTTTACTATGGACATGATGAACATTGAGGATAATAGCTATTTCAGGTTGAGCTATTTTAGATAATTTTTTAATTTCATTCTTATGGTTCATTCCTAACTCAAAAATTCCTATCTCTGTTGTCTTAGGCATATTGAGTATCTCAAGTGGGAGTCCAAAATCATTATTAAATGACTGTCTAGAACAGTAAGTCAGGTGAGATTGTGACAAAATATAATGTAAGTAATCTTTTGTGCTCGTTTTTCCAACACTGCCAGTAATCGCAACTAATTTGCCTTTAAATAGTGATCTATAATACTTAGCTAGCTTTATTAATGCTTTATGAGTATCAGAAACTTTTATCTGTGGAATTTCAATTTTATTAGATTTTCTTTCTACTAAAGCTAAGACTGCACCCTTATCTTTAGCTTGTTGTATAAAATTATGTCCATCATTATTCTTACCTTCAATTGCGAAAAAAATATTTCCTCTTTTAATTTTTCTTGAATCAATTTCTACTCCAGTAATTTTTAAGTTCTTTAAATTTGAACCAAAAACCAGATTTAAGTCTTTTGATGTTATAAAATTTTGATTCATCTTGTTAAGAAACTCTTAGCAATTTTTAAATCATCAAATGGCAGTCTTTTATCTTTTATTATTTGATATTTTTCATGCCCCTTACCCGCAATTATTAATATATCCTCACATTTAAGTAGACTTATAGATTTTTTTATAGCTGTTCTACGGTTTTTCAAATTAATTAATTTTTGAGAATTTTTCAAAATTTCTTGTCGAATTTTGTCAGCATTCTCATCTCTTGGATTATCATCGGTCACGATGCCTATATCTGCAAATCTTTCTGCAATATTACCCATAATTGGTCTCTTTTTTTTATCTCTGTTTCCTCCACAGCCAAATAAAACAACTAGTTGACCCTTACATATTAATTTTGCCTCAAGTAGCACATTCTTTAATGCATCGGGCGTATGAGCAAAATCTATATAAACTCTTGCTCCATTCTTTTTTTTTCCTGCCAACTCCATTCTTCCAGTTACATGCGGACATTTTATTGAAAATCTTGTCATTTTTTTTTCATCAAATCCAATCAGAGATAGTCCTACAGCAGCCAATATAAAATTTTTGATCTGAAAAATTGGAAAGTCTTTAAATTTAAATTTGTATAACTTTGATTTAATAAATACATCTACAATAGTTATATTTTTTTTTATAATAATATTTTTTATTCCATATTTTTTACTGCTAGTTGATAAAAGATTATAATTAATTTTATATTTATTAAGAGAACTTTTAATTTTTTTAAAATGTTTTGTATCACTATTAATTAAAGACTTACCTTTGTGATGAGTGTAAAGTTTAAATAGATCTAATTTACTTGAAATATAATGACTTATATTTTTATGATAATCTAAATGATCATGAGAAATATTAGTTAATATACTTAAATCAAATTTTAATGATGAAAATCGTTTTTGATGTAGACCATGACTTGATGCCTCAATAATAGCATAATCAATATTTTTAGAATCCAAAAATTTCATTTCCTTAGCCAATGTTACTGGATCAGGAGTTGTTAAATTGTCTCTTGATACTCTACCAGCAGAACTTCCTAGAGTTCCTATGGTTGCTGATTTTTTTTTAAATGCACTTAATAAAAAATTAATGAAGAAAGCTACTGATGTTTTTCCGTTTGTACCTGTAACAGCAATTTTATATCTAACATTATTAGTATAAAATTTAAATGATGTTTCAGATAAAACATTTCTTATTTTACGTACTTTATAAATGGGAATTTCTTTTATAAAATTTTTTTTAAATGTATATGGAACAACAATTGCAGATGCTCCTTTAGTAATTGCTGCTTTAATATAATTTAAACCATTGTCTTTGGATCCTGGAATTGCAAAAAAAATATTATCTTTTACAAGTCGTCGAGTATCGAAAGAGATACCCGATACGCTAATATTATCTTGATTTGCTTTTGATAAAATATCTTGTGTAGGCATTTATTGAAGTGATGTATTTATAATTAAATCTTCACTTGGTAAATATCTTGAATTTGTGTCTAAAATTGGACTAATCCTATCAATTACATTTCTTGAAACTCTAGCGGCATTCCATCCAGCGTCTGTCCATCCAAAAGTATTATATGGATGATAATCATCATTAATTCCTTTTGGTTCATCTAATGAAACTAGAATCAGATACTGTGGTTTATTTATAGGAAATGCTGAAATGAATGATGTCATTTTCTTATTAGCATATTGTTTTTCTTCAATTTTTTTTGCCGTACCTGTTTTGCCTCCAACAATATATTTAAATTCCGTATGCTCACTAAAAGCTCTTTTAGCCGTTCCCTCAGAAACTACTTTACTAAACAAATATCTCATAATTTCACTAGTTTCCTCAGATAGTACCTTTCTTCCAAAATCATACTCTTTATCTTTTTTTATAATGGAAGGCTTCAACAAATATCCACCATTAAGAACAGTGGCAGTTGCATAAACTAAATGAAGAGGTGAAATTGAAAGCCCATATCCATATGAAATTGATTCAGTATTGACCGTTCTCCATATTTCAGGCAATAGCGGTGAAGCCAACTCAGGCAATTTAATATTAACTTGATTAAACAATCCTAATTCTTCTAAATAGCTTTGTTGAAGATTAGTGCCTATATCTCTAATCATTTGAACTGTGCCAACATTAGAAGAATATACAAAAATATCTTCAACGCTGCATTTCTCTTCCTCACAAGGCCTATGTACATCTTTAACTCTATCATTTCCTATTTTAATATAATCAGGAACATCATATAAAGTTTTAGTTGTAAATTTTTTTTCTTCAATGCCTATAGCAGTAGTAAAAGTTTTCATAACTGATCCAAATTCATATAGACCAAGAGTATTTTTATTGAACATGTTCTGATCGTTTGTAACTTTTAAATTTGGGTCAAAGTCTGGCAGTGATACCATTGACAATATTTCTCCATTATTAATATCTATGATTAAACCTGCTCCTCCTGTGGCACCATAGAGACTCATAGCATCTAATATTTCATCTCTCATAATGTGTTGCAGTCTAGTATCAACAGATGAAACAACATCACCTTCTTCTTCATCAAAAAGTAAAATATTGAAAGATTTTTCCATACCGGAGACACCTTTATTATCAATATCAACTTTTCCAATTAAATGACTAAATAGTTCTCTTTGAGAATATATTCGTTTGTAAGAATCTTGAATTTCTACTCCTGTTTCCCCTAAATCAATAATTTTTTGTAATTCCTGAGGTGAAATTTTTCTTTTTAGATAAAAAAATCGATTAGACTCAATTTTTTCGCTTAATTCGTCGCTTGAAATATCACTATACAAACTAGAAAATTTTTTAATGAACTTATTTTTCTCATGAATTTTATTTGGTTTTATCCCTATGTCATACATTCTTAAGTTGGCAGTTAAAGAAATATTATTTCTATCAAAAAAATTTCCCCTTTCACTATATTCGCTTGATAAAGAATAACTTTCTTGGGGCTGATAGAATAAATTTATTTCAATCATTTTTATAGCTATAGCCACAAATATTGTTGAAAATATAACTGAAGATAATATTAAACGATTATTAATCTTTAAATTAAATGCATCTTTAATATTTCTTAACTTTTCAAACGCAAATTTTCCTTCATCGTAACGATGTGTGAATGCAAAACTTTTCTGATTTATGTCTATTCTCTTTTTGCCGTGATATTTTCTTTTTTTCACAAGAATTATCTTGAAAGATTGATAGGCTCTTGAGTTTCAAAAACACTAATAACATCTTGATACAACTCTTCATCTTTTAGCAAGTCTTTTTCATCAAGAACTACAAAATACTTACTATAATCGTTAGTCAATATCATTTCAGATAATTTCTTTAGGTTTATCGGAGAAACTAAATAATCCCATTGAATTTTATATAATTGATTTTTATTTTCTTCATTTTTGAGTTCAACTTTTAACTGATCCAAATAATTTTTTTTTTGCACTGAAATGTTTTTAATAATCATTATTGCCAATAGACCCGCAACAAGTAATAAAATTGACATGATTTTTAAAATTTTATTTACCATAACTATGCTTGTTCAAATCCTAATTCTGATAATTTAACTGAGGTGAACTTATTTTGATTTCGAGTAGCAAAACGTAACTTAGCTGATCTTGACCTAGGATTTATTTGGATCTCTCTGCTGCTTGGTTTAACGACCTTGTTTCTATACTTAATAAGAAAATTTTTATTTAAGTCTCGATTATCCCCTCCAAACTGAAAAAATTTTTTTATTAATCTATCTTCTATTGAGTGAAAAGAGACTATACAGATCTTACCTCCTCTAGAGAGATATCTTGCAGCATTATTTAATCCATCACATAATTCTTCTATTTCATTATTTAAATATATTCTTATGGCCTGGAAAGTTTTCGTAGCCGGATGCTTCTTATAGTATTTAGAAGGAAAGCAATTTTTTATAATATTTGCTAATTCTGTTGTTGTCGTAATTTTTGAACGCTTTCTGTATTCAACTATTCTTCTAGCAATTTTTCTTGAATTGTTTTCATCTCCATAATAATAAATTATATTAGCTAGATCATCTTCTTTTACATTTGCAATTAATTCAGCAGCAGTTTTTCCTGATAAATTCATTCTCATGTCTAATGGTCCCTCTTTTTGAAATGAGAAACCTCTATTTAGATTATCTAATTGCATTGAAGATACGCCTATATCAAATATGAAACTGTTAATTTCTTTTTTTTGGATCTTTTCCATAACGTTTTGTATTCCACTAAATTTTTCTTTAAAAAATTTGAATCTTTCACCATATCTTTTCTCAAATTCTTTTGCTCTAGATTGAACAGATGGATCTTGGTCAATTGCGATAACATTACAATTACTCGCTTCCAATAATTTTGAAGTGTAACCACCATTTCCAAATGTGGCATCGAAATATATTTCATTTTCTTTTGGTTTAATCGCATTCATTACCTCCTTAAGAAGAACTGGTTTGTGTCCAGTTTCTTCAAAATTCATTTACTCTGGCGTCTTAAGAAAGAAGGAATTTCTAATAAGTCTTGATCTGTTTCTACATGATCATCTTCAGAATTAATTAATTCTTCATCTTTTTCCGAATTTAATTCATGAATATTATTATCAGTAAACAAATCAGGGCTTAAAACCTCTTCTTCAACGTTTACTTCCTTAGTGATATCTTTATCCCTGGATATAAGGTCTAATATGCTTGGAGATGTTTTCTCCTCAATGGGATGAGAAAATTCTTCTTTATCCTCAATAACATCAAAACTATCTTCATCCTGAGTATCTGATTCAGTGTCCTTACTGCTCTGAAGTTCATTAATTTCTTCTTCGATATTAATATCCTCAGAAGATAGATCACCAGAGTCAGAGTCTTCCATGTAAACAAATGGTTCTTCTTTAAGTGGCATTTCCTCAATATCTAGATGCTCTTCAGGAGTAGCTTCTACTTCAGGAGTAGCTTCTACTTCAGGAGTAGCTTCAGATTCCATACTTATATCAGTTT
>MDSW01116786.1_pt1 | contig 19919 bp, 20 predicted proteins | sample 811171 | NCBI WGS metagenome assembly MDSW01 (sample SAMN05326641, study PRJNA326480) | marine metagenome | isolation source: seawater | place: Atlantic Ocean: North West | collected 2012 | reverse complement strand
TGCCAAGTCAAGCGCGAGACGCGCACGTTTAATTTCTTCACCTAACGGTAAATCATGATGTTGTTTGCCATCACATACATTACCCAACAAATCCAAATACAATCCATAGGCCACTAAATCGCTACAGGATTGAATGGCTGCAACCGCTTTAGGGGCCACCAAGTCTTTATCACCTGGGCCGGTTCCAATGACAAAAAGCTTACTCATTTACAACTCTCTTACTTCGTTTAATTCTTTGCTTTATCTAAGTACGATCGAGCGATAGCGCAGGTCGCTTTATTGGTTTTTTGCTTCGCTAATATTAATTCTGGCTGCAGTTCAGATTGAACTATTTGCTGAACTGCAAACAACGCAGCAGATTCTGCAACACCATAGACTCCCACCGTTTTATAAACGTATTCAGAACGGTGTTTCAATAAGGGATCCATTTCAGTTAACTGCTCAACTGAAAAGACTCTGTAGGGTTTATCGTGCTGTTTTGCTAATTCAATCAAGCCGACTTCATCATGTTTAATGGCAATGCTATTGATACTTTGTAGCTGATCCACGTTAATACCGGCTTGCGCCAAACAACTTTGCAAAAGCTTATCTAGTTCTTCAACCGGACAGTTTCTTTCACAACCCATACCCACGGTATAAACGGGATTTAAATAAGGGTTTGCTGTAGTCGCTACTAGTTGTGCATCAATTAAGCTTGCTACCTTATCTGCCAAATCATTAGCACCGCCTTCATGGCCCGATAATAACGGAATGACATACCGCCCCATTTCATCGAGCACTAACACGGGAGGATCTTGTAGTTTGCTCTGAATGACCGGCGCTAAAGTTCGAACTACAATGCCTGAGGCACAAATCATAATAAGTGCCTTACCATCCTTAAATGCTTGCTGCACGGTTTCAGTAAAAGGCTTAGGCTTATATAACACTTCTACTTGCGCATCGAACTGCTGCAACTTTTCCTCAAGAGTGCTCGCTAATCGCTTACCCGCTTCAGTAAAAGCTACAATCGAAAGTTCAGATGCCAAGGAAACATTCATCAAGACTGATCCCGTTCATTACGCAACACAACAAACAGTGAAAAGTATGGGCCCGACTCATCGGGCAACTGGTCTACATCTTGATAAATAACTTCGTTTTCCCGGCCGATATATTCCAAATAGTTCGCATCTGCCAAGCGATTGGATTGCTTCAGCGCATTTACAATCTTTTGCCTTGAGCGACCTGCTTTCATAATTACGACAGAATCATGCTGTAGTAATGCTTCACACAATTTTTCCTCAGTGTGGCGCCCACTCACAACAACAAACGATTCCTTTAATATGGTTAAAGGCAACTGCAATGCCGACGCAGCCGCGTTAACCGAAGAAATACCCGGCACCACCTGGCATGGATTATTTTCCTGAATGCGCTCTAGCAAATAACTAAAAGAGCCAAAAAACAGCGGATCTCCTTCACAAAGAAAAACCACAGTTTTATCTTCGTTCAATGCTTGCTGAATCTGTTCTGCAGCCTCGTCGTAAACTTTGTTGGCAATGGAACGATCCTCACACATTGGCATAACAACGGGAATTTCCCGTTGGTTAGCCACTGCATCTTTCAACACTGCACCTGCGATTACTTTCGCTTGCGAGCGGCCATTACCACTGGCGATATAGCTAATGACATCAGCATTTTGAATATAGCGCGCAGCTTTCAGCGTTATGAGTTCTGGATCACCAGGGCCGACACCAACCCCAATAAAATCACCTGGCATGGATGTCACCTACTTTTATAAACTTAAATATTTCAACCGGCAGCTTGGTTTGGTACTGCAATGCAGCTTCTACTAACTCGCCACGTTTTACTGCCAGCTCAACGCTTTCCACTTGGTGTGCAGCCAGGGTTTCAGCAAAGCGCTTTAGCTGGTTTTTGGTTTGCTCAATCACTGCACTTGCCACCAAACAACCATTTTCAGGTAGTAAATTCCAAGCTTGTTCTAACAACTGTTCAAGCTCACCATCGCTACCACCAATAAATACCTTATTAGGCTTTGGCAATTCGACCAAACAATCAGGGGCACGGCCTTTTATAATATGAAGATTGGATGTCACGCCAAATTTTTCTCGATTAGTAGCAAGATGCTGCAAGCGCTCTTGATGAAACTCAATCGCATAAACCGTGGAACGCTGCCCCCAATAAGCAAGCTCTACGGCAACACCACCACAACCAGCGCCGATATCCCAAATCAGGTCGCCGTGATTGGGCTGCATATAAGATAGAATCTGTAAGCGGACTTCGCGCTTACTAATCATACCCTTGCCTGGTGCCGCACCGGTAACAAATAGCGTATCCAAAAAACCTGGAAACACAGGAAGCACACCGCCAGCACCTTTCACTTTCACAATAGACAAATGCAAAGGATCAAATTGTTGTGCATCCATCGTCAATAATTTTTCAACGTTAAAGCATGTTACTTTTTCCGTTTTATAACCTAAGGTTTCACAAACGATGATGTCACTATCAGCAAACTTTGCAGCCTTGCATTCGTTGGCTAAAGCAACAGGATTGCTTTTGTGATCAGTGAGAATAACAAGTGTTGCTCCAGGCTCTAGATGGCGACGAATCGAAGATAATGGCCGACCATGCAAACTCACAACATCAGTATCTTGAAGTGAAATACCAATACGGTGACATGCTGCCTGAATACTGGAAACTGCCGGATAAAAAGTTAAAACGGCATCAGAAAACCGTTTTGTTAGCCAACCGCCAATACCATAAAACAAAGGATCGCCAGTCGCTAACAAGGCAACATTTTTCCCCGCCGATAACATTTCGGCTAAATCTAGTTTTAATTGCGCAAGCTTAGGCAAGACGTAAGAGCAAGGATTTTCATTAAAACCAAGCGTGGCAAGTTGACGCTCAGAACCAATCACCACCTCAGCATTTTCAATGGCAGCCTGTGCCATCGAAGAAAGCTCCGCCTTTTCTGAAACACCCAGGCCAACAATATGAATCGCAGCTGCATTCATTAGTAGCGTTCACCTCGAATGCAGCGTAACAACGCATTACAAGTTGCTGACGAAACAGCACTACCACCCTCTCGACCTAACAAGGTAATACACTCAATACCAAGGGCTTCATAACAATCCCATAGCGCTTGCTTAGATTCCGCCGCACCAACAAAACCAACCGGCATGCCGATAATCAATGCAGGCTTTGGCGCGCCCTCGGCGATTTTTTCTAATAAACGAAACAGTGCCGTTGGTGCATTACCAATAATCACCACACTACCTTCTAACTCTGCTTTCCATAAATCCAAGGCGGCCATGGTTCTGGTTTCATAACTCGTTTTCGCCAGCTCAACGGTTTTAGGATCATTTAAATAACATAATGGCTCTCGAGATATCATTCGCTTGGTAATACCCTGCTTAACCATTTCCACATCACAAAGCACTGCACAGTTTTTTTCTAATGCAGCCATACCTGCTGCACAAGCATTTTTACTAAAACGCACCTGTTCCGATATATGGGGCAAACCGAGGCTATGCACAATACGCATCACGACTTGTTGTTCATCATCACTAAACACATCCAAGGCCACTAGCTCACGGATTTGGCGAAAACTTTCTTTTTCAATGGCGATTGGATTTTTTTCGTATTCAAATTGCATGTTGTTGCCTAGCTAAGTCTTAACGCAAACGTTGTTGATGATGATTAAAAACAAAGGCTTCGCATGCTGCAAGATCGTCAAAGCATACATCCGCCGGCTCTAGGTTTGGCCTTTTTAAAATAAACACTGGAACACCAAACTTTCGAGCCACCGCCATTTTAGAAAACATGGCGCTGCCTCCACTATTTTTGCAGACCAATCCATCGATGGCATGCTTGTTAAAAAGCGCTTCTTCGTCGCCTTCCGTAAACGGGCCAATCGCCTTGAGGCGAGTCACGTCTTTGGGCAGCTGTACTAGCTGCTCTACTGCCGAGCGCACAACGTATCGGCTTCTACTAGATTCCGTCTGCTGCTCCATAAAGTCCACAATGACCTGTGGGAGCTGACCAATCGCAAAAAAAATTGAGCGTTGCTTTTCAATCAAAGGCAACAGTGCTGACCAAGATTCAAAATCAATCCAACGATCATCCGACGTACTTTGCCAGACTGGCCGTTCATAACGCCAACAAGGAATACCTGCCTGCTGCGCAGCACCCATGGCATTAGCACTAATCTGTGCCGCATAAGGATGGGTTAAATCCACGATGCCACGGATGTTCTGCTGCTGGATATATTCAGCCATTCCGCCGATAGCACTAAATCCACCAGTTACCACTGGACAGTCGATATCTGGCACGCGGACTTTTCCCGCCAAGCTATAGATCACCGGTACACCCCGGCCAATCAACCAACGCGCCATACTTAATGCGTCTTGGGTGCCGCCTAACACTAAGTAGCTCATGGGGATTCACCGAGAATATTTGGATAGCCGCCTACAAATTTGCCCTTGCGATCAATCGCTAAAATTTCAACTTCGATACTATCGGGCACAATGGTTCGTGCCTTCCGATAAGCAGCTTCGCAAATGCCATTTGCCAAAGCAATATTACGCTCCTGACAAAGCTTTAGCGCTTCAATACTGGTATTTGCGCCCAATATTGAAGCAACAAGTAATTTATCTGCGCCTTTCTCCGCAGCCACTTTAGCAAGGTGTTCAAAATCAATAGCAGAAACCCGGCTATTCAAATCTAAATGGCCATTGGCTAATTTTGAAATTTTGCCGAAACCACCACACAATGACAGTTTTTTTAAAGGGGTTTTCTTTAAGTGTTTTAAAACAGCCCCGGCAAAGTCACCCATTTCAATCAAGGCCGTATCTGTTAACTGGTAATGCTCTTTTATGGTGGTTTCGCTGGTATTGCCGGTAGTCGCTACAATATGTTCAACGCCATTGGCATAAGCCACATCCATTCCTTGACGAATCGAGGCAATCCAAGCCGCACAGGAAAATGGCCTTACCACACCCGTCGTGCCAAGAATCGATAAGCCGCCTAAAATGCCAAGGCGTGGATTCATGGTTTTTAAAGCAAGCTGCTCGCCATCAACCACACCAACCGTTACCTTGAAGCCGCCACTGTAATTTACCTGTTTAGCAATAGCCGTTAAATGATCAGACATCATTTGCCGTGGCACCGGATTAATGGCCGGCTCGTTCACTGACAGCAATAAACCAGGCTTTGTTACCGTGCCGACACCATTACCAGCAATAAAACGAATCCCTGGTGATACAGTTAATGCCAACTTCACAAAAATCTCGGCGCCGTGGGTAATATCTGGATCATCGCCCGCATCTTTAATCGTTGCGGTACGAACGCCTTCAGTTTGTTGCTGATAGTTGATAATTTCCATTTCCACCGTTTTACCCTTTGGTAGGGTGACACTCACGATGGAGGGCTGCAAGTTTTCCAACAAATAACTCGCCGCAGCGACACAGCAAGCCGTAGCGCAGGAGCCCGTTGTGAAACCGGTTCTTAAAGGTTTAGGGGTCTCACTACTTTCCGGCCACATTGAATTTGCTTAATCCGCTAAATTGCTTGGTAAAGCCAGAAGCTACCAATAGCAATAGATGAACCGGCAATAATATTTCGCTGCCAATGGAATAAACGCATATGCTGTTCTTGCAGGTGTTTTTGCAAACTGCCTAAGCCAAGTCCAAACGCCAACATGGACAGCATAACGCCGATAGAAAACACCAACAGGTATCCCATTGCTACTCCGAATTGACCTTGTGAAACCGCAGGCACAAGCGCTAACGCAGGCGCACTACCTGCAAGCCCATGAACAACACCCACCATCACGGGGGCATGCCCTTCACGATGGGACTGCTTGCCATGGCCTTTGGCATTCACGTCGCCTTCGATATGCCAATGAACGTGGGTTACATCACCATGGGTATGCTTTACCAAGCTCAAGCGCTGCTTTCTAAATTGCCATAAGCAGTACAACCCCAACCCAATTAACAACACCCCAACAGAAACTTCTGCTGCATACTGCAAAGATTCAGGCAAACTCAAGCCCAGACCAAACAACAACAAACCACTGAACAAGAGCACCCCAGAATGCCCTAATGCCCAATTCGAACAATATCCGAGAGTTCTTCTTAATCCCGCTTTTTGGTTATTTAAAGCCGATACAGCCATAACGTGGTCGGCATCTAATGCGTGCATCAAGCCCAAAGAAAAGCCTACAGCAATCAAGGAAAGAGGTTCGCTTATCATGTTTTCCCCCCATAATTAAAAATAGTGGCGATTGCATTCGGGTTTGATGGGAAAAACAAATGCAAGTAACTTGCCGTTAAGCTTCGTTCCCGATAAATGGCTTCACCGGGAGCTGGATGCCTTTGGCGTTTACCATAAGCAATTGGCTCCGGGGTATCATAGCTTCTTGATCGATGGTGGGCATGAGCCCTTACTTCGCCTTCTGGCAAGGGGGCGGATTGCATACCCTGGCAACCACGTTTACCACGCATGGCACCATGCCCCATCAAAAGGCCCGCCATTGGGTATTGGATTTCTTCTAAATCCGTCAATGTCTGCAAGCAATAGAGAAACCCACCGCACTCAGCCAATATCGGTTTGTCAGTTTCATAAAAGGCTTTCAACGCATTTCGCATATCGCTATTGGCTGCCAACGATTGTGCGTGCAATTCGGGGTAGCCGCCAGGCAGCCACAGCGCGTCAACTTCTGGTAGCACAGAGTCCTTTAACGGGGAAAAGAATTTAATCTCGGCCCCCATATCCTGCAGCAACTGCAAATTGGATTCATAGATAAAACTAAAGGCGGCATCTTTGGCAACACCGATAACTTTGCCTTGCAAGTTTTTCGGTACTTGCGGAATTTCAACGGATTCGAAAGCGACTTCTTTAAACTGGGAAATAACCTCCAAAGCTCCGGCCGACTCAAACCAGTCAGCGCCGGCTTCAAAGCGTTGTTCTAATTCCTCGGCCACTTCCGATGCTTGTACCAAGCCTAAGTGCCGCTCTGGTAAAGCCACTTCTTCGGAACGCTTGAGGCTCACCAATAATGGCAGGCTATCGGGTAAGGCATTATCAATCAGCTCGCGATGCCGTTCGGTGCCACAGTTATTGGCAATTAAACCGGCCACCTGAACATCATCTCGAAAATTTACCAACCCTAACGCTACGGCCGCGGCCGTTTGCGCCATACCCTTCACGTCCATCACTATGGCCATGGGTATACCAAACCGTGCCGCTAAATCAGCACTGGAAGGATCGCCATCGAACATCCCCATAGCACCTTCGACCAAAATTAAATCAGCGACGCAGGCAGCTTCATAAAATTTTTGTTGGCAATAAGCATCTCCAGCCATCCACAAATCCAGTTGTTCAACAGGCTGACCTGAGGCTTGCTCTAAAATTTGCGGATCTAAATAATCGGGGCCGGTTTTAAAGACACGTACCACTTTACCTTGACGCTTTAGCAAACGCGCCAACGCTGCGGTGATGGTGGTTTTACCTTGACCAGATGCGGGGGCTGATAAAAATAAAGCGGGGCAGAGAGCAACTTGATTCAAAACTCAATACCCTTTTGCGCTTTCACACCTAAACGAAATGCGTGGCGCTCATCTTGCACTATTGAAATCGTGTCAGCGATATCCTGCAAGGGTACCGCCATGGTTCGGCCAGTGATAATCACGTTCTGATGTTTAGGCCTATTTTTTAAGGCCTCAACCACCGGTTCCACATCCAAATAGCCGTATTTAAACATGTAGCTCAACTCATCAAACACCAACATATGAATGCTTTCGTCTTGCAACATTTGCTCTGCTAATTTCCAGGCTTTTTGCGCTGCAGCGATATCCTGTTCTTTATTTTGCGTTTCCCAGGTAAAACCATGGCCCATGACATTCCAATCTATCAACGGGTGCTCTTTGAAGAATTTATATTCGCCCGTTTCAGAACGGCCTTTAATAAACTGAATGACCGCACACTTCATTCCATGTCCGGCAGAACGAGCCATGGTGCCAAAAGCAGAACTACTTTTACCTTTGCCATTACCTTTTAGCAAAATAAGCACACCGCGTTCTTCAGTTGCTTTGGCAATTTTTGCGTCCATGACAGCCTTTTTTGCTGCCATGCGACTTTGATGGGATACATCACTCATAACGTAAGTCCTTTAAGTGGCCAGCAATTGAGGTAATGAAAAATAATTGGCTTGGAACGCCGCGGCTATTTGTCGCGCCTTGCCGCGCTTAACACCTGACTCTTCAATATCGATCACCGCAACATCACCTAATAACGACAGATCATCGAATGACTGAGTTGTTCTACCATCGGTAATTAAATAGGTTTTAACAGTAAGTTCTGGATACTGACGTAATTGTACTTGCTGAAATCGCAAAGCCTGCTGCAACATTTGGCGCATAGGGGTGCCGCCAGCAGCTGGAATATTATCTAATAGCTTACGCAAAGATTTCGGCGCACGCTTTTTGGGGAGCAGCGTTGTGACTCGCTCATTACCAAAACCTAACACTGTCATTTGTTCGCGCTTTAAATAAGATCGCTCTGCGATTTGTAAAACCAAAGCTTTAGCAGAGGCGAAGTTATGATTTTTCAACGTTGATGCTGATGTATCTAACAACACCAAATGAAGAACTGGCTGCCCTTTGCGTTTGTTCTTAAAATGAAGTTTTTTTAGTGGCCACTCACCAACACTTTTAGCGAATGAGGCGAACCAATCTACTTGATGATTTTTTTCTGAAAACTGTTGACGACCAATACCTTGATTGCCTTTCAACTTTGATTGCTGCATAGAATGCTCAACGTCTTGCTTTGGACCAACTACAGCCAATGGATCTATATCTGCTTTCAGATCAGTGGCACAAGCTTGATGCTCTGGCGCCATGCTTCCCCAATCACCATTGCCACTATTAGACGTGCTATCATTATTGTTCGAACGGCTGTTATCAGGTCGTTTAAACGGGATGGATGGCGGCGGAGGTGGCGGCGTATCACTATCCTGCTTACGGCGATGGTTTAACACCAGAGATTCAAGCGACAGCACATCCTCTTCGGTGACTTCTTTGCGATCATTCATGGCGCAATAGGCAACGGCAGCCCGATACCAAACAATGTCACCACGCAAACCATCTACATTGGCATCATGACAGCGTTGAGCAATTAACACGCGCAAAGTATCACTGCATTCGACCTCTGGGAGTAACTGTCTAGCCTTGGCAACACGCTCTTTTACCGCTTGCTGCTCATCAGCATATTTATCAATAAAGGCTACTGGATTAGCTTCAAAGGCTTCACGCAATTTAACAATTGCCACCCTTTCTGCAATCGAATAACCGGTATGCAAATCCACACACAAACCAAATCGATCCTGCAATTGCGGGCGCAACTCGCCTTCGTCTGGGTTCATGGTTCCTAGCAAAACAAATTCTGCTGGGTGCTGATGACTAACACCATCGCGCTCTACAACATTGGTGCCACTAGCAGCTACATCTAATAGCAAATCAACTAGATTATCAGACAGGAGATTCACTTCATCTACGTACAACACGCCGCCGTGAGCCTTGGCTAGTAAGCCCGGTTTAAACTGAACCTGTTGTTCACTTAAAGCTTGTTGTAGATCCAAAGAACCAATGAGCATCTCTTCACTCGTTCCTAAGGGTAAGGTGACAAACGGATGATTCTGCTCCGCTTGCTCAGGCAAAATGTCGGCCAAAGCTCTGGCCAACGTTGATTTAGCAGAACCCCTTGGCCCACTAACCAACACACCGCCAATAGCAGGATTAATTGCAGCTAAAAGTAACGCAAGTTTAAATTCCTGCTGGCCTTCAACCGCAGCAAAAGGAAAGCTAGGCGTTGCCGTCTGCATATTGATCAATATCCTTTAAGCACCCGGCGATTTAGAACCCAAGCCGACACCAAACCGAGCACCAGCCAAAATACCAAGTTGCTGACACCGCTCATCATGATGAATTTTTCGTGCAATGCTGTTAACGCTTCCACCGCAGCGGGATCTGGATGAGTAAATGCAGGGCCTTCTGGATGAGGCGCGTTTATCACGTAAGGCAGCGCAATTAATAAAGCACCAAGCGCCTTGAACTTTGCGGGAGCAAAGGCCAACACCAGCAGGCCAGCGCCTACGCCAAATACCGCCAACACCCACCACGTTTGCCGATGCTCAACAGGCGAGGCCTCTATACCAGGAATCTCGGGAGGTAAGCCAAGTCCAGGCGCAACAAAGAAAGCGATAAAACCTGCGGCTCCCCAAAGCACCCCTTTTGCCAGATTCAAACGGGTTAAACCCTGAAGCTGGAATTGAGACATCAACGCCAAAATCACCGAAGCGAAGCCAACCCCAGCTAGCATATTTGACAGAACCGTATATAAAGTACGCTCGCCACCATCTGCAGGTGCCCATGCCTCTCCACTATGATCATGGCTACCGTGGTCATGTTCGACAACTTCAAAAGCCTCAGCGGCAAAAATAATCGGATTTACCGAGATGATTTGCAGCACACTCAGCAGCAACCCTGCCAAAGCACCAACGACAACTGCATTAAATATTATTCGACGAAATACCATACCTAGCCCACTAAAAATCACACACACAAGCACCCGCCCCTAAAAGGCCGGGTGTTTCGATAATCTGCTTAAAATCGAATGATCAGTGGCAGGGAAATGCCAAAGCGTGACGAGTATCATGAGCAGCATTATGAGCTGCGTCTATCGGTAAAAAGCCAACTGCGAATAGAACCATTGCGCCAAAACCTAAAGAAGCCATAGTCTGTGTTAATGTTGATTCGCGTCGCTGAGCCTGGGATTGGGTAGCCGTTTGAGTTGCTGTTTGTGTCATCAGTGTATGTCCTTTTGCACCCACCGTGCATTGAGAATGAGTAAATTGGATTAGGCCGGTCTTCGGGCTCCAAGGTTGTTGACACATACCATTTGAACCTTCCCAGACGCTCCTCAGGATAAATTTAGAAGCATTCCAGTGGATACAAGTGGTGGGTACTATTCCAATTTAAAGTACCCTAACCTAGATTACCGATGCGGGGGCAGCGATGGGATTTGCACCAGCTAAGAGCTGAGTACTTACCATACTTCCCGATTATCCCCTTTCGGGGCACCTAATAGACAGGACTATAGCATCAAACTCTAGAGATTTAAATTCTAACGACTTGGTAAATGGAGCTATCCACTTTACCGGTAGATTTTAATATATCGATTTTGTAACCGATAAGCGAAAGTCTATAGTTGATATCGCTTTTGTAGAGAGCTTTACGAAACTCATCGTAGCCAATACAATCGTTTGCACCTGAAAGCTCATACAGCCCACGTAGAGTAAAACGTAACGTACCACTCTTATACAGAACGCCCTCAACAATTGAAGTCAGCCGATCATCAATATCATCACTCCCTGGGGCCACCAATAGCCTGCATATTTTCTCAATTATTGGTTCGTACGTTACTAAACCCAACACATGCTTCCCGCAAGATAGCCACAAATATTTGTCGACCTACTCAGCTTTAATCTTATCAGTCATAGAACTGTCAGCGAATGATAGGTCATATCTGATTGTAAAGTAAAAAGCGAATCGTAAATCAGGCTAACTGATTTTCAGTCAGGTCTTACAGCATATTGTTAAATGCATCGATATCTCGTCATATCGGATTATTGGCTTTATAACGACCACTTAACTCCTGTTACGCACCAGCAAGATATACATTTGGCTTATCATGTGTTTGCGCATTCGTTTTCGTCCAGAAGCGTAGTCGGTCGCTCACCATAAAAGGACGACTATGCCGCTACTTTCAATCCTTGAACCCGTATGCTTACTTTAAGAGACGAATGCACGATTTTACAGCGCCTCAAAGTACCGGAATCGCGATATAGACTATGCGTGTAGTCTGGTAGAGTGGAAAGAAATTGATGTAGAAACCTACAACAGCAACACTTCCGATAAACTCCGCAAGAGATTTTAAGTTCTCGTGGCTGGATCAAATTTGGAGAGGATCACAGCTCGATTTTGGCAGCCTGCGCTGAGAAATAGGCATTACACCAGTCAGAACCTAGATTAATTCTCAAGGGACTCGTAGACATTTGCTGGAACCACCAAATTACCATACCTAGCTATGGGCTCCTCTCCTCCATTATCACCAACGCGTTTAATGCCACAGAGAAGTGCCTGATAACCCTACCTGATCAAGTACCAAGTGATTGTCCGGCAGAGCTAACCAACCTTATTAGAAAGACCCTATCTAATTGATTATTAGCCGATATTTCCTTGCCAACCAGTCTAACTGCTGATGCGATGGGGATTGCCGCTCCCACGATGGCCTAGTTTCTTCATTTGAATGGGTATTTAATACTTTGTCCGCCAGATAAACAAAAATAAAGGGCAAATATATGACCACACTGAATTTTCTCGATTCGAAGGAAAGAAAAGCCTTCGACGCATTACCGAGTTTTACCGCCAGAGATCGACAACTCTATTTTACCCTAGATACGCCAACCCGAAGACGAGTTGGACCGCTGAAATCGCCAGCAAATAAGATCGGATACATCTTGCAACTGGGATACTTCAGGGCCAAAGGAAAATTCTTTCGAACAGTGGACTTTAAAAAGAAGGATATTAAATTCGTTAAGCGCTTACTTGGTTACCCAGAATCAACCACATTTGGTATCAGATCCTATCCAAAATCAACCTGCCATGAACATCAAGTAAAAATACTACGCCAGGAGGGTTGGAACGAATGCGGTGACTCACAAAAAGCACTATTGATCGAACGCGCTCAAGCCTATGCTGAGATCCAAAGAAAGCCGCGCCAGATGTTCAAATCACTACTGGATGACTGTTGGAGAAACCGAATTTTGCTACCGACATATTCAGAGCTTGCCGATATTATTACCAATGCTCACAACCAATTTGAAGCATGGTTGTTAAGTAAAACAGAAGAAGTTCTCACTGATGAAGATTGCGATAACTTAGATTCGATTCTTGACTATACCCGTAAAGACAAACACCCAATCACGCAACTCAAAAGCATTGATCAGTCATTGAAGCCAGGAAAAATCGCACATTCATTAAAAGTGTACCATGCGGTATCGCGCCATTTCTTTTCACTTGAGGATGCTATTGAAGAGCTTGAACTAAGTGATGCTGCAACACATTATTTCGGCATATGGGTTACTAAAGCCCGAGCCTCACAACTACGTGATCTCTCAAACAGATCCAAATCGTATTTCCATCTATTAGCCTACTTTAGGCACCAGATGTATTTGCGCCAAGATGCTTTCGTAAAATTGTTTTTAAAAGTAGTAAGCCAGACGCTGAGCTCCACAAAAAGAATCGTTCGAGAACGAGATTTGCTCGATCGAAACGATAGAAACAAAGCGATAAAGGCGATGACCAAAGCGAGCAAATCAGCACGAGAGCTTGTTGATGATCTGATGCTCATTCGCGATACACCAAATACGAGCCCCAACGAGAAATACTACAAAATCGAATTCCTTTTGGATGAATACCAAGAGGTAACAAAATCTACAGACCAAAGCTTGCTCAAACGCCTCGAAGAGCAGCTTTTACGCCAGGCGAATGACGATAACTTTTATGAAGAGATGAGCAAACTGTCTCGCCAGGTGCAATTGAGATTGTCTGGTGTTCTAAAGGCCCTAGTATTCAGCGATATCAATGAGAATAAACAGCTTATGGATGCAATACATTATTTTCAGGACTTCGATGGTGTTGTATCTGAAGATGCGCCGACAGAATTCCTGACAGGCCCAGAATTAAATTACTTGATGCGAGAAGGCAAATTAAACGTTTCCCTCTACAGGTATTTGCTGTTCGTGCACATTGCCGACGGAATAAAATCTGGCTCAATTAACCTGAAATACTCCTTTGAGTATCGTTCTGTACAAGACTACTTGATTAGCCTAGCAGAATGGGAATCAAACAGAGAAAGCTTAATCAAAATGGCAGGGCTGACCGAGTTTGTCGATGTTGATCGAGTATTAGATCAGCACAAAGGTGAGCTGAATAAGAAATACCATGAGATAAACGATGCCCTGTTAAAGAATGAAAACCCTTACCTTAACCTCTCTGTTAAAGATCGGATACAGGTAAGTACTCCGAAAACAGACTACGATACAAGTGGGTTTATCGGTAAGTTACTTCAACAAAATGGAATCGTGTCTATACAGAAAGTGATTTCGGATATAAATCAGATCAGTCAATTTGGAGACGCGTTTGTTCATCATGCAAATAAGCATGTCAAATCTAAGCCATCAATCACCGAATTGACGGCCGGAATCTTGGGACTTGGCTGCAATATCGGCATCGATAAGCTGGCTAAGATTTCCCAAGGTATAAGCGAAAACACATTGAAAAACACTGTAAATTGGTACTTTGATTTAAAGAATGTTCGGGATGCCAACGATAGAGTCGTGAAGCTCATAAATTCGCAGGATTTAAGTAATTCTTTTGGTAAATCCGGGGATGTGATCTATTCAAGTAGCGATGGCCGAAAACTGGGAGTAGCGGTAGATTCTTTAACTGCACGTCGCTCGTTTAAATATTTTGGTAAAGATGAAGGAGCCGTTATGTATGCCTTCATAGATCATCGACATTCCCTGTATTACATTACTGTTATCAGCGCGAATGAGCGAGAAGCCCCCTACGTATTAGACGGTTTGGCTCATAATGATATCGAACAGCCAGTCATGCATAGCACAGATGAACATGGTTTCAGCGAAGCCACCCATGCCGCAACTCATCTCTTTGGCGTGTCGTTTGCTCCCAGATTCAAGCAGATTGGAACCAAACGGCTATGGGGTTTTTCTAGCAAATCGAGCTACAAAAAGAAAGGATTCAAAATACTGCCTTCGGGAACGATCAACCAAAAGAAAATCCGTGAACAATGGGATAATATACTCCGCTTTATGGCGACAATTAAGTTGAACAGAGCTCCTGCTTCCTACCTCTTCAATCGCTTGAATTCTTACTCGAAAAAGAATCCGTTATATCGAGGTTTACAGGAATATGGTCGGATCATTAAATCGATCTATATTCTTACTTATTGCAATGATCTTGAGCTTAGGCAGGACGTACAAAAGAGCCTTGGACGCATAGAGCTATCAAATAAATTTTCGAGGGCAGTGTTCTTTGATAATGAGCAGGAGTTCCAGGTGGGTGACCCTGAATCTCAAAAGCTGGCGACAGCGTGTAAAGGTCTCATTATGAATTGTATCGTCTTGTGGAATTGTTTGTCGTTATCGGAAATGGTCCTGAACACGCTGGATGAAGACCGCGAAGAACTTGTCGAAGCAATTCTAAAAGGTAGCCTATACAGCTGGAGGCACGTCAATATGCGCGGAAGCTATAATTTCCGTCGTTTAGCCGCTAATGAGCCAAGATTCGACATGGAAAGGATCAAGACTTTAAAGATAGCCTAAACGTTTCCTTTGAGGGCTTGCATCGTTTCAGATGACGGCCCTTTTATCCAAAAAAATGAGATATATATACTAATTATATCAATATGTTAAGTAGGGTTTGCCGGACTACAGCACCGCTTTTGCAGGCGGACCCGGTAAAGGATATTTTGGGGCACGAATCCATTGAAACCACCAAGGTCTACCTGCACCTGACGCAACAGAAGGGCTATGACTTTGATAGTCCGTTGGAATCCCTGTTTGGCGCAGCGGCAATGCCCACCACCAAGCAGGTTGTCCACCGTGACAATCCGGAACTGAATACTTTTTTGGAGGCGTTTGGTCCGTAATGTTACAGAGCGTAGCTATGGGGTTGGTGTTCCCGCCAAGCCAGTGGGCACTCCAGATTCGGAGTACTGGGTGCATCAAACGGGACCGCGACTTTGTCGGTCGGTATGGCTTTTCTTCCTTTAATGCGATAATGCGATTTACGTGGAAAACGTGCAGTTCCACAGCTTCAATGGCAAGCCGTCGGTGGCCTATACTGGTGAAAGAACCGGGCGTGGTCAGGAGTATCATAATGTGGTATTTGAGAGGCGGATTGGTAAAGTATATCGCGGGTATGGTGATTATTCCCCGGCAGGTGCTCATTAGATGCCTGTTATTGTTGGCTGTTTTGGCGCCCGGCGGTGCCTATTGTGAAATCTATAAATGGACGGATGCCCAGGGTAACGTCCATTTCGGGGACTCGCCGCAGCAGCCTGACCAGGCCGAAAAGGTCAATATACAGGTGAACTCCTACCGGAATGTCAGCTATGACAATGTCGAGTTTTTCGAGGGGCAGCGGGCGCAGCCAAGCCAGAAAGTCGTCATGTATGCCACCAGTTGGTGTGGCTACTGCAAACAGGCCAGGCGTTATTTTAAAAAATACCATATTCCCTATACCGAACATGATATCGAGAAAGACGAGCGCGCCAGGCGTATGTACGATCTCCTGGGTGGTCAGGGCGTTCCGGTCATTTTAGTTGGCCGCAGAAGAATGAACGGTTTCAGTGTGGCGGGGTTTGAACGCATCTATAACTAACAACCAACAGTTCGCCGGTAGAGTTATTCCAAACGCTGCAACAGCATTCGCCGCATGGGCGCAGGATCTTTTTGCGACACTGTTTCCCGGGCATCATGCAGGTGCCAGGAAAGCAGTCGGGAAATCCAGAACCGGAGGGCGGCATAACGCAGAATGCGCGGCCATAGAGTGCTTTCTTCGGTGGTCAGCGGGCGCAGCTCCTGGTAGGCCGCCATCACCGCGTGGTAACGCTCAGCCACCAGCGCGCCGCTGGCGTCGCTGCACCAGTCGTTTACCAGCACCGCCAGATCGTAGATAAAAACATCATCGCAGGCGTTGTAGAAGTCAATAATGCCGGTGAGGTGATCACCTTCGAACAGGGCATTGTCGTGAAACAGGTCATGGTGATTGATGCCGGCGGGCAGGCGATCGATGGCGGACTGATGCTGGCGCCAGTCCGCCAGTTGCTCCTGCAGCAGGGTTTTTTCCGCCGGCTGCAGAAAGGGCTGCAATTGATCCAGCGCCTGTTCCCGCCACGGGCGGTCGCGGTCATTGGCGCGGTGCTGGGGAAAGTCGGGTGAAGCCAGGTGCATTTGGGCCATGGCGTGGGCAATGGCCCGGCACTGGGCCAGGTTGGGAATCGCCGGGTGGTGGCCACCGAAGCGCGGAACCAGAATGGCGGGTTTGCCCGCCAGTAAGTGCAGCGCCTGATCATCACGGTCCCGATACGGGGCGGGCACCGGCAGCCCCCGGTGGGCCAGAAAGGTGGTTAACTCCAGAAAATAGGGCAGCTCACCCAGTGCAAAGCGCTCAAACAGAGTCAGCACCAGTTGCCGGCTGATACCCTGTTGGTCCCGCGCAGTTACAAAATAGTTGGTGTTTTCGATACCCGTGTCGGTGGCGCGCACACCCAACAGCTCATGAAAGCCAAAGCGAGCAATGTGTTCGCTGACCAGAGTGTCGGTTAAATGGGTGTAGACGGCCATGGCCTCACCATGAAATCAATACCCACTCCGGCACCAGAATCCGACTGTCCCCCGGCTTCCGGATAAAATTTCCCTCACCGTCCGGGTCCACCAGGTTATAGGGCACACCGTTTTTCGGCACCACGTGGATGCCGTAAATCTGGCCGTTAACCTGATGAATTTGCAGCATCTTGTCGTCATCGTTAACGATGGTCACCTGGGGCTCGGCGGTAATGGCCTCCTCCCCGTCACGGGGTTCAACCCGCGCCTGCAGGGAGTAGGGCAGGCACAGCAGAATCAGGCCCAGGGTCAGTAATTTCTTCATAAAGTTTCCAGTGGTTCTCAAAAATAAGTGTCTGTGCAGTAGTTTATAGTTCGGCGGCCGGCGGCACAAAGGGTCATATCTCAGCCGAACGTAGGCAATTTTGGTCAAAAGTTGCTACTCTGGGGGAACTTCACCTCCCGCAGGAGGGGAGTAATGGCCGGTATAAGCGCCAGAGCCGCCCACCGGGGCCTGGGGCTGATGCTGCATGGTGCCGCTAATCCCATAAAAATCAGTTGCTTGGAAGGTTCTGGCAAGGGTTTTCGGGAAGAGGTACCGTGAAATGTGACTTTATGGTTAAATTACCGCCCTGCAGTCAGTTCGACAGGGGGGTGGTGATTTGCCTCCGGGATAGGTCAGCCGTATGACGAAAGAAACGCGATATGCCGAAGCCAGTATGGAAGCCATGTATCGTATTTTTACGGTACCCGAGGCGCCTGGCTCCACCCTGGGTAAAATCGATCAGAAGCTCTCCCAGAATATAGCGGGTTTTCTGCAGGAGCATATCGTCGCGGTGGAGAAGGACCTGGAGGAGCTGCAGAAGGACTTCTCCGATTCCGAAATTCCCGAGAAACCCATTTTCGTGTCCGATCAGGCGGACTTCCTGATGGATAAGCTGGTGGCGCAGTCGGTACACACCGCTTCCCCCAGCTTTATCGGCCATATGACCTCAGCCCTGCCCTATTTCATGCTGCCCCTGTCACGCATCATGATTGCCCTCAACCAGAACCTGGTGAAAATCGAAACCTCCAAGGCGTTTACCCCCATGGAACGGCAGGTGCTGGGGATGATTCACCGGCTGATCTATCAGCAGTCGGATGAGTTTTACGCCAAATGGATGCACGAGCCCGGTCACTCCCTGGGCTCGTTCTGTTCCGGTGGCACCATTGCCAATATTACCGCCCTGTGGGTGGCCCGTAACGGCCGCTTCGACAAGGATCCGAAACAGGGGTTTACCGGTATTCAGCGGTTGGGCCTGTACGGGGCGCTGAAACACTTCGGCTACAACGGGGCCGCCATTCTGGTGTCGGAGCGGGGCCACTATTCCCTGGGTAAGGCGGCGGATGTGTTGGGGATCGGTCGGGATTCACTGATCAGCATCAAGGCCGATGCCAACAACAAAATCGATATGCGGGAACTGAAAACCCGGGTGGAACAGTTGCGGCGGGAAAAGATCGCCATCATCGCCATGGTGGGGGTGGCCGGTACTTCGGAGACCGGCAATGTGGATCCACTGGATCAAATGGCGGATCTGGCGGCGGAGATCGGCTGTCATTTCCATGTGGATGCCGCCTGGGGTGGTCCCACTCTGTTCTCCGGCAAGTACGCGCATATTCTTAAAGGTATCGAGCGGGCGGACTCGGTCACCATTGATGCCCACAAGCAAATGTATGTGCCCATGGGCGCGGGCATGGTGATCTTCAAGCGGCCCTCGCTGGTGTCATCCATTGAGCACCACGCCGATTATATTATTCGTAAAGGCTCCCGCGACCTGGGGGCTTATACTCTGGAAGGTTCCCGTCCCGGTATCGCCATGCTGCTGCATTCCGGGCTCAAAATTATCGGCCGCGCCGGCTATGAAATTCTGATCGAGCAGGGCATAGAAAAAGCCAAAGCCTTTGCCGATATGATTCGCCAGGAGCCGGAATTCGAACTGGTGACCGAACCGGAATTGAATATTCTCACGTATCGTTATATGCCGGCGTTTGTTCGCGCCAAACTCAGTACCGCCACCCCGGTGGAAGTGGATCAGATTCACGAGGTGTTGAACCGGCTCACCAAGCGGATTCAGAAAAATCAGCGGGCCCGCGGTAAGTCCTTTGTGTCCCGTACCACGCTGACCCCGGAAGCCTGGGATCGACGGCGTACCGTGGTATTCCGGGTGGTGCTGGCCAATCCGCTCACCAGTCACGATATTCTGCGCGATGTGTTGGCGGAACAGAAGCATATTGCCAGCACCAATGCCTGTGAGCAGTGTATGCAGGAATTGCACGCCCTTTGCGACGATCGGCCGCTGCGGGCGCACGCGGTGTAGCCCGCCGGACCTGAGATACACAAGCAGAAGCACTAACAGCTTGTTGAAAAACTCCCCATATTGACTAACTTGTGAGAAAATATCTTTTTCTCATCTTT
>MDSW01129394.1_pt1 | contig 19922 bp, 19 predicted proteins | sample 811171 | NCBI WGS metagenome assembly MDSW01 (sample SAMN05326641, study PRJNA326480) | marine metagenome | isolation source: seawater | place: Atlantic Ocean: North West | collected 2012 | reverse complement strand
CTACTTTGAATCGCTGCCACTCCCCATGGCAGCTTAAACCCGGGGCAGGCATCCACTTATAGAATCGGGTTTGCTGTTCAAATAACTGGGACCACCTCTGGATGCACCGACAGCCAATCCCGCCGTCGCCCAACAGCACCGGCGACGCAAATAGTCATACAGCGCAGCGGCTCCTTCGGGGGCCGTTTTGCTTTTAATCATAAAGCCGCTGCTGTTTCTCTGGCGCGATAGCGTAGAAAAAGTGCGTTGCCCTGCTGCAGGGCTTGATCCAATTCACCCGGGAAGAAAGTCCACGGCCGGGCGTGCAGTGCGCCCATGAAAGCCACGCCGAACACCCTTCTGTGACGACTGGCAGCGGTTCTGTCGGCGCCCAAACTGCAGGCATTAAAAGAACCGACCCTGGTGGGATTTTGGGCTAGAATCAGGCCAGTGGTCCGCTTCCGACTCAAAGCGGACACTGGCGGTCGCCGAGGGCCAGAGGGCTCACACTCGATACACGCCTAGGGATTATGTGTATAGTGGAAACAAAACAATAATACTGCGGAAACATGCCTGATGATCAAGCGCTTTAAGACGTGGTTGTACCTCGCCGCCAACGGATCATTCGGGATATGAAGAACCGAATGGATAGCGCTGTAGGTTAGCCCTCCCACTAACGTCATGAGCAGGATCGATGCGCCTGTGACGCGCGCCCAAACTAGCTGATTCGGGCACAACTTCGGTGGATTTTCCATGCTTGCACTCCCTCAGTGAGTTGGCCTGGTCGCACGGCTTATTGCGTTACTCGGGGGTCACTAACGTGGCCGAAACTTTTCCCGCACCTCCGCTCATTGCTGCATCCGTGGCAAACCAGACGATGGTGATGCCGAGGGTAAGAACTACAACTGCAGCTGCGAACCGTACGGATCGGCTACCGTTCGATACGACGCTAACGTCAGAGTTCTCAAGCGCGTATCGGCTTGCAAACATCAAGGGCACGGCTGCGCTCATACCCAACACTTCAATCAGGGCTAGTGCAAAGGACATCGGCGTAGGTGAGCGTGGAAACAGTTGGCCTAAGTCGACGGCATAAACCGCGAAGTACGAAATCGCGGCCACAAATGCTGCCTTTAGCGCCCAGGCGTAGCGCTTGAGTGCGAAATAGGCGAGGACAAATGATCCTAAGTCGAGGGTGGTTAGATATATGTTGAATGCACCCAGTATGCCAGGGTGAATGTGTGAAAAGTCGCGGTTCTCGATGGGGCCACCTGGAATAAGTGCCGTGAGCAGCACGGCTGAAACGATGAGCCAGAAAGCGGTTTGTTGGTGTGATTGCACGGAATTCTCCTTGAGCCGGTCGGTTTCTATGGTTCCTTCGCTGGACTCTTGCTGGGGGAGGCGAGCTACTCTGTGATGCCTTTTAATTCGATCTTGTTGCCTTCCGGATCTTTCAGATACATAGAAGGCCCCATCCCGGTCGCGCCATAACGATTCCCAACCTCACCAAACTCAACGTCATGTCTACGCAGTTGCGCCTGGATTACCGCGGTGTCCCAAGGGTGAACTTGAAGACACACGTGATCCACATTTGGGGCATTCTTGTCGGGCAGAGCACTGCGTTTTTTGCCAAAAGGACCGTTCGCGTCGACCAGATCAATGAGTGAGCCACCGGCGCGGAGTTGGGCCAGACGATAGTCGCCGGGGCCACGCTCCAGTTCACAGCCAAGCACGTCTCGATACCAATCCACCATGTTGTCCAAATCGATGACGCGAATCACAATGTGATCGATCTGTCGTATCTTAATCGGGTTTTCTGATTTCATTCCTTTAGTCCTATTCGGTAACGATGGCGATCGCATCAATCTCAAAATTGATAGTGGGCAGCGCAAGCTCCGGGACTGGTATTAAAGTGCTTGCCGGTGGCTCAGAACCGAAGAAGGCGCGCCGCTTTTTAACCAGGTACGCTAACTTTTCCTCGTCCATGCCTTTGACCAACAGCGTGATCTTGACGACATTTGTCGGACGGCTATTGGCCGCTACGAGCACCGCTGCGAGGTTTTCGAAAGAGCGATCGACCTGAGACTGAAAATCGTTTGGGCCAGTATCCGAGATGCCAATCTGACCGGCGACGTAGATGGTTCGCGCTCCCGGCATAACAATGGTGCCTTGGGAGTAGCCGTACTGAGTGGTATCCGATAGATGGTCTGGATTGACCACTTTGCGGTACTCGCCTGCATGCGCAGCGGTAGCGAGCAAGAGAGCGGCTAGCAACAAAGGTGGGGTAGTCTTAAGTAGTGTGTACATGATTGATCTCCTTTAGGTGATTTCCTTTATCTGATCGGCAGCGCGATAGGTCGCATCGGTGCTGCATCCGCACCGCGGAGCTTCAGTGATCCGCCAATAAAGGCGAACTCGTACACTCGGTCTTGAGAAAGACCTTCGAGGTTAACTAGCTCCAAGATGGGTGTGCCTTGCTCTGCGAGCAGATATGTGTGAACTGGCACGTAATCGTCCTCAAGCTCGGATGGAAACGCTTCAAAGCTCAAGTTGTCCGCACCTACGATCATGGCCCCGGCTTCTTCGACGAGATACCGTGCTGCCGCGATACCTAGTCCAGGCGGGTTGGTCATGTATATGGCCGCGTCTTCGTAGTCACGCATGCGTCCGGTCCGGATCAGCACGACGTCCCCACGCTCAAGAGAGACGTTCTGCTTTTGAAGGGCATCTTTAATGTCGGTTGGCATGATGCGATAGCCATCGGGAAGTACGTCTAGACCTTTGGCGTGCGCAACGTCGATCAGCACGCCACGCGCTATGATTGGTGGGATTTTCTCGGCACCGGCGACCTTCCAACCCCTGTCTCCGGCATGCTCTTGGGCTTCAAACCCGTTCCATATCCTTCCGTCCAACCCGAAGTGATTGAGCGCATCAATGTGCGTGCCCATGTGGGTATACATGGAGATCGCGGCACCGGTATAGCTGACGTGCTCATTCATTTCCGTGCCGAGGTTTAGCGGATCATCGATCACCGTGCCATGCGGTGTGTGCGTCATCCAGATGCGGTAGTGAGGGTCACCTGCTGCTTGCCAACTTGGCATACCGATGAAGTACTCGACGGATAGGTCGTAAGCTGCACCGCCGGTAACCCGAGAGAGAATCTTAGCCCGGGACTCATCGGTCATAAGGTTAAGCCGGCCAATCTCATCCTTCGGACCCCACGGGCTTACACCGACGCTTCGCTCCTCCGCTAACACTGCTGCACTCAATATCAGCCAGCTCAGAATCGTTACTAACGTTGCTTTCATTTCGCTCCTCCTGTGTCTTACGCTGATTACTTTACTTCGTGTTCGGCGGTGGATAATCGGGCAATATTGAATATAATTGTTCACGAATGTTTACCAATAAGGTGCTCGGCATGAACTCCTTATCTGATATCGCAGTGTTTGTTCGTGTCATTGATAGCGGCAGTTTTACCGCCGCGGCTGAACGCTTGAATCTCTCAAAATCTGTGGTGAGCAAATACGTAACCCGGCTGGAGAGCGAACTGGGAGCGAGGTTGCTCAATCGGACCACTAGGCGCCTGAGTCTCACCGAAGCCGGACAGGTATTTTATGATCGAGCCCGAAAGGGTCTTCAGGACATCGAGGAAGCACACCAGGAGGTTTCTCGTCTGCAAGATGAGCCTAGAGGGACTCTTCGAATCAACGCGCCGATGTCATTTGGCGTAATGCACATCGCTCCTGCTTTGCACGAGTTTGCCGAGCAATATCCGGAGCTATCGATCGATGTGAATTTTGACGATCGCAAGGTAGACGTGATCGAAGAGGGATTCGACATATCTGTCCGCATCTCCAACTTGCCTGACTCCTCCCTCGTCGCAAAGCGCTTGGCTCCTTGTAAACACGCGGTGGTCGCTGCGCCGCTATATCTGGAACGCCACGGGACTCCAAAGTCTCCAGAGGATCTCTTAGCTCACAACCTCATCAGTTATCGCTACCAGGAATCTGCCCAAGAGTGGCACTTCCAGCATAAGAATGGCCAAACGCACTCTGTCAAAGTTTCCGGCGCTGTAACAATGAATAACAGCCTGGCAATACGCAGCGCTTTATTAGAGGGGTTGGGAATCACTCGCACGCCGACGTTCGTTGTCGGAAAAGACATCCAGGAAGGACGCCTGATCCAAATTCTCCCGGATTTCGCGACACTGGAAGTGACGATTTTTCTTGTGTACCCCCACCGAAACTATCTTTCGCCCAAAGTTCGGGCGTTTTGCGAGTTTTTCGCGGACAGGATCGGGGAAGCACCTGCCTGGGACCGACGTTAGGCAGCACAGCTAAGCTCTGGGATGAGCGCTCCGAAATCTCGCTTCTCGCCGTAAGTTGTATGTCCTTTGATGGCACAGAGCAGACCCCCATGCATTTTCCCATTTACGGCGACCCGGACTTAATATGGACTTAAATCGCAGCAGCAACAAAAAGCCCGCTACATCAAAACATGTAACGGGCTGATTTTAATAAGAAATTTGGTGGAGCTAAGCGGGATCGAACCGCTGACCTCAACACTGCCAGTGTTGCGCTCTCCCAGCTGAGCTATAGCCCCAAAACTTATCGCTAAGCCGTTGATCAAAAAGGCGTTTTCATGCCAGACAGATCAACGCAGAGGAGCGAATTCTAGAGACAGCCGCGGCCGCTGTCAACCACGGCCGGCGCCTGTGCTAAGCTGCCCCGCTAGACCATTGCCGCCGCCGGAGTCGAGCCATGCTGGGAAAATTCGTCCTGTGGGTTTCCGCCCTGAGTTTCATCTCCTACGGACTGGCCTGCCTGCTGGACCCGTCGCTGCCGGCGGGCTACGCCGGCCTGGCCATCGAGAACGGCGACGGCTTCGCCGAGATCGGCGCCATGTACGGCGGCCTGCAGACCGGCTTCGGCCTGTTATGCCTGCTCGGCGCGCTGCGCGCCGAGGCCTACCGCCCGGCCCTGCTCATGATCGTGGTGGTGATCGGCTTCCTCGCCGTGGCGCGCCTGTACTCCGCCCTGGTGGCCGCGGAGGCACTCGGCGGCTACACCTGGGGCGCCATGGGTTACGAGTTCGCCACGGCCATCCTCGCCGCGCTGGCATTGCGCGGCGCCGCGGCAAAACCGGCGACGCCCTAGACCGGCGTCTCCGTGGCCATGATGAACAAGCCCTCGGCGCTGGCGGTGACCTTGCCGTCCACGCGCATCTCGCCGCGGCTGACCTGCTTGCGCCCGTCCTGGCGCACGTTGTAACCGCGCAACTCGATGGGCGTATTCAGCGGCGTCTGCGCGTGGTAGCGGATGCTCAGGGTGCCGGTGAAGCCGGCCCTGCCGGACACGACATTGGCCATGGCGAGTACCTCGTCGAACACCGCGGCGATAATACCCCCGTGCACCGAGTTGGGCGGGCCGGCGTAGGTCGGTGAGAACACCACCTCGCCGCGCACCTCGTCGCCCTCGCGCCACAGGCGTACCGGCGGCGCCACGGCGTTACGCTTGCCGCTGACCGGGCTGTAGGGCATGACCGAGGTGATGTCCTGTTCGTCCCAGGGCATGCCGGAATTATCCCCGGCGATGGAGATCGTCGACCAGCCCTGCCCTTCGCGCAGCCACGGTTGCAGCGTGAGAATGGCCTGCTGGATGTGGCGGGTGGCCTCCTGCAGCACCTCCTCGGGTGCGTGACTGCAGCGCAGGTGTTCGATCAGGCGCACGGCGTCGCTGTTGACGACCTCGCGCAGGCCGTCGTCTTGCGGGGCCTCGACTTTGTCGGACATGGGTGATTCCCGTCTGTGGTAACGCGTAAAATGGTCCCCCATCGCCGCCGCCGCGGCAACGCCCCCCGGTGCGCAGGATTGAACCCGGGGCGGCGACTTTGCGCGGCGGCGGGTATACCATCGCCCGCGACAACAGGAGAATACCCTTGGACATCGACAGACACAGCGTGGCGCTGTTTCACTACACCCTGTGCAATACGCAGGGGGAGGAACTGGAGACATCGCGCGGCGGCGAGCCCACCGCCTACCTGCACGGCGCGGGCAACATCATCCCGGGGCTGGAGAGGGCCATGGCGGGGCGCGCCGCGGGCGACACCTTCTCCGTCACCGTGGAGGCAGCCGACGCCTACGGCGAGCGCAACCCGCAGCGGGTCCAGCGCGTACCCATCAAGCACCTGCTGTTCAAGGGCAAGCTGCGCCCGGGCCAGGTGGTGCAGCTCAACACCAGCGAGGGCCGGCGCGCGGTGACCGTGATAAAGGCCGGTCGCCACAGCGCCGACATCGACACCAACCACCCGCTGGCCGGACAGGCGTTGCAGTTCGATATCGAGATCGTCGAGGTGCGCGCGGCCAGCGCCGAGGAAATTGCCCACGGCCACGCCCACGGCGCCGGCGGGCACCGGCACTGAGGGGGTTCAGGCGGCGTAGGTGTCGCGCAGGTAGGCCAGGATATCCGCCGACTCGAACAGGCCGTTGCCGGTGTTCGGGTCGAACAGGTAGGGAATGGAGACCCTGCCCTCTGCCGCCTCGAGCTGGCGGCGGTTTTCCAGTTGCGAGTCGGGCGTGATGCCCAGGCGCTCGCGGATCGGCGGCAACAACCACTCGTCCAGGCGCGTGCGGCCGCAGTTGCGCAGGGTATAGGCCAGTTCCATGTTGCACAACAACTCGCGCACCGGCCGCGCGTAGGGGCTGGACTCGAAGCTGTACAGCTCCAGCAGGTACTCCGGCTGACGGCTGGGCAGCGCCTCCATGCGTTCGCCCATGCGCGGCGCGCTGGCCAGCATGGAGCCGAGAGTCTGCAGCTTACCGACCTTCCATTTCAGCGGCAGCTCGCGCCGTCCGTAGGTCTCGAACAGGTAGGCGACGATATCCAGCGACTCGTACATCTCAACGCCGGTGTTGGGGTCCACGAGGTAGGGAAACTGCGCCTTGCCGCCGCGTTCCACCACTTCCGGGCGATAGCGCTCGCCACCCTTGGGGCAGGGATACACCTCCGCGTCCAGGTCCAGTTCGGTCAGCGCCTCGCGCACCAGGCGGCAGTAGGGGCAGTTCTCGATGTCGAACAGTTGCAGCGTCTGCGCCGGTTTGAGCGCCGCGGGGTTGCTCTGGATACCGTTGGCGCCGCGCACCAGGGTGGAGATCATCGATGTCGCCAGGTTGCCCGCCATACGCTAGTGCTCCTCCAGTCCGAGTGACCGGTATTCCTTTTCCAGGCGCTTGTGCGCCTTCTTGGACACGCCGCCAAGTACCTCGATGGCGTGGCGGATACGCGCGCGGCTCATGTCCGGGCCGAGCAGGTCCATGGCGTCGACCACGGAGATGGAGGCGCGGCTGCCGGAAATCGCCAGGAACAGCGGCGCCAGCAGGTCCTTGACCTTGAGCTGCAGGGCGTCGGCCAGGCTCTTCAGGGCCTGCCACACCGCGTCGCGGTCCCAGTCGCGCAGTTCCTCCAGGCGCCACAGGGCGAACTGCAACTCGCGTACGCGCTCGGCCGGCTCGCCGCCGAACTGCGCGGCCTGCAGCGGCAGGGTGCCGGATACCAGGAAGGCCGCCAGCGGCGCGAGGTCGCTGAAGGTTTCCATGCGCTGGCGCGCGTGGGGCAGCACCGCCATCAGGCGCTCGCGGTTGTAGGCCCAGTCCACCAGGCGGTCGGCCAGTTGCTCGTCGTCCAGGTCCTCGCGTATCCACATGCCGTTGAGCCAGCTCAGCTTCTCCACGTCGAAGATCGGCCCGCCCAGCGACACGCGCTGGATATCGAAGTGCTCCTGCATCTGCGCCAGGGAGAACTTCTCGCGCTCGTCTGGCATGGACCAGCCCATGCGGCCCAGGTAGTTGAGCAGCGCCTCGGGCAGGTAGCCCATGCGCTGGTAGTAGAGAATGCTGGTGGGGTTCTTGCGCTTGCTCAGCTTGGACTTGTCCGGGTTGCGCAGCAGCGGCAGGTGGCACAGCTGCGGCATGTCCCAGCCGAAATACTCGTACAGCAGCTTGTGCTTGGGCGCGGAGTTGATCCACTCCTCGCCGCGCAACACGTGGGTGATGCCCATCAGGTGGTCGTCCACCACGTTGGCCAGGTGGTAGGTGGGCATGCCATCAGACTTGAGCAGGATCTGCGCGTCCACCATGCCCCAGTCCAGCTCGATGGTGCCGCGCAGCATGTCCTGTACCGCGCAGCTGCCCTCCTCCTCCGGCACCACCATGCGGATGACACTGGTCTGGCCGGCGGCGCGGCGGCGCTGCACCTCGTCATCGTCCAGGCGCAGGTCCGAGGGCTTCAGCGCGGTGCTGTTGCCCGCCGCGCGGCGCTGTTCGCGCAATTCGTCCAGTTCCTCGGCGCTGCGGAAACACTCGAAGGCCTTGCCCTGCTCCACCAGTTGCCGCGCGTACTGCTGGTACAGTTCGGTGCGTTCGCTCTGGCGGTAGGGGCCGTGTGCGCCACCGATGTCCGGACCCTCGTCCCACTCCAGGCCCAACCAGCGCAGGGAGTCGAGGATGGCCTGCTCCGATGCGGCGGTGCTGCGCACCTGGTCCGTATCCTCGATGCGCAGCAGGAACTGCCCGCCGTGGGCGCGGGCGAAACACAGGTTGAAAAGCGCGATATAAGCGGTGCCGACGTGGGGGTCGCCGGTGGGCGACGGTGCGACGCGAGTGCGGACTGTCATGGTGGGCCGGATGGTTGTTCTCGGGAGCGCCGATTATACGGGGAGACGGGGGAGTTTCCCATGGGCGTCATGGCCGGGCCCTGTCTTGTCATCCCCCTTCCCTCCATCGTCATGCCCCTTCCCCCATCGTCATGCTCCTTCCCCCCATCGTCATCCCCCTTCCCTCCATCGTCATGCCCCTTCCCTCCATCGTCATCCCCGCGCAAGCGGGGATCCAGTACACAACCAAAAAGCTTTAGCGGGCTCACTGGGCCCCCGCTTCCGCGGGGGTGACTGGTGGGGCCGCATTCCCGCTTCCCTCCATCGTCATCCCCGCGCAAGCTGGGATCCAGTACACAACCAAGAAGCTTTAGCGGGCTCCCTGGGCCCCCGCTTTCGCGGGGGTGACGAAGTAAATACGCGGGGGACGACGAAGTAGATACGCGACGGCGACGAAGGGTTGACCTCAGGGCACCACCTCCCACTCGGGGGCCTCGTACTCGCCGATCAGGTGGATGTCCACGAAGGGCGCCTGGGACTCGATGATCTCCTGCACCGCGCGCTGCGGCTCGCCCTCCATGGCGTCGCGGGCTGCCTTGCTCTCCCAGGTAGCGATGGCCAGCAGCACGTCGGGGCTGCCGATCTTGCGGTGCAGGCGCGTGCCCTGGGCACCCGGCGCCTGCTGGATGATACGGCTGGCGCGCAGCCACGCGTCGGCGTACTGCTCGGGTGTGTAACCGGGGCGGATGTGGACTTCGAAAATGTAATGCATGCCGGAAGTGAAGCAGCAAGCCGGCGACCTGGCAAGTGCCCCGACGTGCCCTGGCCACCTTGTCGACGGCGAGCTGGCGGCTGCCTCGCCGCGCCTGCGCGTCATTTGACGCGACCTGGCAGGTGCCCCCTTGCGCCCGGCCACTCCACTCCTTCGGCGACCTGGCAAGTGCCCCGCTGCGCCCGGACAAGCGAATCCGCCGGCGACCGCCCCGCCGGAACCGGGGTGTCATTCCGGCGCCGCCCGGCGTATACTGCGCCGCGCAAAAACCTGAGGGGTGGCTTCGGCCTGAGATGCCCGCAACGGCGAACCCTTGAACCTGATCCGGTTAATACCGGCGTAGGAATAGGTACTGTACTGCCCACCTGACGTCGTTCACCGGGTCTTCGTAAACTATTCGGAGGCTCCGTATGTCTACAATTCGCACCACCGCCCAGCGCGGCGCCGCGCTCGCCGCCGCGCTCGCCGCTCTGCACACGCCGCACGCCGCAATGGCCGACGCCGCTCCCACACTGGAAGAAATCGTCGTCACCGCCAGTTACCGCGACACCAGCCTGCGCGACACCCCCGCCAGTATCAGCGTGATGAGCAGCGAACTGATCACCGAGCGCGCCGCGCAGCACCTGGAGAACATCCTCAACGCCGCGCCCAACGTGACCTTCGCTTCCGCCGCCTCGCGCAGCCGCTTCGTGCAGGTGCGCGGCATCGGCGACCTGGAGCAGTACTACGATCCCAAGTACTACCCTTCCGTCGGCCTCATGCTGGACGAACTGGAACTTGGCGATAGCGCCAATGCAGGCATGCTGTTCGACGTTGCCCAGGTGGAAGTGCTGCGCGGCCCCCAGGGCACGCGCTATGGCTCCAGCGCCCACGCCGGCATGATCAACATCCGCAGCAAGCGCCCGACGGAGCACTTCGAGGGTGAACTGAGCGGCGGCGTCGGCAATTACGACAGCTACAACCTGGGACTGGTGCTCAGCGGGCCGCTGGGCGACACACTGCGCAGCCGCGTGGCCGTGCAGCAGAACCGCAGTGACGGCTACATCGACAACAAGGCGCTGGGCCGCGACGACAGCAACGACTTCGACGAACTGACTGCCCGCGGGCGCCTGCTGTGGACGCCCACCGACAACGCCGACTACGAGCTGTCCGCGTTCTACTTCGACGCAGACAACGGTCACGACGCCTGGTCGGTGGACAACAACCGCAACACCTACACCGACCAGCCCGGGCACGACAGCCAGGAAACCGTCGCCGTGTCCGGCAGCGGCAACTGGGTGCTGGGCGACGCGCTGCGCGCCGAAGCGGTGCTCAGCTACATCGACACGGACCTGTCGCAGAGCTACGACGTGGACTGGGTCTCCGCAGCGCTGTGCACGGAGTACACCTGCTCCGGCGGCTACGACACCGCACGGGAGATTTTCCACCGCGACCGCGAGCGCGCGGTCGCCGACCTGCGCCTGCTCGGCGGACCCTCCACCCTGGCCGCCGGTGAGGGCCGCTACGTGCTGGGCTTGTACGCCAACCACAGCGACGAGGATTTCGACTACGCCTACCCCAGCGTGTGGTACGGCGACTTCTCCTCCTCCAGCGACTACCAGACCGACCGCTACGCGCTGTACGGCGAGTACGAATACGCGCTGGGCGAACGACTCACCCTCACCGGCGGGCTACGCTACGAGCGCTTCGAAGACGACTACGACAACAGCAACGGTTTCGACTCGGATAACAGCGAAGACCTGTGGAACGCCGAGCTGAGCGCGAAGTACGACCTGGACGACGACAGCATGGTGTACATCACGCTCGCCCGCGGCGCCAAACCCGGCGGCGTGAACACCAACGCCAGCGCCAACGAGCCGTTCATGTCCCCACTGTTCCAGGACTATATCGCCGATAACCTGGTGTTCGACGACGAGACCCTGCTCAGCACGGAAGTCGGCCTGAAAACGCAGCAACTGGACGGGCGGCTGTCGCTGAACCTCGCCCTGTTCTACGCCGACCGCGACAACGCGCAACTGGAAAACTGGATGTGGGACGGCGACGCCGGGCTGTGGATCGGCTACCTCGACAGCAGTTCCGACGCCACCAGCTACGGCGCCGAACTGGAGGCGCGCTTCGCCGCCACGGAGAACATCGAGCTGTTCGCCAACCTCGGCTGGCTGGAGACCGAGGTGGACAGCATCGACACCTTCGACCTGGACGTGAACGACTTCGTCACCCGCGATGGCCGCGACCAGGCCAAGTCGCCCAACTACCAGTACAACGTCGGCACGCGCATCACGTTCACCGACGCCCTGTCCGCGCGCCTGGAAGTGGAGGGCCAGGACGACAGCTACTTCGGCTACTACCACAACGGCCAGCTCGACAGCTACGACCTGGTCAACGCCAGCCTGCAGTGGAGCGCCGGCGCTTTCGCGGTCACCCTGTGGGGGCGTAACCTCGGCGACGAGGACTACGCGGTGCACGGTCTGTACTTCGCCGTGGACCCGCGCGACGAGGTCGGTGCCTGGAGCAACAACACCTACACGCAGCTCGGCGAGCCACGTACCTACGGCCTGGAGGTGCGCTATGCCTTCTAACGCGGCGGGCGCGGCATGAACGGCGAGGTGTCCACGGCCCTGGTGGTGGAGATACTCGCCACCGCGGCCAACATCGGCTTCATTCTGCTGCTGATCCGCGAGAAGGTCCTGTGCTGGTCCTTCGGCATCGCCGGCAGCCTGCTCAGCGTGTGGCTGTTCGCGGACGCCCGCCTCTACTCCGAGGCGGGGTTGTACCTGTTCTACGCCTTGATGAGCGTGTGGGGCTGGCTGCGCTGGCAGCGCCGCGAGCGCGAGGACGGCAACCTGGTCAGCACCTGGACGCCGACGCGGCACGTCGTGGCCATCGCGGTGGCCGGCGCCTGCGCGCTGGGGCTGGGCACGCTGACGCAGACCTTCACCGACGCCGAGCGACCCATGGTCGACGCCTTCACTACCAGTTTCAGTTTTCTCGCCACCTACCTGGAGATCACCAAGACGCTGGAGGCCTGGGTCTACTGGTTCGTGCTCAACGCCACCTCGATCTGGCTGTACCAGGATCGCAACCTGGATATCTACGCCGTACTCATCGCGCTGTACACCGTGATGTCGATCTGGGGGTTCTTCAGCTGGCAGAAATCCTGGCGGCTGCAACAACAGGGCTGAGCTGCGCCGCGTCAACCGCGCCCCGACAGTGACGAATTAGCGGCTGGCGGTGCGACGAGCCCCTGGCGTACCATGGCCGCTTGCGCGCCATCGCTGCCGGAGAACTGTCCATGTCGCACCACGTCCTGTTGCTGCTTGTCGGAATCGGCATGTTGTCGCTGGCGTCCCAGTGGCTGGCCTGGCGCCTGCGCGTGCCGGCCATCCTGTTCCTGCTGAGCGCGGGCATGCTGCTGGGGCCGGTCAGCGGCCTGCTGGATCCCGACGAGCTGTTCGGCGAACTGCTGTTCCCGTTCTTCGGCCTGGCCGTCGCCGTCATCCTCTTCGAGGGCAGCCTGACCCTGAACCGCGAGGAAATACGCGGCCACGGCGTGGTGGTGCGACGGCTCATCACCTGGGGCGTACTCATTATCTGGCTGCTGGCCGCGCTGCTGGCCAACTTCTTCGTCGACATGAGCTGGCAGCTCGCCTTCCTGTTCGGGGCGATCATGACGGTCACCGGGCCGACCGTGATCATGCCCATGCTGCGCGCGGTGCGCCCGCGGCGCGCCGTGGCCAACATCCTGCGCTGGGAGGGCATCCTGGTGGACCCCATCGGCGCGATCCTGGCCGTGCTGACCTTCACGGTGATCATCGCCAGCCAGGTCAGCACCGACTGGTCGGATATCCTGGCGCTGCTCGCGCGCCTGCTCGGCAGCGGTCTGGTGATCGGCGCCCTGGCCGGGCTGCTCTGGGGGCAAACGCTGCGCCGCCACTGGATTCCACAGTTCCTGCACAACGTGGCGACGCTGCTGGTGGTGTTCTTCGTCTACGCCCTGGCCGATACACTGGCGTCCGAGTCCGGGTTGCTCGCGGTTACAGTGATGGGCGCATGGCTCGCCAACACACCCAGGCTGCACGTGCGCGAATTACTGGATTTCAAGGAAAGCCTGAGCATCCTGCTCATCTCCGGCCTGTTCATCCTGCTCGCCGCGCGACTGGATTTTGCGCAGCTGGCGCTGATGGGGCCCGGCGCGCTGCTGGTAATGCTGGGCATACAGTTCCTCGCGCGCCCGCTGAAGGTCTTCCTGTGCACCATCGGCTCCAGCCTGGACAGGCCCGAACGCGCCACGCTCGCCTGGATCGGGCCGCGTGGCATCGTCGCCGCGGCGATCAGCGCGGTGTTTGCCGAACGCCTGGCAGCGGAGAACGTCGCCGGCGCGGAGCTGCTGGTGCCGCTGAGCTTCGTCGTCATCGTCGGCACCGTGGTACTGCAGAGCGTCACCGCGCGGCCGCTGGCCAGGGCGCTGGGCGTGGCGGAACCCGAACCCGAGGGAGTGCTGATCCTGGGCGCCAACGCGGCGTCAAAAGCGCTGGGCAAGGCCATCAAGGAGGCCGGCTTCAACGTGGTGGTCAGCGACAGCGACTGGGACGGTCTGCGCGAAGCGCGCATGGCCGGCGTACCAACCTTCTACGGCAATCCCATGTCCGACCACGCGGAGCGCACGCTGGACCTGGCCGGCATCGGCCGCCTGTTCGCCATGTCGCGCAACGCGGAACGCAACCGCCTGGCCTGCGCCTATTTCGCACGCGATTTCGGCCGTGACGCGGTGTACGCGCTGCCTGTGACAGTGGAGAAAAACGACAACGCCAACGGCAAGCACGCGCCTTCCATGGAACTGCCGGGACGCAGGCTCTTCGCCGAGGATGTCAGCCTCGCCAAGCTGCTGAGCTACCTCAGCCAGGGTGCAGAAATCAGGACCACGCGGCTCAGCGCGAGCTACGGCATCGAGGATTTTCTCGCCCAGGGGCACAGCGAACGCATCCTGCTGCTGGCCTGGAACGACAAGGGCAGGCTACTGCCCTATTCGCCACGCTGGAAGAGCGTGCTGGAGGAAGGCTGGACCATTGCCAGCCTGGCGCTGGAGCGCAAGGCGGCGGGCTAGGATCCTGCGCCTAGCAGCCCGGCGGCTGGGTGGGCAGCTCGTACACGTCAATTACGTGGGTGATGTCGCCGCTGCCATGCCGAGACTGCACCACGACGCTGCCATTGGTCTGCAGCCGGGAATGGCCCCACTTCCAGGCATTCAGCTTGCCAACTTCAACAGCGTCGCTGACCCGCAGCACACTGTACACATCCAGCGCTGCCTGCGGGTCGTGATTGGAATCAAGAATCACCACACTGCCATCGCCACCACTGAGCTGGTCGCTGAGAAAATTCGGTTTGTCGATGCCCGAAAGCTGCAGCGTCCACACACCGTCGACCAGGTCCATCCAGAAGGAGTTGTACCAGCCGTCGACGAACACCCTGTCCGGGCCCACCGGGAAAAAGCCGACGCCCAGGCGCCCGCCCTCACCGGGGTCCGGCCAGGTGATGATCTGGCTGGCGAAGCTGTCGTCAAGGTCGTAGGCGGTGATCTGGTCGTCCGTATCGCGCACACTGAACAGGACGTCACCGGCGATGGCGTAGCGTGCGGCGCTATGGGATTCGACGTCGTTGGTACTCTCGCGCAGCACCGGCCCTGTCGGCGTGATATCGAAGACATGAGCCAGGTAGGCCTGGTTGGCATAGCTCTCCACCACGAGCACATCGACACCCACAGCCGCATCGACAAGATTGCTGGCGACCCCGCTCAGGTCCACCTCCGGGTGCACGAGCCACCCGCCGGCCGGCGACCATCGCAACAGGTGAAACTTGTGCTTCAGGCTCTCACCGGGCTCTCGGACGAACAGGAGAAACTGGTTGTGCTGCCCGGCGCTGCCGTAAAGCGTCAACTCGGCGCTACCGGGGATTGACGGCGCGGGGACCTCCGCCCAGCTGTTGTCCACCGCGGCGAAGCTGCGCAATGTCACACCGTCCTCCTCCAGCACCAGCAGGACATCTCTGCCCAGTTGCATCTGCTGTGCCTCGATCTCGAACCGGTGTTTCGCGAGCCAGCCGTCGTGGAAGTCCAGTGGCAGGAAGTCCTCGCCGTCGCGGTGGAGGTCGCCATCGCTGTCCGGGTTATAGGGATCGGTACCCAGCAGTGCTTCCTCACTGTTGGAGAGCGGGTCGCCATCAATGTTGTCGTCGCAGGCGTCACCCAGGTTGTCGCCGTCGATATTGTCCTGTCCCGGGTTACTGTCCACCGGGCAATTGTCCACGGGGTCCAGCGCACCGTCGCCGTCCCCGTCCTGCTGCGTCGGGTAGGGGTCGACGCCGTCCTTCAGCCCATCGTCATCCGAATCCGTATCGAACGGGTCCGAGCCGAGGGCGATCTCGTCCACGTCCGGCAACCCGTCGTTATCATCATCGGGGTCGCAGGCGTCACCGATCTCGTCGCCCTCGAAGTCGCCCTGTCCCGGGTTGTACAGGTCCACGCAGTTGTCGCCATAGTCGGAGACGCCATCGCTGTCCCCGTCCCAGATATCCGCCACCGCGGTGAAGGCGTAGAATTCGCTGGGCCGGGACTCGATGCCATTTTGCACCACGGCGAGCACGGACGCGGAGGCGCTGATGATGTTGCCAAAGCCATCGCCGTCGCGGGGCTCTCGTGACATTTTCGCTGACACGAAAGGCCAGCTGCCGCCCTGTGCGCGTTCGTAACGGCCCCCCCAGCCGCTGACGCCGCCGTTGTGGGGCAGTTCCGGCGCCGAGACGAATGCTGTATCCACCCCCAGGGCAACCGCCGTGCCGAAACGACTGCCGGCGACACCGCTGATGGTCGCCACCGGTGGCCAGGCGTTGTCGCCGTCATCCTCGAAGACGTAGGCGGCATCCACGCCCGGGGCCCCGACCAGGATACGGCCCGCACGGGCAGCGATGGACGCGCCGAATTCCGAACCGGCGCCGGGGCTGTCGAGGCTGCCCGCAGGGTTCCAGTTATCCAGGCCGTCGCGACGGTAGACGTACACCGTTGCGCTACCGCTGGCGCCCACAAATGCCAGGTCATTGAGCAATGCCACCGTTCCGCCGAAGTTGTCGTCGACCCCGGGCGAGGTCAGGCTGGCGATAAGGTTACCGGTGGGCGGGTCGAAAAGATGCGCCTCACCGGGAGTGGCGCCGGGGCTGCCGACCAGCAGCGCATTGGCCCCCAACGCCAGGGCCTTGCCGAACAGGTCGTCATCGGCGCCGTACTCCAGCGTGTAGTCGTAGGCGAAAGTCGTGCCATTGTGCAGGTACAGGTGGACTCGACCACCATCGCTGCGCAGGAAGGTGTTAATAAATGGAGGGTACTCGTAGCGGCTCAATTCCTCTGACGAGCCCACCGCGATACGGTAGCCATGTATGTCCACCGCGTCGCCGAAGGTTTCCACCTGGTCAGGGTCCGGCGCTGTTGGAGGTAGCAACTCGATCGTCTCGTAGGGGTTCCCGTTGAATGGGCCGGTGACCAGTACGGGATTGACGAAATAGTTGACCAGGGTACAGCAGGCACCCGTGCGAAAACCCTCCAGGCGCAGTGTACCGGTGCCGACGATGGCCCACAGGGAAGCGGCCGCGGAGGTGGGGCGCGAGTAATTGGTGTCCACATAGAGTATCTCGTCGAAGGTACTCTCGAAGGCATCGAGCCGGATGAATGATTCGGCTGCGGTATCCGGTCCCGCGGCGCGTAGCGCCGGCGCCAGCACGCCTGACAGGACAAGGAGCGGGAACAGGATGCGCCAGTGCGCCATAACACCGCGCTGGCGTAGGTACCTGTGGCGAGATTGCATGAATCCACCGATCATCAGGGCCTCCTTGCGCGATGCGCCTGCTTCTTATTATTGTGCGATCCAGAGTCTGGTGCAGGAAACGCACTTTTGCAAGCATGGCGGCCATTCGCCGCGGGCGGCGTTCAGGGGCGCAGCCGTTGTATAATGCTGGCCCACTTGAGTCTACCCGTCGCCAGCATGGCCTCAGCCACAGACAATTCGTCCGGCACCGCGCCCGACCATCGTTTCTGCATCGCCCCCATGATGGATCGGGGCTACTTCTAGCCAGAGTTTGTAAATCAACTAGTTACAAACCCCTCGGTAGTCTCGGGACATTTTCGGGACACCAATCCTCTCACCAGACGTTGCCTGCAGAGTCCGACCGCCGGCGCGGGCACTCTGCTTACAAAACTGAAATACGCCGGCCGGCTGGCAACAGGGGCCAATATCCTTGGCACTCGCGGAGTGTCACTGCCTGCTCTGCCAGCCGTTATCTTCGCGCCTCTCGGCGCACACTGCTAGGCCGAGACGAAGGAAGGACCGCCAGATGACAGTCCACTTCGGAGACTGCCGTGAAGTGATGCGCTCGATGATCGAACGCGGCGAGCGGGTGCAAATGTGCGTTACATCTCTCCCCTATTTTGGCCTGCGAGACTACGGAGTCGAAGGGCAGATCGGTCTTGAGGACTCACCGGCCGAGTTCCTAGACACCATGGTCGCAGTATTTGCCCTCGTATGGGAACTGCTCAAGGACGACGGCACGGTCTGGCTCAACATGGGTGACAGTTACCACAACAGTAGTCCCTCCCCAGGCACGCAGAACGGGCTCCTAAATAACCGTAAATTAAGCACCAGCCGGGCCTGCAGGTCAGCCGGTAAACACCAAGGCTGGAAAGAAAAGGACTTAATGGGTATGCCATGGCGGACAGCCATCGCCTTGCAAGAATGGGGCTGGTATCTACGCCAGGACATCATCTGGCACAAACCAAATCCGATGCCGGAGAGCGTGCGAGACCGCTGTACTAAAGCACACGAATATGTCTTCCTACTCTCCAGATCACCGCGTTACTACTTCGACCAAGATGCTATCAAAGAGCAGGCATCCCAAGATGAATACGCTGCCGGATTCCGCGGCGGAAGCTACACAGGGGGGGAAACCTATCAGAATGACAAGGGGGGAACGCGCAAACAGCGAGGCAATGTGCGAGCTGGCGGCGTTCCGATGGGCTGGCAGCCAGGCCCTGGCGGGCATGGTAGTTTTCACAAAGCTGGCCGGGCTGAACAAAAGCAATACAACCCCGAATACATTCCTGATGGAAGAAAAAACAAGCGATCAGTCTGGACGATTGCGACAGAGGCGTTTCCAGGCGCGCACTTCGCCACATTCCCCCAGGCTCTGATCGAGCCCTGCATTCTTGCCGGCAGCAGGCCTGGCGACACAGTCCTTGACCCCTTCTTCGGATCCGGCACGACCGGGCAGGTCTGTAACCGGCTCGGCCGCAAGCACATCGGGATCGAACTAAACCGCGAGTACGAGCCGTTGCAGATCGAGCGCACCGCGCAACAGGGGCTGGAGCTATGACCGCTGTTGCACTGTCAATCATCGGCCGCACTGAAGTCCCTGCCGCGGCCATGGATCACTATCACTTCTGGGAGGCCAGGGTCTGCCTTTCAGTTCTCCAAAAATCGGAAGACCCGCAAAGTATGGGGGTTATCGGAACCACCGACAATCAGCGGGCAGAGCTATACGGCTGGAATAATCCAGTTAAGCCGCACATCGATTCGCTTGGCGGTTCCCACTGGATGTACGGACTGCTGTTATCCGGCAACTGCTCGCTCAGCATCAAAGAGCGAACCATCGACCTCGAGCAAGGCGATATCTTCCGGCTGGATGACTCGGTCAGGCACTGGACCGAAGGGCGCGGCCAATCGATCTGCGCGTTCGCAGGGACCTGGCGCACACCCGCCGACGATACTGCAGTACAGACACTCACACGCGGCGTTCAGCGACTCGCCAACGGCACATGGCGCGCACCGCGCATTGGCCCAGGCTTTCGCATACTGCAACCCGGCGAAGTCCTGGCAACAAACGATTTCAACAAGAGCCATACAGTTCCCAGGACCCTGGCCGACCGGCGAGGCTGGCACATTTTGCGCTGCAGCCGCTGCCTCAACCCGGCTGTAGTGCTCGATGATTACTGGCCATATCACAATGACAACTCTCTCTGCACCGTCCATCACGCTATCCAGGAGTTAACGTAATGCGAGTCAACGTCTACGCCGAAGAACTACCCGAAGAAGGGGCCATAGAGATCATCAGCAAGGAGATCGATGGCCGAACATTTACCGGCCTTCGTATCCCGCTGTACCTGCCAGTCACGCTCCCGGACGGGACCCAGGCTCGAGGAAAGTTCATGCAACACCCCGATGACGATGATTCCAGCGCGATCACCATTTGGGGCAAGCAAGACCTGCGCACACTGCTTCAGGAAGCGCAGCAGAAGCTCGATGCACATTACGGAAACGTAGAAGCAGGCACACATTCAGAGCTTCGAAATCTTCAAAACAGGCTTTTATGGGCATTGTTGGAAAAAGATAGTGTTGATTTGCACTTAAAACTGACCCAGGATTTGCATCTAATATTGACCCACCCTGGTCGCCAGATTATGGCGTAGTTTTAGGTTTCTTGCTGCCTT
>MDSW01173199.1_pt1 | contig 19924 bp, 16 predicted proteins | sample 811171 | NCBI WGS metagenome assembly MDSW01 (sample SAMN05326641, study PRJNA326480) | marine metagenome | isolation source: seawater | place: Atlantic Ocean: North West | collected 2012 | reverse complement strand
AGAATTTCTTTTTGTTATATTCATTTTGTACTGAGAGTTTGAAGTCAGATTTTTTATCAGAGCAATTACTTCTTTGACGGACACTGTGCCTAGAGCAAGGTGAGGGGAAAGGCGAGAGCAACTGTCAAAAGATTGATGAGGTGATGAAATGTGTTTCAGGTAATTTCTTCCTCTCATGGAAGTGAAGCTATATATTATATCCAGTGCCGCTTTTCGTCCGCCAACCTGTACTCTGTTATTGAGGGGTGCTCCAAATATTTTGTTGTCCTTTGATGGAATTTGTCCAGGTACAAGTTCTGGAATTCCTCGCAGTCTTTCTGGAGCAGGAATCAATGGCTTTTTCAATCTAGTTTGTCTAATCGTTTGCCAGTCGCCCCTGTCTTTTAGACCCCTAACGACACTGTTTGATGGAAACTCCATTAAACCCACGCCCATGCTCCTGCACCAATTTCTAACCACTTTGTCTCGTTTATAGGACCAAATATGTCCTGTTTCTTCGTGAGCCCAAATATTCTTGATACAGAAATCAGAATGAAGCGCATTAAATACTTCCATGACCTCACCAATCCTGACAATTAGTGGTTGACCAAGTTTAAAGCAGTCTTTTCGTAATTCACTAATACAATCATGGGTAAAGTGCCAATGCCTGCGTGACGTGAATGGCTGACGCCAGAGGTCAGGTTCAACAATATAAATTGGTAGAACGGGAAGACTCGTGAGAGACGCTTCAAACAAGGGTTTATGATCGTGGGTCCTGAGATCTCTTTTAAACCATACAACTTGAATGCTTCGTCTTGACAAAATTAGTTTGACTCTCAGTTAAAAAAAAGGCCACGATTGGTAAGTGATGTAATCGATCACTAACTTTTATTACATATTATAATCTAACGAATTTTAAATGGCCTACGGTGACATTTTTTCAGCGTTCCTCAGCAAGAATCAAGTTAGCCCCTTTTTCCGCAATTGCCATAACTGCAGCATTGATATTAGCTGAAGGTATCATAGGCATTATAGACGCATCAATAACCCTTAAATTAGAGATTCCATGGACGCGCAGTTTGTGGTCAACGACGGCGGATGCGTCGCTTTGTAATGGTGCCATACGACATGTTCCCATAACGTGATATGTTGTGGTGCTTCTTTCTCTAGCCATCGAAAGAAGCTCCTCATCCGTTTCAATGTGGTTTCCTGGGTAAACTTCATAGTCAAAATATTTGGACATTTTCGGACTACGCATTATGTTTCGAGATAGTTTTATGCCAGAAAGCAAAACTCTTTGATCTTGTATCGAGGACAAATAATTTGGCTGTACAATAGGTTTTTCAAAAGGGTTGGCAGATTTTATTCTTACCCAACCAGAACTCTCAGGCCGTTGTGGCCAGGTCGTTATGCTAAAGCCGGGCTCTTTATCTAATTTGGCCTGCTGACCCTTAGCGTAGCTTGCTGGGGTAAAAGTAATCTGAAGATCATTATTTCTAACATTTTGGTCAGAATGCCAAAAGCAGTAAACCAAAGTTGGCCCCAGTTCTAGTATTGATTTTTGCCCAATACTGTACTTAATTATTTCTCCAAAGAGTTTTCTCCCTTTAGACAATTCATTTATTGTTTCAACATTCTTTGCTCGGGCTGTCAAACGCGTGGCGTAATGGTCACGTAAATTTTCGCCGACGCCAATTAAATTATGAAGTACCTTTATACCTTTTGAGTTCAGTAAATTTCCAGGACCTATACCTGAAATCTGGAGCAGCTGAGGAGAATTAATTGCTCCGCAGGAAATAATAACTTCTCGTCTAGAAAACATAGTCTCTTCTTTTCCGTATCGCAAAAAATTTTTAAAGCAAATGCCTACAGCATTTTTCTTTTCAATAATTATTTTTGTTACCATTACATTGGCTTTGACATGTAGATTTTTTCTTTTTTCAATTGGTTTTAAAAAAGCATCTGCTGAGCTAATCCTAAATCGACCTCTAGTTGTACGCTGTACGTAAGAAACTCCTTCCTGAGTTGAACTGTTGTAATCTTTATTTAGAGGCATTCCAAAGCTTTGCGCGGCAGATATGAAAGCTTCACATAGAGGATCACGCCATCGTAGATCCGTTACCGTTAACGCTCCTCGGTGGCCTCTATAAAAAATGTCTTTCTCTCTATTTTTTTTATGTGGACTTTCCTTTTGTAAGTAGTTTTCAATTTTGCGAAAACAAGGAAGTAGATCATCATAACCCCAGCCTATATTGCCTTTTTGAGCCCACGAGTTAAAGTCCTCCTTCGATCCACGACTATAAACTAGTCCATTTATAGAGCTGGAACCACCTATAACTTTTCCGCGAGGAGTCGGAATTGATCGACCATTAGTGCCCCAGCTAGGTTCGGTTGCATACAGCCAGTTTATTTTTTTATCTGAAATAGTTTTCGTGAATCCAGCGGGTATATGAATGAAGGGATTTCGATCCTTTGGGCCAGCTTCTAAAAGGCAAACGGTGTACTTCCCAGACTCAGAAAGTCTATTTGCCAGCAAGCAGCCGGCAGAACCAGCCCCAACGATAATATAATCAAATTCCATAGTTAATTTCTGTTCGATACTTTTGACTTCTGAACCATGTCTAATAGGTTAGATCAGTTGAGTTTTGGTCGGCTATCTAAAACAAAATGGAAAAGATGCGGGTCTAAAGAATTTCTTTTTAATTATATTATTAGCGCCACTATCCCATTATAGCTTTAACTTCGAGAAACTCATCTAAACCCCATTCAGCTTTTTCACGCCCGTTTCCAGATTTCTTAAAACCTCCAAATGGAGCGTCTGAACCCCCACTAATATAATTCAAATGAATTTGTCCAGCATTCAAATTCCGTGCAAAAAACATCATTTTTTCTGGATTTTCACCAGAGACATACGCCGCTAATCCATATTCTGTATCATTGGCTATATCAATAGCATCTGAGTCATCGGCATACGGTATTATAGACAAAACTGGACCAAAAATTTCTTCCCTCGCTATTTCCATTTCATTTGTTACATTTGCAAATACCGTAGGCTTGACATAATATCCTTGATTTAGGCCATCCGGTTTTCCAATCCCACCTGTAACTAAGGTTGCCTGACTATTAATTCCTGACTCAACCAACCGCTGGACTTTTTTAAACTGAGCTTCACTGACTAGTGGGCCGATATCCGTATCCTTCGATTTTGGATCGCCGGTAGTCATTGATTCTGCCATTTTCTTGGCTATTTTGGCTGCTTCGTCATGACGGTTTTTCGGTACTAACATTCGAGTCGGTGCGTTGCAAGATTGACCCGTATTGTTCATGCATCCAGACACTCCTCGGGCGACTGACTGTTCAAAACAATTGTCATCCAGAATAATGTTAGGTGACTTTCCACCCAGTTCTTGGCTGACTCTCTTGACGGTGTCTGCCGCAGCTTTGGCTACTGAAATTCCCCCACGCGTTGAACCGGTAAAAGACATCATGTCAATGTCTGGATGCGTTGACATGGCTTCCCCAACTACTGGCCCATATCCGTGAACCATATTAAAAACCCCTGCTGGTGTTCCAGCTTCGTGCATTAGTTCAGCAAAAATAATAGCTGATAGTGGGGATATTTCGCTTGGCTTAAGTACCGAGGTACATCCAGCGGCCAAGCAAGGCGCCAACTTTGACACGACTTGATTAATTGGCCAATTCCAGGGAGTTATTAGGCCACAAACACCAATTGGTTCCTCACGTATTAACATATTATTGTGCTTGTATTCGAATTCTTTATCTTTCAAAACTCTGATTGCGGTCTTTAGATGTGCTAAACCAACCCCAGCTTGTGCGCCAGCAGCAAGAGAAATTGGCGCGCCCATTTCTGTTAAAATTGCTTCGGCTACCTCGTCATATCTTTTTTTATAAAGGTTTCGAATTTCGGTTAGCAGCTCAACTCTTTCAACCACAGATGTTAACGAAAATGATTCGAAAGCCTTTCTCGCAGCTGACACTGCCAAGTTCACATCCATTTCTGAGCCTAAGCTTAACTTACCCACACATTCCTCTGTTGCTGGGTTAATAACATCTAACTTTTTGCTACCAGAGGGCTCAACCCATTTACCATTGATATAAAATTGAGACAAATTCATTTTAATGCTCCTTAATTTTTTACATGCGCATTCAAAGGTGCTCTACTTCATTTTATCTAGATAGTGCAATGCTCTGTCTATAGAAGATTTTTAGTAATAAAAGTTTGCTGCGTTGGATAATTTAAAGGTATTTTTTGTATAGATTGGTCTAATTACTCACAAAATACATATAGTCTAATAATTAGGCTAATGAAAGCGGTTAACTCGTTTTTTATATAAGATTTTTACAGCTAATAGGATCTTGACTTGCGAACTTGCCTTTTTCCCCAAGCGATAAAGGGCCCATTAACATAATTGTGCTTGCCATAGACAAAAACACTGTCATTTTCAGCTGTTACTATGCCGCCCGCTGATCTTAAGATGGCATCTCCGGCTGCCGTATCCCATTCCATGGTAGGTGAAAAGCGAGGGTAAACATCTGCTTCTCCATTTGCAACAAGGCAAAACTTTAATGATGAACCAATCGAGATCGTATCTGTTATGTCTCTCTTTAAGAGCCATTTTTTTGTTTTTTCATCCATGTGTGATCTACTTGCAACGGCAACGGTTCTATTTGAGACACTTTTCGCACTGCGAATTTGTTTTTCCAATCCATTGGATAATTCCCAAGCTCCGTGTGAAACGGAGCCACAAAAATATCTTTTTAACGCTGGAGCATAAACTATTCCCATCACAGGGGACCTATTCTCAATTAATGCTATGTTTACAGTAAAACTTCCTGCCCCATTTTTGTTTACAAACTCCTTTGTCCCATCAAGGGGGTCAACTAAAAAAAACCTCTCCGGAGGTAATTTACCATGGCTTAGATTGTCTTCTTCTGAAATCACCTCTACATCAGGTGCGATTTTTTTTAAGCTTGATAGAATAATTTCTTCCGATTCTTTATCAGCATCAGTGACTGGTGAACCATCCTCCTTGATTGAAAATGCTGGACTGTTTTCATAGATTTTAAGTATTTGTCGTCCTGCACGCAAAACACAAGGTTTCAATAAAGACATCAAATCGACAGGGCTCATATTTTTTTATCCAAGTATTTTAAGATTTGATCAACTAGTTTTTCAACGCCTTTGTTGTGCGTCTTTAAATGTATCTCGGGATTTAAAGGTGCTTCATAATCCGAGTCTATACCTGTGAAATTTTTTAATTCTCCTAAACGAGCTTTTTTGTATAAACCTTTAGGATCCCTATTCTCACAAATATCCAAAGGTGTATTAACAAATATTTCAAAGAATTCGTCTTCACCGAATAGTAATCGAGCCATTTCACGCTCTGCTTTAAAAGGAGAAATGAAACATGCTAAGACAATCAGGCCAGCATCAACCATTAGCTTTCCAACTTCAGCAACTCGCCTAATGTTTTCGATTCGATCTTTATCTGTAAATCCCAGATCTTTATTTAAGCCGTGCCGAAGGTTATCGCCATCCAAAATGTAAGTGAAGTGTCCACGCTGAACCAATTTTTGCTCTAAGTTATCTGCTATTGTAGACTTTCCTGAGCCAGACAGCCCAGTGAACCATAACATAATAGGTTTTTGGTTGTAACGTCTAGATCGGATTTCTTTGGTTGTTTTCATATCATGCCACTGGATATTTGCGGCGCGACGAAGTCCAAAATCAATCATGCCTGCTCCAACTGTTGACTTACTTTCACGATCAATTAGGATAAAAGAACCGGTGAGTTTGTTAGCCTTGTATGTGTCAAAAGTTACCGCTTCTGCCAAGGCGATTTTACAAAAACCTATTTCATTCAATTCAAGGGTTTTTGCGGCATGATGTTCCAAAGATTGGATATCAATTTTGTACTCTAAATTTGTTATCTGTGCCGTTGTTTCTCTTGTTGCAAACTTAATGTCGTAGGTCCTTTCTGGAAGGAGAGCTGTAATGTCCATCCAAATAACATGAGCTGCCAACTGATCCAAAACATAGGGTTTTGACCAGGTATCGGTTATCATATCGCCACGGCTTACATCAATTTCCTGATCTAAAACAATTGTAATTGATCTCCCCGCTTGGGTGGTTTTTACAGATCCTCCAGGCTCAATGATATTGGAAATCTGACACTGTTTTGAGGAAGGATATACAGTTATGATATCGCCACAAGATAGTGTTCCAGATACAAGCATACCTGAAAAGCCACGAAAATCTTGATGGGGGCGGTTTACAAATTGAACAGGAAAACGGGCTGGTTCATCAGCTATCGTCAGAGAAACCTCTATTTTTTCAAGAGCCTCAAGCAAATACGGTCCTTTGTACCACGGTATACGATTATCTAAATTAGTTACACAACACCCCTTTAAAGCTGAGATTGGTATGGCGATAAACGTAAAGTCAGTTAATTTTTTAGAGAAGGCCTCATATTCCGCGCAAATTTTCACAAAAACTTTGCGGTCATAATTAACTTTGTCCATTTTATTTACAGCTAATAATACACTCTTTATTCCCAACAAACTTATGATAGATGAGTGTCTTTTAGTTTGCTTTGTTATTCCCTTCTCAGCGTCTATCAAAATTATTGCAGTTTCGGCATTGGACGCCCCAGTTACCATATTTCGCGTATATTGTTCATGCCCCGGGGCATCTATGGCGATAAATTTTCGAAATTGAGTTTCAAAATAACGATAGGCAACGTCTATTGTTATACCCTGCTCTCGTTCAGCTTGCAAACCATCAACAAGAAGTGCCAGATCTAAGTCTTGGCCTTGAGTCCCGTACTTTTCTGACTCTTCCCTCGTTTGTGATAGGTTATCTTTTGAAACTCGATTTGTGTCATATAATATTCTTCCAATGAGTGTTGATTTTCCATCATCAACTGACCCACATGTCAAAAATCGAAGTTGGCTCCTTTCATCTTTGGTTTTAGTCTTTCCAGTGTTTTGCAAAAATGAGCTCACTAAAAATAACCCTCTTTTTTTTTCTTTTCCATCGAGCCAATCTGATCTTTGTCGATTAATCGACCGCCTCTCTCAGAGAATTGCGAAATTTTAATTTCTTTTATAACCTGATCGATTGACGAAGCTTCAGACTCAACTGCACCTGTTAGAGGATAACAACCTAGTGTTCTAAAGCGTACTTGCTTGTTTTCAATTTTTTCATCGTTAAGAATTTTCAGACGTTCGTCGTCTACTAAAATAAGTTGATCATTTCTAAAAACAACTGGTCTCACTTTTGCAAAGTATAATGAAACGATATCAATGTCCCTAAGTTTTATATAGTTCCAGATATCTATTTCTGTCCAGTTGGATAATGGGAACACCCTTACACTTTCGCCTTCACGCTGTTGAGTGTTGAAATGACGCCACAATTCTGGCCTTTGATTTTTTGGGTTCCAAACATGATTTTTGTTTCTAAACGAAAAAATCCTCTCTTTTGAGCGAGATTTTTCTTCATCCCTGCGTGCACCCCCAAAAGCAGCATCAAAGCCATGCAAATCTAATGCTTGTTTGAGGGATTCGGTCTTCATCACATCGGTATGAATTTTCGAGCCATGTGAGATGGGTCCGATACCTCTTTCAACACCTTCCTTGTTTATGTGAACAATTAGATTCAAACCAAATTTTTCTGCAATCTTATCCCGAAATTCGATCATCTCTTTGAATTTCCATGTTGTATCAATATGAAGTAATTTAAAAGGAAGGGGCCCTGGTTCAAATGCTTTCATCGCCAGGTGAAGCATTACAGCAGAGTCTTTACCTATTGAGTATAACATAACTGGTCGCCGAAAACATGCTACGACCTCTCTAATAATATATATGCTCTCAGCCTCAAGCTTGTCCAAATGTGATAAATAACTCATTTTGTACTAATATAACCGAGGCTCTCGTTAATATTTGTTAGTATTGCGTATAATCGTTGATCTAGATGTGTTCTGACATTAGCATATGGGTTAGAATTTTCAATAAATTACCGAAAGCTTACTATCAAATTTTATTTTGTTTGAATACCAGCAAATGACATTTGATAATAGGTTATATACTGACCTTAACTTATTATCTGACGTAATTATAAGATTTCTTTTGGGCAATAATAATACCAAAAATTACTATCAACGCACCAGTCACTTGGTCCCAATTCCAGTTATCTCCTAACAAGAAAAGTACCAACATCACATATAAAGGAGTGGCGTTTAGGTGAAAAGAGGCAATCCCTATTCCTAACCCATTTACACCCTTTATCCAAAATAATTGCGATACTCCCATGCCCAGCCAAGAATAAATTACTAATAAAAAAATATTTTCAAAATTTATTAGAGGAATATTGGTGAATGGAGTTTTAAATGATAAACAAATCAAAAAAACAAACGAACAACAAACCCACATGCCGAAACTCGTTATTGCGGTTTGCCCCAATGCGGTCAGTTTGGGAAGCTTTTTTACTGCTGCCCGCGATCCCCAGGCAAAAGATCCAACTGCTAAAATTCCCGAAAGAAGGCCAATTCCAAATTTCGCCTCAAAGATGTCTGGCCCAATTGTAAAAATCCCACCGAATAAAACAAATACTAAGCCAAGTAAAAACCAACTGGTAAGCCGTCGTTTATCGAAAAGTAACTCTAATATGACACCAGCAACGGGCATGAGTGTTGCTGCTATGGCGGCTATTAATGCAGATGTTAAGAATTGGGTGGCGAGCAACAATAAAGATCCTAGTCCAAACCCAAAAAAACCAACCCATAAGCCTTTTAACCAGTCAGCTGAGAAAATTTTATCTGAACCTTCTAAAAAGACCCAAAGGCAAAAAATCAATATAACTGCAAGACTACTCCGGACAGCAGCTAAAGATAAGAAACCCCAATTTGATAAAAGCGCTTCGGCAGCTGGAAAACTTAAAGCAAAGAGGAATATGGATAGAACACAGGTTAGATTTAACTTTATTGTACTTAAATCCATTTTGAAACTTACCTAAATAGAGAACTCAACTGTACACCTAAGTTAGTAGAGACTTATGTCTGCAATAAAAACGACAAAGGTGTCGTATTTGTTGTTAGTTCAAAGGAAACGAATTTAGGTTAAAATAATATTTTGTCCAGGATCAAGGGAATAGACAAAGATTAGGCAAAAAATTGAGTCTATGCTTGTTTAGATGCAGTATTCTTAAATTTTTCAGTAATAAATATCCCACCAAGAACTAAAAATAATGAGATTACGTGGAAAAGATATAAAATCTCAGCCAGAAAAATAATTGCGATCATTGCCGTGAAAACCGGGACTAAATTTACGTATAATCCAGCGCGATTCGCTCCTATAAGTTCGACACCTCTTATAAAAAATATCTGAGATAGTATAGAAGGAAATATTATGCAGTATAATACCGCAGCCCATCCCTTAAAACTAGGCCAAACGACATTTTCATTTAAAACCTCTATAAGTATGCCTCCTAAATGAGTTAAAGAAGCAAAATATGAAAAAAATACGAACATAACTGTTGTTGGCATTTTAATACGTTTTGTTAAACCTACTGTATAACCTGCGTAACAAAGACATCCTACTAGCATAACAATATCGCCGTAATTAAAGCGCATACTTTTAATTGTTTCGAACGAACCGCTAGACACAAGTATGAATGCCCCAATCATAGAAAATATCAAACCCACTCCTTGCACCCTACTAATCGTCTTTTTAAAGAAAACCACCCCTAGTAACATCACCAATGCAGGGATAAAACTTTGAGTTATTCCAAGATTAATTACGCTGGTGTATTGTGCAGCGATTATAAGGCAGATAGTAAAGCCGGCCATTCCACCCCCACCCATAATCCAGACCCAAGATAAACGTTCTTTTACTTTTGGAACGTAAACTTTTATGTCTTTAAATAGAAAAATTGTTAAAATTATGCTGCATCCTATCCATCTTAAACCCATTAAAAGCATTGGGGAGACCTCCCCAAGAGATATTTTTAAAACGTTAGCATGTCCTGCCCACATAAGGGTTGTCATTATCAAAAGACTGTGAGGGCTTTGCCAAAAAGCTTTTAGGAGGTTATGAACTACCATAAAAAATGTACCCTATGATTAATTTAATCGCGATGTTAGGCTTCGGATAGTAAAGTGTAAACAAAGGTTAACCAATACCAAAAAAAGAGAGAAAAATAGGATGTTTGACGAAATCTTAAAATTCTGGTTTTTTGAAGTCAATTCGGATGCCTGGTTCAAAAGGGACGACAGTTTTGATAACACTATAAGAGACAAATTTGGTAAACTTTATGGGGATGCTTGCATTGGAAAGATAGACAATTGGAAAAATGAACCAAGATCATGTCTGGCTTTAATAATTATCCTTGATCAGTTTTCTCGTAATCTATTTAGAAATGATGCAAAGGCCTTTGCTCAAGATATAAAAGCGTTAGAAATAACAAATCATGCTTTATCAAATGAATATATAGAGAAATATTCAAGTGATGAACGATTATTTGCTTTGTTACCGTTGATCCATAGTGAAAATATAGCTGATCATGAACTAGCCTCGCAACTGAGAGACAAATTTCTAAGAAATCACCCTAGGCATGATAACATAAAGAAATTCTGGGATGATCACAAGATTCCAATTGAAAAATTTGCTAGATATCCACATCGAAATGTGGCTCGGGGTTGGAAATCCACTGAGGAAGAGATCAAGTTTCTGAACAATCCAAATTCTTCATGGTGATTGCTTAATTTGTTTTTTCCAGCGGCAAACGTCTCTCTATGATACGCGAAAAAATAGCCGAACCTATCGGTAGTATTTCTGTGTCAAGAAAAAAATTTGGGCTATGTAAAGGTGCATCTCCCGCATGACCTAAGTTACAGTAGGCCCCTGGTATAATTTTTAGGAAATCTGCAAAATCTTCGGAGCCAGTAGAAGGGGTCCCGTTTCTATTAATATTTTTTGCCCCAACAATCTCAAGAGCTGCGTCCATGTAGGCCTCAGAAAGAGAGTCGTCATTTACAAGCACATCGAAAACTCTCTCAATCTTTAAGGTTACTTTAATATCATTCGATACTTCAATGGCGTGGCAAATGCTTTGCATTCTTTTTTGGACTGTATTGAAAACGTCATCCACAAAAAATCTTATTGTTCCGGATAGAAAGGCTGTTTCTGGGATGACGTTGTACGCTGTCCCACAACTTATTTTGGTAACTGACAAAACGCAAGTATCGAATGGGGAGATATTTCGACTCACTATATGATTTAATTGGCTAACTAAGCTACTCGCCAGTAATAATGGATCTTTAGCTTTTTGCGGCATTGCTGCATGGCTTCCTTGCCCATGAATTTCTATATCAAAAAAAGCTGCACCAGCCATGGCCGCACCTTTACATATTTCGACCTGATTGGGGTCGAGGTTTGGCTTATTGTGCATTCCGAATATTTCATCAATTGGAAATTTTGCTAATAGCCCTTCCTTTAACATCTGCCTTGCCCCGCCCAGTCCCTCCTCAGCAGGTTGAAATATCAGGACCGCCCGTCCATCGAATTTTCTGGTTTCACAGAGATATTTTGCTGCTCCCAGTAACATGGTGGTGTGTCCGTCATGACCACAGGCGTGCATTTGTCCGGGCTTTTCAGACGCATACTCCAAGTTGGTGGTTTCATGAATAGGGAGTGCATCCATGTCGGCTCTTATGCCAACGGCTCTATTTCCTTTTCCTTTGCCATTTATTATTCCAACCACACCTGTACCACCGATTTTTTCATGAATTTCATCAACGCCGTAGTCCTCTAGCTTGTTTTTTACGAGTTTTGATGTCCTTTGTTCTTCAAAACCAGTCTCTGGATTTCTATGTATATCCTTGAAAATTTCTAGCATTTCTGAATGGCTTGCTTTAATTTGTTTGGGAACATTCATTAACATGATATCACTATCTATTTAATTATCTAATAAAGAGGATTAGGTTTAGATTGAAATAGAAGTTTATTCAAGAAAAGAAAATTTTCACGTTGAATTTTTGCCGTCTGTAAATTAACCGTTTGAGAAATCACAACACAGCGGAGAGTTCGAAAATAAAGATATCAAAATCCTCAGGGTTATTCCAAAGATGCGGTGTAATGCGAAGAGAGCCTCCCCTTTCAGACAAATAAACACCTTTTTTCTCTAGCTGTGATAACAAATTGGGATTTGTGTCTGTCGGAAGTTGCGCTGATAGAAAATGAGGGCTCCGAATGCTCTCTGTCAAAACAGAGAGCCCTAAGTTCTGTAGTTTTTTTGCTAACCAAACGTTTTTTGATTTAAGAGTTTCTTCGATATTGTTAATACCCCATTCGAGCAATTGCTCAAGGGCGGTGACGACCCCCGCGTTGAGCGCGAAATTTGCTCTTTCCCCCATATCATATCTAATTGCTCCCCCATGATAATAATCCGTATATTTGACAAGATTGGAAAAGTCCTGACTATTTTCCCGAGTGATCCACCCTTCCTCTAACGGCTGCCCTCCGTGATACTTGGGGGCAACGTAAAGAAACCCTGTGGAATAGGGTCCTAACATCCACTTGTAATTAGACACTACGGCAAAATCCGGTCTAATTTCTTTGAAGTCTGTGTTTATCGCGCCAACTGACTGTGTAAGATCAAGAACAAGAGACGCATTAACTTCATCGCATTTTTTCCTTATAAGAGATAAATCTATTAGCTCCCCAGTTGTCCAAAGCACGTTAGGAATTGCTACAATCGCGCATCTGTCATCAATTGAGGCAATAAGAGCTTCTGACGAGGTAATTTTTGGAGGGCAAGAAACCACTTTTATTTTGAGGCCTCTCTCCCTTGCCAACCGTCGCCATGGGTAGACGTTAGACGGGAATTGATTTTCCAGAATAACAATCTCTGAGCCTTTTTTTGGTTTGAGGTTTTTTGCAGCTGTTTCAATACCATAAGAGGTGGATGGAATAATAGCTATATTTGAGGGTTTCGTATTTACAATTTCTGAGAACAACAATCTAGCTCTATCTGATTCTTCAAAAAAATGGGATTTTTTTATTTTCCAGGGTTGAGATTTTCTCTTTGAGCCAGCGTCAATTGAGTCAGAAACTGAGTGTAACAGGGGAGACATATAGGCAGTGTTCATGTAGATTACATCCGGTGGGATATTAAAAAGATTTCTTTTGCACGCTATCATTATTGCTTTTCTCCTGAAGTATCTCGAAATAAACCCTGCTTTAAGTAAAAACAAGAAAGTCTTTTAGGTCTGAACCGCAAAAGCCTAAGGCTTTCAAAATTACTCTAACAATCCCATGATATTTTCGAAATGGAAACATTTTTATTGGCGGTACGCTTTAACGTAAGCCTGACAAATCGTAAAATCTTTTACTCGTTATAGGTTTTTTGTAGAGACCCCGGCTTTAAAAAATTCAACGCTAATTAAATTTCTATTACTGCACCATTTTTGTTTACCAGACAGTATAATTACATTTTATTATCCTTGAACTAACAAGGCTACCGAAGAAATGGGGCCACTGATTTAACACAATAGAAATTTTTGAACTTCCTCTATCAGTTGGTTAGCCTGTAAACGCTTTTCCCAAGGATGAAAAATAAATTTCATTAGTCTTTATGAATTAGTTTTTAGTTTATCAAGAATAAGTGGATTTACAACTAGACGTTTCGTTTATTAAATTCTACGTTTCCAACGGGAGGAATCGGCATGGTAACAGGAACGAATGTACAAACTTACTTTAAAGACGAATGGCTTAAAGGAGATGTAATGATAATGCGGGCAGCGGACCATGGTTCCTGGTTGGGCTCTAGCGTTTTCGACGGAGCCAGATATTTTGATGGCGTGGCGCCAGATTTGTGGGGTCACTGTGAAAGAATAAATCGCTCAGCTGAGGCCATGATGATAACGCCGACAGTACCAACTGATCTAATGGTTGAAATTATATGGGACGGTTTACGAAAGTGCTCCCCTGATGTCGCTGTTTACATAAGGCCCATGTATTGGGCTCTTGATGGCGGGGATTTAGCAATAGTACCAAAAGAAAATTCTACGGGGTTTGCCGTTTGCTTGGAAGAAATTCCAATGGCCGATAAAAACCAATCGGCAACATTAACCAGAACAAATTTTCGGAGACCGGTATTGGAGGACAACGTGGTAAACGCAAAAGCAGGGTGCTTGTATCCTAACAACGCGCGTATGCTGGCGGAGGCTAGAAAGAAGGGTTTTAGTAACGCCCTTGTGTCTGATGTTATGGGAAATGTTGCGGAGACTGCCACAGCAAATATTTTTATGGTAAAAGACGGAGAGGTTTTTACACCAATACCAAATGGCACCTTTCTGGCGGGGGTGACTCGTGCTCGTCATATACGGAATTTAAAAGAAAATGGTTTAAAAGTGAATGAAAAGGTCTTATCTTTCTTGGATTTTGAGAAAGCAGACGAGGTTTTTATGTCTGGTAACATGATGAAGGTTACACCAGTGAAAGCCTTTGAGGATCGACAGTACCAATTAGGACCTGTTACGAAAATGGTGAGAGAATTGTACTGGGATTGGGCCCTATCTGAGAAAACCTAGCATTTATTAATTACTAATTTTTATTGACAAATGAACAAAGACTGATCACGTTTCGATGTTACGTTTCTAACAAGGAGGTGCAAATGATTGATGCGCGTAAGTTCTACATTAATGGTTCTTGGGTTAAGCCTAGTTCAACACAAGAGTTTCGAATAATAAACCCAGCTAGTGAGGAAACAATAGGTTTTACTATTTTAGGAAATACGGAAGACGCTGATGTTGCTGTTAGTGCGGCCAAGGAGGCGTTTACAACTTTTTCATTAACGTCAAAAAAAGACAGATTGGCACTTTTGCAAAAAGTACTGAACCTAACGAAGAAGCGATTTGACGATTTAGCGTGGGCCATGACGCAGGAGATGGGAGCTCCAATAACGATGTCCAAGGAGTCTCAGGCGGACAGCGGAGTCGGTCATTTAAAGTGGTTTATAAAGTCGTTAGAAGACCTAACTGAAAGAGAAAAGCTGCCAAATGGAGATATATTAGTTAGGGAACCGATAGGTGTGTGTGGCCTTATCACGCCTTGGAATTGGCCAATTAACCAGATAGCTCTGAAAGTAATTCCTGTTCTTGCAACTGGTTGTACGTGTGTCTTAAAACCATCTGAGCATACGCCTATCTCGGCCAAAATTTATGCTGAGATAGTTCACGAGGCGGGTTATCCAGATGGCGTTTTCAATTTAATTCAAGGAGACGGCGAGACTATTGGAAGGGCATTATCAAGCCATAAGGATGTGCAAATGGTTTCTTTTACTGGCTCTACGAGAGCTGGCACTGATGTTTCTAAAAGAGCAGCTGACTCCGTGAAAAGAGTAACTTTAGAACTCGGCGGGAAGTCTCCAAATATTGTGTTTTCTGATTGTGATTTGGAAAAACAGGTTAAAGCCTCGGTCGCAGAGTGCTTTCTAAATTCTGGACAGTCTTGTGATGCTCCAACACGTCTTTTGGTTGAAAAAAAATGTTATGAGAGAGTTTTGCAGATAGCAAAAGCAGCCGCACTTTCTCAAAAGGTAGGGGATCCTTCTGAAACAGGAAATCATATTGGGCCATTGTTTGATAAGATACAATTTGACCGGGTTCAAAGCATGATAAAGGTTGGTATCGATGAAGGTGCAAATCTCCTTGCTGGTGGATTGGGTAGGCCTGATGGTTTTAATCGGGGTTGGTATGTGAAACCCACTATCTTTTCTGAAGTTACCACCGATATGCGCATAGCTAACGAGGAAATATTTGGGCCAGTGCTATCAATAATGTCTTTTGAAGATGAAAAAGAAGCAATTGAAATTGCCAATGACACTCCATATGGTCTTGCTGCGTATCTTCAGACGGGCGATCAAAAGCGCGCTGAGAGAGTAGCATCGAAGCTTAGAGCTGGTGCTGTTCACATAAACGGTGGAGGATTTAATTATGGGTCACCGTTTGGTGGGTACAAGCAATCTGGAAATGGGAGAGAGGGTGGAAAGATGGGGTTAGAGGACTTTCAGGAAGTAAAAACCCTGCACTTCGGTTAAGAGATTTTGGAAGTTTAATTTGAAGACTTGTGCAAAGTTTCTTTTATCTCGAAAAAAAAGACTGGACAGCTCGAACAAAGTTGTCAATTTTTGTTGTGTCAAGATCAAGGTGTGTAACTAACCTCACTGGATTGCAATCTGCATTTATTAAAATTCCATGACCGAGCAAATACTTTTTAAGTTTTGGCAAAAGACTATTCGCAATGGTGAAAAATACCATGTTTGTTTGTACTTCGTTGTGATTTACGTTCAACTCTGGAATTTCAACTAAACGTTCTGCTAAATAATTAGCATGCTTGTGATCAACAACTAGGCGTTCAACATTGTTTTCTAAAGCGAACAGTCCAGCGGACGCAAGCACACCTGATTGTCTAAGACCTCCACCAGCCAACTTTCGTATCCTGTGGGCCCTTTTGATAAATTCTTTTGAACCTACTAAAACAGAACCTACTGGCGCTCCTAATCCTTTAGAAAGGCACAACGAAACAGAATCCATTTTACTTACTAGCTCGTTGGCTGGAATCTTTAGTTTAACAGAGGCGTTCATTAATCGTGCCCCATCCATGTGAACGGCGAGCCCAAGTTTTTTTGCCATTGTGGCACAACTATTTATTTGCTCTACATTTTGCACTTTTCCTTGAACTGTATTTTCAAGGCTTAACAGTTTAGTAATTGGGCAGTGAGAGTCATCTGGCTTTTTTGCATTTTTAATTTCTTGGACTGGAATACTACCGTCCGCGTTTGTTTTCAATGGATCCATCATTACTGAACCAAGAACCGCTGCACCGCCAGCTTCGTCACAATAAACGTGATAATTTTCACCTGTTAGAAGCTCTTCACCTCTCTGACAGTGAGAAAGAATCGCGCAAAAATTTGATTGTGTTCCACTTGAGACAAAGAGACCCGCCTCTTTTGAGAGCAAATTGGCAACTTTTTCTTGAAGCTCGTTGACTGAAGGATCATCACCGTAAACATCGTCACCCACTTTGGCCTGTGACATGCACGCTATCATAGCTCGTGAAGGTCTGGTGACAGTATCACTCCTCAAATCAATGATTTTTTCTGATATCTCGTTTTTTGGTGATGTGTGTGATAGGTTATAATTCATATTATTATTTCTTAACGGATGTACTTTCTTTGATTATTGCATAAAAGCAGTTGATATTAAAAATTTTTTATTCCAGTTATTGTAAAACTTTTTTTTATATAACGGGTTAAAGTACTATTTGGTGAAAAAATGTCAAAAAATTCTTCCAAAGATTGGAATTACCATCCTGATTTACCTCTCGAGGATAAGTCTGTTTTTGCTAGGCCATTTAAGTTATTCTCGCTTTTATATTGGGTGAAAACAAACTGGTTAACTTTCAGCGAACGAATACTGGTTGTTATTATTAGTGCCTTAGCTTGGTATTTCTTATATCCCCCAATTCAAGAGTGCAGAGAATTCAGGATTGTGTGGATTTTTGAGATTTGGATTGTGAACCTCCTTCTAATGACAGTATTTACTGGACTTCTTCATTGGTATTTTTACGTGGTGAGAGGGCAGGCAGATAAATTAAAGTTTGATCACAGAGACCTTGCAATCAACAATAGTAATTTTCTTTTTAAAAACCAGGTGAGGGATAATGTATTTTGGTCCTTGGCTAGCGGAGTATCGTTTTGGACCCTGTTTCAAGTCATTTCTTTTTGGTTGTTGGCGAATGAATATGTACCCACACTTGAAATTAAGCAGAATTTTATATGGTTTTTAGTACTTTTTGCGTTAATCCCAATTTGGTCAGCTTTTCATTTTTATTGGATACACCGGCTATTACATGTGCCTTTTCTTTATAAGAGATATCATTCTTTGCACCACAGAAATATTAATGTTGGGCCCTGGTCAGGATTTTCAATGCACCCGGTGGAACATTTGTTGTATCTTTCAACTATTTGCATTCACTGGTTTGTAGTTTCTCATCCTTTACATCTTGTGTTTCATTTGACTTATCAATCTCTTGGAGCTGTCATGAGCCATACAGGTTATGAAGAGCTACTGATAAAAAATAAGAAAAAATTGGCCTTAGGTAATTTTTATCATCAACTTCACCATCGTTATTTTGAATGTAATTATGGGAATCAGGAAATGCCTTGGGACAGGTGGTTTGGCACCTTTCATGATGGGTCAGAGAACTGCACTAAATATATCCGAGCACGAAAGAGAAAGATTTTTTCTAAAAGTTGAACAGTTAAGTATTGGTTTTAATTATTCTCATCTTCCGCCAGAGATATTGAGAAAAGGGTTTCGATATAGGTCATGATGTGCCTCGACGCCTTCTTCAATCACACATGTGGTTTTAGGTTTTGCGACACAAAGCAGGATATATCCGGCACGTGATTGACGCTTGTTAAGGGCGGTGGCTCCAGGTTGAATAACCTTTCCAGAGACGAGTTTTGCCGCGCAAGTTATACAACCGCCGTATTTACAACCAATTGGAAGCTGAATTCCTTTTTCAAGAGCTGCATCATATATCGTTTGGTGAGGTTTCACAAAAATTTCCAAATTACGATTAAGAAGTTTTACTCTGAATTGATTGGAGTCAGACATTAAATTCCCAGATTTAGTTTAGGTTTCCAAAAGGGTCTAAATAATTCGATTTTTGGACATCTATTCATAACGACTTTTAAACCTGCGTCCTCGGCTAATTTGGCAGCTTCTTCGTTGAACACCCCAATTTGTGCCCACAAAACTTTTGCGCCAACGGAGATCGCCTCCTCAGTAACACCGTACAAGGCTCCAGAATTTCTGAAAACTTGCACCATATCGATTGGCTGGTCTACGCATTCCAAAGATTTGTATACTCTTATATTACGGATTTGCTGAATATTTGGGTTAGGGTTTATCGGCATCATATTGAAACCTTGTTCATGTAAAACCCGAAGAACACCATAACTGAATTTTGTTGGATCAGGACTGGCACCAACCATCGCAATATTTTTTACTTCTGCTAATATGCCTGATAAGTATTGTTCTGTGTAAGGCTCATTATGGTTCATTTTCTCTCCTACAACCATATATCTGATGTACAATCGCCGCCCGGATATCTTGTTTCGTGACAGCGTGATGGGCCATTTGGTTCCTTGCCAAAATCTACCATAAAAGACGGGTTAATCTTCATTCCACCATTCTCATTGTTACAGTCAATCATAACCATGACACCACCTTTATGTCTAATTTCTGGATAGAATTGATTATCCCATGTTGAAAAAAGAGATGTTGTCACATAGAGGCGCTTTCCGTCCAATGATAACTGTATCATCTGTGGACCCCCAGCAATTTTTACCCCATTAATGGTTGGAGCTTTTTTTAACATACCACCCATCCAAACCTGACCAGTAAGAACGGGATTATGAGGGTCGGAAATATCATATTGCCGTACATCACCGTGGAGCCAATTCGATAAATACAAAAACTGATCATCCATAGATATCAAAATGACGGTGATCAAGCCTGGTAGAGGGATAGGCCACTCAGGGTGGCGTTCATTCTCCACATCTATTATTTTTTTTACGATCCATTCGTCGTTCTTCTTATACCAGTGAATGACATTTGACGACATAGCCGCACCGACAAAACCGTGACTTGAGTCAGGGTTATGATGAAAGCGCACTTCAAGTGGAACTAATCCATCTTCACCTAGATAGTGTGTTTTAATAACTTTTTTCTTTTGGAAATCCCAAAAATGTATTTCTCTACCGTATTTTAAATGTCCGACTTCTTCTAAATCAAAACCAGGCATAAATGTGTTGGGTGCAGCCCATTCAGAGCTGACCATAATATTATGCCGTGGT
>MDSW01102329.1_pt1 | contig 19924 bp, 18 predicted proteins | sample 811171 | NCBI WGS metagenome assembly MDSW01 (sample SAMN05326641, study PRJNA326480) | marine metagenome | isolation source: seawater | place: Atlantic Ocean: North West | collected 2012 | reverse complement strand
CGGCAACGCATGTAGCTAACCAGTACTAATAGCTCAATTGGCTTGATTTATGCACTGAAAAAAATTTTTAAAATTATCTTTTTTCTTTACTGTTCAACTTTGAACGGTATATTGTTCATTATTGAACATTATGAAAGAAGAAGAAACTTTACAGATATTAAAGAAAATTAATAATTTCCCAAATTTTTCACAACGTAAGTTGTCAAAGGAATTAGGCTATAGTTTAGGCAAACTTAACTATGGTTTAAAAAACCTTGAGAAAAAAGGTTTAATTAAAATCAAAAATTTAAAAGAAAAAGAACAAGCAAATGGTAAAAATTATTTTAAATACTTAGTTACAAATAAAGGAAAATCATTACATGATTTGTCCGGCCAAGATTTAGAAACAGATGTCGAGTTAAATAATTTTAACAGAAAACCAACTTTTTTAATTGCAGAAATTGGAATAAATCATAACGGTTCTATTTTAGACGCAAAAAAACTAATTAAACTTGCAAAAAAATATGATTTTGATGCTGTCAAATTTCAAAAAAGAGATTTGAATATTTGTATTCCTGAAAACCAAAAAAATATTTTGAGAGAAACTCCTTGGGGACTGATTAGCTATCTTGATTATAAAAAAAAAATTGAACTTAACTTGGTTCAATATAAAAAACTTAAAGATTATGCAGATAAAATTGGTATAGAGATGTTTGCATCTTGTTGGGATGTTAATAGTTTAAGGCAAATCAGAAAACTAAAGTTTAAATATAACAAAATTGCCTCAGCAATGATTACAAATCTTAAATTTTTAAATGAAGTTGCAAAAGAAAAAAAAAAAACTTTTATATCAACTGGGATGTGCAACATGAAAGATATAGAAATTGCAGTAAATATTTTTAAATCTTATAAATGTGAGTATATTTTAATGCATAGTGTATCAGTATATCCATGTGAAGAAAATATGCTTAATTTAAATCTAATAAAAACCCTAAAAAAGAAATTTAAGTGTGAAGTAGGATATAGTGGACATGAAAGTTCAGTAAGCCCAACCATAACTGCGTATTTTTTGGGAGCAGATTATATAGAGAGACACATTACTTTGGATAGAGCAAACTGGGGAACAGATCAAGCAGCTTCTTTGGCTGAGGCTGGAATTGATAATTTAACCTCGCTTCTAAGAAAAATACCATTAACTGTTGGAGATGGTAAAAAAAAATTTTTAAAAGAAGAAAAAAATGTGAGCAAAAAAATGCGCTATTGGGAGCAAATATAAATTTAAATTGATATTTTATGTACGATATTAACTTTTTCCAAAAATCTTTTCCGCTAAAAAAAAATATTACGTCTGGAGAATTGTCTACCAATGAATTTGTAATAATAGAAAAAGAACTGGAGGAACTAAGAGATAAAGAACCGACCATATTTAATATTGAAACAACTAATTATTGCAATATGAAATGTGTGATGTGTCCTAGAACAATCTATATGACAAGAAAAAATATTTGGATAGATGACAATTTGTTTGAACGCATGCTCGATAACATAAAAACCCATAAAAAAGAAAAATTAGATAAATTTTGGAATTGGCTAGAAAAAGACGCAAAGTTTAATCCTAGGGAAATATCAGAAAATGGTTTTTATTTTTCTATAGTATCCAGATGTTTAATTCTTCATGGATATGGAGAGCCATTTCTAGATAAATTCCTTATATCCAGATTAAAGGCTTGCAAAGAAAGAAATATACCAACGTATTTTTCATGTACGCCAGCCACAATGACTGTTGAAAAAGCTGTTAAGGCTATGGAAAATGGGCTCACAGTTTTAAAATTTTCTTTAGATGCTTTAGATGAAGATGCAATCAAATCAATAAGAGGAAAAAAGGCAAATTATCAAGAGTCAATTGATAAAATTAATAAATTAATAGAAATAAAAAAAGAAAGAGGTTTTAAGACACTTTTAGTACCATGCATGATCGCTTTAGAAAACGACAACAAAAATAAAGAGATGCATCAGAAATTTTTAGATCTTTGGAAAGATAAGGATGTATATGCTTACGTAAAAAGTCAAGATAATAGATGGCATTTTGAAAAAGATAAAAAAATACAAAACAACTCACATTATGCAAAACAATATTGCGAGTATCCTTGGACCTCAACTACCGTGATGGCAGAAGGAAACGTAGTGCCATGTACTCAAATTTCAAATAATGAAATCGTTTTAGGAAATGTAAATAAAGATTCCTTAAAAAATATTTGGAATGGGAAGGCTTATGAAGATTTGAGAAAAATGCATATAACCGGAAAATTCCCCAAAGGTCATAAATGTGCTGAGAAATGTGACCAAGTTAAGCTTTTCGAATACCTTGAAAGAAACAAAAAATAATTTGAAATGATTATCATATTATGAATAAATATTTTGCCGAAATAGGAATGAACCATTTAGGTGACCAAAAGCTTTGTTTAAAGATGATTAATCAAGCAATTCTAGCAGGAGTTGATGGTATAACATTACAAATTTTTCCACAAAATTATTACGATAAGTCCAAACCCTTCAGAAGAGAACTTAAAAAAAGTTTTTATGAAAAAATCACCAAATATTTAAATAAAAAAAAAATAATTTTTGGCTTAGCGGTCTCAGACAGTGATGTAGTAAAAAAATTTTCAAAACTTAACATAAATTTTTGGAAAATTCTAAGCTTTGAATTTTATAATGATAAATTAATATATGAAACTTTGAAAACGAATAAAAAAGTATATTTATCGACAGGTATCGCCTCAATCAATGATATAAAAAAAAAAAATAAAAAGTTTAAAAAATTAAACTTTATGCATACAACCTTAAGCTCAAAAGTAAAAGATGCTAATATTCTAGCAATCGAAAAAATAAAAAAATCTATAAAAAAAAAAATTTCTTTTACTTTACATTCAAAAGAGGATGAAGTTGTGATATCTGCAATCTCCCTAGGAGCTGATCCAATTTTTTTTTATATAAAAAATAATGATCGTAGGTTTTATCCAGATGGATCTCACGCAATAAGAATTAACCAAGTTAAAGATAAAATTAAATTGTGGAAAAAAATAGAATCTTCAATGGGAAATGGTATTAAAAAAAGATTACCTATTCCAAGATGGGTTTACATATGAAAGCTTTGGTTTTAGGAGGAACAAAAGGTATTGGGAAGTCTATCGCAGAGAAATTAAAAAATATTTGCAAAACAGTTGATGCGGTTGGAAGTAAAGATATTGACACCACATCTCCAGAGAGTGTTAAAAAATTTACAAATACATACTCAGAAGTTGATGTTCTTGTTTTAAATACTGGAGGGCCTCCTGATCTAGCTTTGGAAGATATAGATGATAAAATTTGGATAGAAAATTTTAATAGATTATTCTTATCTTTTTTTAATTTAATAAGAGAGATTAAAGTAAATAAAGATGGATATATTTTTTTAATATCATCTTTTATTATTAAAAAACCAGGTACAGAATTAATAATATCAAGTTCTCTAAGGTCAGGATTTGTATCTTTATTTAAATCATTCAGTAGATTTAAAAAATACTCGGATATAAACTTTATAAATATTGCGCCAGGACCAATTAAAACCGAAAGGCTAGTAAATCTTTTAGAAAAAGAAAATTTGACAGTCGAGGAGTTTTCTAAAACAATGCCAGGAAAGGTTGTTCCAGAACCAGACGAAATTGGTCTTTTTGTAGAATTTGTTGTTAAAAATAAAATTAAATCTTTAAATGGTGTTACTATCCCTTTTGACAGTAATCTTTTAGAAAATATTTAATTAATGGAGAAAGCCCTAATTATAACTGCCAGAACTCCTTCTAGTAGGCTTCCATCGAAAATTATTAAGAATATTTATAAGAATTTTAAAACTATAGACATTATTATTGAAAGAGCCAAAAAGATTAATATCCCAATAATTTTAGCTACTACTAAGCAAAAAGAAGATAATTTTTTATGCAATTACGTCAAAAAAAATTATAAAATTAAAATATTTAGAGGTAGCTTTAGCAAAATTGAAAGATGGCATCAATGTTATAAAAAATATAAGATAAAATATGGCTGCATTACGGAAGGAGACGATCCGTTATTTAATTATAAGCTTTATATAAAAGAAATTAATAAAAAAATAACACATGATGTAATTACTTACCCAAGAAATATTATTAATGGTGGTCAGTTTTTTTATATAATAAGTTATAGAGGTATTCTAAAAATAAAAAATTTAGTCAATAAATACAAATACAATGATACAGAAATAATCGACCCTTTTGTTAAAAAAGCCAAATTAAAAAAAAAAACAATTTTTGTTAAAAAATTGTTTAAGAATAAAAAAATTCGATTAACACTTGATTATCCAGAGGACTTCCGACTTATACAAAAGGTAGTTAATAATTTTGGTCATATGATTGAAAATGAAAAAGTGGTTAATTTTTTGATTAAAAATAAAAAATTAGCAAAAATTAATTTTTTTAGAGAAAGTGATTATTTAAACAATCAATCAAGATTGATTAAAAAGTGGGGCTTTAATAAACAAGTTACAAAATAATAAATATATTAAAAATGTTTAAGAAATTTAAAAATAACAAAAAAAAACTTCAAAAATATGCCCATAGTATAATTCCTGGTTTAAGCGGTTTGCTTGGAAAAAGACCTGAAATGTATTTGCCAGGAGGAAATTGGCCAACATACTACAAAAAAGCTAAAGGAATAAATGTTTGGGATATGAATGGAAAAAAATATCTTGATTTTACTATGGTTGGAATAGGAACAAGTGTGCTTGGCTATTCTGACAACGACATAAATTTATCAGCACTTAAAGCTATTAAGTCAGGATCTATGACTACCTTAAATCCTCCAGAAGACATAGAGTTAGCAGAAGAACTTCTTAAAATTCATCCTTGGGCACAATCAGTTAAATTTGCACGCACCGGCGGGGAATCCATGTCAATTGCAGCAAGATTGAGCAGAGCATACACAAAAAAAGACAAAATTTTATTTTGTGGTTATCATGGTTGGCATGATTGGTATTTGTCTGCAAATCTTACTTCAAAAAAAAAATTAGATTCACATTTATTGCCTGGACTTGATCCACTAGGTGTTCCAAAGGGATTAGAAGGTAGTATTATACCTTTTAAATTTAACGATTGGAACGATTTAGAAAAAATAGTAAAAGTTAAAGCAAAAGAATGTGCAGCCATTATTTTAGAACCTTGTAGAGAAACATTTCCTGAAAAAAATTATTTAAGAGAATTAAGAAAAATTGCAACAAAAAATAATTGTGTCTTAATCTTTGATGAGATTACATCTGGATGGAGAATTAATACAGGTGGAGCACATCAAAAATTTAAAATTAATCCTGATATTGTTGTTTATGGAAAAACAATAGCAAATGGGATCCCGATGGCAGCAATTATTGGGAAAAAAAAAATTATGTCTTTAGCGCTAAAAACATTTATCAGTAGCTCGTTTTGGAGCGAAAGAATTGGACCAGCGTGCGCTTTAACATTTATTAGAAAACATAGAAGATTAAATCTGGGAAAAAAGTTGGATATTATTGGTTTAAAAATTAAAAAGGTTTGGAAAAATGCAGCTAGAAACAATAATTTAGAAATTGAAATTAACGGTATTAACCCTTTGGCTACATTTAAGCTTAAAAGTAAAAATTGGCCTGATACGATAACTTATTTTAATCAAGAAATGCTTAAAAAAAATATATTAGCATCAGATAGATGTTATGCAAATTTAAAACATGATGATAAAAGTATAAAAATTTACAAAAATGCTTGTGAGGAAATTTTCCACAAAATATCCAATCTAGAAAAGAAGGGAATTCTAAAAAAGAAACTAGAAGGTCCAGTGAAACAAATGGGTTTTAAAAGACTAACTTAAACTTCTTTTAAAAAAAAATTAGTATGGTAAATAAATACAATATTTTATTAAAGATTTAAAAATTATTATGAATTTTTCACCAATTAAAGTACCAAGCAAAAAAAATTTAATAAAATATTTTATTAATAATAATTTAGGCTTTTTAGTAAAACCATCAGAAACACGCGATAGACTTGTTAACGAAATGCACGTGAAAGAAATTTACAAGCCAGAACTAAATGATCTTTATTTGTTACATCAATATACTTTAAAATATAAAAGAACTACTATTCTTGAAATGGGAACAGGTTGGTCAACATATATTTTTGCACATGCGCTTAATATAAATATGCAAAAATATAGTAAAGATATTAAGCGCCTTAGAAGAAACAATCATTTTGAAGTACATGTGGTTGATGATGAAAAAAAATTTATTTCAAAAGCAAAGAATAGGATACCTAAAAATTTACAAAAAAGATGTTTTTTTCATTTTAGCAAAGTTCAAATGACAACATTTAATGATCGAATTTGTACTGAATATTTAAAGCTGCCATTAATTAATCCTGATCTAATTTATTTAGATGGACCAGATATGTTTAATATTAAAAACAACATAAATGGCTTTACTACTAATCATAAAGATATGATGCCTATGTCTTCAGATATTTTAAAAATAGAGCATTTTTTGACCCCAGGCACGATCATTGTAACCGATGGTAGAGCAGCAAATGCAAGGTTTTTGAAAGCAAATTTACAAAGAGGTTGGAAATATTTTTATGATGATATTAATGACCAAAGTTTATTTTTTTTAAAGGAGAAGCCATTAGGCATTTATAATAAAAGACAACTAGATTTTTATAAAAAATAAATTTAAATTTTTTTTTTAAAAAATATATTAGATTTCAATTTTTTTTCATTTAGCAATAATTCGTTAAAATTTTTCCCTTTAAAAATAATATGACCCAATCTATCAGAAAAGTTGTATGAGTAGGCTTTAAATTGCTTTAATTTATCATAGTAAATTTTTTTATGTAAAATTAAATTAGAAATTTTATTAGAAATTATTATTTTTTCAATTTTTTGTGAAAACCCAGGTATCAGGAATATAATTTTATAAATAAATAAATTTTTTATCTTATTTATTTTTTTAAATTTTTTACCAATTATTAAATCAAGATATAAACTTATTAAATCAATTTTGTGAACTAATTTAATTAGTATAGGAATAAAACCTCCTGCTAGCCTAGGATTTATTTCAATTAATTGTATTCTATTTTTATCATCAATTTTAAATTCAATATGTAAAAACATATTATTTAATTTGAATTTATCTAATTTAATTAATAGTTTATTTTTTAATTTAATAATTTTAGAGTCAAAATTATTAGAAATTATATGACCAGATTCAACAAAATGTTTTTTATCAAATATTTCTTTTTTAATTAATTGATTAAAAACTATTTTTTTTTTATAAAAAAAAACTTCTAACGAATATTCTTGGCCCTTAATAAATTCATCTAAAATTACTTCTTTATATTTTTTAGTTAAATAATTTTTTTTATTTAATAATTGTTTTCTATTATTTATTTTGAAAACATCTATGCTTCCCGTTCCATTTATTGGTTTTATTATAAGTGGAAAATTTATTTTATTAATCAATGATTTAGAGCTTATTTTTTGAAAATTTCTGTTAACAATTCCTAATTTGCGCATATTTTTTAAGCACTCATATTTATTTTTAAAGGTTTTAATTAATCTTTCATTTTCATGATCAAGATTAAATATTTTATTTAAAGAGTTAGAAGTTTCAATAAACATATCCGAAGTAGATAGAATATATTTTATATTATTATTTCGTTTAATTAGTTGGATTTTTTTTATTAGTTTATTAAAATTTTTTGTATCAATGATTTTATAATATTTTTTTGAAAGCCATGGGTATTTTTTTTTAGAAGATATAAGAAATAAAAATTTAATCTTTTTTTTCTTACATAAATTGTAAAAATATTCTCCAGTTCCACTAGTATTACTCTCTATAAATATAATCATTTAAATTTAACTCTACAATTCCAATTGATATAACTAAATTTTTTTATATTTTCTGATGTTCTTTTTTTTTGAACAGGATTATAAATTTTTTTTAATAAGAGGTTATTTTTTTTAAGCCATTTAGAGCTGTACATAGTTTTAATATATCTTTCTCCATTTTCTGGGAAAATAGCTATAATCTTTTTTTTTGGATATTTTTTACTTAGGTGGTTAGCTACCAAATGGACTGCACCCAAGCATGGACTAGAATTGATTTTTTTCTTTTTAAACAAGTTAATTCCAGAAGTATATGCCTCTGCATCGCTTACCCAAAAAACTTTTGAAAAAAAATTATATTTTACATTTTTTGGATAAATACTACTTCCGGGACCTCTTAATAACCTTATTCCTGATTTGTTTCCAAAAATTACGCTGTTAATAGAGTCCACACCTACTAGTTTTGCTTTAGGATTAAAATTTTTAAATATTTTAAAAAAACCTGCTGATGATCCGCCAGATCCAACAGCACTAACAACATAATCAAATTTTAAAAAAAATAAATTTTTTTTTAAAAAATTATTCAAAACCCAATATGATTTTATATTATCTTTATTGTCATATTGTTTTGGCCAAAAAAAATTTTTATTACTCTTCATTTTTTTCTTTAAAATTTTAAGCCTTTCTGATTGAATATTTTTATGAGTTTTTCCACCAACCAAAATTAATTTAGCGCCTAAATTTTTTAGTTTATTTTTTAATTTGTAATCAATTGCACTATCTCCAATTATTATAAGCTTTAATCTTAAGAAAAAACAAATCAAAGCGAGTCCAAATGCAAAATTTCCTGAAGAACTTTCAATTACGGTAGTTTTTTTTTTTATCTTTCCTGCTTTTAATCCTTTTAATATTATATAAAAAGCAGGTATACACTTCATAAACTCAAACTGTAAAAAATAATAATTTTTTCTTAATTTTCCAACCTTTGGAATTGTGTAGGACTGTAAATTTTTTGGAAGACTGCTAAACATAAAAGTATTTTTTTATTGGAGTTTTATATAACGAAGAAATTTTATTAAGAATTTTCAGGTCGATTTTTTTCATTTTATTTTTTAACAACTTATTATAGTTATAAGCAAATCCAATCATTGTGCCTGAGTGAGCTCCAATTATAAAATCATTAGACATTTTTTTTTCAACGTTTAGTAAATAATCTAATTTTTTTTTTGGAACATGTTTTTGATTAATTAATAGAGATCTTTTTGAAATTTTATTTATTAAATTTTTTTCATAAATTTTTTGCGAGCTAAGCTTAAGAATTGAATGATTAAAAAAATTTAGTTCAGATTTTGTATATTTTGGCTGACCCATCTTTATGGTATTTACACCTTTTTTTTTGCAGCCGTGTCAAATCCATAGATTACTAAATTAGGGATTTTAAATTTTAATTTTTTCTTTATTTCTCCTTCGATTGTGGAAAAAAGAGATATATTCTTTTTTAAAATAGGATCTGTTGGTTCAATCTCACAGCATAATTTTAAAATTTTATTGTTATTCAGATTTAAATTAAAAATTTTTTTTATAATTTTTGCAACAGCTATCATGTTGGAAGTGGAGCTTCCAAGACCTTTTGAAATAGGAATTTTATTTACTATTTTAATTTTGCCGAACAAACTTTTATTGTATTTCTTTAATATATTATGACCTAATTTATAGGATTTGACATAATTTTTTGGACTTAATTTATATCTTTTTTTGCTTTTTTTATATTCGGCTCTGCAATTTAGTTCTGCAAATTTAAAATTGTCACCAAGATCATTGAATAAAATTTTTTTCTTTTTTTTATTACCTATATATATAGGCAAGGTTACCGCACACCTTTTTTTTGATATAATATTAAATATACCTTGAATTATCTCTCCAAAGTGGGTGTAGTTAATGGTGTAGGTAATTTCCTTTTTATACATTTAATTATACTATCCCTAAATCTTTATAGCCTGTTCCGGTTAGTAAAAGAAAAATATTTTTATTTTTTAATTTTTTTTTTAATATTAGATTATTTAATATTGCAAAAGTAGAAGCGCTAGCCAAACAACAATTAATACCATATTGTTTTATTAGAATTTCTCTACTTTTAACAATTTTTTTATCATCTATTTTCATCATGAAACCGCTCATTTTTTTTAGATATTTGTAGGCAAAATATCCATCTAAAGGGTAATCAACGTTTATTGAGTCGCATTTAGAAAAAGAAATATTTTTTTGTGGTTCACTTCTATTATTAATAAATTGATTGTAGAACGATGGGCTTTGACTAGATTGTACTCCTACAAAATTTGTTTTATATTTTATAAATTTATTTTGATAAAGTTCTTCGAAACCTTTCAAACAACCACTTAAAATATTTCCATCACCAACAGGGATAACCAAATAATCAATTTTTTTTTTAAATTTTGATATTAATTGATAGCTAAAAATTTTTTTACCATCTCTTGTTACAGGATTAATCCCTGTACATCTGTTGTAGGTCCTATTTTTTTTTGAATATTCTAAACATTTTTTTACTACGTCATTATACTGTAAATTAAATTGGAATAATTTACATCCTAGTTTTTTGAGAAGATCTATTTTTACTTTTGAAGTAAATTTTGGGATAAATACACTACATTTTAATTTAAACATATTACAAAAAATAGCAGTTGATATTGCTGCATTTCCGGAACTAGCTACTGAGACTTCTTTCATTTTCTTCTCCTTTGCGTCAAGGCAAGCTACTAAAGATGCTCGATCTTTAAATGAACCACTAAAATTATAATAATCTTCAATAAAAAATATTTTATTTTTAATTTTTTTATTTAATCTATCAAAAGATTTAATATAAATTTGAGGAAATAAAAAACTATACTTTTTTTTTAAAGGTAATATTTGATCTAAAAATTTAAGATTAGATGTTTCTAAAAATTTTTTTATTTTTTTTTTATTTTTTATTCGATATACGTAATCGAGTTTTCCATAATTCTCTATATGAGAAAACTTTTGTTTATTTAAATTGTACAGGGAATTTTTATATATTTTTTTCATTTTAATTGATTTTCAATTTTACCAATAGTTGGCCTTAAAGAATTATATAAATTTTTTTTATCGTTGAATGACAAGAGGTCAAATTTATTTTTGTTTGGTTTTATAAGTCTACTCTTTTTTCTTATAAAATTTAATGAATATTTATTGAGTAATTTTTTGTTTAAAATAAATCTTAATATTTTAGCTAGTGTTAACTCAGGATTATGAATTAAATCTTCATAATGGTAAAAAATAAAATTATTTTTTTTTATTTTTTTATAATTTTTAAAAAATTTTAAATACCAAATATTAAGCATTGCTCCATAGAATTTATAATTTTTTTTTTTTTTAAAATTCCATTCTTTAAGTTTTTTATTTTTTAACATGAGTTCGTACATTCTAAAAAAAGGATAATTTCTCATAGATATAGCGGTTTCTAGAGGATTTCTTAAATTAAGAATTATTTTCGCTTTAGGAAAAAGTTTTAAAATTTTATCTATATGATGCAATGCTCCGCCAGTTCTTTCAACAATTTTTTTTTTTTTTGATTGCACTTTTAATAAATTAAAAAAGTCTAATAAATGTTGAGAATTCTTTTTAGTTTTTTTTTTTTTAAGAAATTTATCTTTAATTTTTATTCTCTTATTTAGATGGTCTTTAAATATAAATGGCAATGTATAACAATTTAGCAAAGATACATCATTATCTTCTCTTGGCAGATAAAGTAATTCTTTAGTTCTTTTTTTTCTCCAATAATAAATCCTGGATTTTGAAGTCTTTCTAGAAATTAGATTATAAAATTTTTCATTTGTAATTTTTTTATTTTGTTCAATAAATCTATTGTCTCCAACCGGCTCTATAAGATCAGAAATAAGACAAATATCTTTATGTGAATTTAAAATTTTAGATATCAAGGTAGATCCAGTTCTGCCAGAGGATAATATAAAAATGGGCTGCATAATAATTAAATTATTTTAAAAAATTATTCTTTATTGTCTTTAAATTATTTGGTCTTGATAAATTTCTGATAGACCCGGGATCGATTTTTACATTGATAAATACATTTTTTTTATTAATTAATATATTTTTAATTATTTTTTTCATATTTTTTTTATTTTTTATCTCATAATATTTTTGAAACCCAAAACTTTTTGCCATTAAACTTAGATTTATATTACTAATATAAGTTTTTTGTTTACCTACTGATTCATGACATTCGTTATTAAATAAAATATATTTAATTTTTTTTTTTATATTCTTTGTAGAGACGGCTAGAGCACCCAAATGCATCAACATAGAACCATCGCCATCCAAAATGTATACTTCCTTTTTTTTTTTAAATTTTGCATATATAGATCCTAGTGCTGCAGCGTGGCCCATACCGCCTACCATATAAAAATCTTCACCAGAAAGTTTATTCTCATTTTTTCTAATCTCATTTAACTCTCTAGATGTGTATCCTGTTGTAGAAATAATTTTTGTATCAGCTTTTACAAAGTTTAAAAAATATTTAATAAAGTCTGCTCTCAAAAATTTAGATTTTTTTTCACGATCTTTAGAATAATTTTTATTTTCAATTTTTTTATTTTTTATTAGAATTGCTACAGTTCTTTTTTTTTTAATTGCATATTTTTTTAAAGTATCAATTTTTTTTAGGTCCTTGTTATTATTTATTATAAAGTTTTTAATACCCATTAACTTTAATATATCTCTGGTAATGTGACCCTTCGCTAAATGCTGTGGTTCATCTTTAGAGTCTGGAGAACCTCTCCAACCAATAACTAAAAAAAGAGGTATAGAATATACTTTATGATTAGCTATGGAAATTAGAGGATTTAATGCATTTCCTAATCCAGAATTTTGCATATAAATAACTGGTATTTTTTTAGTTGCTAAATAATATCCAATTCCTTGAGCTACGGCGCTACCTTCATTTGTGGAAACAAGATTTTGTTTTTTTGGAATTAAATTCAAGAAATTCTTTAAAACACTATCTGGTACTCCAATAAAATAACTAATTTTATTTTTTTTTAACTTTAAATATATTTTTTTTGGTGAAATCATTTATTTAGCTTTAATTTAAAGAGTTTTGGACCAATGAGTTCATAGCTTACTTTATCGTATTTTTTATCACATTTTTTAATTTTTGAAAAAATTTTATCTAATTCTTCTTTGTTAAAACGAGGAAATTTATAACTAGAGTCATTTGGATTAATAAAAAAATTTTTTAAAAATCTTAATTTATTTTTAAATTTAATTTTAAAAAGATTATTTTTTCTTGAGATATAATTATTATTCATTTTATTCCATTCATTTAATATATTAGTGCAAAAAGATTCTTTATCAAAGTTTCCGAATCTATGCGTTAAAATTAAATCCATTTCATTTTTATTTTTAATCTCTATTTTATTTACATTTTTAAAGTGACTAGAAATTATTTCTTCTAGTTCTTCAATTTTAGTTGCTTTTAGACTCATGTTATTCGGCAAATACATTTCAACATCACTTTCAATTGGTTTGTAACAGACAATTTTCTTTTCTCTTGCAAAAGCTTCCACTCCACCCATACATCCATTATGTATTATTATTTCAGAGTTTTCTATCCATTCAGAGTGAGAATAATCTTTGGTTATTATTAAATTTTTTTTTGGATTTAAAAAACATTTCCATATATCTATACTTTCATCTGGGTGAGGTCTGACTACAAAATTATATTCATTAAATTTTGAAGTTAAATGATTTATAGCAATTATAAAATTAGTTAATATTTCAAATTTATATGAATGATATTTATAAAAATATTTTTCATAATCTGCATCAACAAAATAAGAACTTTTTATATGTGATTTTACAATGTCCGAAAATCTATTTGATGATACACCTACTCCAAAATTTGAAGATATTAAAATACACTTTTTATTTTTAATATCTTTATTTTCATAAATACTTTTATATTTTTTTCCCCATAATTCTACTCTGGGATTTCCAGATTTAATAAATTTTTCTTTAAAATCCGAAAATAATTTATTTGCACTTTCAAAATCAAAATTACCCCAAAAGAAAACTTTATCAGTCATTGAAATCGTTTCTTTTGACATTCTGGAGTTTAAAAAATTTTCTATTTTGTCATCTAATAAACCACCTTCTTCGTCCAAAGAAGTTACTACAGTTTTTGTTAATTTATAATTTTTTAGTTGGGCAATTCTTGATTGGGCTGGTGTAATACTTTTTTCAAGTATTATTCCAGGATTTAATTTTTTATTTTCAACTAATTTCAATAGTTCATCATCACCTATAAAAACTTCATTGCCATCTAGCGCTGCGTGAATTCCAAGAAGCAATCTTCCTTCGAGATCTCTAGTTTTTGTTTCTAATTTGATATATATATTCAATTTTATTTTTCTTTAAATTTTTCTAGTTCAATTTTTAATTCATCGTACTCTTTTAGTTTGCGATTCATAAAACTTATCGTAAGTTTTGTTTTTATCGCAATACCTCTTGGGGTTAATAAGTAGATATAATTTAATTTTTTTGGGTTTTTTTTAAAATTATTAATTTTAACTAACCCTTTTTTTTTTAGTTCAATTAACAAGTAATTTAATTTACCAAGACTAATACCCAATTCATTGGCTAGTTTTCTTTGTGTAATATCTGAATTTTTGTCAATTTTTCTGAGAATATTTAAATGGTCTTGATCGTCACTTGTTTTTTTGTTACTTGTGTTCATAATTTGAACATAAATATCTCTGATTGTAATATTAGTCAAGATTTATAGAAAATTATTTTAATGAAAAATTCAAATCATATAAAAAAAATTGTTTATAGAAATGAACAAAAATTTTTAGAAGATTATTTTAATAATCTTAATAATATCAATGATAATTATTGCAAATATTTGGTTAAAAAAAAATACCTCAAAAAAGAAGAATTTATAAAAATAATAAAAACTTCTAAAATATTAAAAAAAGATAAATTTAAAGCTTTAATTAAAAGTGTCTATGAAAGAGGATATTATTTTGAATATGAAAATTTTTTTAAGAAAAAGATTGGGGAAAATATCTCTGGTAAAATGCACATTGGTAGATCAAGAAACGATTTAGACTCTACAATTGCAAAACTTATCTTAAAAAAAAATGTTCATGATAATATTAGTAAAAAAATTTTTATATTAAAAAAAATTAATAATAAATTTTCCAATAATAAAACACTATTTCCATACTTTACACAGAATCAATTTGCATCTTTTTTAACTGTAAGACATTATTTTATAAGTAATATTTACTCACTTATCAATTTTACAAATAAAATAATATCAGGTATAAATTTCTTAAACGAATGCCCCCTAGGCGCTTGTGGATTAAATGGTTCTTCAATAAACATTAATTATCATGACATCTCAAAAAAATTAGGTTTTAAATTTATTCAAAAAAATTCACATAGATCAGTTTCTGAATATGAATACTACCTATCATTTATAAATGATTTTAATTTATCAGTTATAAAATGGTCTAGAATTTTTAATGATTTACAAATACTTCACAATGAAAATAACCAAATAATTAAATTTAATAAAAATTTTTATGGAAAAAGTTCTTTTTTTCCACACAAAGAAAACGCCTATCTTATTGAATTTGTTTTAAGCCAATCAAATGATTTGTGTAATTATAGCAACAATTTAACAAATTTACTTCGAAAATCTATAAATTCTAATTCTTTTGAAATTAAATCAATAATAAAATTAGGATATGAATTTTTTGGAAAGTACAATGAATTCTTAGAATTGATAAATTTTGTTACATCTAATCTTGAGTTTAATAAAGTAAATATTTTTGAAAAAAAATATGAAAAACTTTTTTTAACATTTTTACAAAATTATATTATAAAAAAAAATAAAAATGTTGATGCTAGAAAATTGAATGATAAAATTCATAAGTTATACAAAACACAATATTCTTTAGACGAAGTAATCAACATATTAAAAAAAGATTTTCCAAATACATTTTTTTTCAAGGAATCAATTAAGAATAAAAATTTTTTAATAAAAGAAAACAAATTTGGATCTAGTTCTCAAGATCCAAAAGCATTAACCTATAAAATCTTAAAAAAAAAAATATTAGTTTTAGAAAAAAAATTAAAGTTATTTAAATAATTAATGGATAAATAAAATATGTGTGGAATTTTTGGTTCAATAAATATTAAGCAAAATAACTTTGAAAAAGATGCAATTAAATCTATCAAACACCGAGGACCTGACGATGATGGATTTATAAAAGATAAAAACGTTATTTTAGGAATGACTAGACTTTCAATTATTGATCTAGAAACTGGCGCCCAACCAATTTCAAATGAAAAACAGGATATATTCATAGTTTGTAATGGAGAAATATATAACTATTTGGAGATAAAAGAGGAGTTAAAGAACAAAGTAAGTTTTAAAACTAATTCAGATGTTGAGTGTATACTTAAACTTTACGAATTATATTCATTTAAATGTTTGGAAAAATTAAGAGGAATGTTCTCTTTTGCTATATATGACGCGAAAAAATCAATACTATTTATAGCTAGAGATAGGTTAGGAATTAAACCATTATATTATTATAGAAAAAATAATGAGTTTATATTTGCATCAGAAATAAAAGCTATTTTAGAGTACAAGAAAGTAAATCCATCTATTAATAAAAAAAAATTATTTCCTCACAACTATTTTTTTATGGATTTACAAACTCATATAAATGAAGTTTTAGAACACGAACCTGGAACATACTCAATAATAAAAACAAATGAAGAAATTAATATTAAAAAATTCAAATACTGGAAGATAAGTTTAAATGAAAATAAAGATGGGGAAAAAGAAACAATTGATAAAATTGTTAAAAATTTGGATTATAGTTGTAAAATTCATTTAAGATCAGATGTTCCCGTTGGCCTTATGCTCTCTGGCGGAGTAGATTCTAACATAGTAGGATATTTTGGGAATAAAAATTATAAGGGAAAATTTAATAGCTATACTTTTGGAAATCCAAAAAATGGTTTGAATGAATTTGAAGCCACTAATTTAACATCAAAAAAAATATTTAAGTCAAATCAAACTGACGTTCATTTAAAATTTGAAGATATATTTACAACAATGCCAAAAGTTATGAGCGCATTAGAAGTTTCTGAACCTAGAATTTTTGAGTCTTCATTGGCGACATATCTTTTAATGAAAAAAGTTAAAAATAAGGAAAAAGTTATACTTTGTGGAGAAGGAGCAGATGAATTATTTGGAGGCTACCCAGGTTTCTTTTCATCAAAAAATAAAAATAAATTAATAAATGAATATAAAAGACATTATTATGGTGGATTATACAGACTTCAGCTTAAAAGACTTGATAAACTTACAATGGCACATGGAATAGAAGCAAGAGTTCCATTTTTAGACCATATCTTTTTTGAATATGCTTCAGGTATAAAAATTAACTTAAGAAATAAATCTGGAATTTTAAAATATATTTTAAGAAAAATGTCTGAAAAATATCTTCCTCACGAAATTGCCTGGAGACCAAAAGAACAATTTACTGTTGGCACTGGACTTACGCAATATATTACAAATTGGATATCTTCGATACCAAGTAAATCTTTTAATAGGTTACCAATTAAAAATTTACCCCCTCCAAAAGAAAAAATATGGAATCAATCTCACAGTGAAGAAAATTTTAAAAAATATAACTTAATTATTTCAAATTTATTTTATTTCACGTTTATAGAAAAAAAAAAAATTTCAACTATAGAGGATATTTTTAGGTAAAATGTTATTTACTATTGATAAAAATAATAATTTATTTTTAAACAAAAAACCTGATTATTCATATTATGGTGAGACTTCTTTTTTTGTTTATGGAGAATTGTTAGGAATTTTTTATAAAGAAAAATTTTTTTCTAAAAAAGAAGCAGAAAAAATTATGTTAGAAAATTTTATTACTAAAAGAGATATAACAAGGATTATAGAAGGAATTTTAGGCAATTGTATAATCATTATACAAAATAAAGAATTAAATATAAAAATATTTAATACAATAGATGGTGGAAATATTTTCTATTCAATTTTTGAAAATAAATTTTATTTTACAAAGAGCGAATTTGAAATAAGCAGTTTATTAAAAAATAACAAAATTTCTGAACTAGAGATAATTACATTGATTCAACAACATTTTAATAGAAGAAATTCATTTCGTTCAATTTTTGAAGGATCTAAAATATTACCAACAGGTTTCTATCTAAATATAGATAGGAATTTTTATTATGAAACCAACACATATCTTAACATTGAAGATTTTAATAATGAAAATATAAATTTAAAAAACGTAGATCATAAATTTAAGGAAATATTTGAAAATTCCATAAAATTTCACATCGAAAAGTTTAAACCAAAAAAAATTTACTCTCACTTATCTGGTGGGATTGATTCCGCAACAACATCAATTGCTATAAAAAATTTAAATTTAAACTCTAAATGTCTTCATCACTCTAAGCTAAAAGACCTTCAAGAAGATATTCATATTCTATCTACTAAAATAGGACTACCTTTAGAGGTAATTTTTGGAATGTATGGGGAGTCAAAAGAAAAATGGTGGAATGAATATAACCAAGACTGTGAATTTATTAAGAGATACATAGGTTGTAATCCACTGGACAATATTTTTTTTACAAAATTTTATAGACAAAACAATATTTTAAGTCTTGGAGGATGTTCGCTTGGCCAAAACTATCAGATTTTTCCAAGTATTAAACCATTTTTTAATATGAACAAAATTATAAGAACAATTTTTTATTTTCGAAATGGCATATTTTACAGAATCCTGTGTACAAAATTTTTTATAAGATTCATGGGTAATAAATTTTTTAATTTATTTATAAGTTTTTTTGTAAGCAAAAAGTTTCAGATACCAAAAAATCAATTTGAATATTTGTCTTTTTTAGCGATTGACGCTGTTCGACCATTTATAGAAAAAAATTTTCTTGGGTCATTAAAAAAATTTTATGCGAAGAAATATTATGATTTTTATTCAAATTTATATTTAAAAGAAATTTTAAATAATGAAGATTATATGAAATTAAAAAAAAATATAAATTTGCCCATCAATAAAATTCAAAACTACGCAAGATTAATAAGTTTTTCAAGAGGCGTATCAAATCAAAAAAATGAGTTTAAATGTTATGAAGATTATTTAAAATTAAAGTTACTCGAACCTGGATGGATGGCACCAGTTAATAATTTTCTTTTAAGACTTCCAATAAGTACTTATTCAGTTTTATTTCCCAAAGAACTGTATTTAAGATATTTTAAAAATGAACTTAATTGGGATTATCATAATGATTTTATTAAAAAGACCTTAAAAGAAAAAAATTTTGTAATACAAATATTTAATTTTTTAAAATCAATACATAAAAAATATATAAAAAAAGAGCAGAATATAAAACTATATGATAATGAGATAATTAATTCAGCTGAGTTTAAATTGAGATACAGCAAGTATTACGAAATTAATGATTCGATATTACTTAAAAAAATAACAAATAAAGAATTACATTCATTTATAAGAAATCTTTTTCAAAATATTAAATCTGGCAAAGGAATTGATTTATTAAAAGCCATACAAGTAATTAATTTAGAAGCTTTTTTAAGAGAAGTTTTTGGTAAAAATGGAGAAATTAATTTATGAAACTTTTTCATGGAATAAACTTACTAAATAAAAAATACAAATTAAGATTCTATAAAATTGTTTTTTTTCAGTTTATAAAAACATTATTTGAAGTGGTTACTCTAGCTAGTTTAATACCATTAATATATTTTTTAGTAGAGAAAGAAAAATTTTTAAATTTATACAATGAAAAAGTTAAATCTCTAAATATCTCAAATCTTCAAATTTATAATTTTGAAAATTTTTTGTATTTTTTGCTTCTTGGTTTGTTTACTCTGTTTCTATTAAAAACT
>MDSW01041036.1_pt1 | contig 19927 bp, 19 predicted proteins | sample 811171 | NCBI WGS metagenome assembly MDSW01 (sample SAMN05326641, study PRJNA326480) | marine metagenome | isolation source: seawater | place: Atlantic Ocean: North West | collected 2012 | reverse complement strand
TTCTGGTCTTTTTATATTTACAAGCCGCGGAGTACATCATTCATGTCACGAATGTAAAAAATATCGCTAAACAGACCACCATTGTTGCTGGCGTTACAGCCTTACTGACCACCGGATTTTGTTATTATTTTCGAGCCATGCCTCTTTCATCCACTTTTTTCTCGAAATGGTTTCATAGTGCAGGCTACTTGTCGGTAATGTATGATGTCATCTTGCTTGTTGCCACATACATAGTGATAAAATATTTACAAAATATTTTGTCTAAAAAGATTTAAACAAGTGCTGATAGTTTAATCATATGACTGGTATATACCCCTTCATTCGTAACATAAAAAAACATACTTTCGAACGAAGTATGAATCAATTACCACCACTTACACTTCAAGTCGAACAAGTACGGGATTTAATACAGATATTGTCCTTGAATTCCTACAATCCGGAACATTGCTCTTTTTTGCTACATCAATTGAAGCACAATATCATTCCTGGCGTTGATGAAACCAGTAAGCTTAAAGCCGACTTTCTTCAGAAAGTATGTACTCATAAATTAACCTGCGGAATTGTATCTCCCAAAGAAGCAATCAAAATATTAGGAACCATGCAAGGTGGCTACAATGTGTCGGTGCTCACCGATCTTCTTGATCATCCTCAATATCAGCACCATGCATACACGCAATTGAAAGACACATTGCTTATTTTTAACTCCTTTCATGATATCGAAGAAAAATACAAAAGAGACAAAAACATATACGCAGAGAAATTGCTGTATTCGTGGTCGCAGAGGGAGTGGTTTAAAAACAAACAGTTGATTCCGGAAAAAGTAACCTTGTGTGTATTCAAAGTACCCGGAGAAACCAATATCGATGATTTGTCACCGGACCAAAATGCATGGAGTTGCCCCGATATCCCTCTTCATGCGCTGAGTATGTTAAAAACACCACGCGAAGGCATTGTTCCAAATGTAAATTACGAAATCGGACCAATTGATCAAATACAAACGCTTAAAGATTCAGGATTTCCCATTGCCTATGTGGGCGATGTGGTGGGTACGGGGTCCAATCGAAAAAGTGCAACAAATAGCATCCAGTGGCACTTCGGAAAGGATATACCCTATGTGCCCAATAAGAAAACCGGCGGATACTGTTTTGGATCTAAAATAGATCCCATCTTTTACAATACAATGGAAGACAGTGGCGCACTACCCATTGAAATGGATGTAACCGGGCTATACACGGGGCAACTGATAGATGTATATGTACATAAAGGAATTACCGTCGATCACAATACAGGCAATACATTATGCAGATGGTCATTGAAACAAGAAAATTTGCTGGACAGTGTCACCGCCGGTGGTCGAATCCCGTTGATTATTGGCAACAATTTGACAACAAAAGCACAGCAAGCATTGAATAACACTTCTTCATCCATTTTTATTTCCAATGTAAAATAAAAAAAAGACAAATCTCAAGGAAAAGACAAAAGATATCCAAGTATTTGAATTTTATCGAATGAATCAATTTCATAAATATACAATTAAATAGATATGTAAGTATTATTCATAATGTGTGGTATATCTCTCTACATTATGAAAGAATCTTCAAATAATGCGGTACATGAGGTCATAAGTTCCTTATACGAATTACAAAACCGAGGCTATGATTCTTTTGGAATTGCTTATTATGATCCTTCTTCTAATTCCTATCAAATGCACAAAAAATCTTTGCATTGTTTCACGGATACGCATCCCAAAGTATTTGAAGTTTTCAAGGAAGAAACCCGAACACTACAATCGCCGATTTGTATGGGACACAGCCGCTGGGCTACACACGGAAAGGTTAATAAAGACAATGCTCATCCACATGTATCCAACAACAAAAAATGGTTCGTGATTCATAACGGGATCATCGAAAATTATAAGGAGTTGAAATCATTTTTAAAGACAAAAGGATATACCTTTTATAGCGAAACAGACAGTGAAGTTGTCGTCAATATTGTCCAATATTATCAAATGGAACATGAATTATCCATTAAAGAGGCAATTCTTTATGTCATTCATCATGCTATTTTACAGGGAACATATGGATTGATATTTCTTCACGAAGACGAACCAACCACCGCACATGTGATAAAACAAGGAAGTCCATTGCTGATTAGTGAAACAGAAGATGCTTTTATGGCAACAAGCGAGTTATGTGGATTTCTAAACAATACCCATCAATACTACGAACTCATGAACAATGAATTGGTATCCCTATCATTGAAGCACGGAATTCAGTTTGAAAAGAATAAACCGAACTACAAACAAATCGACCCTGTCTTCCAAGAACACTATTTGACACAAAACTTGACTGGTTATGCTAACTTTACACAAAAGGAAATTTTAGAACAAGATAGGACTTTGTTATTGTCGCTCAACAATGGAGCTCGAGCGACAAAGGACGGGATTTGTCTTGGAGGATTGTATTATCTAAAATCTCACCTATCCAGGATCCAAAATATTGTTTTTTTGGGGTGCGGTTCCAGCTACATTGCTGGAAACATTGGGTCAAAATATATAAAACAATTGACACCACTTCAAGATATCAATACTTTTTGTTTTGACGGAGGAGACTTTGAAATGAATGAGGTACCAAACGGCATTTGTCTTTTTGTCTTTATTTCACAATCTGGAGAAACGATGGATTTAATGAAACATTTGGATACAATCAATAGGAACCATTTCACAATGGGAATCGTCAATGTGATTGATTCAACCATTGCAAAAGAAGTTGATTGTGGCATATACATGAATGTGGGCAAAGAAGTTGCCGTTGCTTCCACAAAATCATTTAATAGTAGCGTGTTGTTATTAAAGCTGTTTTCGCTTTGGTTGTATCAAGAAAAAACAAATCAAAAAGACAATTGTACGTGTTATGAAATGTTGCAAATGACAAATAGGGTAAAAGAACAAGTTGATATGGTGAATCAAATGATTTATCAGGTAAAAAAGATAAATCATGAAATAAATATGCTGTTTGAGGAGCGCAACTTGGACCATTTTTTATTCGAACATATTTTTATTCTTGGAAAGGGAACCATGGAATGCCTTGCTCGCGAGTGTGCCTTGAAAATGAAAGAAATTTGTTACATCCATGGAGAAGGATTGTCCGCATCGTCGTTGAAACACGGTCCCTTAGCCATGATTCATTCGTATTTTCCGGTAATATTATTGATCAACCACGAACAAATCGATAAAATGATGAATGTATATCATGAATTGAGAAGCAGAAACGCATACATATTGGTCATAACATCCGAAAAAGAAGTCATTGAACAAGTTCAAACAAAAGAAAACGAGTGTGATGTAATATATATACCTAAAAATAGAGATTGTAGTGAAATATTGTTTATGCTAACGCTACAGCATTTGTGCTATGCTCTAGCAATACGAAAAAAAATAAATCCAGATAAACCTAAGAATCTTGCGAAAGTAGTTACCGTTGAATAAATCAAATAATTTCAATATAAATATATGTATTTAAAATTATTATATGAATTGTTTTTGTGTTTTAGGAGACTGCTCTGCAAAGGAATGTCACCACTGCTTTCCAGTGAGAAATTGTAGTAAAAATCATGATTTTTGTGAAAAATATGGATGTTGCAAAGAAATATTACAAGAAAAAGTACTAGTGACGGGATGTGCTGGATTCATTGGGTCGCATGTATGTGAAGAATTACTAAATCAACAATACAATGTTGTGGGTATAGATATCATAAATGATTATTATGATACTGAGAAAAAGATTAAAAATTTAGATATTTTGTGTAAATATTCAAACTTTTCTTTCGAGAAAGATGATATTTGTACAACAACTGTGATTGGTAAGTATAAGCCGGATAAAATAATTCATCTAGCATCCATGGCAGGCGTTCGTTATAGCATCGAGAACCCTTATATATATGACAAAATCAATATTGGTGGATTTATTCATATTATGGAAGAAGCGGTAAAGCATAATGTAAAGCAAGTTGTATATGCAAGCAGTAGTAGTGTATATGGTTTAAATAAAAAAGTTCCATTTTCAGAGAATGATGAAATCGAGGGGTGTAACAGTCCATATGCATGTAGTAAGTTGGCGATGGAAATATTTGCAAAAACTTATTATCAGTTATATAAAATCCCAAATATTGGATTGCGGTTTTTTACGGTTTATGGACCACGAGGGCGTCCTGATATGGCTCCCTATAAATTTTTGAATGCAATTAAAAACGGCGAGTCGTTCAAAAAATTTGGAGACGGAAATACTTCTCGTGATTACACTTATGTAACAGATATTATCTCGGGAATAATTTCAGCAATGAAAAATGAAAAAAAACTTCAATGTGAAGTGTATAATTTGGGTAATTCTGCACCAGTAACACTGAATGAATTTATAAAACTGTGCGAAGAAGTCACTAATAAACAGGCAATATATGAAGAAATTCCAATGCAATTAGGTGATGTCCCACAAACTTATGCCGATATAACCAAAGCAAAAAAAGATTTAGACTATGAACCCAAAACATCACTGAAAGAAGGTTTAAGATATATGTTTGAAAGTATGTTATAAATCGACCTTTTTCCACCCGGGTAAATCGATATTTGGAAGATTTTTATTGTTTTTCTTTTTATATTTCCATCTTTGTGGCACATAAACTTCGCTCGCATTGCTTAATACTGCAGCCCACCAACTTAGTGTTGACACATTTATGATTATCTTATTGAAGTTTCTGAGTGTATTGAAATCCTCGCTAACAGATTCCGAAATCCAAATACAATTTCTATCATTGCAAACTTTTATGACTGAATTGATATGATCTAACACTTCTTGAAATTTATCCGGTTGTACACATTGATGCTCGAGATATGGAGTTGCGTGTATTCCATGAACTAAGTACTTTTCTCTATACCTTAAATAATCGTCCATAGACCATGTGTTTTTTTTTGTAAGATTTGTTACTATATACAGCTGATTGTACTCTACATGCTCAAGTAATTTTTCAAGTTTCCATCCATTTAATAAATAATGATTATTATCGAAAAAATAATCACCTGCACGAAAATGATATACAATATCATTCGAATCATATGGTTTCGAATATAATGGATAAATAGACTTACATAATGAAATATTTTCTTTGAATAATCGATAATCTTCAATGGTTGGATTAAAACTGTACAAAATATTGTAATTTATATTTTCATGAAAATCCAAACCATTCATCATATTAAAAAAATCCTTAACAATAAAATTTTCGTAATCATTGTGTATATTTTTTTCATTTCCTTTAATATTTAGTTCTGGAATACCAGGATAAAAATATGGAATGCTGTATTTTTTTGAGAGAATTTTTCCCAAAAAAAAGACAAATAATTTATTACCTGAACCTGCGTCTGGGAATTCGGATGTAAATATATAGTTCATATTTCATATAATCAAATATACTATTTAAATACTTATCGTGTATCAATCAAATGAAAAAAATTGTCTTTTTTCATATACCAAAGAACGGTGGAACAAACACAAAAGATTTGTTCAAATCATTAAATCATCCAAATTTACTTTCAAGTGAGCAATTTCAATTGAGTCGTACTTCGGAATATGACTTAATGTTGAGAAATAATGTACCAAATGAATTTTTTTTATTTAGCTGTTATCACGACGTTGATGAATATATATGTTTTTGTATATGTAGAAATCCTTACTACCGGTGTATTTCTGCATATAAATGGATATTTTCAGAATTTGAAGATGATAAAATAACAAAGGTTCCTGATAGAAGAAGGATGCTCATAAACGGAAAAGTGTTACCGCGAAATATATCATTTTCTGATTTTGTGGACTTAATACCAGGTATAATAAATACACCATCAAATAAATATAATAATATCAAATGGCATCTTCAACCACAGCATATGCAGGTGTATTCTAAGAAAGGAAATATTATTTCGAATATTGTTAAACTCGAATCTTATGAGAATGATTTGCAATTGCTCTTAGATACCGTAAATATTCAGAAAGGAAGTTTCCGTATGAACAAAAAAAATTCATCAAATATCCATAATTATGATTCATTCCTAAATGCAACGATCAGGGAAAAAATATATAAAATTTATGAAAAAGACTTCATATTATTCAATTATAATAAATAAAGTTTAAAAAAAAGCCATAATATTTTAATAAATGAAACGGTGTGTCGTATTAGGAGGTGGTGGATTTATTGGGGGTCATTTGATCACAAAACTAAAAGCTCTTGGTAACTGGGTTCGAGGAGTAGATATGAAAAGAAATGAGTTTAAGGAAACCGATGCGGATGAATTCATCATTGCAGATTTAAGAGAACCCACCTCGGTTAACTTAGTGATAGATGATTCAATTGATGAAGTATATCAACTTGCCGCAGATATGGGTGGTGCTGAATATATTTTTACGGGAGAAAATGATTCCGATATTATGCATAATTCTGCTTTAATTAATTTGAATGTTTGTCATGTTTGTTGTAAGAAAAAAGTAAAAAAAGTATTCTACTCTTCATCTGCATGTATTTATCCGGAACACAATCAACTTGATCCAGAAAATCCCAATTGCGAAGAGAGTAGCGCGTACCCTGCAAATCCTGATTCCGAATATGGCTGGGAAAAGTTATTCAGCGAACGACTCTATCTATCTTATCATAAAAACAAAAAACTCAATGTGAGAATCGCACGGTTTCACAATATATTTGGTCCGTATGGAACATGGAAAGGAGGTAAAGAAAAGGCACCGGCGGCAATATGTCGTAAAGTCGCCGAAACAAGCAACAATAGCATTGAAGTTTTTGGTGATGGAAAGCAGACAAGGTCTTTTTTGTATATATCTGAATGTGTTGATGGTATCCTTCGATTGATGGAGTCTGAATTTATTGGACCTGTGAATATTGGATCCGATGAAATGGTGACAATAAATCAATTAGTGACATACATTGCAGAAATATCTGGAAAAAGCATTGAAATAAAACACATCAATGGGCCAACCGGTGTGAACGGTAGAAACAGCGATAATCGTTTAATCCATGAACAATTATCGTGGAAACCAAACCAACCTTTGAAGAATGGATTAAAAGTGTTATACGAGTGGGTAAGTGCTCAACTTGTATAATCATTTATGAAATTACAAAAGCGTTATTTTCAAATAAAAAATCACCAGTATTTGAATTAGGATTATAATCCATTACTAATCTGAAGTCATATTTTGTCATCATATGAAGTGTTTCTTTTTTAGATAATCCGCCTTCATATATTGTTTCTCCGTATTCCAATTGAATAAATTTAATACGCGGCAAAATATGAATCATACCTTCCATCACATTTTTCTCATGTCCTTGAACATCAATCCATATGAAATCGATCAGAGGAATATTTTTTTTCAATACCCAGTCATCGAGACGGACAGTTTTAATTTTAACGGAATTCAATAAATCAAATGTGGATGGTTCATTCATACGACATAGAGATGACGCACCAGAACCGGAAAGATTATGCTCTTCGAAATCTTTTTTATCGATAAATTTGTACTTAGTTGGAATAGTGGGTGAAGGTGAAGTTGCTTGATAAAACGGAACATCTTCACCATGTGTATTGGACACAGCCTTTTCGATAACTTCGATATTAGCAATAGGATCGCATAACTTTCTTAAAATATGAATATTCCGAGGGTCAGGTTCGAATGAATAAATTTTACTTTTGGGAAAATACTTATGAAATCTTAAGGTATCTTCTCCATAATGACCGCCAATTTCAATTATTGTGTTGGCATCTTTTCCAATAATGTTTTGAATCGTATTGAATTTAGAATGATATTTTTCTATTTCCATATTCGCATAAACATAAGAAAGACTCATTTTTATAATTTAAATCGAAATCTATTTATATCTTATTCAAATTTAAACACAAGTTTTTATATTATAAAAATGAACATACTAGACTATCTGGGATATCATGAAAAATGGCATTTGAAACATTCAAACCGAGAGCAATGTAAATACAGTATCAATGAACCAATAATCGAATACATTTTAAAAATAATGTCGATCACAAAGGGGACATTTGTGGAGTTCGGTGCATGGGATGGAATACACTTGTCCAATTGTAGGAAACTTTATGAAAATGATTGGAATGGAGTATTCATTGAAGCCGACGATGATAAATATAAAGAGCTTCAAAATAATTATATTAATGATAAACATATCAAAACAATTCTCTCATTCGTGGATGAAAGTGAAAATAATCTTGATCGTATTTTGATGAAGCATAGCATCAATGATGTAGACTTCCTCAGTATTGATATCGATGGGTTGGATCTGAATGTCTTTAATGCTTTTGAGAAAACAAAACCAAAACTGATTTGTATTGAAGGGGGGCAGGTTCTATTTCCAACTGATACTACAAGAGTGGCAAATCATATACAGGCAGATAATGTCACTCAAAGTTTAGTAAATTATATCAATGATTTCGAATCAAAAGGATACCGCATATTGTGTGCATATCAAGACATTTTTTTTGTACAAGAAGAGTATTATTCACTATTCAGTGTAACCGATGACATTTTTGAAATTTATTTGAACGGATTATTTGCATTACCACGAATTCCGTGGTTACATGAAAAACAAAAACAACATAATATAACGAATGAAATACTAGATTATATTATGAAAAATACAAATAATTCAAATATTAAAGAAAGAAACAAATGGGTAAAAGATAATGAAATTGTATTAAAATCAATAGAAACCCAGCTACGAGCAGAATATTGTTAATTTCAACTGGAAAACTTTAAATATTTTTTTGCAATATGATTACATGAAAAATTTGTTAGAAACATGGTGTAAGCATTTTTCGTTATTCTTGTAATCTCATCTGGGCGGGATAAATAGTATTCTATTTTTGAAATTAAATCGCTCAAATCATTTTTAAAGATGACGCATGTCTCTCCATCTATCAAGTACATATTTGAATACGGCAATTCATTACAACACAATAAAGTATTGCATCCTATAACCTCGCAGTATCTAGGTGTCAAATCTCCATAATCCGCATTCGTTGCTATCCATATTTTACATGCATTTATCGTTTGAACATATTCATTTGTATTCGTTATTTTACTTTTGGAATATGATTCATCACTGCATTTCAGAAATGTTTGTAAATTTGTTTGTTGAAGCATTTGAAGAATGCGTTTTCTTATATTTTTTTCAGATGGCAAAAAAGAATCATCTCTATAGTGTTCAGCTCCATGTAATGCGCCTGTCATTCCCACGTCATATGTTTTCTCAATATTCAAATTTCTGAATACAGTACTGTCGAAAGGATAGAAGGTTTGATGTATTTTGATTTTGTATTTTTCTTCAAAAAACTGTATTCGACTTTGTTGTCCAAATACAATGATATTATTTTCTTTCAAAAAATTCATTTTTTGTTCTTGATCTAAGCTTAATTTAAACAAAAATGCAATAATAGGTGTCGTGGTATTTAACATATGCTGATTCCATGTAAAATTACGATTGGCACATGCACCATAACCTAAAATTATAATATCGAAAGTATTTAACTTTTCTAAGTTATAACGACTCAGTGAATTCCCGATTGTAAGATGAATATCGTTTTGCAGTGTTAGACTCTTTCCAATAAGTGTATAATAGTGATACTCTTTATCATTATTCCTAGGTTCTATATATAAAACTTTTTTCATAGTAATAAATAATATGTTGTGTCTCTATACTATTTATTTTGCAGTAATTAAATAACCCAATTGAACCTCTCTATTTCTTTTGGATAAGTATTGCGAACCTTTTGAATCATTATGTCTGTGAATTCAAGATTCTTTGATTTATTGTAATTGCCAACATTTTCTCGATATTCCTTGTCTTGAATATTGAATTTTGATTTGATGAAATTCAAATCTTTTTCATAATTTTCAAAATATCCAATGAAGTCAAAAATACACTCATCGTGAAGATGCAACAATTCATATTGATCCATCCATGAAGGATTATTTGCATAATTTTCGTTGTCTATAAAGGTTAAAATAAAAGATTCAAAAGTGGGTGAATCTATATTCAATTTCCTATTAAAGTAGTTAATAGAACAATCCATATTGTAAAGAGATTTTAATTGCGTAAATTTATTACGAACAAATGTAAATTTAAAATACTTATTCCAGTTTCTCGCAACTTCTTCAAAATATTGTTTTTTTATATGAACAGGTAAATTTCTGTTTGAAATAACATCATCGTCAAAACCATTATCTCTAAGCATTTTAGCTATTGACGATCCACCTGTCTTTGCAATATGAAAAAATAATGTTTTGTTTTTTTTCGATATAATCAATGCACCGTGCAATTTTTTACTATCAAAGTATTTGTTTATTAAACTTTCCTCCATTTAATTATCAAAATATAACTATTTAAATACTTTATTGAATAAATCTTAAGAATGAAAGTGTGTATTCACATTGTTTCGTCAAGAACAAAGTGTTTGAAATCATCTCTTCAATCTTTTTATAAACATTTCAACCATACATACGACCTGCCTGTTTATGTTTATCATTTTGATGATATATATAGTGATGATTGCATATCGGATATTCACAAAACCCTGAGTAATAACATTAAATTTATTCAAGTTGATTATGGATTACCGCATAATTTAAATTTTGATGACATTTATTTCGTCAAACAAAAAAATCCATCACGAATTGGTTATCATCATATGTGTCATTTTTGGAGTAACTTCTATGAATATCCGAAAACAGAATATGATAAATTTGATATTGCTTTTAACTTTGATGATGATTCACTATGGATTAATGATTTTGACTATTCATATATCGATGATTTTCTCAAATCATCATCGGTCATAATGTCTTTCAATGTTTATAGATATGATGTGAATCATAGAAGCAGGGGCGTACGAACCGGTCTATGTTCATTGGTCTCTTCTTACTGTAAAAAGTACAATATTGTACCAAAAAAAAAAATGGATGAAAGAACTGCTCTCTATACATAATGAGAAAGAAAGAGAAGACTTTTTCCAAACTAATCTAACTTGTTATGACACAAATGCTACTAAATTAAGTATATATAAAGATAACAATCACAAAAACTGGATGAAAGAAGTGAACGCATCAAATGGAATATATCGTTTTAGGTGGGGTGATAATGAAATATTAAGTTTATATCATGATCTTCATTTTGATACAGACGTTTTTATTATTGGTAATGTGAAAACAACCGCCGGATTAACAACTAACTACATTGACCCTGGTGGATTGAGACATATAACAGATTATGCACCAGGTGTCAAATTTCCGCGAAAAATAAGAGATTTTTAATTATTATAAATACAAATATAATTTAAATCTAATGTTATAATTGAAATATATAACATTATGAAAATATTACTTGTTGGTTATGGATACTGGGGTAAAATATGGGAAAAAACAATTCGAAATTCTGAACATGAATTGTATGATATCATTGATCCTTATGTTTTCAAGAATAGTATTGAAAACGTTGATTTTGATGCAATTGATTCGGTCATAATTTGTTCATCCATAGACACACATCTAAAGCTATCAGATCATTGTATCAGAAAACAAAAACATGTACTCATCGAAAAACCATGTACTCACAGTTTAGATGATATTCGGCAATTAAGTGATATTAAGACGACAAAAAACATTGGGGTTGGTTATGTCTTGTTGTATTGTTCTGCAATTCAAGAAATAAAAAAATCGGAAGTGTGTTGGAAAAATGTTTTTTTCAACCGAAGTAATGGTTCAACCCAAATTAGAAAAGATTGCAATGTTGCATACGACCTGCTTTGTCACGATTTATCAATCGCATACTATATGTTCCAAGTTATGCCTACCGTTTTATACTGCGATTATTCAGATGACAGTATATGCTGCATACTTAACTTCGGGGGAGTAAAGTGTCATTTTTATTGTACGAGGATTGATAAAAAAAAACAAAGCAATTGTTTGTTTGTCAACGACGACATGTCATATTCATATGATGATATAACGAAAGAACTCGTAATATATGACAAAGGTGGTCAAACAAAAAAGTCGTACGATGAATATCCATTAGGTAACCAACTTCAATATATAGAAAAAAATTTTTTGGCGGATTTATCTTTCGGCATTAGTGTGCATAAAATTTTATCAATGGTTTGTTAATTAAAAACGGCAAATTAATTCATTACATTTATTTTTTAAATATGCAAATAGGATTTTGTTTATCCAAGTCAATATCTTTATCGATCACTGTATAATTATATTTTTCCAATAGTTCGCAAAATTTATCGATTCCATAATAATAAAATCTGCCATTATAAAACGGCCCATCGATATCATCGATCTCTTCTTGAATAGAGTTGTATTTATGTCCCCTTACTCTGGCTAAAGGTTGATTATTTTTAACAGATTTTTCATAATCTGCAATCATTATTACACAAACCGTATTTAGTTTCAACTTATCATACAGATTTTTCAAATATTGTTCACATTTGCTATATGGAATATGACAAAATACATCATATGAAAACATGAAATCGATTGATTCGTCTTTTAATTCTTTGCAATTATTCTCTTCAATTTGATGATAATTAATAAAACTCTTTTTTTCGTTCCCTAATAACTCCCAAAAACTGTTGTGTTCGGCAGAAAATATATCTAAACATGTGATTGTGTTGGGGTTCAATTGTGACATTTTCAACGTCCAAGCACCTCTCCCCGGGCCAATTTCCAAAACATTTGTTTCAGAAGTAATGTATGGAATGATACACTTTTCATATATTTCTAAACAAGATCTAGTATCCGATTTATAATTAATTTTAATTTTTGATTTGCTATGATGTGTCCTCAATAATTCATTTTGTTCTAGTTCTTCATTGGAAAATAATTCTAATCTATCCGCATTATAAAACCCTGTTTTCCAAACATTCAATGTTTTATCCATTTTGTTTAATATATATGTAATTTTTATTTATATAAGTTTATTGCGTTATTTATACATATATTAAAATTATGATTTAAATGTCAACTATATTTTAATATAAATCATGTTTTCTTTCAAAGAAACAGTAAAAAAACATAAGGTCGAATATATGAAAGCGCTAGAAAGCGTTTTAGAGTCTGGTATCGGCATGCTTGGTCCAAAAGTCTGCGAATTAGAAAAACAATTATCAATCTATACAGGATCAAAGAATGTGATATGTTGTCAAAGTGGAACATTCGCTCTATCTTTGGCACTCAAAGCACTGGATATCAAGCAAGGCGACGAGATTATCACAACACCATTCACATGGATTAGTTCTACCTCCACTATAGTTCACTCGGGCGCAAAGCCAGTTTTTGTCGATATTGAATTGAGTGATTATAACATTGATGTTTCAAAGATTGAAAAAAAAATAACGAGTAAGACAAAGGCAATATTAATTGTTAATATTTTTGGAAAATTAATTAATAACATTGATAAACTATTGGAACTTAAGAATAAATATAAACTGTTCATAATTGAAGATGCTGCGCAAAGTTTTGGTGCGTTTGACAAGAAATATAAGAGTTGTGATGGTAAGATAGGTGACATATGTTGCACTAGTTTTTATCCGACAAAACCTCTTTGTGGATTTGGTGACGGTGGTGCATGCTTTACGAATAATGATTTATTTGCGGATAGGTTAAAGAAAATAAGAAATCACGGGATGTCTTCATATGGCGAAATAGAAGTTCTCGGTTGGAATGCACGAATGAATGAATTTCAAGCTGCAATAATTCTTGTAAATCTTAGTAATTTTCATGAAAAGTCAATGAAGAGAAAGGCAGTTGCAGATAGATATGAAACAGAATTAAGCATCGAATGTGTTAAACCAAAGTTAGATGAAGGGCATATGGTAGCTCAATATTCCATCATAATGAAAGATAGAGAATCATTTATGAATTATTTGAATAAAAATAATATTTCTTGTAGAATATTCTATCACAAAAGCATGTTTGATCACAATTTGTTTAATGAATATAAGAATGATTCTTTTCCAAACACATCATATGTCACAAATCACATTTTGTCCATTCCTTGTTACGATGGTATGAGTGTGGAAGAGGTTGATAGAATCATTGCGGTTATCAACCAATATAAGTATGAAGTACAATCTCAAGAATAAAATTCTTATTATATTACTTTTTCCCATTTAAATCTAACAAAATCATTAGACCAATCTTTTGTTTTTTTCTTTGATTCAAATAATTTTGTGTTATGTGTCGTGTCTCTATTTATATCTGCTTCTGCATCTGGATAATACAATAAGTTTATTTCTTTTCTCATAGACACATTTACCACCCCTTGTGCTCTATACCAGAAGCATGGATCAGTTTGTCCATAATGACCCACCAAATCCTCTTCGCAGCCGCCAATATTCCAATAATCTTCCTTTCTTATCAAACACACTGCTGGATGAGGTTGGTTATGTTTGATATGAGATAGGTTGCCTGGAACATGTCGATTGAATTTAAATACCGTACTTTCATTAACACTTGCGGCGGCTAGGCATTTGAGTTGATGCGCCATCTTATAATCTATTACTGTATCCATATCTAAAATAACCATATATGGTGTTTTGCATTCACTCGCACCTAGATTTCGGACACCAGCAATATTGCAATATAGATCTTGTTCAACTCGATACAAATGTAAATCAATATCTTCGAAATGTTCACTTTCTAAAAGCTTACTGGCGGGAGTTTTCGATGCATCATCGATGATGTAGAAACAAAAACTGTTTTTTGTTTGTGTGTCAAATTGTTTCCAATGTTGTACATGTCTCAATAAGGTTCCTTTCGGTTGATTATAATATGACAATATCACTGTTATTAGTTTTGAATCCATTGTATTGATAGTCATCAATATTAAATTATTGTATATCAAACATATTGATGCGAATTAAACCCAACTTTTCCATTATCTTGAACAAATGTATTTCGCATAAATTTATACTTTGTAAAAATTGGATTCAATTTATGTTTCCACAATATATAACTCCATAATGGCTGATCTCTATGGCTTTTTTCATATGGGTAATACTCATTCCAAAAATCAGTGAAGGCATTTAGCAATGCTTCATTTTTTGGGTCGTATACAAACACCGTATTTTCTGGCATTATTATATTACTTGGAAAGTGATTGACTTTTAAAAAATTCTCCAACTTATCACACCGCTCTTTTGTATCTTTACGAGCACCCACAATTGCCCCTAATTCTTGATATGAATTTCGAATGTGCACATCTTGCATAATTCCACTTGGATGTTTTAATATATCATTTCCAATCATCTCCCAATTAAGATTTGCTCTTGGACACAAATAACAATCACAGTAAACAATAATATCGTATTCTTTCTCTACTTTATCTTTTATGAGTTTCCATCCCATAAACTTTGGATATCTTGATTTAATTATATTTGATGTTATTTCTGATAAGCAGTCGTTTATATTTATCACATTCCAACTTGTACGAAATAATGAAGCTTCATGATTTGTAAATAAAAAATAATCATAATCATCATTTTTATGAAAATATCCTGGTTTGTCACCTTCATTATAGGATTTACCAAATAAACTTGTTATAAAACATATTTTCATTTCTATTGTAAATATGTTTTATATGTTTAAATACTTCCTGATATAATTATTTACTATATTGGTGTTTAGAAATAATATACTTTTTTTCTTTGGAAATCAATTCATTTGTTATATCCGTGTTTGTAACTTGTTCTTTATGAATACACTGTACAGCATAAGGAGTAGAATTATGTAAAAAAATGGGTGATCCATAGCATTTATTCAAACGATAATATAATTCGCAATCCATATACCACTTTATTTCTGTATCAAAACGTTCTGATACTGTATTTCGAATCACAAGACAACTTGGACAACCAATCTTATTCACAAAAATATTATTCATCATTTGTGGATGATGTAGTCTATAGAATCTTGAGTAATCATTTGTATGTATATAAGTGTGTATTAACCACGATTTTTCTGGTTGTTTTTCAAATGCACACACAATGCTTGTAATCGACTGACTATTATATAAATAATCATCCATGAATAATATTTTTATGTATTTCCCATTACAGTGATTTATAGCATTGTTTATATTATCGGATATATTGCCCTTATTCTGTGGATTATGAACATATATAATTGGAAATTTGTCGTTTTGATACTCAGTAGTTACGGATTGTATGCTACCATCGGACGCATGATCTGATATAACAATTTCTATATTTTCATAATCTTGCTTCATTATTTCATCTAGATTTTTCCTCAAAAAGTCTGGTCCTTTTCCATTTGCTTCATAGGTAGAAATGGCAATTGAAACTAATTCGGTCATAATAATAATAATATGAAATATTTTAAATTGTTTTATAAATAATTCAATTTATCTTATCCAACATGACCCTATCATAATTCACGACTCGATTTTCGATATTACTGAAATCATTCGCCAATTGAGTAACCGTTCGTGGATATGATATAAACCATTTGTCTTTTCTTTGTAATGGAATCCAGTTAACATCAATTGCACTCATTCCATCATTCACATTTTTTAATAGTTTTTGAATACCGCCTTTGATATTCTGAATCAATACATCATAATAATGCTGTCTCACAATATATCCAGTGGTCGTATAGCTCAACGAAATTTTTAGAATATGCGGAGTGATTTTTTGAACTGGTGGGCGTAAATTACCTGCTAACAGATATACATCATAGTCTATATTTGTGTCCACAAAATGTTTATACAACAAATTAAATTTTTGTATATCCGTAAAGTGAATATCATCTTCTATAATGACAATATATGGGAGATTCTTTTCTTTCGCCATGGTAAGTAATTTAAGATGACTCATCGAACAACCAACCCGTCCACTTTTGGTTTTAATTGCATTGAATCGTTCATAACACCATCCTAATGTATCAAGTTGTTTTTCAATGTGTTGTTTTCGGTCGGTTCGTTCCTCTAAATTTATATAATAAACATGTTTCAATTTGTACTTATCCATATATTATATCAATGTTCTTGAATATTTAAATATTAATGCTTAAAAAGTTAATTATTCATGAAAGTATAAAAATGATTACAATTGAAGTTATGGGTGGGTTGGGTAATCAGTTATTTCAAATATTCACATTGATTCATACATCCATGGACAAAGGCATCCCTTTTTATTTTGATTCCGATTCAAAACCAAGTCGGTATGATCGCCCTTTTTATTGGCACAATTTTTTAAAAGGATTGGTCTCCTTTATCAAAAAAGGCCACAAGAGCATGTTAATTTACAGAGAACCTCGATTTCAATACACACCTCTTCCCGTAATACCAGAAGATAAGAATGTTAAACTCTATGGTTATTTTCAATCGTATCGATATTTTCACGAAAATCGAGAAAGTATATTTCAAATGATTCATTTAACAAAAACAAAGGAAACCATCCTTTCAAGATTCTCTGAACACTTCTTTCAGAATACCATATCTTTGCATTTTCGTATTGGAGACTATAAAAACCTACAACACTGTCATCCTGTTCTACCTTTCGAGTATTATAAAATGGCATTGCAACGATTAATCGAAGATACAGAGAAGGACAGCTGGAAAGTGTTGTATTTTTATGAAAAACAAAATACCGACGAAGTGAAAGGACATATTGAAACATTAAAAAAACAATTTCCGAATCTTGTGTTTGAAGGTATAGATCATGATCTTGAAGACTGGGAGCAACTGACGACGATGAGTTTATGCCAGCACAATATTATTGCCAACAGTAGTTTTAGTTGGTGGGGAGCATATATGAATGAGAATGTAAATAAGGTATATTATCCAAATATCTGGTTTGGACCCGCTTTGGCAGATAAGAACACATGCGATTTGTGTTTGAAAGAATGGAATGAAATTACAATGAATTGAATTTATTGAAATAACGCGTTCATATTTTTTGCCTCGACGCTTTCTTCGGGAATGCGATACAACATACCAATTTGTTCCTTTGAACGAAACCGGAAACTGAAATGCTTATTGCGCTCTTGACGCCCAATGCGCCCAATACACTGTATAATCTTCTCTTGACTCATGTTTTTCATGTCTTTTCCCAAGTAACAATGGCTGAACTGATAATTTGTTCCATAAATGTAATCGCTATTAGCAATGACCAAATACAACGACTTTTCTTCCGCCAATACCTTCATCCGTTCTACATACGCATTATTCTCCTCTTTCATCGTGTCCGAATTGGACCCTGCGCATGGCATTATGTCATTTGAAAATATCCCGATGCCCATCAGTAGCAACATCTTGTATAACTCGTGAATCGTGTACAATTGCATCACCTTCTTAATAGAGTCGTCGCCCACATGCGAGGTATATACATCGCTCTCATCGTAGTTCTCCGCATGTTGGTGCCATTTCTGATAGTGATCACGGCGATTCGGTTGAATTTTTGCGTCAATATGTAGTGCTTGTATCTGTCCTTCCATGGTTGTAATTTCTCGATGTAAATCCATTATATCTTGAGGAAAGCGCATCTCTTCCATGACCTTTTCGTTGTCTTTGAATTTTTCAATCTTATCTTCGTAATCCCTTCTTTTCTTTGCCAACAACTCTGATACTTGAACATTTTCTTTAATTTTCGCCCCAATGGTTTGCAATACCTTTGGTTCTATTTTGGCTATGTGGAGCAAATATTTGCATATATTCTGAATATTGTCGGAAATATACAAAGAAGGACCATTGGTCAAACTTCGTGCATGTTTAGTGGTTAATTCACAACCAATCTCTGGATGAGGTTCGCTCCGCAGTGGATACATCGTCTCGTAATGCTCGCAGAGGGACACCCACTTTTCCGGAGGAATACCCATCAAACATGATACATATGTCTCTTTGATATGGTTCAAAGAAAAGGAGTCCATCGTCGCAAAATGCGTTTGAATATACGAGGGATCCACATACTTGTCGTAATACAAAAGAAACTTCGCACATTCATTACAGTTGTAAAATTTAAAATACTTTCTTCCTTGATACACCAAGAATGACCTCATCTCTTCATATACCGCAAAATACATGTGAGGCATCACAATATTTCCATATTCATCATAAATCATTAAATTGGTCGTTTGATCATATGATTCAATATATTCACTTTGCACATCTTGGAATTTGTTCTTGAAACTCGAAAGAATATTTCCTATTTCCTCCTCTTTTGGAAGCGTTGCACACGATAAAATCACATTTGGAATCAGATTCGTGTCCCAAATCTGTTTGACCGCACCATGCAATTCATGATGCTCTACATCCAATCCAATCGTAGGTTCATCCCAAAACACGACGATGTTTTCTAATGCGTGAAAGGATTTCATATAATACATAGCATGCTCAAACGAGGTCAAATCGGAAATCATAATATCCACATTCGTACCATCGCTGTGATCAGGTACCTTAATTTTATGCTTATTTTCCTTATAAGTATGAACCGCATTATAATTGAGACGAATATGCTCGACATCATTGCATCCGAACGCAAATGCGATTCTCTTCTGAAGTGTGTAAGCACTTTTTGCGAGACTTAATCCAATATGCTTCGATGCGCACACAAACAAAACTTTGTATTCCACACTGAGTGCAAGAGGGCTTAGCGTTTTTCCCGAAGATGTTGGAGCACAATAAAAGACAAATTTAGGTACATTTTTGTAGGTTTTGAACAAATGACATATTCTTTTTTGATGCTCATATAAAGCAAATGCTCGGTACTTGAAAATTGGATTGTGTTCAATATATTTTGACACATGCTTCAATACATCATGTGATTGAATAT
>MDSW01115269.1_pt1 | contig 19929 bp, 10 predicted proteins | sample 811171 | NCBI WGS metagenome assembly MDSW01 (sample SAMN05326641, study PRJNA326480) | marine metagenome | isolation source: seawater | place: Atlantic Ocean: North West | collected 2012 | reverse complement strand
GAAAATACAGGCCCTATAGCGGTCATAACGGTCTTAAGCACTCCTTCGTTGGAGTAGTAAGGTTCTGATGCGTGTAGAGCACGATGTGAAGCTTACTTTTGATGACGTACTGATTAGACCTAAGCGCAGTACGCTGGTTTCTCGGTCCGATGTTACACTCGTAAGGGAGTTCAAGTTCAGGCACTCGGACACCACTTGGACGGGCGTCCCCATTGTCGCGGCCAATATGGACACGACTGGGCTTTTCGATATAGCCAAGGTCCTACAAGGGCACAAGATGCTGACATGCCTGCAGAAGTTCTACTCGACTAGGGAATGCGAAGATGCCTGGTCTGACGGGGTCGATCCGGGATTCGTGGCAATAACATGCGGCTCCACGGAGAACAGCTTCGAGCTTCTCAAGAGGAAGATGGCTACCAATGGGGGCACTTCCATGATTTGCGTCGATGTCGCGAATGGCTACAGGGAGGTCTTCCTCGACTTCATCAAGAGTATCCGGGAGGGTTTTCCCGATTCTATCGTCATTGCCGGTAACGTCGCCACCAGGGAGATGACCGAGGCACTAATCCTAGCTGGTGCTGATATTGTCAAGGTCGGAATAGGGCCAGGATCGGTTTGTACTACCAGGAAGGTCGCGGGCGTAGGTTACCCGCAACTCTCTGCCATAGCCGAGTGCGCGGATGCGGCTCACGGACTCGGTGGGCACGTGATGGCAGATGGTGGATGTTCATCCCCCGGGGATGTGGCGAAGGCTTTCGCGGCCGGTTCGGACTTCGTGATGCTGGGCGGGATGTTCGCTGGGCATGATGAGTCCGGGGGGGAGCTAGTTGAGGCGGATAACGGAAAGAAGTACAAGTCCTTCTACGGCATGTCGTCCGCCAAGGCAATGGAAGAGTACTACGGGGAGGTGGCTAAGCACCGAGCCCCGGAGGGCAAGGAGGTGAGAGTCCCTTACCGCGGTTCTCTCGAGGATACGATCCAATCCATACTTGGGGGGGTGAGGTCTGCTTGCTCATACGTCGGTGCGCGCAGAATCAAGGACCTCCCCAAATGCACGACCTTCATCAGAGTCACACAGACGACCAACGAAGTCTACCAGAGGTTCAATGTCGAAGAGTGAAGTCACACATCAAGAACGACTTGGGCGACCCATCCGGGACCCTCGAATGAGGGGATATCATTACTCACTCCTGGCAGCAACTCGCCCTCTTCGACCCTCCTAAGGATGAGTTCGTGCATCGTTACTGCCTTGACTTCTATCTCTCTCTCCACTGAATCAGAATCGACCCAGGAAACCTGTGAGGAAATTATTCCATCGTTAATCGAGATTGAGTTTCCCACGAGCCACTTGTCTTCGCCATCGCACCTGTAGAGCACCTCCTCCATCCACCTTACCATGCCCCTAGGTAGGTCATCGTCCTCGATGGGGACTGACCAGGTTCCTGTGTGTCTCACTAGTGAGTTTACTGTTTTAGCTCCTGACTCTGAGAGCTGGATGGCCTGCATTCCCAATGTGGCCTCCTCTATCGCGCCCTCTGGGCTAATGGAAAATGCCCTGATTCCTATGTCGGCCGTAGTCGGTAGAATCCACCATGACATCCTATCGTCACTCCCAGTAAGCCCCATGGCATGAACGAAGCGGTCAGGAGAATGAGTCGCACAACTCTCCCTGTGAGGGGAAGCTGGTTGGATCCTTCGGGTGTGTATTCCACTTATTCTCGCACTTGTTGGTGAATCCATCTCCATCAGAGTCTACGTTCGAGTCGGCGGGGTCGAATGGATCGAATCCGAAGTAATACTCCCATCCTGCCCACATCGAGTCGTCGTCCTGATCCTGGTGATATACCTCGGAACCGTCCTCCCAGATATCGCCGTCTGTGTCCGGATCGACGGGGTTTGTGCCGTTCTGGAACTCCTCGAAGTTGGTGTAATTCTCCAGGTCGTTGTAGAACCTCTCTCCCTCCACGGTCTGGGGGTCGATGTGGCACTCTGAGTTCTGGGGGTTGTTCCAGCCCGGGCAGTATCTATTCATCAGGTGAGTGCGATTGAGACCATCGCCATCGAAGTCCTGTTGTCCGTCGTCGGTTCCGTCTAGATCCGAGTCTGGCATACGAGGGTCCATCGGCCCCCTGGCGCCTAGAGCAGTGAGGGTGTAATTGTCGACGAGCCCGGACATTAGTGCCTCCTCGGAGTAGGTGACCTCCCAGCCATCGGGCAGCTTGTCGCCATCGGTGTCGTCATCGACGGGGTTTGTGTCCCACCTATCTGGTGCCTCCATTGCATTGAGTAGTGTGTCATTGTCTATGTCGAATGCCGAATCGGGCATTGATCCGTAAGAAGGATCGAGGGCCCATCTCCCGTTGGCGGGAATGTTAAATCCGGAGATATTCATCTCCCACAGGAAATACTTGGGGTCCATCTGGCCGTCCCCATCCCTATCTCCGGAAGTCGAGAATCCTGTAAGGTAGTTGCTCCATACCCAGCCACCCGGCCCTAGTCCGCATTCAACTATGGAATCGCAGCCAGGAGGGAGCCACCAGTCAGTTACGACCCAGAGGCTGTGGCTCTTCGTATTCTGTTGGACTGAGAACACTTGCATCTCCCAGCCATCGGGTTGCATGTCCCCGTCCGTGTCATTGTTCAGCGGGTTAGTTGGTTGCTGCCATGGACGAGGGACGTATAGGACCTCGCCCCCGTCATTTAGTCCATCGCCGTCACTATCTGCGTTGTTGGCGTGGGTGATATACTGATCTTCTCCATCGATCACCTCCTCGCCATCCTGTAAACCGTCATTGTCGGTGTCGAACGCGGATGCGTTGGTGAAGTAGACGGAGCCGTTCCAAACGAATCCGTCCATTGCCTCGGTGAAGTCCTCGAGGCCGTCTGAGTCCGTATCGCTGTCGGTGGCATTGGTGAAGGTCGTGTAGTACTCCATTGAGTCCGAGAGTCCGTCCCTATCGGTATCGTAGGCACCAGGGTCGCTCCTGACTATCACGTCCCTTACTCCGTGGTCGACGATTCTAATTGTCCACCCTATTACTTCGATTCCATCGATGAGTCCGTCCGAGTCAGTGTCGGGATTTAGTGGATCTGTGGAACGGCCATCGACTAATCCGTCTCCGTCTCGATCACGTGCATTGTACTCGTCCAGATTTGTGAACCTCTCTGACTCTTCGACTACGATGATTAGGTCCTGTAGCCTACTGGTGACTTCTTGGCCTACTGAGACTTCTATGTGGTAAACCCAACCAGCCGTCTGGGTCTTGATTGGGATATTCACATACTCGCTGTCCTGAACTGTCCTGACCCAGAGGACCGTCCTATTGACTTGGACGAAGTCGCCCACTTCAACGGTAATCGACTGGACTGTGGATACGCCCACCATTTCGTCATACCTGACAGCTCCATCTCCATCGGCGTCATAACCATCGAAGTCAGGGTCCTCATCGGCGTTACTTCCGTCGTTCGGGTGGATACCGCTGAGGTATTCCCAGCCGTCTGGCATCTGATCATTATCGGTGTCGGGATCCAATGGGCTAGTGAAGTTGGATGGCCCCCATGTGTATGCGACCTCGTATTCCTCGACATTGTTCAGTCCGTCTTCATCATTGTCGCCGTAAGCATCTGTGGCGTTTGCCGGGTCTAGTAGGCTCCCGTAGCAGTACTCGAAACCATCTGGCATTCCATCTCCATCAGTATCCCAGTCCCCTGGTCCATTCAGCCTTCCGTCGTTGTCCATGTCCTGCTCGAACCAAGTCAAGTCTCCTGGCTCACTCATGAATTCTGTGTAGGGGGCCTGTAGGCTCAAAGTCCCGAATACGGGGACTCCGCAATGGACTCCGAGATCTATGTAGCCAAATGCGATCTCATGCCTGTCAGCAATTAGGTCGCCATCACTGTCCTCCTCAAGGGGGTTTGTGTCGTACCTTTCCTCTACGAAGTTCCTAAGTCCATCAGGAGTCGGTTGCTCTAGATCCAAGGCCGCATCGCACGAAATCTCATCATCTGCATTTGAAACCATGCCATACTCGGCATTTGTTAGTTCGTTCTTGATCTGCTCCCTCATTTCAGGACCTTGGCTGTTGATTGTCCCATCGGGGGTCAAGAAGTAGCAGTCCCTGTTTGCATTTAGTGGGTCCAGGAGCCTGAGAACCCCTGCAGGGGTATCGATTTCGTGAACGTACATTGATTCCCACTTGTCGTTTAGTCCATCATCATCCGAGTCACTATCCATGGGCTTGGTGCCCAATGCGGCTTCCTCGGTATTTGTTAGTCCGTCTCTATCGGGGTCCCCATAGGGACCATTATCTGGATTTGGGAATGTCTCGTTCTGCTCCCCAGTATCGTCTTCATTGTCGGTAGAGTCGAATGGTATCTCTGACTCTGCCGGTTGCCCGTTGTCCAATGGGTCCAGTCCGTTTCGGACCTCCCAGCCATCGCTCAATCCGTCGTCATCGGTATCCGCGGTTCTCCAATCTGTGCCATAAAGTGTCATTTCCATCCTATCTGAAATGCCGTCCCCATCGGTATCGAGCCCCCCTTCGCCGGAGTTCCCTGACATATCAATATCGGAACCTGCTGGGTTGAATCCGCCTGATTCAGTAGTCGAGAGTCCCGCTCCTATGATGGTGTAAATTCCTGCGAGACACAGCGTTGCTACGATTGCAGTGACCGCGTACTGGTTGTGATTCATAGCCATCGGAACACCCCGGCCCCCTAGGGGGCCGACCCTTTGACATTGGGGACGGATATAACGTTTCACCGAAGTAGCGCGAAGGTGATATCAGCTAATTTCCCTGGCGGGGCGTATTTCGATAGTTAATTTAGAGTCCCTGATGACTGCATTTAATCTGCCATTTCTTCCGAATGCCCTTTCCCAGCAAGCAAGGAGAATACCACTAGAAATGGCAGGATGGAATGTTGATGAGAAATTGAATGTAACACCTCCATTTTCGCTGGTTGACTCTGCTGAAGTAACTTCTCCGAGGCCATTTCTCGACAAGTGCCTACGTGCCACTTGAATCCAGTCTGAATTGTTTCTTACCAAAACGTGGTGCCCCTCTGAGACGAATCTCTCTCTTGCCGAGTCCGCAGCGGCGGACCACCACAATGAGCGCGTGGACTCAATTCCCTCCCAAATGAAAGACTCACTTCTACCGTCATGAATAGCATCGATATAGGGCAAACAGTATTCCTCGAAGCGTCGCATTAAATCGAGATGGATGAACATCCTTCTTTCACCCATGATTGACCATTTGCCGGGCGAGTCGATCCTCAAGTCCAGCCAATTTTCCTCACTCCCGGCATCCTTCCCTGGAGATAAAACAGAGGGATTTTTCCACTCCAAATTTGGAGGTTTTGGAGATGGGAATTTCGCGTCGTCTTGTGTAAGTGTAACGACTAATCCATCCTCCTTGCCCTCACTCCATAGAAACCGATGCCTCTTTCCCGTAGCGGCCTCCCATGAGGCAGTGATTACACCGGAGCAGATTGGTCCCGATGAGGGGTTTTCAATAAGTAATCTTGATTCCTCTTCATCTTCTAACAAGCCGAACCTGCCTAGGCCACTGGTCTCCCATAACAGGGATGTTCGCGACCACGTCCTTGGGTCTCTGCCAGTGGGCGAGTCGGACGTTCCAAGACCGATCATATACTCCTCATGCTCGAGAGCTGCATGGGCCAGGCGACGTCCGAGACTCTGGGCAGTCCTCCTCTCCAGACCTTGGAACCACAATTCAAACCACCCGGTCCCCACCCTCCATGCAATCTCATTTCTTCCCCTCATGGCATCGGAGTAAATTCCGTTTTCCAGAGGCCATCGGCCGATTATTTGGTCTTCGGAAGTTTCAGTGTTTCTTGAATTGGTCCTCAGGAAGTCGAAAAATCCCATTTTCAGACACCTAGGAACGACTCTATTCGGTCGAATGCTTCCGATAGGATATCTTCTGTAGGGAGGCAGACCATCCGGAAGTGCGACCTTCCGAACTCGGGCGAAAATCCAGAGCCATGGACCACGAGCACATGATGCTGGTGAAGCAGGTCCAGAACCCATTGTTTGTCAGAGTCGATTCTGTCATCAGAGATTTTCACAAATAGGTAGAATGCACCACCCGGTACTTCGCACTCCAGGCCCTCAATACCTCCTATTCGACTTATGCAATAGTCCAATCTCTTCTTGATACGTTCACGGTGCCCTTCCAACCAACCATGCTCATCGGTAAGGCCTGCAAGATACCCATGCTGTGCCGGAGTAGATGCACAGAGCCGACTGCGCAACAGACGCTCGACACCGTCTCTGACCAACGAGAGCCTTTCCTCGGGGTCATGCCACGCCATGTAGCCGATTCTCCACCCGGGGGCAAAGTACACTTTGGAGACGCCATTCAAAACGATTACTGGAACGCTGGTTGATCGTGATGCTGCTGAGCAGAGTTTTCCTGTGAAATCTAGTCCGTCGTAAATCTCGTCGGCAATTATCGTGCATTTGGGGTAGTCCCGGGCTATTTCGATAAGTTGGTCTATTTCTGAAGATGTAGCGACATTTCCAGTCGGGTTATTGGGATTGATGAGGACCAAAAGACGGACGCTATTGTCCATTTTGGAACGGATATCGTCGAAGTCTATTCTCCAGCCATTGTCCTGGTCGAGGCGGTACTCAACGGTGGTGGCCCCATACATCTGCGGGTAGGCCATGTATGGAGGGTAGTGTGGACCTGGTGCCAATACTTTGGTTCCGTCTTCAAGGAAGGCGGCGAAAATAATCTGAAGAGCCTCTGTAACGCCATGGGTCACGTAAACGTCCTCATTGGAGCAGGCCCAGCCTTTTGCCGTCTCTGCAGCTGCGATTGCTTGGCGAAGTTGCGGTATGCCATACGAGGGGCCGTACCCATTGTCTTGGGAGTCGAGAGCCCTCTTGTAAGCTTCAATCATGTGCTCCGGAGTCGGCAGCCCCTCGAATGCGAGTGGGTCTCCGACATTAAGCCTGATAATTTCATGCCCCTCACTCTCTAACTTTATTGCAGGGACGACGACATCTCGAATTGCATACTCTATTGCTGCGGCCCGAGCTGATACATCGACCTTTTCGACCATCTTCTCACAACCCAAGTAGCTCGCGAGCTGCATCAAGAGCTGCAGGTATCCCATCGGGCTTTGACCCTCCCCCTTGGGCCATGGTTGGACGGCCTCCGCCCCCTCCCTCGATATGGCCCGCTATGGCTCGCAGGATTTCTGTGGCATCGTGCTTTTCAGCTGCTATGGTACCCTCCGTACATGCGACAATCAATTTTCCACCGTCATGCCTTGTCCCAAGGATGGCAAGCGTCGGATTGGTAGGATCGAGTGTCAAATTCTTCAGCATGGCCATGGGATTCGCATCGGGATCTAATTCCATAACAACGTAGGAAATACCGTCCTTGAGAACGGCTTCGTCACCCCCTCCACTAGTCCTCAACCTGATTATCTCCGCCTCAAGCGACTCTATCTTTTTCTTCTGAGACTTCCACTCTTCGAAAAATCTAGTAACAGTTCCAGGGAGGTCATCGGGAGAGACTCCGAGGACTTCGCTTGACTCGTTGAGAAGGCGCTCTTGCGCCCTTGCATGCTCGCGCGCCGTCTCCCCTGCCACGACTTGCAGACGCTCCACCCCGTCTTGTACCTGACTGGACCGGATTATGCGTAACTCGCCAACTTGGCCTGCTTCATCATGATGCGTGCCTCCGCATGCCTGGGTATCAAAATCACCAATTTTGATGATCCTTATCTCTTGATGCTTTGGAGGCCCTCCTTGGTATATCTGGAACCCGAATCTCGAATCCGCATCGGATCTATCCAAGACAATCTTCTCCACTAGTGGGTTGGAGTTTACTACTTCATTGGCCATATCTTCAATTTCATCAAGTTGCTCCCTTGAAAGTCTGGAGAAATGTGTAATGTCGAGTCTTGCATACTGGGCGCCTTTGCTGGAGCCAGCTTGCCAGACATGTGGCCCTAGCAACTCCCTAGATGCCCCCCCTACAATGTGAATGGCAGTGTGGTGATCCATGAGCTGCTTCCTCCTAGTCCAGTCGATCTCGCCCTCGATCGGGCCGGCAATCAATTCGGTGTCGGCAAGATGGATGATAATGCCATTCTGCGACCTTGTGTCCAGGACACTTGCTCGGATACCGCCTTGCGAAATTGCGCCCTGGTCGCCCAATTGGCCGCCTCCTTCGGGATAGAAGAGTGTTCTGTCCAGGATTATGGCATGGCTCGGAGAGCCTTCGACCTCTCCAGTTAGTGATAGCGCGTGGAGCTGCTCCTGTGAAATTTCGATACACCTGAGAATCTCGGCTGAGAATTTGGTTGAGCTTGTATCATTGTAATAATCAGCGGATGTTTGATCCAATCCACCAAGATCGAAAATCTCGGCCTGCTTCCGCGCCTTTGCTGCCGCCTTGGTCATTATTGCATTTCTAGCCGCCATGTCTGCGGCAAAACCGACCCTTACAGAGAGGTTTTTCCAGCCGAGTCCTGCGGCTATTGATACTACCATCTCAGGATTAAGGCCCCTCTCCTCGGAAAGTCTGAATAGAGTCTGGTCATCAATTTCCAAAGATTCTTTGGAGACTCCCTTCAGTGCAGTCCTCACTGCCGCCTCTCCCTTTCTCAGCATCTCGTGGTACCTCGACTCCTCCAATTCTAGAATCGTGAGTATACCCGATCTGCTCTGGGGGAATGGCGAGATATCCATGTTGTTGTCCATGTGGTGGGCTGCGAGTTCAGACAGGCTGGCGTTAATTGAGAGGGAGTCCCTCATCCTGCAAACTCTCCTAGCCAGCATCCTGGATAGATATCCTGCCTTCGAATTACTTGGGACTAGGCCATCACCAAGCATGTTACAAATTGCGTGCATATGATCGGGTATGGCGTAAATTGAAGAGAGCGGTTCTGTGACCCTCTTCAACTCATCAACAGAAACCGAGATTCCGCTTTCGGAAAGACGTCTCGAGAGGTTCACGTACAGCTCCTCAACATCCGTGCCGACATCGATATTGAGAATCCCTGCTAGTCTTGACAATTCGCCGAGTAATGAGTCCATATTGGCGTCTATTCCGGACGAAGAAAGGATCTTCTCAAAACCGGACAAGCCCTTCAGCCAATTGACAGACTCCGGATATATCGCCTCGTAGATCGTTGGAGTTCCAGCAGCAGCCCAACAGAATCTCTCCAATCCGTATCCCGTGTCTATGATCTGAAGATCCATTTCACTATACATCTGCCCCTTGATTTCGATATCCCCTGAGTCGTCTTCCTCAAGGTTCATGAAAACCAGAGTAGCTAATTCGAGGCCGCCGACTATGACCTCCAATGCAGGTCCCGCATTGCCCCCTCCCGACCATGGATTCTCTACATATGTAATTGATATTGGATCGATTCCAAGGGTTTTCGTCAATAGCTCGTCGCAATACCTCACGCACTTATCGATCCAATAAACCACGTCGTCATCTTTGGGCCTATTGAATGCGTGATGTGCCATCATCTCGAATGTTGAAAGGTGCCTTCCCGATCGTCCGACTGCAGCCACGTCAGTAAGTCTGATGCAGGGTTGACTGATGGTGAGGGGATTTTCCGGAGGAGGGACCTGACCGCTAGTGACATGAGGCTGGAAGTCGGCAATACTGGCAATAGTCAGGTGGATATCGTCCCTCCACCTAGCAATCACAGGATATGGGTCTATTCTAGAATGGCCCCTTTTCTCAAAGAACGAAAGGAAGACCTCCCTCATTTCGTCCTTGAGTTCTTTTCCCCTCGACTGGAAACCACTGATTATTGGGCTTCCAATGAATGTATATGGGTCCTCGGAGGTGTCTCCGCAGGTATCCCTTCCCGCATCCCTGGTCCAGAATCTCAAACCGGAAACTCTGCAAATTCGCAAGGCATGTTCGGACTCTTCCCAGAAGGGAATCTCGATATTACCGAAGGTCACAATGCGCCGCTCCTCGTTTCCGCATTGAAGGGGTCGACTTGAATTCGATTGTCTTCAGACGTGCGTCGTGTTGAAAGCCGACGGTATTCAGGGTGGACCATGACGTCCTCGTGGAGGAAGAATATCGAGAGCGATGGCCCCGGAAGGATCAGGATCCGGAAACATGGCCAAATGCTCACCGATGCCATCCTTGTTGCGGATGAATCACAAATTGGCGTAGGGATAGACGACAGGTCCCCCTCTCAACTGGTAAACACTGCTTCTATGCCTGGAATCGTAGGTGAAGCATGGGCCATGGCTGATTGGCACTTCGGATACGGATTCCCAATTGGAGGCGTAGTCGCTACGGACGTCGACTATGGCGAAAATGGGGGTTCTATTTCCCCAGGGGGAGTTGGATTCGATATTAATTGCGGAGTCAGGCTATGCTCTACGGATCTAGCAATCGATGATGTGGATCCGAAGTCACTGGTCTCGGAGCTTTCAGAATGCATTCCTTCGGGGGCATCAAGCAAGGGAGGAGTAATACTGAATTCGGGTGAAATGGACTCAATACTATCCAGGGGCGCTTCGGCCGCAGTAGATTTAGGGCTGGGGGAATTCGATGATTTGGCCGCCATAGAATCGAATGGCGTACTGGAGAGTGAAGAGCGCTCTGTTGGCGATAGGGCCCGAAAGAGGGGGACAAAGTCACTGGGGACTTTGGGCTCGGGGAATCACTTCCTAGAGTTGCAGGTAGTGGACAGGATTGTTGACGAGCAGGCAGCATCGGCATTTGGTCTTCGTGAGGGTCTGGTAACTGCGATGATACACACTGGCTCTCGTGGCCTCGGCCACCAAGTATGTTCGGAACATGTTGCCAACATCGAGTCGAGGTACAAGCAAGATGGGGAATTATGGCACTCTAGTGAGTGGGGCATTACTCTTCCAGATAGGCAGTTAGCGGCCGCACCCATCCATAGTCGCGAGGGTGCTTCCTATCTCGATGCGATGAGCGCTGCGGGGAACTTCGCATTTGCAAATAGATCGACACTCACGCAGAAACTCAGAGATGTGATGCGAGGGAGGTTCGGGAGGGATGGGGATCTCGATGTGGTATACGACGTGAGTCACAATATTGCTAAAATCGAGGATCACGTGGTTCATGGTAAATCTTGCAAATGCTGTGTTCATAGGAAGGGGGCCACCAGAGCACTGGGTGGCGATCACGCCGAGCTTGCCGCGCGTTTTTCTGGAGTGGGGCAGCCGGTTTTGGTACCAGGCGACATGGGGACTGCATCGTGGGTACTAGCTGGTCCAAAGAAGGGCGCGAATGCGGCCTTCTCCTCGTCCTGTCATGGTGCTGGAAGGAAGATGTCGAGGACTGCGGCCAGGAATTCGATAGACTCAGGCCAGTTGCTCAGGAGGCTGGAAGAGAGCGGGGTGCATGTGCGTGCTAAAACTCCGAATGTTCTCTCCGAAGAGGCCCCAGAGGCATACAAGGACGTTGATGACGTAATTGAGCTGACTTCCAAAGCCGAGCTAGCTAGGCCAGTGGCCAGATTGAGGCCTTTCGCGGTAATTAAGGGATAGTCACTTGTCCCTGTAGACTATTTCGATAGCATCGCCATCTTGGATAGAGTAGTTTTCGAACTCATCAGAAATTTCCCCATTGACATACATCACGATTTCACTATCCTCATCTGCTAAGCTATCGATGATCTTGCTCTCACTGAATTCCTTTTCCCATATCTGGAAAAAGGCCCCTATGGGGGCTTCCATTGCACTGGGGGTCTCGATATGGAGTGTCCCGGAGTCATCATGAGTATGGATGCCCCTCATCCCATCGCATGTTGAGTCAGAGATACCCACATTTGGGCCCACGGGATACTGCTCGCCATTAATCACGATACTCAGGGACGCATGGATATGAGTCACTAATCCGTTGTGACCATCCAGGCAAACGCTAGTTATTTCCCACTCTTCAACCAGTGGCGTATCATCGGAGGGAATTGCCAGAACAACAAGGAACGCTATCGTCATGGCCCCTGCAAGAGTCAGGGCAGCAGACTCGGCCTTCACATGTCCCCGGTGAGGAGGTAGTATTTCACATGCAGTATCCGCGTTTGGGCTGGTTCGGAATTGTTGGAGCGGCTCCTGTCTGGACCCCGTCGGACTCCTCCATGATTATGGTCAGGAGGGTTTTCACCAAGTTCCTTAGTTCCTCGACTTCTTCCATCATTTCGTCAATCGTTAAGCTATCGCCTTCCTCAGTCACGCAATCCCATCCCGAGGAATCTCTTCCTCAGACCGTAAAGCGTCTAAATTGGCCTATAAACACCTAAGGTAACTGAGTTGATGAGGCGTCTATTTGGGATCCCATTGGAGTTCCCGACTAGTCTTCGTCTTCACTCCAGGGCTCATCCTCGTAGTATTCGTCATCCTCATCGTCGTAGTAGTAGTCATCGTCGCCCCTTCCTCTGGTCATGAAGAAACCGATCATCGCTACGGCAAGGACAACTACCGCGCCGATAATCATGATCGATGAATCCGTCCCTCCTTCGGATGTCGGAGGGGGGACCACACTGATTCCCGTTACAGGCGTGTTTGCAGCGGCGAAGTCGATCTCTGTCAACTGCCCATCCCCATCAATATCCATGACGAGATAAAGGTCTGGCTGCCCGGGCGATGTGGCCTCCCACATGAAGGTCGCTCTGACACTAGTTGTCTCTGCTGGAAGGTCGATTTCGGTGTCTCCCGACTGAGTAGTAACAGACGGCTTCCACCTCTGCTCCAGAGTTCCATCAGCTCCCTCTTCCAGAGTAAGCTCGTATAGGCCGACAGTGACCGTACCGTCCCTCTTTCCAGTGTTCTCCCAGAATGTGTCTATCTTGACCGTCTCGCCCATCAGAGGAGTGGCGGTACTCACTATTGAGCGCGAATATTGACCGAGGAACTCCATAATTCTCAGAGTTGGGATCCTTGGAGCGGCCTCACTTCCCAGTCCTGAAACCTCATTTCCTGCCTTGTCGGTTGATGTCACATAGAATGCGATCTGATCACCCTGCTCTATCTTCATCTGATTGAGGGGGGTGAAGTCTAGATGGGCCTGATACAGAGCGCTACCATCGCCGGACGAGATTAGCTGGAGCTCTCCGGTATCCTCTGTGCCTGCAACCTGGATTCCTCCCCTGAGGTAGTACCATGCAACCTGCAGGGTGTTTTCATCCTGCATTCCAATTTCGTCATTCATTGTTATTGAGACAGTGACGTCATCTACGAGATCCGACTCTATTATTGTCAAAGAAGAATCAGGATATGCCATCTGATCGAAAAGGGCTGTTGGTGACTTGCTGTCCACTGTGACTGAAACATCACTATTCGTAATTGATGTTCCCTCTCCCCTTACATTCAGTACGTCGGTCTGCACGGGCATGGTGGGATTCAGTGGAACCCTAGCTGGAAGAACCATTGATACCGAGAATGAGCCGTCCAGCTCCACCCCGGAGTTAACGACAACTTCCTGGGTCCCGTATATCACCATGGCCTCAACAGTTAGGTCATCTGGGATATCCGAGGCAACTACTCCTGAGCCAGCATAATAGACGTGTCCGTCGATTGTGAACTCGTCCCCCTGCCTCAGGTAAAGGGCGGATCCATCATTCTCCATGATTGGAGGGGTCAGATCTTCCAGTAAGTCCGGGATTGCTACGTATCTGTTATCTAGGTCCCATGACAATTCGCCGATATTGTTGTCCCATTCTACCGTGTTCAGATCGTCCATTATGCTGACGCTTGGCTTACAGCTTGATTGCTCCTCGTTTCCTTCAGTATCAGGGTCGTCGTGCTCCCAGGGGAAGTACCAAGAAATCTCGAATTGTATGGATAGTTGAGTCACGGATGAAGTCACTTGCTGTGTTTGCGCGGATATTGGCGTTACGAGACTGTCGGACGCAGACCAAAGTGTACCCCTCGATGGGTCGTAGGACATCTTTCCGATTTGTGTCGGCCCATCTCCGCATAGCATCACAGTTACATTGTCCAGAGTGTTGATTCCATTCGCCTCATCTATCTGCATAGTGAATGTGTGCTGAACTCCAGCAAGAAGGAAGCCTATCTCAGAGTCAAGATCGTATCCCGATGAAAGTATGGAAGTTGGCTCATCCGTCGCGACTATGACTGTAGCCCATGAATTCTGTGCGCCGGGACTACCTCCCGTCCCTCCATCCTGATAAGAAAGTCCAGCCCAGTCCGTCCCCTCTAGGTAGAGGTGCACGGGGCTGTTGAATTCTTGTGCCGAAACATCGATTGCTACGAAGTTTACTTGCTGTTGCCCTGTCATGCCCGAAGAGAGTGGTTGAGACTGAGACTGGTATTCCGACTCATCCGCGATACCATCGGAGTTTGCGTCGTCGACGCTGCCCCTCCAGTACCTCAGGGTCAGTAGTTCGCCCCTAGCCTCCCCCTCGTCAATGGTGACGAAAACTGAGAGTGGGACTGTTGGCTCCCAGACCTTGGCATGCGCGTCCTGCAGCCCGGTAGGGGTATTGACCTGAATCGGACCAGCAACTGGAGGATTGGAGTCCATAGTCACTGTAATTTGAGGCGGCACCCCGGTCACGTCCTCTGCGCCGACGCTGTATCCTGTGGGCCCCACAGACAACATCAGTGGAGACAATGTGACCTGTGAAAGACCTGGGTCAGGCGTTACTATGCCGCCGAATTGCCCATCATCGCCGACTGACAAGGAGAATAGGCTTCCTGACATGTTCAGTCCGACTTGGAAGTCCGACATGTCAGGTCTAGCATTGGGCGAGTCCTGGAACCTTACCGTGCCAGTAATGTTGAGGTCGTTGCCCTCCTTTGCAGGGAATGGGTAGAACGAAGAGTATTGGTTAGAAAGGAGTCTTCCGTACTCGTCTCTAACTTCGAACGAATCAATCTGGAGATCGTTCTCGACAGCCTTGGAGCCACCTTGGCCACTGTGGGAAACCGCAGGCCAAACAGTCTCGCCATACTCGTCATAGGCCTGAGCGACCCATCGAATCGAGTCGACGTCGTCCCAATTCCAATTTACATCGAATACCCAAGTTACCGTGACGTCGTCATAGCCGTCATTGTGCGTGGTAATGGCGACACTTGAGGCACCCATGGGGGCAACGTTGCTCCCATACGACTGTGTGAATGAAACTGAATCAGTGCCTTGGCCCCAGAGGCCGTCGGCACTATTCTCAACTTCGAACATCAGTATCTGCCCGTCGGAAGCGGTGCCCTTCAGTGTGATATGGGATATCATCGAATTGTCATCCAAATGGTGGTGCATGGTTTCAATCTCCACTGAATTGCCGTCTGGGAATAGCGTATTGGGAACCTGGAAATCCCTGTTTGTTAGGACATAGTCGAATTTCATATCCCCGTCTATCGAAACAGCTCCAGAGACTGCAGAAATTGTGACTGGGATTGAGACATCGGTCGGAGGTGGATCGTCCTGCGTCTGTGAATCGTGATATGATGAAACCATAGGCCCGAGTCCCGAGACATTCTCGAAAATCAAGTAGCTAATCCCTAAACGAGTGAGGGAAACGGTCTGTGCGGTGTTTGAAGTCACACTGACTGGGACTTCCTTCCATACCCTGCCCGTATCGACATCAGTATGGCTACCTGCAATTGCGTTAATGGCCATAATCTGACTGGAGTCGAGAATTGAATGGAATGGTTTCAGTGGCGATGTACTTGACTGAGAAGCCCCTGCAATAGAGACGCTTACTGGTGTTTCGAAGCCATCGGAATCCGGGGCGACTGAAACTATCCCATTATTGACGACCGCATTTGCTGGTAGTCTGACATTGACCGTGGTTGCGGTGGAACCATCCAGATACATCACATCACTTGTTGTGAATGTGTCCATACCATCGGAGATTAGTGACTGCCATCCATAGTGGCCATAGTCGGAGCCAATTGGGAATGACCATTCTGTGGTTCCATCATCGAGGACATCGATTGAGGGGGAATCGGCGGGCTCAGCGAAATCGGCAGTCACCACAAGTCTGTCAATCCAGCCATTTGTTGGTAGGCTAACTGAAACTCCAAATCCTGGTTGTGGATATGTGAAAGATACTCCTCCCTGAGTCGTCTGACCCAGAGTCGCGCCATTTGAGTCTAGGATTGTGACCATTATGCCACCTGAGTAGTTCCCACCAAGGCTAACGCTCTTGATTGGTCTTGAAGATGGGGTGAACTGGGACGTTATCGTGCCGGCAATACTTGTTGCGTTGAGGAGACCGTCCACTACCTCTACTCCCGTGGACATACTCCATCCGTTGCCTCCTGAAGATGCAGCAGCGAGAATCCTCTTTCCTCCAACGTGTACCTTGAGTATCTCGGGAGATGATTCTTCATCATCTGTGTCCATCAGGACCTTGAGTCTGATCTGAGGATGTGCAGTTGTGTCAACACCAGAAAGTGAAATTGGGAATGATACGTTTGTGAATCCCGGGATATCAAGTCCAGAGTCCTTGTCTACGAGAGTCCCGCGGACCCATGTATCATTAGGGATACTGGCAGTCACATCTATCCAGCCTAGGTTGAATTCGTCCATTGTAGAGGCATCTATTGCTGGGCTGAGCCATGCCCCTCCTTCGCCATAGTTTGCCAGAAGAACGCCGAAGTTGTCGATGTACCCTCCAGCATACTGAACGGACGTATCGGTGTCTATCCTAAATCTAAACTTCAGATCGTCGCCGGCATAGGAATCGAGTGGTGCGACCAGGGTCTCGAATACGTTTCCATTGCCGCAGTCACCGCTCATCCATGCATTGTTTCCATACATTGCATTTCCTGAGTAACCTACGGAACCGTCATACCATCCGGCAATTCCTGGATCGAAGTACTGCCAGCCGCCGTTGTTTACCTTGATGTACAGGCCTACAGCATCCCAGTAGTTCTCCGTACAGATCCACTTGTCGAACGTCAGTTGTGTAGACCCGTTTGCAGGTATCGAATAGGTTGGTGAAATGAGGTAGGCATCCGCGCCATTGCAATAAACACCGTTCAGGTTTGTCCCGTAAAGATACGGGAATGATGGCTCCTGAGTGCCTACTCCGGACGAGGATCCCAATTGGCCGTACTGCCAACCGCAAGAGCCAGTCGAACCCGACTTGGACCATCCTGCTGCGTTATTGGTAGCGGGATCGCTGGCTGTGCTGTCCTCGAATCCCATCCCGACACTCTGGGTGCCTCTGGTCCAGATATAGTGGGTCCACTGATCCGCCCCGGCGGTACCACTATTTGTGGTCGCGCCGTAATGGAACATGGAAGACGGAGTCTCGACTAAGTCCTGGAACAGAACGCTGTCATTGTAGTCTATGACCCTGATGGCATCGACGGTGAGGCCTTCCTTCTCGTCGCCTGGATAGCTTCCGCCATAGTGGGTATACTGATCCGTGTCAACAATTATCCTCATGTAGACATTGGCCTGATTTCTGAATGAAGTGGGGATGTCCAGAGAGATTGTTCTGATTCCATTGCTCTGCTGGCCGTAGGAAGTGCCAGAGGCGTCAGTGTAACCGTATCCGGGAATGGCCCCTGCCCTGTCTTCGCAATTCGACGCAGTTGACGAAGTTGATGACGAGATGTCTGTCCATGTGTTGTTGTTTAGTGAAAGCTCGACACATGCATTGTCATTGTAGTACCCGTAGAGGTCCCACTCCATGTCTATCTCTATTGCAGATGTGCTGTTTGTTCCAGTCAGGTCTATTGTCCTCTGGAGAGCCCCATATGCGTTACCAAGATAGTTGCAATATGTTGCTGTGGTGGTGTAGCAGCCGTGATGCCAGACTCCGTACTGGACACCATCATTGTTGAAGTGTATGTTGTCAATGAACCAGCCTGGCCTCTCGTAAGATGCACCTGGGTCAGTCCAGACGTGGAATTTTAGCTGCAAGTGAGTGGCTGACGATATCCCACTGATTGACTGGAGAGAGAAATTGGAAGATACCCACCCGCTGTGAGTGGTGGAAGCGAAGACTGGCATTGTGCCGGTCGGCGCGCCGGTAACAGAGGGTGCGTCGCTAGAGATGGTGCTTGGGTAGCCGCCGTCCGGCGCTATCCAAGTCCAGTCCCCCCATGCAGTGGGACCGTCCCTGATCCTGTATTCCACCCATGCTCCGTCACCACCGCCTGATGGCGTACTGTCCAGATGGTACCAGTGATCGAATGTGACGTAGAAGGCGTTCATCTCTGATGAGTCGGGCACGGATATGGCCTCGGTAAGGAGGAATGTGTCGGTGCCGGCAGGAAGAGGCTCCCCGGGAAGTGTCGCAGCCACGACCAGTCCCTCGGTGGCTTGTGCCGGGATGACTCCGTAGGACATGTTAATCTGGTCGCCCCATAGAGTCCCATTCATTCCAGACAGAGTTGTGGCCTGCCACATCCTAGGGCCATTGCAGATGTATTCTGTCGAGGAAACCTCGTTGGTATCGAGTGATCCGTCTTCATCGACGTCGAGGCCTGATTCGACCTGGTAGCCACCATAGTCACAGTTCGATCCTTCTGCCTCCGAAGTGACGCTTAGCTCGTAATCAAAATATCCTCCCAATGTTGCAGTTACTGAGCCACCGGAGCCAGTAGTATCGCTGATTGAAATTGATGGCGCGCTAGAGTATCCAGATCCGCCGGAGATTATCTCAGTACTGTGAATTGGCCCTGAAGTACCTACAACGGCGACTAGCTGGGCACCAGAGCCACCGGATGGTATTGCGTAAATCGTATCTGAGCTTGTGTAGCCTGATCCAGAGTTAGAGACAACTACCGAGGTAATCGCTCCTGAGCCACTGACCGTTCCTACGTAGGCAGTAGCTCCAGATCCCCCGCATGCTCCCGGGCAGATTATGTTGATACTGGAGTTTACTGAGTAGCTGGTACCTCCTGATTGGATAGTGATGCTGTCAATACCCGAACTGATCGAGTAGTTTCCTGAGAATCCTGAGCCGCTCCCTCCCGAAGCCGAAAGCGTTCCAGCGGTGTAGCTCGAGCCTGCACTGGCCACTGTTAGGCCGGTGACTACGTCCGATAGTGCATTGGCGCTACAATAGTAAATGACATCGGTAATCTCGCCGGAGTCCAATGAAGAGTCGAAGTCATTGTCCGGGCCATGGCTTAGGTATGTTCCATTGCCACCATTGCAAGAAGTTAGGTTAGTACCCTCGGATACATCGTAGACCCTTTCCCAACCCGGAGTGTAGGTGAATCTGTCGTTCATCGAAACCGTGATGTTACCAGTATCAAAGGTATCGATACTAGATCTAGTGCCGTCGTCCTTGATCACGATCGACTCGTCGTCTGTGTACTCAGTGTTGTAGAACACGCCAGAGTCTAAATCGGTTCCTTCCCATGTGAAGCCGGAGTCTGTATCACTGGCCATTTGAGAGTCAGTGACATGGAGCCATCCATCCTGAATCGTAGCATTCCCAGGAACCTGGAAACCGGAAACCGTGACCGATTCATCGGGGTTCACCGATGAGGGCCCACTCCAAGAAGAAGTGGCGGCGTTCGTTAGGGGTGCAAGCAACATCAGGAGGACTAAGGCTCCAGCGAGCCTCCTGCGGTCTGTCGACATGTGATGTGCTTGACTTGTCACTATTATGAACCAATTGGTTCAATATTGCGATTAGGAGCAAAAGGGAGTAAAATTTCCAGTAATTTTGAATCTTTTTGAGAATCGTGAATGGAGCCACTGGGGAGAATTGAACTCCCGACCTTCCCATTACCAATGGGATGCTATACCCCTAAGCCACAGTGGCGCGTTCAGAGCGGGGGCGGTTTCCTCTTTGGGTGTTACGCCAGCTTCCAGGGGCGATTAACTCAAGACTAGGTCGGCGCTCGGAAGGTCGCTGCCGAGATCGCATAGCCTGGTATTGCGCATGACTGGAAATCATGTGGGTTCATCCCTCCGGAGTTCAAATCTCCGTCTCGGCGCCACTAGG
>MDSW01034908.1_pt1 | contig 19935 bp, 14 predicted proteins | sample 811171 | NCBI WGS metagenome assembly MDSW01 (sample SAMN05326641, study PRJNA326480) | marine metagenome | isolation source: seawater | place: Atlantic Ocean: North West | collected 2012 | reverse complement strand
TATTCGGTGGCTCCCGATGGTCATCATCTAAATCAAACGCACTGGTATACGGTATGGTTCAACAATGAAAGTCTGTTTAATGATAACGGTGTAGAATTACGTACGTTGCGTGTAGTTGATGGTGATATAGTTGTAGAAGAAAAATATTGGCCGCGGTAGAGAGAAAAAGGGATTTGATTTCTCATACCTGTAGCCTATGTAGATCTGATTGAAGTTTATAGGTCTGTAAAATATTTGAAAAGGAGTCTTGTATGGGAGTTTTGGATAGTTTTAAATTGGATGGTAAAACTGCACTTGTAACGGGATGCAGGCGGGGGATCGGTCGTGCTTTTGCCGTCGGTTTAGCAGAAGCAGGAGCAGATATAATCGGCGTTAGTGCGTCTTTAGAAAAAGATAGTGATGTTGGAAAAGATGTGGAAAAACGTGGGAAATCTTTTAGCGGATATGCTTGTGATTTCTCTGATCGCGCCGCACTTCATGAATTTATCAACCAAGTCAGTAGTGACGTTGGGCAAATTGATATTTTAGTAAATAATGCCGGAACGATTATGCGGGCTCCTGCTGAGGTTCATTCAGACGAATATTGGGATAAAGTACTTGAGGTAAACTTAAGTGCGCAGTTTGTCTTAGCTCGTTCTTTCGGCTCGAAAATGCTTGAGAGAAAGAAGGGGAAAATAATATTTACGGCCTCTGTTTTGACTTTTCAGGGTGGTATAACCGTTCCTGGTTATGCAGCGGCAAAGGGAGGAATCGGTCAGCTAACAATGGCTTTGGCTAATGAATGGGCAGGCCGTGGGGTTAATGTTAATGCTATTGCTCCTGGTTACATTGCCACCGACAATAACAAGGCTCTTCGCCAGGATACGCAGCGTAATGAACAACTAACCGTTCGTATCCCAGCAGGTAGGTGGGGAACCCCCGAGGATCTTCAGGGGGTATTGGTATGGTTGAGCTCTTCCGCTTCTGATTATGTACATGGTTCCATCGTTGTTGTAGATGGTGGTTGGTTAGGGCGTTAATTCAATAGGAGATCATAATCGAATGAAAATCAGAATGGCACAATATGGAACGAAGCATGGACACGCATCTGGTAAATTGTTAGCTCTCAAGGAAAATCCAGCAATTGATCTGGTGGGTGTGTTTGAACCGGACACAAAACAACGAGAACAGCTTGAGGGAAAACTAGAGCCCTATTTAGGTGTTACATTTTTTGATAGTGAAGATCAAATTTTACAGGACAAATCAATCATCGCGGTGGCATCTGAAGGGCAAAATGCTGAAAGCTTAAATCAAACTGCACGTTTAATTGAATCTGGGAAACATGTTTGGTATGACAAGCCTGCTGGGGATGATTGGAGTAAATGGAAAGAAGTAATTTCTTTGGCTAAGAAGAGTGATTTACAAATACAGATGGGATATATGTTACGATATCACGATGGTTTTCGAGAAATAGCTACATGGGCCCGTGATGGGATGTTGGGAGATATCTATTCTATCCGTGCACATATGTCGACAAATATATCGCCTGAGGCTCGCGCAATAATTAGTGAAGGACATGACGGGGGAATATTTTATGATTTAGCGGGACATATGATTGATCAGGTTGTATGGATCTTAGGTCGGCCTTTGAAAACAACTTCATTCTTGCGTAACGATAGTGGTGTAGTACCGGGCTTCAGTGATAATACTCTTGGTGTTTTTGAGTATCAAAATGCGATGGCTTGGGTTGATATAGCTGCTATGGAAATAGCACCTATGGCGCGTCGATTTGAAGTTTACGGCAGTGAGGGGAGTGCAATATTGATAGAGCCATTTGAACCTGGGAAAACGATTAGGTTATGTCTCAGGAAAGACCGAAAGAATTATAAGTCTGGAGAGCAATTTTATGAAGGGGAGCATTTTATTGAAATCGAAGGTACCCAAAGACAAATAGCCTACGAACGTGAACTAGAATCTTTCATTAGTGTAATTATGGGTGAATGCCCTTCCGATCGTTCATTAGATCATGAGTTGTTAGTACAGGAGACGTTATTACGGGCCCTTGGACGCATACAATAGCAACACCTTTTACGGAATAAAAATTGTCGATTAAATTCACGTGAACATACAAAAAACGATATCATAGACTGTTTTGCAAACGAGATAACAACGTATGAAAAATAGTGAGAAAATTGTAAAACCAAGGTTGAATCAATGTGCAACTTTAGGTTCGTTAGTTGGTTATGGTGAAAAGAAAAAAAGTGAATGGACTACAAAAAAAAAGCTGAAAATCATCAAGGAGGCCAGATTTGCTGGTTTTGTAGGACGAACAGCATTTATCAGTTCTGAGCAGGTTCGAAAGTCGGGTTTAATGTTCGCTTGTACGACCGACCTAGGTGGTGTACGTGAAATACGACCTAAACTAAAAGAGATAAAAGCTACTGGTGCAAGAGTAGTAAATGTTCAAATGCTTGACCACAATACCGGGAGTAAACGAGCTATCGAAGTAGCTCGAAGACTTATGGATCAGGCGGAACAACTGGATATGGATGTTTCAATTGAAGTTCATAGAGATACCTGCACCGAAACACCTGAAAAGACGTATGCATTGGCCGAAGGGTTTGAGCGGGCTGAAAAGCGAAAATTAAAACTCACATGGGACTTTTCGCATCCTGCGATTATCAAGCATTTGTCGCCTCCGTATTGGGATAGGTTGGCTGAACGTCCTGATTTAATTCAATTTTCCAATCAATTCCATTTTCGTCCATTCAATGGGCATCATGCACAGATTCCAGCTCTCGATATAAAAGGTAAATATACGCCTGAATTTAAAGACTGGTTAGAATTTGCTGAGCGTGTTTTTTCCTGTTGGTTAAGTGCGGCGGAACCCGGTCGTGAGATTTTTGTGTGTCCGGAACAGATTGCCGGTGGTTATCATATTTCTGTCTTTGGTGATCGGTGGAAAGATGTTATTGCAATAAAAAAAGCAATAGATAAGGCTTGGAAGCGTCAACTTCGTTCGTGGAAAGGATCGTTCTAAACTGCATCTTGTCGTAACAAGTTGAGAGGAAGTGGGCACCACTGACTGAGTGTGTAAAATGCATCACACTGCGGAATTACAGCCTCGGGAGGTAATGGTCCGAATAATAATCTTAGGGCGTTTTTTGCATCAAGCGAAATATCGGACTCCTCATCGCTTTGCTGGCAGGTCGCTCCTTCTGAATCGATTTGAAGTGCGAACTTTCCCTCAGAGATGATTTCAATTATAACTCGACCTTCAATCAATTGAGTAAAGTTTAAACGAGCATTAAGCAGGGCGTGTAGTGTGGTTGCCCAATCCACAACAAGCCAGTTCCCACTACTATGGATAGAATACGATTCTGCTACTTTTCCGAGCGAACCAACTAACTCATGCCATGGAGGTAGTTCGAAACGGACGGTGCTATTTGGCTGTTGCTCTGTCCAGGCTCGTGCTATTTCAAATGCAGGTTCGCCCTCTTTTATTCCGGTTATTTCGACGACAGAGCTTTTGTCGATACTAGCAACTATATAGCCAATCATTCGACCATCGCTTCCAATGGCAATATATGGTACATTGTTCCAACTCCTTAAAATTGTATCGAAGCGCTTGATTGGACGGTTTCGCCTAATTGGATTGGTGGCATGCAGGTGAGCAATTCCTTTTAAATGAGTATTGTCAAGAGGATCCAAGGGACGAAACGTTATATCGCTATTGGTTGTGCCGAAAACATGACGAAGATTATTTTTGCTCAAATTGTATTCGTAGGTCATTCCACATTTTTCATAACCAAAATATCCGTAACGTTGACGTTGTCCACCTAACCAAGACGCATGAATGCCGTTGCTACGCATCTCGGCTACACAGTATTTCATTAGTTCTTGCATGTAACCTTTTCCGCGCCTTCTTGGATGACTTGAAACCCCACCGATTCCCGCAAGACTAAGATTTTTACCTAATACATTCCATTCAAGTGGGTATGATCCTACAGTAGCAACAATTCGTCCTGATTCTCGGATCGCCCAAATACAACTCATTAGTTCATCTGTGGGTTGATACAAAGTAGGAAGTAAAGTAGCGAAATCATGAGGTCGATGGGCACCAAAAACCAGATTCATAAAATCCATGGCTTCTTCAAAATCAGTAGCGTCTAATTGTTCTATTTTTATCATTTATTGGCTTTAGCGAAAAATTGTTATTACGGAAAAACTCTGAATGAGACCGCTTTAATAAAAAACAGAAAATGTTTCGTATATGGGTTGTATAGGAAAATCACTATCTAAAGATATTTTGGCAATATATATACCTGGTTTAACGCCAGCATTTAACATGTCATTCCCGCTCCAAGACGAGAGGGTTCGTCCGGCAGTTATCTTATTTGAGATATTGTGTACGATTTGACCAGACAAATCTAAAAACTCGATTTTTAAGCTTCGTGGACTAAGAACATTTATAACATCAAAGTCTATCCTCAGATCGTCATTCACCATGTCATTGTTTGGTGTTACATGGCGGGTGTTAAATGTTATATTTTCAATTAATTTCGTATCGGCTGAAAGACGTACTATATCTGAATTGCCAACGATATTACTATCAGCATTACCGGCTTCGACTTTTTGTGTTGATATTTCGTTTTCGATAGAAGCCTTAAAACGTGTTGCATGTCGGAAAATCTCTGATGAAAATTCAATTTTTATTAGTTCATTGCTTTTTATCGGGTTAGCGAAATCCAACAATAACCGTTCGCCTCCGGCATAGTCGTGTGGTTGGATTATTGACTCGATTTTTGAGGTTACGTTGATAATCTCATCATTAATCGTTGCGCGTTTAAATCTGATTAGACTTGGAACCTCCAAAATAACACGATTGAAATCTCTCAAAACGGATTTTACACGTAGAGCATAGGTGAAATCATACTCAATGCCAGGTTGGACAAGATTAGGACCAACCTCACCCTCGACAATATTTCCTAGCGGTTCAGAAAAGCTTAGAGAAATTAAGTCTAATACAGCAGAGTGCATTCGATTTTCGGATGTGAGTCTCACATCTATTTCAGCATATCTTCTCGGTGTCGGCGAAAGAAACTGGGTCTCATTGAAACTGTATACTCTACTCCATGGACTCCAATCTGAACTAGGAGAAAATGAGGTGTCAATCTTACCCCGAAAACTTGGGATGAGTTTCCCATATTTTTTTTCTGTCACTTCTTTTCCATTTTTGTCATAATAGCTTATCGCTAAATCTAATCTATTGCCTGATCGCGTTCGAATTTCAATGTTTGTATTGGGTGGGGTATCAGCTAGCCAATTTAATCCGGTAATATTTTTTTTCTTTCCTAAATCTATTATCCCTGAGTTGAAGCTTACTTCGCGAGGGAATCCAGTTCCGAATACCATAAGTTCTTCAATGATACCACGTGCTGCACCACAATCCCCATCGCAATTTGCATCCCATAGAAGCCAATCAATCCGAATGAATCTCGTTGGTGTTGGAGTGAGTGCGTGGTCAGCATAGCCTTGTTGATAGTTTTGCGCCGAACGTCGATTGAGAAACTCCCGTTTCCAGATTAAGTTGCCATCTGGCGAAATTGATCCATCCGACGTAGAAATCCCGTAAAGGTTAAAATCGTATCGACGCAGAGATAGGGCCCTTTCTCCTATATTTCCAACAACGCCGCTACTTTTACTATAGGGACGAGGTACGATCCCACTGACCATCTTTATCCAATCAATCCAATAAACAGCACCAAGATCTACAGTTATTTTACCCCAAACGTCTTCAGGACTCCTTACGCTTCTGCCGTAACGAAATCGCGTGAAGAAATTCCCATCTGCAAGCTGCATCGCATTACCTAACGGGACATTATCTTCGTCATTTCCGATTTCAATATTTATCTGACCCGATTTATCTAAAAGGTTCAATACGACATTATCTCCGAATTCTTCCACAGTTATTTCCGTTAGTTTTGCATCTGGAACGAATAGCAAATTCTTTATGCGTAAGTAGCGGAATGGAGTATGGTCGAATTGGTCCAGTTCAAAAACTAACTTGTGGCTTTTATTTTCTTTAAATCGTTTCTTCGTTCGAAAAATCAAAATGTTATTGAACTTAGTATTGCTTTCATCTATTTGAGGTTCTCCAGTGGAGAGCAATAGGTCGAAAAGAGAAAATGGTTTCGCATTTGGGTCGAAATGTAAAGTTACGCTTTTGGCAAAAACGCCTCTACCTAAATCAATGTCTACAAACCAGTTTTCTTTTGGGTCTGAAATGTTTGGATTCCATCCTGTTGAGTGGTCACCATCAAAAAGGTTCGCAGCGAGAGTAATATTTGTTCCAGCATCGTGGATACCACCTCCGAATAAGAGCATGTTTTCGATGGCATTAGTTTGGCGTCGCAGGTAAAGTGGTTTAATATTTCCATTCTTGGTGACTTCGACAATTCCGTTGGGTAATATCCACTCCGACCAGTCTTCGACAGAATCGAATTTGATTTCCTCGGCTCCTAAGTTTTCGATTGCGAATAATAAGATAATCGATACTATCGACAAAACGTGAATATCTTTCCTTTACGAATGGTTACAGCATTTTTTTTATGCTTTATCGGCATATATTAGTTTGGAGTATTTTGAGCGAAATTTAGTTATTTTTGGTTTAATTACCATTTTACAGTACGGTTGGTCGGGATGAGTACTATAATAATTCTGGTGATATGATTCAGCAGGAAAAAAGGTATTAAATTTGACAATTTCGGTGACAATCGGATTTTCATATCGGTTACTTTTTTCTATTTCTTGTTTGAGTTTTGTAGCTTCTTTCTCTTGAGTTGGATCGTGGAAAAAAATTACTGATCGATACTGGGTGCCAATGTCAGCTCCTTGTTGATTGAGAGTTGTAGGATCATGAGTATCCCAGAAGACTTTCAAAATACTAGCATAATTTATAATGCTAATGTCAAATTCAATTTGAATTGCTTCGGCATGGCCGGTAACACCGTTACATACAGCTTCGTATTTCGGATCATTATCATGACCACCGCAATAACCGGATGTAACTTTACTCACCCCAGCGATACTTTGAAAAATGGCTTCCGTGCACCAAAAACAGCCACCGCCAAATGTTGCCTGTTCGATATGTGAAGACATGAACGTTTCCTTTTCTTTATCTTCGTCTGAAAGATATAAAACTAAAAATGTTTTGGTAGTCAATAAATTTGACTTTTATAGGCTTAATCGTCCTTCAAACCAATCTGAAAAAAAGTTAGAAGGTAATTCGTCATAATTATTTATGCTTAAATGGGCTCTCGTTTGTTGAATTGTTTCTTTGGGTAGTAAAGTGACTACATTCATACCCGCATTTGCAGCAGACGTTACGCCTGCAATTGAATCTTCAAATACCAAACAGTTTTTAGGTTTACAGTTGGCAAGCTCAGCTGCTAAAATATATGGTGCAGGATGGGGTTTCGATTCTGAGTAATTTTCGCAACTCACGTAAAAAGAACATTGATTTACGAGTTGCTCTTGGGTAAGAAACTTCATTACAGATCTTTTACTGCTCCCAGTAACTATAGCAGTACATCCATTAAGTGCTGCTTCACAAAATGCTCTGTGTGCACCGAGTAGCATTCTAGGGCGAATTGAATTGGAAACTATGTAGTATTCTTTTTCTAACTCTATCGCAATAGTTTCAGGATTTTTTTGAATTACGGGAGAATATATTTTTTTTGCAATACTTAGCCACGTAATTCCATGCAGTGACTTTAGATGAATATCAGGCGTTATGCCGTGGTTTGTTTTTAACCAATGTAATACAACTTTTTCTGTTATTGTCTCGGAGTCTATAAGTGTCCCGTCAAGGTCAAAAAATACAGCATATTTATCAGATTGATTACCGATTTTATGCATGCTAAGCCTGTGAAAATATATTAACGGTCATAAGGATCAGCGGCATCTCGTAAACCATCACCAACAAAGTTGAAAGCTAAAACAGCAATTATTACAAAGACTGCTGGTGTTAGTAACCATGGTTGCATTGCAACGGCCTGTACGTTTTGGGCCTCTTGCAATAGGACGCCCCAACTTGTTATCGGCGATCGCAGGCCCAATCCCAGAAAACTTAGAGACGTCTCTCCTAAAATCATTCCAGGTAATGCTAACGTTAGACTTACAACGATATGACTTGTAAAACCAGGAAGTAAGTGGTGCGTCATGATTCTTTTTTTACTTACTCCTGAAACTTCTGCAGCTGTTGCGTAATCTTCTTCTCGGAGAGACAGGATTTTTCCACGAACCACTCGGGCTAAACCTGTCCAGCCTAAAAACGAAAGTACAACAGTTATTCCGAAATATATTTTTAGGGGAGACCAATCAGAAGGTAATGCAGCTGATAGAGCCATCCATAGAGGTATAGATGGAAACGAACGAAGGATTTCAATCAGCCTCTGTATTGCATTATCTATCCATCCGCCAAAATATCCAGAGATGACACCTATTGTTAAACCAAAGACAAAAGTTAGACCTACACCGATCAATCCTACGGTTAAAGATATTCTTGCTCCGTATAAAATCCTAGTGAAAAGGTCTCGTCCAAGTGAATCTGTACCTAACAGAAATAATGTGCCCCCATGTTCTACGTTAAATAGGTGGATATTTGTTTTAAAAATGCCTAAGAAGTAATAGGCAGATCCTCTGCTAAAAAATTGAAGCGGAAAAATTTTAGTCGTATCTTCTACGTAAATTTTTCGCAACGTAGTTGGATGGCGAATTCCTTTTAGTCCATAAACAAAAGGTGTGAAGTGTATACCATCGGAGCCAATCCAATGTAGTCTTTGTGGGGGAGCATAGATGTAATCAATGTTTTGTTCGTCAAGGCTGTAGGGAGAGATAAATTCACAGAATAAAGCACAGGTATAAAGTGCAATGATTAGGCTGCCAGACCATACTGCCAAACGGTGTTTGGTGAATTTCCGCGTCATGAGTTGCCACTGTGATGCAGTGGACAAATTATCAGAATATTGATTTTCCAAATTGGACATAATTTCTTTACTCATCATTCAATTAGCTGGTCCCTAACATGATCAGGCCGACTGTTATAGAAAATATACCAGCGATTTTAAATAGATTAATGTTTTCGTTTAAAAATAGAAATCCGATTGCCGCTGTAATGACTATCGATGATTCGCGTGCGGCTACAATGTGGCTTACTTGCCCCATGGTGTAAGCATATAAGATCAGGAGATATGTAATTAATGAGCCTGATCCTATTAAAGAAACCGTTTGCCAATTGGATGTTGCGACTTGAAACAGGTTTCCACGATATTGATAAAAGACCCACGGCCAGCGAATCAAAGTGCCGAGAATCCACATTCCTGTGATATAGTGTACTGGATGCATGTGACTTACGCCTAATTTGTCGACCAAAGAATAGCAAACTATGCTGATTCCCACTCCTAAAGCTATAAACAAACTGTCTTTTTGAGCTTTTCTCGCCCTTATTGATGGGATACTCATAATGAAAATTCCACATAGAATTAAAAAGATTCCGCTTGCTTCTAAAATTGAAACCGTCTCTTCGAATAAGAATATTCCCCCCAAACCAGTTAGCCCTACGCCTGTACCACGTGAGATAGGGTAAACCATGGAAATATCACCACACGAATAGGCTCTCGATAATAACGTGTAGTAGATTGCGTGTAGTATCCCAGTAGCTAGTAAGCAGAGGGCTCCGCTTAACGTTAAGTCAATTTCGTTTCCATTTAAAAATGCCAGTATACTAAACGGGATCATACCTACAGCGCCAAGTACAAAACTCCACCACATTATGGCAGGATTTCCGTTTTTTGTTTTTGCAATTACATTCCAGATCGCGTGACCCATTGCCGCTACTATCACTAATAGCCAAACTGTTTTTGTCATAAGTCAACTTTTGCTATCATATCTTATTCTTGGGTCTAACCAAAGAAGTAAGATGTCTGATAAAAGAGTTCCTAATACAGTCAAAAAACTTAAAAACATAACCATTGAACCTGCTAAATACATATCTTGGTTTTGAAGTGCTCGAAGTAACAATGGACCGGTGGTAGGAAGGCCAAGTACAACCGCTACGATTACAGATCCGGAGACGATGTCAGGTAAAACCCATCCAACAGTACTCACAAGTGGATTAAGGGCAACGCGTACAGGATATTTAAGTAGTAATTGCCGGGTTGAAAGGCCTTTAGCCTGAGCTGTGATTACATATTGCTTTGGCAATTCATCGAGAAGATTACCTCTCATAACTCGGATGAGACCTGCAGTGCCTGAGGTCCCAATAACTACTACCGGAATCCACACGTGAGCAAGTAGGTCTACGAATTTTGCCAAAGACCATTCTGCTTCGACGTATTCTGGAGAGAAAAGCCCGCCAGCACTGACTCCAAATACCGAAAACCCTATGTACATAAATATCAAAGCCAAGAGGAAATTAGGTGTTGCTAATCCAATAAAACCTAGAATTGAAAAAACGTAGTCTCCAGTAGAATATTGTCGTACGGCAGAATAGATACCTATTGGTATGGCAATGATCCAAGTGAAGAATAAGGTGGCGATTGAGATTACAACTGTTAGAAATAATCGCTCGCCAATTAGATCATTTACCTGTCTGTTCCACTCAAATGACATACCTAAGTCCGGCCACTTAGGCCTAGGCCAGTTGAAATTTCGGTCACCCGTTTTATTATTAATCCAAAAATAATTTCCGTCGTTTTGACGAACAAAACCAAACGGTAGAAGATTATTTAGCCATTTCCCATATTGTATCGGAAATGGTTCATCCAGATTATATCGAAGTCTCAAAGCCTCTACTTGATCTTCGGCCACCGATTCTCCCGTTTCTTCTAGGGCAGTGATGTAAGACGTTAAATAATCTCCTGGAGGAAGTTGTATTAGTGCAAAAGAAACAAAAGAAATTGCAATAAGGGTGGGAATCATCCATAGGAGACGGCGCATAATTAAATTTATCATGAACTAATCCTCGTCAATCGCGTATGATTCGGGTGCAGTAGCACCGGGCGTTCGGAGTGGCCAACAACCGACAGCCACTTCTGGAACATTTCGAAAATTATCGTTGACTATAAACAATTGAGGGATGCCACCAACAGTACCAATAACCCAAAGGTTTTCAAAATTTATGTCGATTATTTTTTTAAAAAGTCTAATTTGCTCTTTTTCGTCTATAGTATTTTCTATCTCAGAAAATAAATTCAAGGCTCGAAGCATTTCTGCTGGAGGCTGAGTACCTTTTTCCCCACCTGATCTGTACCATCTTGCGAAGTCCAGGCCATGGAAGGACGATGCGCTATAGGGCAGAAACCAGCGAGGGTCAAGAGTCGGAATTATTTCTCCGGCGCCTCCCCAAACCAATACGTCACATAATAGTGCATTGCGTCTTTGGGCATATAATTGACGCGCTTGAGTTTTTACTTTCGCATCTATACCAACTGATTTCCAGTCTGCCGCAATCATTTCAAACATCTTTCCCGCGCCTAGCATTGTGGATGAAGTCTCAATATTAATCGCTATCGGTTGTCCATCACTTCTGAGGCGTATACCTCTCTGATCACGTTGAGTTAGACCTAATTTGTCTAAAAGACGGTTTGCTTTAGAAGGATCAAACTTTAGATAGGCGTAGGCGTGCTCCGGAACATGATAGAGCGAAATAGGTGGAGGAGAAATTTGGCGTGATTCTCCTATTCCTAAAAAAGCTGCCTCACGAATGGCATCCCGATCTATCGCTATGGACATTGCGATTCTAAAGTCGCGTTTATTAAATATTGACCGTAAAATTGGGTCTTTATGGTTTAGATTAAAAACGATTGCTGTAGTACCGTCGCCGCCGTCTATCCAGTGTCTTAATTTATATCCTCCTCGTTCTTGGTTAGCCATGAAGATTGGATAATTTTGAAATGTAAGGTGACGTCCTTGCATTCCGATTTCGCCATTAATTGCCTTGATGTTTATGGTCTCAAGATCATAAATGTCAAATGTTATTCTATCTATGTAGGGAAGTTGGCGTCCATCTGGATCAACCTTCCAATAATAAGGGTTTCTAATAAATTCGGCGGGTCTTGCCGGTGGAGGTTTGTTGACAGTCCACGCCCATAATCTTGGACATTCGACATTTCTGTAATCATGCTTGTCCTGAAAAACTTGATACCAAAAGTCTTTTCCATTTTCATGAATCTGATTTTCAATTTCTTCAGTTATTTGATAATTAGGATGAAATTTTTTCAAATAATGAAGGGGGTAATGAACTAAATCGTAGCTTAGGTTTGAGGCTAATCGTTTTAGGAATAATCCTGAAGGCGCCGAAAAAGCAAAGCGAATCGTATAATCGTCTAATTTTGTGACTTTAACGATTTTGCCATTTTTTTTAAATTCGATGGGTATAACGGGGGTCAAGTCTGCATTTTGTAACACGTCCGTATACCAGAAAATTATATCATCAGCTGTGAATGGGTGTCCATCTGACCATCTTACGCCTTGCCGTAAATAGAACGTGTATATTCGACCGTTATCTTCTATTTCCCAGGAAGTCGCTAAGTTGGGGAGAATTTTCTGACCCATCGGATCCCATCTTACTAGTCCATCATAAGCAAGTCTGTGGTGGAAAATACCGATATCAGATGGACTGGTTCCATAGCGAGTCCATGTCCCACCATACGGTCCCATTTGGTGAGCCGGAGAAATAACCAAAGGATTTTTCGGTAGACGGAGATCAACAGAAGGTAGTTCTCTTTTTGTAACTTGGTCGTCTAATGATGGTGCTTGAGAAAATTTCGTAGTATTATCCAAATCCCATTCTGTTACAGTATGTAAATTTTGTGCCTTTAAAGGATTTCGATTTGGTGACGATTCTGAAATTATTTTGGCAAAATCTTGGTCTTCAGACCCTGACATCCAATATGTCAGATTTGCTAATCCTAAAATAGCGACAAAAAGACCTGCAACAGAGACAAGAAGCCTAAATATAAAGCTCTGACTTAGTTGGGCCTGCCTTAAGTTTACAATTTTTGATAAAATGTATTTTTTCATAGTAACAAATTATATATATCCGTAACATATATGGGTAGTGTATTTAGAGGCTTGACGGATAAAAAGCACCTTTTTACCGTTTGTACGGATCTGTTCAGGAGGGATACGTTTGTTTCTAATCGATTATAAAAAGAGCACCATTTTCATAATCGCCTTATTTGCTACCATGACTGAGGCAGACATTGGTACGTGGAAGTTGGGGGGGAGTGGTCTTAGTTGGTCGGATAATGACACAGTTCGCGTGTTGATCGATGCAGATAGCACTCCAGGTTCGATTCAACCACGATATATTGAACCTGAAGTCAATATCATAAGTTTACTCCAAAATTGGTCTTTTTTAAGGCAACCTAAGGAATTAGGATATATTGACGGTGAACGACCGAGGATTTGGAAATGGAATGAAGGGAATGGAGATCCAACAGAAAACGGTGTTGCTCTCATTGATGGGGATAGTACGACTTACAATTCTTCAAAATCTGAAGGTGTGGAAAAACAATTTTTTACTATAGACCTCGGAGTACCGGTTCCGGCTCATACTTTTGGTTTCCATTCACCTTCTGGTGGATATAGATCTGATGGTACACCGTTAAAAACGGACGCTACGCCAGCATTTCAAATCTCCCTTCAAAAAGAGAATAGTGATATATTTGATTTCAAGGGTGGTTTTGCTCTTGAAAGTGTAATAGCTGAACCCAGAGAGAATTTAGTTTCGGATGTTCGGGTTAGTTTTCCTAAACAATATTCAAGATTTTTTAGATGGGTTCGTAAACTTTCAATAATTGACGAAGAAGCTCTCTCTCGTGATACCAGTGGTGGAGGCCAAGGTAATCAATCGCGTGCGCTATTGGGTACAATAAGTGAATTCGAGGTTTATGGCGAAGGGGTTCCTCACAGTGCAATTTATAAAACCAAGATCATCAAATTAGACACCGAGCGAAATTTTGGACGTCTTTTTTTTAGTTCAAAGAAATTACAAATGGTAAACGGTGTTGGGATACATGAACCTCAAGCTAATGTTTCTTTGGGAATAGAGGTTCGGACGGGTCGTGATGGGGATCCAAATATTTATCGTGAGTATACTGTTACAGGAAAAGAGAAAGTTGTTGACCGAAACCGTTTTGAAAATCAATTGCGGACAGGGTTTGAAAGGACATGTGCGTCTTGTGATTTTGTCCAAAGAGCTCCTCGACCAGGTATGCGTGCCTCTGTGCTGTATGACAGCGAAAATTGGACATATTGGTCCTCTCCTATTTCTCAGTCTGGAGTGCCGATTGATTTAGCTAGCGGCGAATATATTCAAATGCGAATCACATTAGAAAGCGAGTCGTTTAAAGATTTCATCAGGTTAGATTCATTGTGGATTGAGACTGCCCCTTTATTAGCTGATCGTGTTGTAGGTGAGGTTGCCCTCGTAACAGATTTGAATCCGATTAGAGGGATCGCTGAAGTTGATTTAGGAATAGAGCAGATATTTTCTTATGAAATACAAGCTGATTTTTCTTCAGAGGTGCGGCCGGGCTTTGATTCTGTATTAATTCGTACTGGTGCTACAGCTTTTTTTCGAGAGCTATGGATAGATGACCGAAAGGTCGATCCTCTGTCTGTTTCAGAAAACTTGGATGGACTGCAAATCATCCTGCCCCAAAAGATATCAGCGGATAACAACGCTCCCATAAGAGTTGTTTTTTCTACTGAAGTTTTTCAATTAGCAACAACGTTCTTGGGACAGATTGATGACTCAAAAAGAGAGTCTCTTCCTCAGCAGATTATTGCAGGAGATGCAAGCGAACTTGTAAATACTAACAGTTTACGTGTAATAAGTTCTGGTGGAAATACGTCAAGCGTTTTGCAAAATATAACGTTTTCGACTTCAGTTATTACTCCGAACTTAGATGGCATTAATGATGATCTTGAAATAAAGTTTGATCTTTTCAGTTTGCCAGAGATCATCCCCGTTAATTTATGTGTTTTTGCTTTGGATGGGAGTAAAGTTGCGACGATTTATAGTGGTTTTAGAGGGGCTGGTCGGCACGTCGTAAACTGGGACGGATTATCGAGTGAAGGGGATTTGTTGCAGCCGGGAATATATATGATTGCAATAGATTTATTGAGTGACAAAACGGAAGATATGAGATTAAAGCTCATCGGCTTGGCTTATTAAAAAAGGATAAGATATGTCTCTTATATCGATCTCTTCTACCTTAGCGCTCGTCTTACTTTTTTTAGTTGATGAGGTAAAAACTGCCGAACTGGTTTTTAAAGGTTCGGAAACTTGGAATACATGGCAAACGCCTCACGGCCTTACAGAAATCGGCGATGATGGTCAGCTAAGGTTAGTGAAATATCGAAAAGATATTGACGTAGTTAAGGATGCACATCTGTTTAATTACGAGAGTAAGAGTAAGGGTTGGGTTAGTGGGGGATTATGGGAAGCAGGTTCCAATGAGAAGGACGCAATGAACGTTATTGATGGTAACAGCTTAACATACTGGCAACCAAATTTTACGGATGCAGTAGAAGATTGGGCAATCGAAATTGATTTAGGTCGTACAGTTTTAGCCAACGAGATAAGATTAATCTTCCCAGATGATAAAGTAGCGAAGCCCTTTAAGCAATTCACTGTTTATGTGAGTACGGGAGCTCGGATTTCTGTAAAAGAAGATGTTGTGATGCTTGAACCTGTATTTCGAACGACTAAACCGAACGAAGATTCAGAAATTATAATACCGCTTCACTATAACTCTCGTGACAGTACTTTAATCATCGACAGTGGGATAAATATAGATCCAGACAAGAAAAATAATTACAGGGTCATTCAACGGATAAGAATTGAGGCTGAAGAAAAGTCCGTAGGTGCTGGTTTGGCTGAAATTTCTGTTAAAGGAGTAGGGGATAATATAAGTCTGGGTACGCTTCAAAGAGGTAGTTTTGTGAACGGAATTAATTCTGTGGATCCGCAATACCTTTTTGATGGTAACATGAATACCAATAATTTAATAGGGTCATCATACGGTAGTTTGGGATGGAAAGAAGGCGGAGTTTGGTTTGGTGTTGATTTAGGAGCTACATTTTTTGTAGATGAATTTTTTCTATATTCATTCAAACCCGATGAGGGGTTGGTAGGCTATTCAATCAATGGGACCGGCCCAGGATATACAGTGCTTTATTCAGACGGTGCTGCGGTCATGCAATCTGGTTTACCTATCCCAGATGCCTATGACTATAATGAATTGTTTACTCATGAAAATCCAAATGCAGACCGGCTTCTTTATATTCGTTATCTGTTCAAACCTCGAAAAATGCGCTATTTCTTTTGGCACGGTATTCGGGATACGGGATGGGGTATAGTAAAGTGGGGAGAATTTATGCTTTTTTCTCCTGGTCATCCCGCGGAAGTTGTTCTGAATTCGTCTTTTATCGATTTGGGTGCTGAGGCAGGTGATAATCGCCCAAAAGTTATAAAGGCTCTACATTGGGATGCCGATATTCCACCAGCGTCCAAATTACAATTGCGCTCTCGTTCGGGTAATACCTTAGCGCCGCGGTTCACATTCTTCGACCGGAAAGGCGAAGAGGTAACAGAGGAGCGCTGGAATAGTGCCCCAAAAGTACTTCGTGGACCCATTGATACTACTTTGGTTATAGGAGAAGACTGGGGAGATTGGAGTAACGTTTATCAGGTTTCTGGCGAATCCTTCCAGTCTGAGAGTCCTCGGCGTTATGTATTGTTAGAAATGATTCTTAGCACCGAAGACCCTGACGTAGCCCCAGAAGTGAATTCCTTGAGCGTCGAGTATGAAGATGCTTTAGTTCAGCAGGCTCATGGACAGATTTCTCCGAGGAATGTTGCTGTTAATGCGATGACTTATTTTACATATAAACTTTGGCCCCAAAGTGAAAAAGATGATTCTGGTTTTTCCCTTCTAAGACTCGTCGTGCCAGGTGCATCTGACATAAAAAATAAAATACAGGTTCGGATTTCTGGAGAGATAGTTCAACCGAAAGAAGTTATGATCAAAAAGGATTCATTAATTGTTTCTTTACCGCAAATAGTAAAAAGTGACTCTGTTGAAATTATGTTTCAAACTAGAATCATTCAAAATGCGACTTTAGTAAGTATGGACGTGGGATTGGAGTCACGGCCTGGTTTATGGCAGTCAGTCGAACCAGCAATTCGAAGGGGTAATATTGTTATGTTACCGGATCTGCTGGGGACAAAAAGTCTTGTTCAAGAGATTGTCACCGATACGCGTATCTTTTCCCCCAATGAGGATGGTATAATGGATCACTTCGAGGTTTCTTTTGTGATTTATAAGGCAGTAAATACTCAGCCTCAATTGCATATCTTTGATGTTGCTGGTAGTCGATATGTTAGTATTCAAGCGACAGAAAAATCTATTGGAGAATACCATGTTAAATGGGATGGTCGTGATAGTTCAGGAAAATTAGTGCGCCCAGGAACTTACATTTATAAAATTACTCTTGATGTAGACACTGAATTTGATCTGAGATTAGGCACTCTCGCAGTTACATATTAAAAACGTAATTGTAGTTTCTAATTAGTTTGTAAGTGAGTATGGGAGGTCTTTTTCTGCATATTTTTTTTCTGTTGGTTTACTTGTCATCTTGAAATGTAATTTTGCTCCCTCAGAGATATTTTTGTGTAAAACATCTGCTTTAGTATGAATTTCTCCATTTAGGATAACATTTTCAAAGTAAACATTGTCTGGGCTACTGCCTTCAGTTGTAATTTCTATCTTCTTCCCATTTTTTAAATTAATTGTAGCACCTTCAAATAGTGGACTGCTTAAAACAAAAGAGGGATGTCCAGGGCAAAAAGGAAAAATTCCTAAAGAAGAAAAGATATACCAGGCAGCCATTTCGCCATTATCTTCGTCGCCACAAAATTTTTCTGGACTATAAAGTTCGTTTAAGACTTGCCTTACCCAATATTGGGTTAAATGAGGAGCATTTGCATAAGTGTAAAGGTAGAGTACATGATGGACGGGTTGATTGGAATGAGCATACTGTCCAAAATCCACTGCAGCCATTTCAGTCATTTCGTGGATTTCGGTTCCATAATGACCGACTTCGAAATGGGTAGGTAGAGATAACAACTGGTTAAGTTTTGCTACCGTTTTTTTAGATCCACCTAAAAGTTGAATTAATCCTGCTGCATCGTGCGGAACTGCCCATGTACATTGCCAAGCTGATCCTTCGATATATTCATTCCCCCAAGAAAATTCATTAAATGGTATTGCCCATGAACCATCTCGTAGCCTGCCTTGCATAAATCCGGTTTGGTTATTGAAGGTGTTTTTATAATAGCGTGCTCTGTTATAATATTTAATGGAATCGGATTCTTTACCCAAGATGCGAGCGACCTGCGCAATACAGAAGTCATTATATGCGAAATCCTGTGTTCGAGAGGCTGCATGTTCAACTTCGTCATGCGGTACCCAACCTAATTTCTCAAAGGCTTTTATCCCTCTTCTTCCATAGTTTCCTTCATCGTCGCCCACCTCGTTGGCATTTTTTATCATTGCCTCGTAGGCTGTTTCGACATCAAAGTCATCAATACCACGTACTACTGCGTCAGCAATAACTGCGTCGAGATGAGTGCCAATCATACAGGCACGATAACCAGGACTTGACCATTTAGGGAACCAACCTCCTTCTCGGTACGCTTGTACCCATCCTTGAAGAATTTCGCACAAGCGACTTGGGTCTAATAAAGCCAATAAAGGATATACGGTGCGGTGAGTATCCCAAAATCCATTGTCTGCGTAGAGGACTCCAGAATGTAAATTACCATCGTAAGGGCTATAGTGGTGCGGCTTACCGTTTTCGTCATATTCGTAAAATGCTCGTGGGAACAAATGTGTCCGATATAAACAAGAATAAAAAGTTTTCAGTTGTCGTTCTGTTCCACCTTTGATCTCTATTTGGTTTAGTACTTCTGACCAAACTTCATGGGACTCTACTAATGTTTCGTCGAAAGTTTTTTCTCCAATTTCTGATGCTAAATTGTTTTTGGCCTGTTTGACACTTATGAACGAGGTAGCGATCCGGGCTATTACTGGTTTAGTTGGCTTGGAGAATTCGACAAATGCATTTGGAGATTCACCTGTATATTGATCTGTGCAAGGTAAAATTTCTTCATCTATAAAAATGCCGGATTCTGTGATAATATTATCAAATTTTAAGTAGAAATATAGTGCGAAATTGTCTGGTACTCCTCCGCTATTTGCTCTTGTAAATCCACTGATACTATTTGTTTCATGATCAATGTTGAATTCGCCTGGACCGTCGAAAAGGTCAACGATGAGTCTTGCATCCTGATGAGAAGGAAAAATTGCTCGTAGAATCGAACACCTCTCGGTTGAGGTGAATTCAAGAGTGGTATCGTAACGAAGCAGTTTAGTTTTGAAGAAATGTGGTTTGATTACCGTTTTGTCCATTCGGAAAGAAGAGGATCTCTGAGAAGCAGGTAAAAATCGTTGACCACTCTGGACAGTAAATAAAAAATGGCCATAATCACCTATCCATGGGCTAGGTTGATGTGTAGCGCGTATGCCTTGGATTTGATGTGCTGATGGTTTAAAGAAGCGATTTCCATTTTCAGTTTGAGGTGCCCAATGCGTCATGGCAAACGGACGAGCTATCAGGGGCAATGTGTTTCCTTCTGAGAAGGTGTGAACAGATTCATTACCTTGCGTGGGATTAGCATAATCCAGAATGTTTTTCATAGAGTGTTTAGTTTGCTTTCCTTATTGTTTTGGCCTATCAGTCTATAAAGATACAGATATGAGCAATTTAATGATTTTTATTCCCCTTTGAAAGGAGTTGATTCATACTTTTGTGGGGGTC
>MDSW01167206.1_pt1 | contig 19937 bp, 8 predicted proteins | sample 811171 | NCBI WGS metagenome assembly MDSW01 (sample SAMN05326641, study PRJNA326480) | marine metagenome | isolation source: seawater | place: Atlantic Ocean: North West | collected 2012 | reverse complement strand
CCCCTCGCCCCCCCCCCTCTCGATCGAACCCCCCTCCCTCGATCCATCCCTGACCCCCGTCCACCCCCCTCGTCCCCTCCTCGCTCGCCGCGTCAGGTCGCCGCGATCGCGGTCCTCGCGGGCCCGCGGGTCGCCCCCGCCGCCCTCCCCGCCCTGGGGTGGTCGGTGGAGGAGAGCTGGGACACGCACGCGTGGCAAGCCGGGGACTGGTGGCGCCCGGCCCCGCGCCCCTCGCGCGCCGCCGCCGAGGACGCCGCCCCCGCGGGGTCGCTCGGCGCCGCGGAACGCCCCGTCGCGCCGGTCGTCGCCGCCGCCGACGCCCCCCCGACGACGCCCCGCGTCATCCACGGCGGCGACCAAAGCGACGACGAAGATCCCGGATCGGCGCCGGCGTCTGTAACGTCTGTAGCGATCCCCCGGTCGTCTTCGGGATCGTCGTCCACTGATCCCGGGGGTCCTTGGAAGATCGTCGCGTTCGCTTCGCACAACTACCTGGGCATCGCGACGGCGTGGTACGACCGCCTGAGCGCTCTCGGGTACACGGAGCACGTCGTCGCGGCGATGGATGAGCGTCTGTTCGACGTGCTCGCGTCGCGGGGGTACCGCGTCGAGGACCACGTCGTCTCCCCGAGCGAGAAGCCCGAGCCCGGCGAGCCCGTCCCCGGGTGGGGTCGCCACCTGTGGAAGCTGTGGCGGTACCGGCTCTCGTACGTCCTCCGCCAGACGCAGCTCGGGCGGAACGTGTTTTTGGTGGACGTGGACACGATGTGGAACCGGTACGTGCCGCTCGAGGCGCTCTTCGACGGCTCCGCGGACGACCGCGCGTCGGACGTCTTCTTCAGCCAGGGCACCGTCTACCCGCCGGACGCGTTCGACGCGTGGGGATTCGTCAACTGCATGGGCTCCGTCGGCTTCCGCGCGACGCCCGGCGCGCAGACCCTGCTGAGGCAGGCCCTCGCGAGCTGCGCGGAGGGAAGCTGCGACGACCAGGTGGCGATGAACCGAGCCCTGCTCCGGAAATACGGCGTCGAGTGGGACCGCGAGCGAGGCGTGGGCGAGGGCGTCCTGGGACGAGGCCAGGCGCCGGGGGCGGGGGCGGGGGCGGGGCGTTCCGATTCCGATAACGATTCCGATTCCGAGGAGGAGGCGTCCCGAGCGAAGAAGTCGGAGCCGCTCGCGAACGGCGAGGAGAGCGCCGCGTCGTCGTCGTCGGCGGCGGCGGCTTCTTCTTCTTCTCCGTCGTCGCCGCCTCTGCGGGTGCACGAGCCCTCCGTTCGCGTTCGCGTGTGGCCGAAGCCCTTCGCGTTTCGGTCCTTCATGAAGGACGTCGAGAAGACGGAGGCGGCGGCGCTCGGGGGCGTCGACGGGCCGGAGGGGTACTGCTTGGGGCAGGTGAACGGGGGGAGGGAACCGCCGGCTTTGGGGTCTTCGAACGCGGGTTCGAACGCGGGTTCGAATTCGAAGGCGGTCGTGAGCGTTAGTACCGGCGAGGGCGAGGAGGAGGACGAGGGGGTGGATTTCTCGGTGCCGTTCATCGTCGCGCCTTGCCTGGCGAAGGACGGCGCGCAGAAGGTGGAGGCGTGGAATAAGTTCCAGAGGTTCTGCTATGTCATCAAGACGCCGGCGTTTCGGAAGACGGCGCTGCCGAGGCCGGGGGAGGGGGGGCGGGGGGCCTCGCTGCCGGCGGCGCCGAGCGAGGCGCGGTGAGGGTGGGGGGGGGGGGGCGCGTAATCATTCATCTCATCGGAGAGAGACGATGAACCCGACGACGAGAGCGGGTCGCGGGGGCGAGACGGCGTCGCGCGTTTTGTCGACAGTCGTCAAAACGTATCAGCGCAGCATTTCAGCATTTCGTAGTCGAGTCGTCGCGTCGAGCACTGATTTCGTCTTCGCTGCTGGTTTTCAAACTCGTCCGGCACGACGACCGCGCGTCGCGACGCGGGCGTGCACGCTCGCGTCCGCGCGCGTCCGTCGCGCTCGCCCGCCGCGCCTCGGCGATGGACGACGACGAGATCGACGACTGGCTGGACTCGGACGACGACGCGCCGGCGGGTTCGCCCGCGGCGCGCGCGTCGCCGCGCGTCGCGAGCGACGGGGATCCGGCCGCGGCGCCCCTCGCGCCTGAGCCCCCCGCGGCGCCGCCCCCCGCGCCGCCCCTCGCGCCGGCCCCCGCGCCGCCTCCCGCGCCCGAACCCCCCGCGCCCGAGCCCCCCGCGGCGCCCGCGCCCGTTCCCGCGCGAGCGACGGACCTCCCCGCGGCGCCCGGTCGCGGGGACGACGGCGCGTCCTCCGGGGCTGCCGTCGTCGATCCCGCCGACGACGATCCCGACGACGACGACGACGACGACGCGATGCACGTGCTTCCCCTCTCCCCCCCCGGCGGGGACGCGCGCGCCTCGACCCCGTTCACCTCCTCCTCGCCCCCGCCTTCCCCCTCGGGCGAAGAACGCGAGCGACTCGTCGCCCCAGCCGCCGCGCCCGGTCTCCACCCGCCCCCCCCCGCGGCGATGTCCGCGTCGGACCCCCCGCGCGAGACCCCCTTGCCCGCGCGTTCGAGCGCGAGTTCGAGCGCGGGCGACGACCCGGCGGGCGATCGTCTCGCGTCGCCCTCCTCGGAGGAGGACGACGACGAGGCCACCTCCGCGAACCCCCTCGGCGTCGGTCTGGACGCGCTCGCGGGGACGCTCTCCTCCGGCTTCTCCGCCTTCGGCGCGACGCTCGAGCGGCTGGGCCGCGACGAGCGACTCGCGAGGCTCGCGTCGCACGTCGCCGGCGACGACCTCTCGAGTCGAGAAGAGGAGGGACGCGGACGCGAGTTAAGCGGCGACGTCTCAGCCGAAGCCGAAGACGTCTCCGCGGACGCCGCGCAAAATCGCGACGCGCCGCTTACTGCTCGCGACGCGCCGCTTACTGCTCGCGACGCGCCGCTTCCTCCGCCGCCTCCGTTTTGGCGCGCGTTCGGCGACCTCGCCAAGGACGCGGCGTCGAAGGCGAAGGACGCGGCGAGGGACTACGCGGCGAGGGCGAAGGACGCGGCTCATTCCGTCTCCTCGGACCCGTCCGTGCGCGCGCTCGCGGCGACGTCGCGCGGCTTCTTCGCCGGCGCCACCAGATCCGTCGCGAGCTTCGCGCGCGGCGACAAGGACGAGGCGGCGTCGGCTCTGAACGAGGCGTTCGCCGCGCTCGGCGCCGCCGCCGAGTTCGAGTCCGAGCGGCGCGCCGAGAGGGCGGCGCTCGCGCTCGAGGCGGCGCTCGTGCGCGTCGGGTGCGCGGCGAACCTCGAGCGCCTCGAGGCGTTGGCCGAGGCGGCGGAGGCGCGCGCGGAGGCGGAGGCGAAGGGAGGGCGGGAGGGGGGAGACGACGCGGAGGAGAGCGCGCGCGAGGAAAAGCTCCGGCGGTACCTCGCCGCGAGGGACGCCGCGGACGCCGAGCTCGATTTGGAAAAAAACCCGAACCCCGAGGAGGAAAACGGCGAGGGGGGTTCGGGCGGGGGTTCGCGCGACGACGCGATCGCGCGCGACGAAAAAGCGGGGGGCGACGCGTTCGAGGGCGTCTTCGACGAGAACGCGACGGCGTCGGCGCTCGGCGCGAAACTGCGCCGCGAAGCCGGCGAGCTCGCGCACCTGACCCGGTTCATGCGCGAAGACGCCGCGCAGACGGCGGCGGGGAAACGACGCGAGGGCGAGGAGGAGGGCGAGGAGGAGGGGGCGAGGGGACGGGGCGCCGACCTTCGAACGACCTTCGAACCGCCTTCGAACGACCCGGACCGCGCGGACGCGCGCGAGCGCGCGACGCGGACGGCGGACGTCGTGCACGCGCTGGTGGCGTTTGTCCTCGACGTCGCCGTCGCCGTCGACGAGACCTCGGCCTCGCTCGAGGCCGACCCGGCGGCGGTTTCGGCGAGGGCGCGCGCGATCCGGCGCGTCGTCGGGATGGCCGCGAGCGACGCGGGCGCCGTGTCGGACGCGTTCGCGGGAGCGGTCGCCGAGAAGGAGGAGGAGGAGGAGGAGGCGGAGGCGGAGGCGGCGAGCGTTCGCGCGGTCATCTTGGGGTACGCGAGTGACGCCGCGAGGTGCCTCGCGCCCGTGCTCGCGGCGAACGCGGGGTAGGGTGGGTGGGTGGGGGTGTGGACCACGCGGCGACGCGAGGGGCGGGGGAATGGACGGAGTGCACGGAATGGGACCCGCGAGCGAGGCCTCCCCCCGCTCGCGCGTCGTAAAAATGCTCGTCCATCGAAACGTGCACGCGATTTTTTCACCCAGCAAGACCGACGAACGTCCGTTTCGGTCGACGACCGGGCCGCCTCGGCATTCGATCCGGTGCTGGCGGGGTCGTTGTTGATTTTTTCCACGTCATCGCGCGCGACGCACTTTTTTCCACGGCCTCGGCGCCGGGTCATCACCACACGCCCCCCGCGCGCCCCCCCCCCGCTCTCCCCCTCGCTCTCGCATGTTCGCCTCGACCATCTCGTCGCCCGCGCGCGCGCTCGCGGTCGCGCCCCCTCGCGGCTCGCGCCGGTCGCGCGCGGTCGTCGTCGTCCGCGCGGTGGACGACGATTCCGCTCCCCGCGATCGTCGCGATCCCCGTCGGCGATCCCCGGCGTCGCCGCCCCCCCCCGCGCGCCCCGTCGCCGCCGCTCACGCCGCGTCCCGCCGAGCCGCGCTCGCGGCGGCGGCTCTCGCGCCGCTCGCGCTCGCGCTCGCGCCCGAGTCGCGCGCGGAGACGAAGCGTCGCTCCTCCTCCTCCTCGTCGTCGCCCGCGACCGCCACCACCACTCCCGAGGCGCGCTTCGGCGCGCTTCGCGCCGACGTGGTCCAGCTCATGCGCCGCGACCCGGATTTCGGCCCGACGATGGTGCGCCTGGCGTGGCACAGCAGCGGGACGTACGACCGCATGAGCAAGACCGGCGGGAGCGGCGGCGGGACGATCCGGTTCAAGGAGGAGCTCGCGCACGGCGGCAACGCCGGTCTCGACCGGGCGGTGGCGCGTCTGGAGCCCGTGAAGCGGAAGCACCCGGACGTGTCGTGGGCCGACCTCATCGCGTTCGTCGGCGTCGTCGCCATCGAGGAGATGGGCGGCCCGAAGATCGGCTTCTCGTACGGCCGAGTCGACGAGATGGACCCCGGCGCGGTCACCCCGGACGGGCGGCTCCCGGACGCGGACAAGGGCGACGGCCCGGGGAAGAAGACGACGAAGGGCCTGAGGGACGTCTTCACCAGGATGGGCTTCGGCGACCGCGAGCTCGTCGCGCTCTCCGGCGCGCACGCGCTCGGGAGGTGCCACGCGGACGCGAGCGGGTACGAGGGGCCGTGGAGCGGCACGCCGACGCTCTTCAACAACTCGTACTTCGTCCTGCTCAAGGGGCTCGAGTGGACCCCGGACGACACGAAGGCGAAGTTCCAGTACAAGGATCCCAGCGGGCGGCTCATGATGCTCCCCAGCGACATCGCGTTGATCGAGGATAAGAAACTCAAGCCGTACGTGCTCGAGTACGCCAAGGATCAGAAGAAGTTCTTCGCGGACTTCGCCGCCGCGTTCGAGAAGCTCGAGACGCTCGGAACCAGCGGGCTCACCCCGCTCGACGCGTGAGGAGTGACGCGAGCGTGTTAATTAGCGCGCGCGCTCTCGAGGAAGGGAAGACGCTCGTCGCGGAGTCGTCGCCGATGGATCCCGAAAAAAAAGAGAGAATGAAAACAGACGCGAAAATTATTCGTCTCTTTTCCAAAACGTCGCGTCGTCGTCGTAAACGTCGCCTTCTCACCTGGCGTGCATGGCCATCCACTGCGTCTTCGTGAACGGTCTGAGCATGCCCTCCCTCTTCTCCCTCGCGACCGTGCTGCTCGCGCCGTTGTAGTCGTGCCCCGGGTACACCACCGCGTCGTCCCTGAGCTCCCTCGCGCACCTCGCCAGCGAGTCGAACATGCGCTCGACGCTCGCGTCCGGGAGGTCGAGCCGACCGCACGACCCCGGGAAGATCGTGTCGCCGCTGATCACCACCCCCGCGCCGTTCCCGGGCGCGCCCCTCTGCTCGCCGTCGATGCACACGACCAGGGACCCGGGCGAGTGCCCCGGGGTGTGCAAGAAGGTGGCGCGCACGTCGCCGACGCGAACGAGGTCGCCGCGATCGCCGGAGACGACGCCGAGGTTGTTCGCGTCGGCGGGGGACAAATCGCACGCCTTCGCGATCGCCGCCGCGTCCTCGGCGTGACACACCGCGGGGAGGCCGCGGCCGACGACGAAATCGCGGAGGCCCGGGACCTTGATGCCCATCGCGTCGAACGGCGGCGGGGGGACGCCGCCGACGTGGTCGAAGTGGTAGTGCGTGGCGACGGCGGAGACGACGGTCATCTTGTCTCGCTCGGCGAACGCGAGGATGCCCCTCGCGTCCCAGCACGCGTCCACGACGACGCACTCGCGCGTCCTGGCGTCGCCGAAGAGGTAGACGAAGTTGCGCATCTGCTTCGCCGCGGCGAAGACCTGCGCCTCGACCGCGTCGCGGGGGGTCACGGCGATGTCCCGCCCGGGGAGGAGCTGGCGGAAGTAGAACCCCGACGCCGCCTCGCGCGCCAGGGCGAGGCGGTGCGCGATCGCCGCGTCCTCGGGCTTGCGCTCCGCCGCGGCGGCGTACGACGACGCGGAGGCGTCGTACCGCCGAGCGGCGAAGTGCGCCTCCGCGGCGCGGAAGTGACCCTTCTCCCACGCGGGGCGGCACGAGACGCACGCGTCCGCGGCCGCGACGGACGCGTCCAAGTCGCCGAGGCGGAGGTGACACAGCGAGATGTTGCTGTGCAGGGCGCCGCGCGCGGTGTCGTCGGGCGCCACCTCGAGCGCCTCGAGGTAGAGCGCCAGGGCCTCCGGGACCTTGCCCTCGCCGAGCGCCTTCGTCCCCTCGGCCTTCAGAGCGTCGTGGGAGGAAGACATCGCGCGAGGCGCGAGGGGGGGAGGGGAGGCGAGGCGGCGGCGGACGCGCGAGGGACGGATGACCGAGGGGAGGCGAAGGGGGCCGGAGAAGTGGTCGGACCAGAAATAATTTCTCGAAACGCCGCTTCGTTGGACTTCGAGATCTCGCAGAAAGTCAGATCTGCGCGACCCCCTCCGCCTCCGCGTCCCCACGCGCCACATCCTCCCGCGCTTCCTCCTCCGCGTTCCGGCGCTCCTCGATGTACGCCGGCGGGCGCCGCCGCGGTTCCCGCGGCGGCGGGTTCGACCCTTGGTTCCTGATGCTCGCGTACGACCTCGCGCGCCAGGTGGAGCGCCTGGGCCCGGACAAGCCCGTCGCGACGCTCGCGGTCATGGCGCTCTCGGCCGGCGCGCACTTCGGTCTCCTCGGCGACGCTCGCGCCCTCGGGCTGAGCGGCGCCCCCGCGTGCCTCTCCGCGTCCCGCGTCCTCGAGCGCGGCGAGTGGCGCCGCCTCCTCACCTCCCCCTTCGCGTTCGCGGACGAGATCCACCTCGTCGTGAACCTCTCCTCGTTCCTGCACAAGGGCCACCTCCTCGAGCGCCGCCTCGGCGGACCGCGGGCGTTCGCGACCCGCCTCTGCGCCCTCCTCCTCCTCACGCAGCTCCTCTACGTCGCCGTCGCCGCCTCGGAGCTCCCGGCGCGGATCCTCGGCTCGGGGTACGCCATCTCGCGCGCGTGCGTCTCGGGCCTCTCGGGCGCCAACTTCGCCCTCGCCGCCTTCTCGCGCGCGCGATTCCCCTCCGGAGGCGTCTCCCTCCTCGGAATCCGCGTCCCCGCCGAGTGGGCCTTATGGGCGGAGCTCGTCCTCGTCTTCCTCCTGAACCCCTCCCCCGCAGCCGTGGCGTACCACGCCTCGGGCGCGCTCGCCGGCGTCGCGGTCGAGCGAATCGAGCGCGGTCTCGCCGACGCCGGCGAACGGCTCGTTCGTCTTCGGCGAAGGATGGATCGGAAGCGACGCGCCGCCGCGGGCGCGGGGTCTTCTCCGTCGGGAACCGCCGCGGGTGGGACCGGGACCGGGACCGGGACCGGAACCGGAACCGGGACCGGGACCGGGGCCAACTGGTCGTCGCGGTTCGTTCCGTCCTCGCTCCGGCGTAGGTTCGCGCGGGGCGGAACCCCTCGCGTCGTTCCGGGGGCGCGCGTCGTCCTCGCGGGGCTTCGAGCGGCTCGCGCGAACGGGAAGCGCGGGCGCGCGCGCGGGCCGGACCCGGACGCGCCGGGGCGCGTCATCGTCGACCTCGACGACGGGGGCGCGGTTTCCGTGCTCCCGGAGAGGTGCGCCGTGGACCTCGATTGATTTTTTTATCTGTATGCGCGCGCGCGTACCGTATACCTAGTCGTCTATAGAGTGCATCGGCTCATCGGAATCGGCTCGGCGTCGGCTCACCTCCTCCTCGCGACGAATCGGTACACCGGGCGCCACTTGCTCTCGCACACGAGGTCCCTCTCCGTGGGCACCCCGAGGGGGTTCGCCGCCAGCCACCTGCACTTGTAAAACCTCGCGGCGCGCGTCTCCGCCCCCGCCGCCGCGTCCGACGGGTCGAGCGCGCCCTCCCCGCCCGCCTCGCCGCCCGCCGCCCACGCGTACGCGTGCGCGGGGAACACGTGCTCGAAAAAATCTTCTTCGGAACCCGGTTTTCGTTCGGGCGGAAGAATGGCGTCGGGTTCGGTCCTCGCGACGCCCACTCCTCCTCCGGACGACGACGCGTCTCTGTCTCTTCCCGCGGCGGCGGCGCTTCTCCTCGCCGCTCGCGACGTCGGCTTTTCGCCGCGCGGGGCGAATGATGTGCGCGAGCGCTCGCGAAAGAGCGGCGCGTTCGCGATACCGCTCGCGCCGCGCTCGCCCCCCGCCCCCCCCGGACCCGCGCCCTCTTCAAACTCAAACTCCGCCTCGCCGACGCGTTGGTACGTCTCCTCGTCGAGCTCGAACGCCGCGCTCCCCTCGTTCACGATCAGCGCCTGCATCTCCTCCGCGAGCGCGCGGACGTCCGAGCAGCAGTACACCCTCGCCCCGGGCCGCGCGGCGTCGGCGAGCGCGCGGACGAACTCGGGGGTGACGACGCGGCGGCTCGCGTGCTTCCGCCGACTCCACGGGTCGGGGAAGAGGACGCACAGGAGGTCCACGCGCAAACCGCTCGCGACGAAACCGGGAAGAGACGCGTTGGCGTTGCACGCGATGAAGTGGAGGTTTCTGCCGCGGGAGGTCTTACACGGGAGGGTCCTGGCGCACCCCGCGTCCGTTTGTTTCAGCACCCCGGGCGTTTGCGTTTGCGTTTGCGTACGCGTGTGCGTTCGCGTACGCGCGCGCGTTTCTCCTCCGGATCCTCCGGTAGATCCTCCTTCGGATATTCCTTCGGCGTCTGTTATTCCTTCGTCGCGCTTCAAAGTCGCGCGCTCGTCGGTATCACTTCGCTCGCGGTACCGCGCCTCCGTCCACCTCAGGGCGTCGATGACGATGGGTTCGTAAATCTCGAGCCCGAGGAAGTTGAACGGCGGCTCGGCGGTTCCGCCCTCGCCGCCGAGAAGACGCGACGCGTCTCTCTCGAACCTCTCCGCGTCGCTCGTGGCGGCCCTCTGCAGGAACCGGCCCTTCGCGCACCCCACGTCCACGACGGTGGGCCGGTCCGGGTCGGAGAACACCGCGGACCAGTCGGGGGGCGGCGTCGGCGCGCGGTGCTTCTCCGCGAGCGGGTTCGTCATCTTCTTCATCCGGCGGTGGATGTTCGTCTTGAGCGAGGAGACTTGGCGGCGGGGGCGGCGGTGGTGGCGTTCATCATCCGCGGCGGCGAGGACGCCGGGGGCGTCGACGCGTTCTTCCGCGGAGGCGCCGCCGTCGCCGTCGCCGGACTCCGCCGCTCGGGATGATGATTCGGGGGACAACACCCGCGGGCGCCTCCTCCTGTCCTCCGCGGCGGCGCTGCTGGGGCTCTCGCCGAGGCCCGGGGCGTGGAGGGAGCAGAAGCCTTCGCACCCGTCCGCGGCGCGGGATGCGCAGAAGCGTCGGCGGCGCGCGACGTACTTCGCGCACTGGTCCGGGAGGCGCGCGTCGGACGCGAGCGCGAACTCCGCCGCCTTGACGCGCTGGTACAGCGCCTCCCACTCCGCGTCCGCGGCGATCAGCGCGCGGCTGCTCTTCACCCCGCGGTCCCGCTCGCACGCGTCGTCGCGACGCCTGAGCTCGTCGCGCCACGCGTCGAGGTCGGCGGCGTGGAGGTGGGAGAGGCGACGCGGGACCCCGGGCGACGCCGACGCGTCGGACGCCGCCGGAGGGGGCATCGCGCGAGGGGGGAGGCGGGGTACGCGAGGAGGACGCCGGGCGACCCCGCGGCCGCCGCGGCGGCGAAGTGGCGCCGGCGGTTGTAGCGCGACGCGCCCGAGGGTGCCGAAAGCGCCGCCGCGCGCGCCATGGCACTTCGTGGTAACGCGCGCCACGCACGCCAAAATTGATGACTGCTTGACCACGTACTGGTTGACCCGCCGGCGACGTCGCGACGACGACTACGACGTCTCTCACCTCGCCGCTCGTGGCGCGTCGTGCGGTGCCGCCACCGGCCCCGTCTCGACTTCGCCGCGCGCGGTGGCGCTCGGGAGGCGCCCGGGATGCGCCGCCTGGGGCGCTGGACGCGCGCCGCGTGGGGCGCGGCGCGACCGCCGAGGGCGTCGCGTCGCGTTCCACAGCGACCGGCGGCGGCGGCGCGCGGGTTCCGGGATGACGTCTCGGCGTCCGTCGCGCGGAGGATGCCGACGCCCCCCGCGGTCCCCCGCCCGGGGCTCGGCCCGATCCGCGGGTTCGCCGCGGACGCGTCCCCGGGCCGCTCGGACTCCTCCCCGGGCCGCTCGGACTCCTCCCCGGGCTCGGCCCGATCGGCGTCGGGCGCCTCGGCGCCCGGGTCGCTCGCCAAGCGCCGCAAGCGCCTCGTCGAGCGCATGCACCGCGCGAAGACGCGCGCGACGCTCGCGACGCTCGCGGCGTTCGTCCGCGCGCACGCCCGCGAGCTCGACGCGATCGCCGTCGCCGCGGCGGTTCGCCTCGCGACCAAGATCGCCGCGCGCGACCGCGCGCGCGGCGAGCGCGCGTCGTCGGCGTTCCCCGACGTCTTGGCGTGGATGCTCCCCGGCGCCTCCTCCGTCCCCCCCTCGCCCCTCGCACCGTCAGCCGACGCCGCCGTCGGCGTGGAGTCGGACCACGACCGCGCGTTCCTCTCCTCCACGCTCCCGTCGCTCGTGCGCCTCCGCGCCTCCGCGTCGAACCCGCCCCCGAGCGCCGCCGAAGCCGTCGCGCTGCTCTACGCCGTCGGTCAGATGGCGAGCGGAAATAAGATGCCCGAGAGGGCGTCCCTCTTCGCGTCTTCCGATTGGCGCGCCGCGCTCGCCGCCGCGTCCCGCGCGGCGGCGCTCGCGAGCGGCGACATGCGCCCGGCCGAGGCGTCCCGAGCGCTGTGGGCGCTGAGCTGGGCGTGCGACGCGGCCCCGCCGGGGACCGTCGCCGCGCGGGACGCGGCGGCGGTCGGTCGAGCGGCGGCGCGACGCGCGGCGCGAATGGACGCGGCGGCGACGGCGCACTGCGTCGCAGCGAGCGAGAGGCTCGGGAGCGAGTGGCTCGACGAGCCGACGCGCGCGATGGTCGCCGCGGTCGCGATCGCGAGGCGCGAGGGGAGGCTCATGACCCCGCCGAGCCAGACGCGACGCGGGCAGAAGGGGCCGGGGAGGATGGCGAAGAAGATGAGCGACGAAACGTCGGACGCGTTGTCGACGAGCTCGGGCCCGAAAAAAAAAAATTATTCGCATCGGCGGAGGAAGAAGACGGAGCGGAGCGAGAGACGGGAGAGGGGGAGCGAGGAGAGGGGGAGCGAGGAGGGGGGAGAGGGGGCGGGGGGAGAGGGAGGGGGAGTGGGTCCCGGGGGATCGTGACGCGTCGGAACGCGATGCCCCCGAGGTATAGCGTAGACTATCCGAAGTTCTTGGAGGTCGTATGACCTTTCGAAAGTATCTTCGAAGGTTTCTTCGCCCTCGCTCTACTTCCCCCCCGCTCCCGTTCCCTCGTCCTTTTGCATCCTGACCAGGCTCACCGTCCCCCCCCCGATCCACCCGCGGAGCGCGGCGCCGTCCCGCCCCGCCGCGCCCTGGCCGCCGTCCCCGAGCGTCGCGTCGCCGAGGTCCGCGACGAAGAGCGGCGGCGGCTCCAAGCGGCCCTCCGTCTCGAGCCGCGACGCGTCCGCGGCGTACCGCGCGTACGCCGACCGCGAGACGGCGAGGGCGGCGGCGGCGCGAGCGTCATCCGCGGCGCCGGTGCGATCGACTTCGACTTCGATCGAAGCCCCCGGGGAGGCGGTTTCGGCGGTTTCGGCGGTGACGTCGTCGCTCGGGGCGGTCCCGCCTCCTCGGTTCGCCGACGACTCGATCCCGATCCTCGCGCCGCGCCTGGCGGTTTCGAGCCTCGCGTCGAGCGCCGCTCGCCTCGCGTCTCTCGACGCCGCCTCGAACGCGGCGAGGTCCAACGCCGACGCGACGCCCGCACGCTCCGCCTCCGCGGCGTCTTTGGACGCCGCCGCGCGGTTCGCGCGCGCCGCCGCGAGCGACGCGCGCAGCGACGCCCACCGCCGAAGCGTCGCGTCGTACTCGCCGCGGAGCGCAGCGACGCGTTCCTCCGAGGAAGATGTTTTCGACGACGATGATGATTTCCCTTTTTTCGCCGAAGCCGACGCCGAAGCCGACGCCGAAGCCGAAGCCGACGCCTCCTTTTCCGTCGGAGAATGAGAATGAGCATCGTCGTCGTCGTCGCTCCGAGATCTCCTCCGAGATCGAAACCGGCGGACGATTCGAAACGGGTTCGCGTCGGCGGCGAACCGGCCCAGGCGTCCCGCGGCGCGCGCGGGCGCCGACGCCGCCGCGCGAGACGCTCGCGCGGCGCCGCGCGCGATCCCGCGGACCGACCCCGCGACGACCCTCAGGGGGGCGCGCGGAGTCGACGCGTCGGCGTCGGTTTTCCTTTTCCTCACGGCCCCGGGTTTCGTTTTCGTCTCGGCGCGCTCGTCGTCGATTTTTCGCAGAATCTCCTCCGCCTCCGCCGCGCACCGGTCCCTCCGGCGCAGCAACGCCGCCTCCTCCTCCGCGAACCTTCGCTCGGCGGCTCTCTTCTCCCGCTGCCTCTCCGCCAAGCCCTCGACGCCGATTCGCACGCGCCTCGCCAGGCTCAGCCCCGCGCCCCTCGCGGCGGCGTGCGACACGACGCCCTCGAACGCGCCCACCTCGAGGCGGTCGACGCACGCGCCGAGCGGCGTGTCGAGGACCATCAGCCACCGCCCGAACTCCGTCGCGAATAAGACGCCGTCCCACGCGTCCGCGAGACCGGTCTTCGCGACGGTCCACCCGTAGTACAGCGTCACGAACGCCACCAGCGCGGCGTGCGCCGCTGGGGAGACGTCCAGGCGTTTCTTGGGAAAGCGCGTCGTATTCGCCGAGGGAAACTCGCCGTTCGGAAAATCGTCGTCCCCGGAGCCGCCGTCGCGCCCGCGCGCCTGCGCCGCCGCGCGGCGCGCCCAGCTCCCGAGCGCGTCCTCCGCGGTGCCGTCCTTGATCATCTCGCGCACGTACTCCTTCATCAGCTCGTCGTCGTTCAGGTCGCTCGAGTCGCTCGCGTCCGACGCGTCGTCGTCGTCCGGCTCGTCGTCGTCGCCCTCGTCGGCGTCCCCGTCGTCCTCATCCGTCCCCCACCCGCCGCCGACGCCGCGACCGCTCTTTGAGGAACCCGAAGAAGAAGGCCCCCCGGATTTGTTGTCGCCGTTCCCGTTACTACTCAGGCCCGGGATCTGCCACCCCCGCAGGTTCGGGTTCGGGCGCGTGTGGCACACGGCGACGGTCATCGCGGCGAGCGTCTTCCGGAGCTTCGCTCTGTTCGCTCTGTTTCGCGCCACCACCGTCTCCGCCTCGGCGCGAATCGCCTCGCGGAGCATCGCCGCCAAATCCTCGAGCCGGAAAAACCAAGGCTTATACACCCGCGCCCGCGCGACCCGGATCGTCCCGTCCGCGCCGCGGCCGCCGAGCTGGACGCCCAGCTCGTACCCCCCCGCGGCGCCGTCGCCGTCGCCGCCGCCGAGACCGAGACCGTCGCCGTCGCCCGATGTGTTTTTCACACCCGACGCGTCGGTCGCGTTCGGCGGGTCCGGAAGGACGACATGCACCGCCGGGGACGAGAAGACGGGCTTCGCGATCGGGGGTCGGGGGCGGCGGGGATCGACCGGGGCCTCGCCGACGGTCCTCGCGCCCGCGATGCACCGCGCGATCAGGTAGTCCCTGGCCCGGCCCTCGAGCTCGGACGGATCCGACCCGACGGACGAGCCCGAGTCGGCGCTCTTTTCTTGCTCGGGCGACACGCGAACCGCCGCGTTCGCGTCCTTCTCTTCGCGCCCTAAACCGGAACGCGCTCGGGCCCTTCGCGCCACCCGCGACGCCACCCCGCGCCAGGAGAGCGTCGAGTATTCGAACGCGCGAACGTTCGAATCCTTCCTTCTCGAGGCGCCGCCGAGAACGCCGCCGGCATCGGTCGACCCGGTGGGTGCATCATCTCCCCGACGACTCTCGCGGCCTTCCCCCTTCTCCGGGAGAGCGGTCGCCGCCCCGCGCGAGCGCCTGTACGCCGCCGCCGCCTCCGAGTAGCCTCCGTCGTGTACGCGCGCCTCGTCGTCCCCCTCGTCCCCCTCGATGAGGTCACCGCCCCCCTCGCTCAGGCCCGCCGGCGTCGCCCACGCCGCGCCGCGCAACGACCACCCGTCCCCTTCGTCGTCGCACCCGTACCCGGTGAGCAGCGGTCCCACCGTCTCCGCGAGGCCGTCGGCGACCACCGCCGGGTTCGCCCCGACGCACGCCGCGCTCGTGAGCGCCGGCGCGAGCCGAAGCGACTTCGAAGACTCCGAAGACTTCGGGAGGTTTCGGAACGCTTCGGCCGCGCTCTCGTGGACGTCCTCCAGGGCGTCGTCCGACACCCGGATCGCCGCTTCGCGGTCCTCGTCGCGGGTTCCCGCGAAGCCGCGCTTGGCGGCGAGCGTCGGGTTGCCCCACCCTCGCGTGAGCGCCGCGTGCGCCTCCCCGGCGGGACGACGCGAGACGCCGACGGCGGCGAGCGGGCGGTCGCTCGGGCGGAGCAGGCGGCGCCGCGGCGGGGGGAAGGCGACCAGGAGGGGGGCGGGGGGGAAGAAGAGGCCGAGGAGATCGGCAAGGAACGAAGACGAAGAGCCGTCGTCCGAAAGACGCGGATCCGATGACGAGGATCCGCCGAGGAAAAAATCCGACGACGCCGAGGGGTCGAAGAATCCGCCGCCGTGTTCGAAGGCGAGGACGCTCGATCGGTCGTCGAGGCCGAACGGGCGGCGGCACGCGTCCGCCCACCGAAGCGCGGACTCGGCGTCGAGGAAGTACGCCGAAGCGCCCAGGGAAGACGCCGGGAGCGTCGGATGAGTAGGCGTCGTCGAGGGCTCTTCTTTCGACGATCGCGTCGATCCTCCGGGGTCCCCCGCGGCGTCGCGTTCGCGTTCGCGTTGGGGTTCGGGTCCGTCGTCGCCGCCGCCGCGGGGTGCCCTCGGGGTGCCCTTTTCGAAGAGGCGGGGGAGCCTCGGCGGGAGGCGGAGGCCGATCGCGTCGCGGACGCGACGCGCGAGGGGCGCTCGTGACGTCCGAGCGGCGGTCGCGTCGTCGCCGCCGGCGCCGCCGGCGCCGCGAGCGGTCGGGTCGCGACGATTCGCGTACGCGGGCGACGGGGGCCACCCGGGGAGGGGCTCGCCCGTGCGAAGGTCCGTGACGTAGTACACGTCGCCGACGAACGCGGCGGCGCCCTCGAACGCGGGGTGGAGGACGTGCGCGAACCGCGCGTCCGCGTCCGCGTCCGCGCCCGCGGGGGGTGGCGACGACGCGGAGGCGGTGGCCGGCGACGCGGCGGAGGCGCGCGGGGGCGGCGGCATCGCGACGCGCGCGGACGAGAGAGGGCCGCCCCCGAGGCGCGCGTCGACCCCGTCGCGCCGGGACCCGGAGGGATGAGGGGGGGCGCGCGAGCCGCGAAGCGCCCCGAGCCGCGAGGCGCCGTGCCCCTCGTGGGACGGCGAGGAGCGCGCGGGGGGCTCTGGCACACGACCGTCGGGGAAACGACTCGATCGTTTAGAGAAACCAAGTCGTGGCCGCCGAGCGCGAACGATGAACGACGCGCGGCGCGCGCGGGCCCCGACCGGGTCCGTCCGATCTTGCGTGACGAGCGTGAGCATCACGTCCGTCCGCCTCCACTGATAATTCTCGATCGCGGTCGTCAGTGCGCATGGCGCGCGCCCGAAGGCGGTCGGGCGCGCGCCTCGCGCGCGCGCTCGTCGCGCTCGCCCTCCTCGGCGCGTGCGCCGCGACCGTCCGCGGCGCCCTCCTCCGCCGCGGCGCGTCGGACGCCTCCGGAGCGCGTCCACCGGCTCGCGCCCCCCCGCCCCCCCGCCCCGCCGACGGTTCGTCGCGGCGTTTCGCGAATGCCCTCTCGGACGACCCTCTCGGCGCGAACCCGGCGGAGGGGGAGGCGTGGACGCCGGAGCTCGCGCTCGCGCCCACCGCGCCCCCCCCGCCCGAACCCCCCCGCCACGCCGCGCTCGGCGCCCTCGGCGGCGCCTCCTCCGCCCCCGCCGCGGGTCCCGCGCTCCCCCCCCCGGGCTCGCTCCTGTTCGTCACCTTCGCCACGCGCGAGCTCGCGGCCCTCCTGGACAACTGGATCGCGCACGCCACCCGCGCGGGGGGCGCGGCGCTCTCGAACGTCGTCGTCGTCGCCCTGGACGCCGAGACGCGGGAACACGCGCGCCGCGCCCACCCCCACGTCGCCGTCATCGACGCCTCCGAGCACCTCCCGCGAGGAGACGCGCGCCGAGCCGCCGACGCGTCGTCCGCGTCGTCGTCGTCGTCGTCGCCGCCGCTTCGCGAGTCTCGCGGCGGCGGGTTCCGCGAGAACAAGCGCGCGTTCAACGCCATCGGCGTCGCTAAGGTTCGCTTCCTCGCGGGCCTTCTCTTCGGGGACGCGTTTTCCGCGGGTCCCGGGGGCTACGACGTCCTCGTCTCCGACGTCGACGTCGTCTGGTTCCGCGACCCCTCGAGGTACCTGGCGTCGGGCCAGCTCGCCGCCGCCGACGTCGCCGCCAGCAGCGACTGCTTGTTCGGCTTCGAGCCCGACCGCGCCGCGGTGGACGCGTTCGGCCAGATCCCCGACCCCGCCCGCGCGGAGTTCAACACGGGCGTGTTGCTGCTGAGACGCTCGCGCGCGGTGGCGGCGCTGATGCGGCGGTGGGCGGAGTTGCAGGCGGAGAACGAGGACCCGAACCTGAACGACCAGTCGATGTTCAACCGCGCGTTGGGGAGAAAGGCGGGAATCGAACCGGGGGGGAAGTTTCCCCTGGACGGAGACGCGGTGAAGAGGAAGCGCGAGCTCGACGAAGAAGAAGTGGAAGTGGCGGTGGAAGTGGAAGCGAGAGGAGGGGAAGAGGTGGACGAGGTGGAAGACGCCGCCCGCGGGTTCGTCGTCGGATCCGCGAAGAAGAAGAAGACGCGGCGGACGAAAAAAAAAAAGCGGCGGTTCCCCGCGGCGCACGTCGCGACGCCGGACGCGCGCGCGTTCCCCGAGGCGCACGCGAGGGGGCTCAGGCCTCGGCTGTACGTGTGCGGGGACGAGGCGCTGAACGGGACGCGGGTGAGGGTCGCGCTGCTTCCGACGGGCGCCTTCCCGAACGGACACGCGTTTTTCGTCTCGCGCGCGTACGCTCGCGGCGGCGGCGACGAATCCTCCTCCTCCGGCGGAAAAGAATCCTCCTCCGGCGACCCCCGGGGTTCGGGACCACCCGCGGGCGTGTTCGCCGCGCACAACACGTACCAGTACTCGGGCGCGGCGGGGAAGGTGGCGCGGTTCCGCGAGAACGGGTTGTGGGCCGTCGACGGCGCCGAGTATTACGGCGTCGCGGAGAGGGAGGAGAAGGAGGAGACGAGCGGGGAAATCATACGACCGGCGCGAGAAGAAGCGGACGCGGGCGGCGCCGGGGCGAGCGTCGAAGAAGAAGCGGGGTCCGTGACTCCTCCTTCTTCCGGGACTTCTTCTGCCCCCCGAGGCTCGAGGAAGGGTCGTTTTTTGGCGCTTCGGTACGACATCCCCGCGCGTCTGCTCGACCCCGCGCCGTCGCTGGCGACGCCGAAGGGCGCGGTTCCCTCGCGCCACCTCGAGTTGATTCAGTTCCAGGTGGACCGCGTGCGCGATGGCTTGGCGCTCGCCGACGCGACGAAACGCGCGTTGGTCATGCCCCCGCTCGTCTGCACGTGCGACCGGTGGTTCAACCTCCTCCCCAACTGCACGCAGGGGGACGTCCAGCTGCCGTTCCTGTGCCCGCTCGACCACGTCTTCCTCGTGTTCGCGCTGGACGCGCTCGACGTCGAGTACAGGGACCGCGCGTTCTTTACCAACCGCCGAAGGTTTCTGACCGCGCGCGGGAGACGCGAAGAGAGTCGCGAAGCGTACAAATCCTCCTCCGGCGACGAATCCTCCTCCGGCGAATCCTCCGACGACGCGTTCCTCACCGACGTCGCTCGCCTGACGTTCCTCTCGGCCGGCGAGACCGATCGTCGGTTTTCGACGAACGACACGGAAACAATCGGTCGTCGGCGTCGTTCGCGGCTCCCTCGGTTCCCCGAGATCGTCGAGACGCTCCCGGGCGCGGCGCCGACGCTGGACCCCGCGACGGCGGCGGCGCTCGACGCGCTTCCCGACGACTCGCCTCGGCGCGTCTCCGCGCCGAGGGGCGCCGACGCGGAGACGATTCTGAGGCGGTTCGGCGGCGCCGCGGACCGGGCGGCGATTTTGGTGGTGGACGGGTTGGGCCCCGGGGCGTTCGGTGGGTTCGGGTCCGCGCGCGAGAACCGACGGTTCGACGCCGCGGCGGAGAAGACGACGCACCAGTGGTGCTGCCACGAGGGCGGCGTCGCGGAGCACAAACCGACCAAGTTCGCGAGCGCGAACGAGGGTAGCGCGCGGGTGGGGGAGGGGGGTGATGAGGGGGCTGTGGGGGGGGAGTGATGAGGGCTCGTAGCGTCGTAGTCTATGATATCAATATCCGCGCGGCGGGGAGCGGTGGACCGGTCTCGTCATCCTCCGGGCGCGTCGTTTCGATTTTAATTGACGGCGGCTTTGACGACGTCCTCCTTGGCGGCGGCGAACGCCCCCACCAGCGCGTACAGCTGCATCTTCTCGTGCGTGACGTACGCGAGCCTGTGTTCGACGTCCGCCATCTCGCTCACGAGCCTCGCCCTGGCCTTCGGCGGCAGGTGCAGCCTGAAGACGTACTCGCACAGCTGGCGGACGACGTCCGCCAGCGCGAGCCCTCGCGCCGCCTGAATCTCCGCCGTCTTCGCTGCCGCCTCCGCGAACGGCTCGTTCAGCAACACGCTCGCGACGCGCTCGATGTCCTCCGGCCTCGGCTGGCCCGTCGTCGCGTACACGTCGTCCGCCTCGATCGCCCCGCCGCCGGTCTTCGCCAGGAACGTGCTCTGGAGGATGTTCAGCGTCCGCCGCATGTCTCCCGCGCCCAACGCGCACGTCGCGTCGACGGCGTCGGGGGACATGTCCAGCCCCTCGCTCTCGACGACGTGCGACACCCGCTCCTTCACGGCGTCGGGGCCGAGCGGGGCGAACCTGAAGCGCGTGCACCGCGACTGCAGCGCGGGGATGACCTTGCTGACGTAGTTGCCGATGAGGCAGAAGCGCGTGTGTTTGGTGTATTTCTCGATGATCCTGCGGAGCGCGAACTGCGCGTCCTTCGTCATGGCGTCGCACTCGTCGAGGATGATGAGCTTGAAACCCTTCGAGCCGAAGCGCATCGTCGACGCGAACGCCTGGATCTCGTTACGAACGACGTCGATGCCGCGATCTGATGAAAGTGAAAGAAGCGAAGGGGAAGGGGAGGGAGGGGGGGGGGTAGGGATG
>MDSW01010139.1_pt1 | contig 19939 bp, 16 predicted proteins | sample 811171 | NCBI WGS metagenome assembly MDSW01 (sample SAMN05326641, study PRJNA326480) | marine metagenome | isolation source: seawater | place: Atlantic Ocean: North West | collected 2012 | reverse complement strand
CCGTGGTTCCTGTTGCGAGAAGTCTATTGCAGCCCACTGGTCCCCTTCTTCGGGCAAGAACAAGCCGCGTATCATCGGCCCCAACTCTGGGTCGCGAGCGGGGATTTGCTGTAGGTTGGGGTTGTTCATCGAGATTCGGCCCGAGACCGTGCCTCCATCATCTGACCGGATTTGGTTTATGTGCGAGTGGATCCGCCCATCTGACCGACAGTGCTTCAGAATTGTGTTGATAAACGTGCCAGAGGTCTTGTTGAGGTTACGAGCTTCGACGATTAGCTTGGGTAATTCGTGCTCGTGGTCCGACAAATACGACTTGGTAAACGATGGAGCATCTTTTTCTGTACGTGGATAACTTAATTCTAGCTTTTCAAAAGCTTTTGCTATAGACTGCGCCGCCCAGATCTCAACGTCCATGCCCGTCAGTTTCCTGATGGATTGCAAGACACCCTTTTCACGTTTGAGTAATTCGTCTCGCAACCGCTCTGCTTTGTCTAAATCCACACGAACCCCACGCCAAGTCATGTCGATTAGGCACGGCAGTAGTCTGGTTTCGAGGTCCACGATATCAGATACGCCTTCAGTAATGATCTTGCTTTGAAAGAAGTTGAACAACTCAAGCGTAATCTCTGCGTCTGCCTCTGCGTAGGGGCCGACAAACATGGCGGGCATCTTGTACATCTCTGACTTCGGGTCGAGACCAAATGCTTGCGCTGCTTCGTTCAGAAGCTTTTCAGACTTGGTCTTGTCAAGATAATCAAAAGCCAGAGCGTTAAGGCTGTAACTGAACCTGTTCTCATCAAGCAGTGATCCGATCAGCATGGTGTCAAATATCTTGCCCTTGAGGTCAAACCCCATGCGCCTGATCCACCCCGCATCGTATTGTGCGTTGTGCATGATTTTATCAGCGGGACACTCGAATACTTTCTTGAGCCAACGGTTGACTATTTTCTCGTCAAGATTGCCGCCGCCATTGTGTCGAATTGGGATGTAACCAGACCATGTATCGGTTGCAATTGCATAGCCTACAACCTCGCCATCTCCAGTTGCCCATCCTGGTCCGTTTGCCTTAATATTTGGGTCTCTTGTCTCCACATCTATGGCAATTTTTTTGGCCTCAGTGAGGTCCGGCAAGTCATGCGGAGGAACCCATTCGCTCTTGGGGGCGAACATGTGCATTTGTAGGGCCATTACTTTTCTCCGCCAAGCGCAGCATACCCGCAGATATCAACCCAACCGTCCATGTGGTTGGACTTCATCAGTCGAGCGCACTTCATCAGGATCATACAGACGGCAACCTGTTCTGCATTGATCTCAGTTTTGAGAAAGACCGACCAGAGATTGGCTATGTCTTGGAAGTTTTCTTTAGCGTCGCCGTAGTCTTGCGCTCGGTCACCGTTAATAAGAGTTTCTGCTTGCCTCAATATTTCGTCACGTTTCATTCTTTTTTTCCTTTGGATAGTAAACGAGGTAGAAAGATCCACAGTTCGGACACGACAGGTTAGTTTCTATTAGATAGTCTTCAGACATATAATCATGCTCCTCGATATCATGATCGCCGCCCCATATTACATCGTCATCACAGTGCCAACATTTCATAAGTCATAACTCCTATGTGCATCTTCGGGTTCTACGACATACAAGTTTTTACGAGTGCGCGTGACGCCCACATAAAAAACTCTGTGCATATCGTCTGGGTTTATCTGCATGGCCTCGTCAGCCGCTGTAGATAAATCTGTAAAAAGCACGACATTGTCTGCTTCACCGCCCTTTGATCCGTGGATCGTGGACACTGTGATACGGGGGATGCCATTGAACTTCTCTCCGCGTCGCAGCAAAGCTGTAATGTATGCTCTATCTTTATCGGGTATCTTATCCATTGCCTCGGACCAGATCATTTCGTCCACGACTGCCAACCCGTGGTGTATTTGTAACTCGGCTAGGTTTACCATGTCGGTGTCTTCAAGCGCGGGCAGTTTCTTATAGCCACGAGTAATACGATTACCGACGGACATAAAGCTGTAAATGTTTCGCGCCGTCTTGCCCGAGACAGACTTGCCCTTCTGCAAATCGGTCCACCCGTTGACGGCGTCACTTATCTTCTCACCAATGGACCGTGAGCCGCGGTAGGTAAACAAGTAACCGTTGGACCGTAGGTCGGCAGACACGGGCTGTAGTTGGTATCCCGCTTGTGCCAGTACAAGCCAACTGTCTTTCGACATGTCTACCTCATTCAAATCGGTAATGCGTGAGTAACCGCCGCGCTCTTGCCGAGGCTCATACTTCTTCGGATATCGGTTTTTGATCCGACTTGAGATGCGCTGCGCTATGTCGTGGACGGTGGATGGGATGCGGTAGGACTTAGACAGTGTCTCGGACGGCCCGTCTAGTTGTATGAAATGTTCTACATCAGCGCCTGCCCAACGGTAGATGGCTTGGTCATCATCACCCGCGCAATACATGCGGTTAGTCTTTTGCTCTATCAGGTGGGCTATGTCCCACTGTAGCGGAGACAAGTCTTGTGCCTCATCGAGAAAGCATAGCTCAAACGGAGGACAGAAGCGGTGCCCGTCATCCACAAAGTTTTGCAGCATGTCCGTAAAATCGTACAGACCCAAAGAGGTTTTGTATTCGTGTAGGCTCTTGGCTACAAAGTTGACTGTGTTCCAATCCTCTTGCAAAGAACTGTGGTTGTATTCTTCGCGGAGCGGCGTCTTCTTTATACGGGCTAAGTTGATCAGGCTGATGATCGGGTCGTGTTTGTTGAGCACATCAGATATATCGTCATCTATTGACACGTTGCCTGACACGAGATTGATGCCGATAGCCGTGCTTAGTTCGTTGTAATTCTCTGGCTGCATGATCTGTTCGGGCTTTATGTCAGATAGGGTCAGTGCAAGACTGTGCAGAGTTCTGAAGTAAAACAGGTCTTGCTTTGGATCCAGTTTGAACCGTGCCGCTGCCCGTTCTTTGGCTTCAGTAGCTGCTTTACGAGTAAAGGCAAGAAACGCAATACTCATAGGTGGTGTGCCCTCTTCAAGAGCCTTGTCCACCATATTAAGCAGAGTCGTGGTTTTCCCCGTTCCCGGTGGGCCGAATATCCTGAACATTGCTTTTTTCCCTGTTATATATCTGTGACACGCGCTGCTTGGAGATGTTAAACCACCTACCAACCGCAGTTGCTGTCATATGCTGCTCGTCAATCATACGGACGATTTCTTTGTTTCGCGTCCTTTTAAACTCGTCTATCAAAATGGTGCCTCGTTTCCAAATTTGGGTGGATCTATGTCCACATCTCCACTCTCAAAAGAAGGTATGTGCCATACCCTGACGGCTCTGCCCTTGATCTTGAGGACCGTGGACTCGCCGTTTATGTCTCTTAATCTTTGCGCTACCTTGTGCGACTTATATTCAAAGAACTTATTCTTACGCAAGAACGCCTCAAAGTCTTTCAGTCTGAAGTATGTAAGCTGCGTCTCGTCATCCGTCCAAGGCTTGCGTAACAGGATCTCTTCTTTGTCTTGTGCATTCTGCAAGTAAGAACAGAACTCTTCCAGATAATCATAGAACTGACCGCTGATACTTGCATCTTGTGCCACCTCGACGATTGCGCTTTCGTTTTCTTTCATTTCGTTTAACAGAGCGCCCACACGAGCTTCCCATTGTTCTTTTTTAGCCGTGCGAGGATAAAGGTTGAGTTGCTCCATGCAAGCTTTCTGAAACGCCGCCTGATTCATCAACGCATCCGTATCCAGTTCAAGTGGCTCGCCGTTTACGTCCAGAAACCAAACAGGCGGTGTCGAGTTGTACTTGCGTAGGTTAGCAATCGGCACACCCGCAACCGCCGCACCTATCCCAAATTTCATGGTGCGGCAGAGGTCCTTGTTGCAGTGTGCATTTATCGGCGCGTCATTACACTTGTAGGCGTAATCTTTGCGCTGAACCTGTTTGGCTACGATGTTTACTTCATTTAAAGGTAGCGGTGGTTCAAAATATTCCATGTTATATTTTAATATTTCGTTTTCCCAACTGTCGGGATAAGCCTTGCGTAGGAATACGCCGACGTTAAACAGGCCGTTATTACGCCCGCCCTCTGATATTTTCATCTTTGCTAAAATTTTAAGACACGGTGGTCCGCCTTCAAAGTCTGATATATTGGCGGTGCTTTCGATCTGTATCTTTGAGATTTGCTCTGGCGTCTGCTTGTGCGCCTCGTACAGTTCGATAAACTCTTCTAGGGTTGCAGAGGTCCCGTCATCCAGAAAGGCGTATCGTAGGCCCTCCTCTGCGTTGTAGTACGGCAAGTTAAGAAAGTTTCCTACGTCCCCACGCTCAAGGTTCAGCTTGACTTGCTTTGGGAAGATCTCACTGTCCCCATAGCCAAGAGCCGCGGAAATACTTTGTAGTGACTTCTGCATGTCTCTTGCTTCAACCCATTCGGATGCAAAGAGAAAGCAATGTGCCCCGCCGGACTTTGATCGACACACGACCAAAGGTAATTTCAAACGCCTGATCTTCTCAATCAGAAGCTTGTGATCGAGTGGGTACTGGTCAACATCGACACAACCCCACTTACATTTGTTTTCAGCATTGATCGGGATGATGCCGACTGAACTGCCTTTACCAGACAGGTGGCCCTCCCAGAGTTTCTTGGTCCGTGGTTCGCGAACTATAGCCGCTTTGCCTGTATTCTTACCGTTGGACTGTTTCTTCTCTACTCTATAAGTACCATATGCTTCTTGTAAGCCATCAAAAATGGCTGAGAATTTTTCTACTGACATGGTTTACCTCAAAGGGTGGGCGGCCCGTCCTGACACTAGGCCGCCCTGTGAAACTAAAACGGTACTTCGTCGCTTTTTGTAGCGGCACTATCGTCCTGATGTTTCACGACCACGTCACCTTTGGTAATACTCTCAAAGAAAGCTTTTGCGCGAGCGTACAATCCACCATCGGTAACGGCTCCTTCGCGGCTCATCTCCCAATTGTGCCACGAACCCTTGCTGTTCTCTTCTGGAACAGTTTTGAGATGATATACTTGGCTAAAGCGAGGCGGTGTAAACGGACCGTTTTTCCCTTGCATTTGTACCGAGGACATCATGCTATTCCACTTACGGCTCTTTTTGAGCGCAGTGGACTTCATCGCAATCAACGCAGTTTCAGCAGAACCATCTTCATTGATGATGACAACAAAGTGTTGATGCGTTTCTTCAATATAAGAACCGTCGCCGTTTACAACGTAGTCCTTATTGTCGTCCTCGCTGCGTTTAACAGGAGGACACTCTTGTTGCGTTTCAAATATAGCTACAGGGGCACCGCTCCCTGATCCTCTTGGTGCCCACTGAATGAAACGCCGTTGGTAAGCACAGGGTATAACACGCACCCCCGCCTTACCTTTATAAACCTGACCAGACACGGTGTTGTAAAGATCACCGCGTTTTGCCTCGTCAAGTTCATCCAATAACGGATCGAGACCAGATAAGATTTTGAGGAACGGCAGTGCCAGATCCTCTTGACCCATGTCGTTGATACCCTCACCCGCATCCGCCTCAAACATAGACGGATCAAATTCAGCCATTTCTGACTTGTTCGCTTTGGTTACAGCTTTACCCATTTTTTGCTCCTTTAATAACTGCGCGTTGCCCTACATAGGCACCAAATAAATCCATTGGAAATTCATCGCCCGCTTCAACTCTCTCGCGGACAAAAGCTCTAAGTGTTTGGGAATGGATAGTTGTGTTCTGTTGAGCAACATATCCTTCTTTTTCAGCAAGAGCCTTGAAAGATCCCGCCATATCATCTTCCCCCCGACCAAACGATACCGACACATCATTCTTGATAATGTCATCGTAACCATGGTCCCTTAACCACTCATACGCTGCCTCTCGGTTTGCAACCAAGATCGATGCACCATAAGTTGGTTTTACGTCGATGGTGGAACCGTCATCCAAGGTAAATGAGGCAAGCCCCATTTCTGCCATAGATGCGGGTAGTTCCTCATCTGTAAGACGCAGCAGTTCTTTCTTGGCATCTTTATGCTGCCGTTCAAGGTCTGCAACCTCTTGTTCTTTTGCTTTGATTATTCTTGCTAACTCGGCTACTGTTTTCAGTGCGCCTCCGTCAGTCTTTTCCAAATTAGAGGCAAACTTTTCTTCAAAGTCTTGCTCCATTTGTTGTATCAGATCCTCTGACATATAGTCTCCTTCGTGGTTCGTGGTTCGTTGTTAAAGACCTTTTTGGGGCCTTGACATATTTTCATATACTCTTATAAATTCTTATAGTCAAGGGGTAGAGCATGAAGAAATACGAATTTAAAACAAAACCATTCGATCACCAGTTAAGCACACTTCAGAAGTGTTGGGATAAGGAGTACTATGCACTCTTTATGGAGATGGGTACAGGAAAATCAAAAGTTGTTGTAGATAATATTGGTGTGTTGTTTGAACAGGGTGAAATAGACGCCGCACTGATCGTTGCGCCAAAAGGTGTGTATGACAACTGGGTACAAGGTGAAATACCTACGCACTTCCCGGATCATATAAATAAAAGGGTCTTGCGTTGGGAGCCGAAAACAACCAAAAGTTATCTTGCAGAATTGGAAGAGCATATAATGGAGCCGTTTGACGGGATTAAATTCTTTGTTATGAACGTAGAAGCTTTTTCGACGCCTCGCGGAGCACAAACCGCGGGGCGATTTTTGGTTCAAAACCCAAACAATATGATGGCGGTAGACGAAAGCACGACTATCAAAAACCGTAAGGCTTCGCGGACCAAGAACCTCATGGTCTTGCACAAGTACGCCAAGTATCGGCGCATCCTTACAGGATCGCCAATCACCAAAAGTCCTATGGATCTCTTCAGCCAGTGCAACTTTCTGGCAGAAAAGTCTCTCGGGTTTAACAGTTACTTCGCATTCCAGAACCGCTATGCAATGGTACAGAAGCGCGTCATGGGGGCCAAAAGCTTTCAGGAGATCACGGGTTACCGACGGCTCGATGAGCTATCAGAGAAGCTCGACGTTTTCTCTACGCGCATACTGAAAGAAGAGTGTCTGGATTTACCACAAAAGATATACATGAAACGCATGGTGCCGTTGTCAGACGAGCAGCAGAAAGTGTACGAGCAAATGAGAAAACTCGCACTGGCACAACTAGACAATGGGGAGCTTGCCACAACGGCAAGTGTCCTGACACAGATCATGCGATTACAACAGATTTGCTGCGGGCATTTTACCCCTGACGTGGGTGAGATCCGCACATTAAAGAATAACCGTCTGAATGAACTCTTGGACATTACAGACGAGCTACAGGGAAAAGCAATCATTTGGGCATCGTACACCCACGATATTCAACAGATAGCTTCGGCCCTGCGCCACCGCTTTGGCGTCGAGGCGGTGGCACTTTATTATGGTGAGACACCACAAGATCAACGGCAAGATATTGTTGACACGTTTCAAGACAAGGACAGTCCCTTGCGCTTCTTTGTTGGTCAACCCAAGACAGGAGGATATGGCATCACCCTGACAGAAGCAACCACGGTTATATACTTTAGTAACAGTTATGATTTGGAGATTCGGCTACAGTCCGAGGACCGTGCGCATCGGATTGGGCAACACCACCCTGTTACTTACATCGATATAGTATCGCCAAAGACAATAGACGAGAAGATACTGAAAGCGTTGCGTAGTAAGATTAATTTAGCTGAGAAGGTCTTGGGCGAGGACGCAAGGCAGTGGTTAACGTAGCGATACCTTCTGGCTCTTGATACATCTTTTTAGGTTGTGCTTTGATAACCCCGGGAACCGCAGGCTGTATTGTTTCGATACCCTCGGCAACCCTCTGTTGGGGCATAACGCTTGGAAAGAATGTAGGCGGTAAATCGGGTCTTACTGGTGGCGGAGAAAACATCCTGTTCTCTACTGGTGGAGCGGGATAATCTTCCATCAACGCCACGGCTGTTTCAGGAGCCTGTCTAAACATCTCCATCTGGTTCATGTCCTTTGGATTAAACCCCTGCATTGCGGCAGTAACTTTTATTGGATACTGAACCGCCTCATCAGTCAAAACGTTCAAGTTTCTGCCTGACGCAATAAATTTATCTACATTAGTTTTACCTGCATTGTAAGCGCGTAAAGCGTCATCAACTTCAGAATATTGATTTAACATCGCATCAAGATATTGATTACCAAATTCAACATTTACATCAGGTAAAAACAATAAACGCTTTAAAGTCTCGTCAGAGGTATCGTTGAAGACGTAGCCAAGTCTGTCAGCAATTTCAAAAGCGTTCTCTACACCAAAGCCCGGTTCGCGGGCCGTGGGCAACATAATTTGCATCAAGCCAATTGCTCCGTCAGGACTTACTGCGTTTGGATCTCCACCGCTTTCTGTCATCATCACTGCGTTTCGTAAGCTTTCGATTTCAACTTTATCTCTTGCGGTAGCAGCGCCGCCTTCGGCAAACTGCTGATAAGCTCCTATGCCCCGTGGGCCGCGGTACATGTCACGAGCTATATCACTGAGGGATCCTATGCCTTGAACGGATCCGCCGTCAGCCATGCTGAATGGAATGCCATATTGTTTTTCGAGTACACGCTTTAAAGAACTAAGGTTGGAGTCTATCTTGTTTTGACTAAGCCCTTCTTTCATACCTTTATTAAATTCATCCAGTAAGGCTAAACGCATCATTTCGCGTTTTCGATCCTCTTGATCCTTTAAAGATTGTTTAAGAGCATCAGACATTCTTTATCCTAACGGCGGTAGCACAAGTGGATTTACCGCGGGCGTATAAGCGTCAGGAGTAAATGCCGTAAACGTGTAGGGTTGGATGGTTGACGTGTTTGTGCTTGGTAAGCCTGCTATACCTGCCGTGCTTATGTTTGCTGCGGGCACTATCGGAGCGTATCCCGTAAAAGTTGCGGGTGCCGCAGGTGTCATGGCAGTAGTATTGACTGCCGGAGTTGTGGCGACGTTATTTATTATATCGGCTCCAGGGGTCGTTGTGGCAATAGTGTTTACGTTTGCGAGATTGTTAGCTGCAATCTGATTATTAAGTGTGTCTATGAGACCAGAATAATCTGTGCCAGTATAGGGTGATAAAGAATTAAGAGCACTCACTCTATCCGCATCGCTTAAACCAGATGTTGGGTCCAACGCAACATTAGATAAATTATCAACTGCATATTGCACCCCCGCACCATCAGGTACTCCCAAATTTTCTCCAAGAGATATTGCAAACTCTAACTTTTGAATTGCCGTTAAATCATCTCGTTCATTAACCATATTTATAATATTCTGATCAGCTACACTGGGAGTTAAAGTCGTGATGCCCCCATCAACAGTTGCGGTAGTGGTCGCTGCCTCTTGTTGTTCCGCAGCCGCAGCCGCAGCAGCAGCAGCAGCTTCTGCCGCCGCTTGACGTGCGCGTCTTTTTTTTCTTCTTTTCTTGGATCTTACTGAAGCTTGCCTTGCAGGGTTACTGTCAAACTTTTCTTTTGCAGACATTTGATTAGAGGATGAACCAGAGGTGTTACCTGTAACAAATTCTGGGGGATTATTTAAATTGCTACCCATGCCCAAAGCATCTTTCACAACGTCAACTGCTTTGTTATATGCATTTGATACAAAAGAACTTATGCCCCCGCCATTGGAAAACTCCATCGGAGCCGTGGCTAACGAAGGAAGACCCCCGCCATTGCGGTAAGCCATAATCTGTTTAGGCATATCACTTCTCATCATATCAAGCTTCCTATTCCTTCTCTGCTTTTAATCATACTCGAAATCGGGTCGTTTGGAAATAAGGCGGCATACCTAGACTGAGTCGCGGGTTGCGAAACATTGTTTGGGACAATTGGCGCTTGGGCCGCGACCTGTCTAGGCTGCACCGCCGGACGGTTGGTGGGAGTTACCGTCTGGGGTATTAGGGATGCTCGTTGGTTAGTTGGGGGAACGCTTGGAATAAGTTGAGATTCCTCAATTTCTTCCTGCGTCTCTCGAACAACACCGGGAGCAAGGCGTCTAACTGGCGTTGTAGCTGCAATAAATCCTTTTTCAGAAAGCAATTCTGCAATCCTACCCGCTATATTATTTCTTTGTTTTTCTGTTCTGCCTTTTTGCAGCATGACCGCCATGAGATCAGGATCTTTAAACATTTGAGTCATCACATCCATTTTAAGTGATTCTGGAATTTGATTAAAGATTTTTCCGTATACTTGTCGAAAAGCTTTTGAACCTGCCCCCGCAGCAACTAACGAACCTGCTCCTGTGTCCCCGGGTATTAAACTTTGCATTCTCGAACCAACTGATGCACCTGCAATTCGTAAATAGAAATCCATCATTGGTCCAACGGTTTCGGCAAGCTCATCTAAACCCATATCGCCACTCGCCACGAAAGTTTCCATCTTAACAAGCTCGGTAGCAAGATTTTTTAATCGATCAAGTTCTTGTTTTGACATAAGCTCTTTGCTGCCCATCCAATCAGCAAGACTTACCTTGTTTTGTGAATTGGGATGAGGTGCAAAAATAGTATCAAAGAAAGCTCTCGCACTAAAAGTTTGACTTGTTCCGCCCGCTTTAACCATAGCAGACTCAATAAATGCTGACCGTAAACCCTCAAGGGCTTCTTCTTTTGTATGTTCAACACCATCCGCCGTTTTCCACTTATCGGGTGCTTTGTTTGCCACATCAAACAGTTCATCCCATGAAGCTACAGGTTTCTTTTGTTGATTAGACAAAGCTTTGCTAGTGGCAGTGGCAGGATTTTCAGTTGTTCCGGGCAGTAAATCCATGAAAGAAATTTTTGACTTTAAATCTTTTTCGGCTTCTCGTTGAGCTATTTTTGTTTCATCCAACAAATTTTTAACGACTTGTACATTTTCAAGATCGGCCTTTAATGCAGGCATTGCCGACAAAACGTCTTTGTTTTCGGGTCTTTCCATCCACTTCCGTAAGTTAACAACACTTATTTCTCCACTATCAGGATCAAAAGCTTGCGCCCTAATATTTCTTAAAATGCTCTCCGTCGTACCGCGAATTGAAACAGTTGTATTAACCGCATTCTGCACATTTTTAAGTACGTCAGGATAAGCCGATAAAGATTTGGTATTGTTTTTTAACCATTTATTCAGACGAGCCGTGTCAACTAATCCAGTATCCTCATTTACAGAGTAAGTTATAGCTCTATTCAAAGTTTTTTGTAAATCTGGGTTGCCCGCAGCCGTCGATAAATTAGTTAACGCTTGCGTCAGTTCAAATTGACCAATCTGGTCAAGTTGTTTCATGCGAAGATAACCCGCATCAGATTGAAAAACGTCATTTGCAATCATTTCGGGAGCAGTTTTAAATGCGCCGGATCTATCTTTTGCTAAAATGTCTCCTGCAAAACTTCGTGTGAAAGAATCATTAAGGGCTTTTGTGTAAGCACGAGCGGTATTGTAGGAAGCGTCCCCTGTTTCAAAATTGTTTAAATCTCTCATCAAAGCCTGCGCAAAACCATAGGCTAATCTTGATGAGTTTGGTTTTCCTCTTGCATCAGATTCTCGACCTTTTGATAAAGCCAAGCTATACATGTCGTAAATCTCTGTTGCGGTTAAACCTTTTATCTCATCACTTACGTCAGCGGACCCAAGTAAATCTGTTTGAGGCTCCCGTGATTTTAAAAGTTCTAAATTAGCAAGCCTATCGTAAGCAGTCGCTAATTTACGAATTTGATTATTGTCATCAAACTCTTTGTTTTTTGCCCTTTCTCGCAAGCTTGCTGCTTGTGACCGAAGATAACTTAATTTGTCATTTACATCTTCTATCGAATCTACGCGATTCGTTATGTTTTCAAGAATGCCTCCTTCAGGAGTTCCAATAAACATATCCTCATACTGTTGATACTGATCATACGCCTTTCTTAAATCTGTGCTCATCGAGGGTCGTAATCCATCCCCACCGTCTGTAGGAGTAAGACCCAAATCTCTTTGTTTTCTTCTTACGAAATTTATAAGAGGGGCTAAGTCACTGAAAACATCATCTAAGGCTTCCTCTGTTTCAGGAAGGTTGGTTTCCATCCAATCGATAAACTGAGGCGTATTTGTCGCTTCTCCACTTTCATCAATAAATTCATCTATTTGGAAGTTTGTATCAATGCTTTTCCAAAGTTTTTTTTCGTTTAAACGCGCCGCTCTTAATCTTTCTGCAATGATATTTTGGAGGTTTTGACCTAACTGAGCTTGCCGAGCTTCAGGAGACCCAATCTTTTCGAAAGCGTCAAATAATTTGTTCATAGCTGAAGCTAAATCTCTTTCCAAATCATTTGAAAAAACGGCTTGAGCTAAAACTCCTGCTTCTTGAACCGCAGCAGGGTCTTCCTGTGCAAATAACGCCGTGATGGTGTTTCGCAACGCTCTTGTTGCCTGTGTATTTGCAGAGGATCTTTCTTTTCCAACTCCTGTGGTAAGTTTTTCGAGAGATTTCTCTAGTGTCAGTAATGCAGGAGAGCCAGATTTTAGTGCCGCAGTAAGCTCAATAGGGTTGCCCTGTTCATCAACAAGAACATCTGTAAATTCATTTGACCCTAAACGTCTAATTATTTCGTTTGGATCTTCACCCGCCTCTTCAATAACATCCAAAATATAGTTAATAACCTGACCCTCACGAGCAGATTTCATAACATTTGCTTTTTCAATTATTGTTCCGTCGCGGGCACTCGATACCAAAGCTCTACCGCCTCGAAAAGCTTGAAGCAAACGAGTCGTAAGGAGATCTGCGGTTACGGGTAAACTTATCCCTCCGCCAAATTCTCCTATCAATCTAGGTAAGGGTTGACCCGGAAACATTTCTTCTGCCGCGCCTGCGCCACCTGTTGCACCTACTCCTGCTAATGTTTCAAAAGCAAGTGTGGTCCCAGGAGCCGCTTTTGCCGCGCCACCCATACCTCCAATAGTTTTTTCAATACCGCCCGCTATTCTGGAGCTAATTGTTTTCTTATCACCCAAAGCTATTTTTGCAGCCTCAACACCAAAATTAATTTTATTTGGCACTAAAAAAGGTAAAGGTAACCAAGCTGTTGCGCCCGCAGCCGTTTTACCCATTTCATAAGCTGTTGTTTGTCCCGGCAAAATGGGAGGCTCTTCGCCCATTATTTCGTCAGTAATTTTTTCACCCATTGTATATCCGCCGATAGCAGATAAAGTACCAAAGGCTAACGGTGTCCCTACTCTTACCGCTAATGTAAGGGGTGTAGTAGGCGGAACTCCTGCTACAAGCTTACTACCCAAAGCAAAACCGCCCATAAAAGTAGGGACAGATGCTGCTTGTGGGGTAATGTCTCTCGCAAATCCTTCTGCAAACGTACCGCCTTTAATTGGGTTTCCCTCTTGGTCATAGGCAAAAAGCTCTATTATATCTTCATCAGACAATCTTCTTTGTTCTGAAGGTAAATCTTTCAGACTTGGAAAAAGTTCAAAAGCAGGCGCTGTGCCTTGCCGTAAACCCTGATAAGTAAGGTAGTTTTCTTCGTCAAATTCTTCATTTAAGGTTTCTGTCAAATTTTGTGCAAACATTCCTATGTCATTGCCATAAATTGACATAATTTGATCAAAAGTTTCCTTATCAAATTGTGCAAAAGGGAGGTTTTCTTCAGCCATTACTCATTACCTCCGCCCGCTAAACCGCCTTTTTTTCCAACACTTTGTTTAATTAAATTTTTGGCTTCATTAAGGGCATCAGCAGTTGCTTCGCCTGCAAAAATTGTGTCCACAGAACCAAGCATCTGATTTAAACGATTAATTTCAAATAATTTTTGGTTCAATGTTTTTCTCATGGTTGAATCAACAGGTGTTCCAGAAGCAAATAACGTCAAAATTCTTGTTTTTTCTTCGTTTATTGCAGATTTTAATGAAATAAGTTTTCTTGCTTCTGTTTCAGGGTTTGCAATCAAACTTTGTTCATTTGGAAACAATTGCTCTGTGGTTTGTAAATCAGCTACAGCAAATCTTGGAGAAGCTGCTAAAGAGGATCGACCCAAAACGCGAACCATGCGAACAAATTGTCTAGCGTCTTGTTTGTCAATTCTTACACTTAGCTTACCACCAGTAACACCACCAACAACCGCATCTACTCCGGCAAGTATTTTAGCCCAGAAACCCGTGCCGTTTCGAGCAGCTTCATAAGCGTCCACGACTTCTCTTTGGCCTGCCGCATCAAGCAATTGACCGTCTTCTCCAACGACGCCTGAACTAATGTTAATGTCCATATCAGCAAGTTGTTTAAGAGCATTTGCTCTGATTTTCTCGTTTTTGGATACATCGTAAGCAATAGTGTTTGAAACTTCAAAAGCACCACCTGGGACGCTTTTAATGTTGCCATCACCGTCAACATAAGTTTGACCACCATCGTAACTTGTAAACACACCCTCTTCTGGAATAAGAAAACCACGAGGTGTAATATTAGCAGTGGCTATATTTCTCATACTTGCCTGACCACCATCACGAGAAACTTGATTTACAAGAGCAATAGCTTGCTGTCCTTGTGGTGAGGTAATATCGACAACCGTAGTTATTAACGTGCCATCCGCTTTTGGAAGTGTAATTTCTTTATATTCTGGATCAGGAACAGACGGTGTGCCAAACAACACCACTGTTTCATTAGTCTTTTTATTTACAGCGACAATTTGATTATCAATTGTCCTAATTTCTACATTGTCGCGGTTTGCGATTGCACGATTTTCTGCGCTTATTTTCATCTGTTCTTGAACAGCGAGACGTGCCCTGTATTCAGCATTTGCTCTTTCTTCCGCGTTTAAGTCTCGTTTTAATGCACGACGTTCAGATTCGATTTGTGAATTAGTTTCGGCAGCCAGACGGCGGTTAAACTCAACCCGCTCTCTACCTTCTCTATCTAACTCATACCCAAGCTTCCGTTCTTCTTCCGCAATATCCCTTTCGACCTGCGAATCTATGTCACTTAGAAAATCTTTACGATTTCTGTCGTACTGATTTTTCTCAACTTCTACTGCAAGAGCGATATCATAAGCTTTTGAATCTGCTGTCCAATCCTGTGACGCAAGAAGTTCATCGTATTCTTTTTTCTGTTCTGGGTCTTTAACATTAAAAGATCTTGGAGGTTTAGTTGAATCAGTCAAACTGTACAGAGTTTTTGTTTCCGTCTCCCGTTGTTCTGCTTTTATTTTTGCTTCGTCTGCAATACGTGTATTATACGCAGTAGCGTCCTCGGTATAATTACCCTCTGAAGTCTTTTTGATAATAGCTTCAAATTCCTGTTTGTTTGTAGCAGGCATTGTGATTGGTTCACCCTTACCATCCACCGGGTATAGAGTTACTGTTTTAAAATCTATTTGATCCGTTTTTGGTTGAGTGCCTAAATTATAAGCTGTTGATCCGGGGTTATCTCTCAATGCCGCTTCAAATGCTTTTTTCCGCTCGGGGTCATTCACGTTAAAAGCACCCAAATCTTTGCCATCGGTAGTCACTACACGTTTATAATCAGTATCTGTTCCTGTTTTTTTCGCCGCAGCTAAATCCATAGCTTGTTTTGCTGACACATCTGACTGTGATGCGGCGATTGAACTTTGCAACGCCGCTAAGTCCATTTGACGTTTTTCAGCTTCTAAGGCTTGTTTTGCTTGAAGTTGGCCCGCGGCCCGTTCCCCAATGCGTGGGAAGACCTGAGATTGAGCAGCCGCATTAGCCAACCGCTCTGCTATTGTATTACCTTGAGTTGTGCCTGCAAACTGCAAACCCGCTTGAGCTATGTCAAACAGCATTTGAGCTTGAGTCAACCGCTTCTGTTCATCAAGCTCTGCCTGCCGTTGTGCAGGATCTCCTAGCACCGAAGAATAAAGCTCTTGAAACTGAGGCAAGTAAGCTTGAGCACCGGAGGCTACTGCCCCACCCGGCTGATAGTGGCGCACTGCGCCACCTTGGTTAAAATTTACGGGTGGAGTGTTGCCCGCCCCCATCGCCATGAGTTCGCCAACGCCTTGGGACATCTGTTCCCCTTCAGCCATACCAACGTCTTGGACAAGAGCTTGCATCAACTCGCCAATCCCGCTGTCTACCGCGCCCTCTTCTGTCATCATTATGGTCGGCTGTACCATTGCCAACACACTTTCTGGCGTTCTGTTTGCATCAGCTTCCCCGACATACCCTGCAAGTTCCGCGTACCGCGCTTCAAGGGGCTTCTCATTACCTCTAAATGCGTCGATCAAACCCTTCGCATCATCTGCCGCATCGATACTATTTATCATCTCTGATGCATAAGCCTGACCCAACTGTTCTCCTTGGCCCATTGCAAGATCTTCCATGCCTTGCACTTGAGCTACCTGTTCAGGATTTACTTGGGGTGGTGCCATGCCCATCATAGGAGGAGCCGCAGGGCCGCCCATTTGACGGAATAAAGGCCGATCCATTACAGACCCACCGCCCATAAACTTCTCGGCTGCCTCTGGATCGATTTTTCTTTGCACATACTCTGGTAGTGCTTTAAATCCCTCGTTCATTATAATAGCCCCGCTCTTTGTGCGCCCGCCGCGGCGCTTAGTCCTGATATACCCAACCCTAATGCGGTTTGGAAAGGTGAAACTTGTGGCGCAGATGACGCCGTCAGTGTGGATTGTGAAGTTGGTATGCCCGCATAAATATCAGATAAGAAACCAAACTGTTGATACGGATATTGCTGCGCCTGCACATTAGTCAATCTAGTTGCATCTAGACCTGCTTGTGCCACACCGCGTTGGATGTTACCCGCCTGCAATGCCGCATTGATTTGGTTCTGACGTATATTCTGACCGATTTCGCCAATACCCGCCTGCTGTACGCCCAACTGACCTAAGTTTGTGCCAAAGTTGCCCAATTGCGCGGCTAATGAACCAAGACCCTGACCAAGTGCAAGCTGTCTACCTGCTAAATCGCCAAGCTGCGATACGTCCGCTTGACCCAGTTGTCCATATTGCAGACCAAGATTACCCAAAAGTTGAGCCTCTTGTAAGCGTCTTGCCATTGAGGCATCAAATCCGGCCTGTCTAATTTGACCAGATGTTCTACCCATTTGCTCTAATGCGTTTCTAAATAGCTCTTGTTCTGCCACCGCTTGACGAGATCCACCAAAAGCCCCAGATCCAACCGCTCGTGCCGCTAAACCCTGTTGCTGCAAACCCGCTTGCCTTGCAATATCACCAAGACTTCTTTGTACAACTTGCTCTTCAAAAGGATTGAAAGCCCCAATGCCTCTAGCTGTCTGTGCCGCAGCCTGTTGATACGTGTAAGGCACCGCTCGCTGCGCCGCAGCAAGTTGAGCCGCTTGGTTAATAATGTCTTGAGTTTGTCCAGTAGTCGTTTCAGCCTGACGAAGGGAAGGAACCGCAGCTTGTGTTATAATGTTCTGCCCACCTTGTATCGCCGCTTCCCCTGCCTGTAGAAAAGGCTGATACGCTCCAATGCCAGACTGAGCAGCCCCTATAGCAGCACTTTCTGCGGGCGTCAAACCCGCAACTTGATAAGCCGTCTCTGGCGGCATACCTGCGGCAACTTGATTTTTTACAAACTCTTGAACATCTCTTAGTAAACCTAAACGGTAAGCTTCAATGGCAGGATCCTGCCGTTGAATCTGAATCATTGTTTGTTCTTCTGCCATTACGCTACCGCTCCTCCCTCAAAGGACCGCATGATATCATACATCTTCCTAAAGCCTTGTTCGCGGCTTCCGTTACCCGCTCCTTTTACAGCTTTTGCAGTCATAACAAATTCACCATCAGATAACATTGCAGGTATGTCATCGGACGTTTCGGTTCCCGGTCCCTCTATTTGGCCCGTGCGCCGCGGAAAGTTCATCGCGCCCCCCGATGCAGCATACGCCGCAGGTAGGATAGGATCGCTATAATACGGCGTAAATACAGGATTACCTTGAGCATCAACGCCGTATAATGGAGCAGGTCTCATACCCGTAACAGTCGGATCATATCCCGGTATCACAACTTCAGCTACTTCAGTTTCAGCAGGAGCTTCACCACTGGCTGTGGCACTTGGAGTAATTACATTTGTTCCTGCGCCAACAGGTGTGAGGTTCGCATAAAGGTTTGCAATAGTCCCTTGACTTGGTCCGTATAACGCCGCTGACGGAACCATTATTTGATTCAAATCAAAAAAGGTTGGAGCACTTGGAACACCAACTCTATACGCACCCTCATTTGCATCAAGAACACTGGTGGTTGAAGCTATTGGGTTGGCTGCGCTTGTTTGGTCCGTAACGTCTAAACCTCCAACTTGCGTGATTTCTTCAGTAGGAATTGGATCAAAAGCCCCTGCCGCACCCGCCGCAAGAAGAGAAGGAAGACCGTATTTTACGGCAGTTCCTAATACGGAGGATCCGCCTGCGGCTTTTAAAGCATTAGCATCTGTTACCATTTTGTAAGCTACATCATCGCCTATGCTCGGATTATTTTTCATAATCTCATTCATTTGCGTTGCAATATCAGTATTTGTTACTGGCGCTGTTTTTGGCATTAGTGGTTCAAAACCTGCGTCCATCGCACGACCTGTGCCTAAAGGATCAAGAAAACCTGGGGCGTTTTCGATCTTAAAGCGATTTGTAAAAAATCCTACATCTTGAGAAGGTAAAGCACCTTTAAGACCTGTCATAAAGCCTTGACCAAGTGTTTGTTCTGTTCCAATCGAACCCAAAGCGCCTGAAACGCCAGAGGCTATACCCGCAGTTATGCCCCCAAGGGCGGCGCTTTTTAACGCATCTCCAAAACTTTCACCCTGAATTAAACCTCCAATTCCTGCACCAATAGCACCTGATGCTATGGCACCCATACCCGGAAAGAAATAATTAAGACCAACAGGAATAATTATCTTTGCCGCTTTCTTAAATACTTTCTTGATGCCTTTCACGAGCTTTTTAAGAAAGAACTCACGCTGCCCTGTCATAGGGTTTATTGAGTTTCTGTCAGAACCTACAACATAAGCTTCGGGGTCCGCGCCCTCTGCTGCAATAGCATCTTTTATTTGTGCTAGAAGCTGTGGGTTGTTTTCCGCAACCTCTCGAGGCACCATGACCTCTTTTTCTGAAGCATGTACGACAAAAGTGTCCCCTTCACGGCCCATTTTAGCCATGCGGTCTGCCACTTCTTTCATAGAGTTAATGCCGCCACCGTGACCAAACATCAGGACGTTGTCATCAATCTCGTCCATATTAGAAGTAAGAAACGAACCGATACCCGCGTCTGGCATTGTAATTGTTTCATACTGCATTAGGCTTCTCCTGAGATCGCTTCGGGGGCAGTCACGGTTATAGAGGTGCTGCGTCGCTCTGCGCCTGTCCACGATTCGCCACAATCTGGGCAATTACCATCTGGGTAACTCGCGACCTCTGCGGGGGTGTCAACTGCATTATCACAGTGTACACAATGCACTATATCAGAACTTGTCGCAGGTTTCCACTTAGAACCGTTAGACATTATTAAAATTGTGTCATCACTCATGTCGTTGTCACCGTTACTGTTCCTACCGCACCTGTAGCACTGGAGCCGCGCACATGCGGTTTATTTATTAAAGCTATCTTAACAAAACCATCCTGTTGAAACAATGCTCCATTTTCTAAGCCCGAATCGTCCGTCTGCAAGTCCGTAAGGGTCAGCTTTGTTGCCCTTTCCTCCCCCGGATTTTGTTGTTGCTCCATGTAAATAGCAAAACTTCGCGTGAGGTTCGCGAAGTATTGTTGATCGTACTGCGTCGGAGGTACAGCAAAGAAGGGTAAGATCAGGTTTCTTGACACTATCTCCTCCCATCAGGCCGTATATCCAACCGTGGAGAGCCAAGCCGCCATCCAACACCTGTTGCTGTTGACTCAACCCTTACTGCAAAACTTCTGCCCCGTAAACGCAAATGGACTTGATCCGTAAACTGCTCGACAGGAACGGATGCCGATTTTGTTACAGCACT
>MDSW01124529.1_pt1 | contig 19941 bp, 16 predicted proteins | sample 811171 | NCBI WGS metagenome assembly MDSW01 (sample SAMN05326641, study PRJNA326480) | marine metagenome | isolation source: seawater | place: Atlantic Ocean: North West | collected 2012 | reverse complement strand
TCCCACCTTTTAGGACCATCCCTTGGGTTAATAATTTTTTAAATGGCTCTCTAGATTTAATTAAACCAATATCGCTTAATATTTTATTAAAAAATCTAGCATATAAAAGATGCAGAATTGCATGTTCTATACCGCCAACATAAAAATCAACAGGAAGCCAATAATTTGTTCTATCATCAAGCATTTTACTTTCTTGATCAGGACATGCGTATCTTGCAAAGTACCATGAGGATTCAAAAAAAGTATCCATTGTATCAGTCTCTCTTTTAGCATCTTTCCCACATTTTGGGCAAATACATGAATAAAATTTAGACATGTTGTTTAACGGAGAACCAATTTCAGAAGCATTCATTTTTATGTCAACTGGAAGGGTAACAGGTAAGTCCTTTTCTTTTACTGGGACATCACCACAATCTTTACAATAAATCATGGGAATAGGGCACCCCCAATATCTTTGTCTAGAAATCCCCCAATCACGAAGACGAAATTGTATTCTTTTTTTACCAGCTCCTAAAGCTTCTAATTTTTCTGTGATAGAATTTTTAGCTTCTTCACTTGAAAGATTATTAAATTCATTAGAGTTAATTAGTTTACCAGTTCCTATAAAGGCTTTAGTTCCATCGTAATCATCCGATTTAATAACTTGTTGAATTGGTAATTGATATTTCTGGGAGAATTCAAAATCTCTATCATCATGTGCAGGGACAGCCATTACTGCTCCTTCCCCATAACTTATTAATACATAATTTGCTATCCATATTGGCATATCTTTTTTTGTTATTGGGTGTTTGGCAAATAATCCAGTATCAATTCCTTTCTTTTCAGCACTTGCTATTTGAGCTTCTGAAACACCAATTTTCTTACATTCTTCGATGAAATTTTTAATTTTCTTATCTTTTTTTGATATTATTTGGCTAATTTTATGTTCAGGAGCTATTGCAAGATAAGTTGCCCCCATTAATGTATCCGCTCTCGTTGTGAAAACTTTTAGAACTTCATCTAACTCTACTAGTTTAAAATTGATTTCACAGCCACTACTTTTACCAATCCAATTTTTTTGCATTGTTTTTACTTGCTCAGGCCATTCTGTCAAATCTTCAAGTTCTTCTAGTAATTCATTAGCATAATCAGTAATTTTCATAAAATATTGAGGTATTTCTTTTCTCTCAACTACTGCTCCTGATCGCCAACCTTTTCCATCAACAACTTGTTCATTTGCAAGCACAGTTTTATCTATTGGGTCCCAATTAACCATGGCGGTTTTCTTAAAAATTATACCTTTTTCATAAAGCTTAATAAAAAGCCATTGCTCCCATCTATAGTAATTTACATCACAGGTTGAAAGTTCTCGATTCCAATCTATTGACAAACCTAATTGTTTAAGTTGCGATCGCATATTTTCAATATTTTTATTTGTCCATTTAGCTGGGGCTGTATTATTTTGAATAGCAGCATTTTCTGCTGGTAAACCAAATGCATCCCAACCCATTGGTTGCAAGACATTAAATCCTTTCATTCTTTTATATCGTGATATAACGTCACCAATCGTATAGTTTCTTACATGCCCCATATGTAAATTACCACTGGGGTAAGGAAACATTGATAGCACATAGAATTTAGATTGATTTTTATTTTCTGTTACTGTAAATGAATTTAAATTCTGCCATTTAGTTTGGATTTTTGATTCAATTTCTTTGAATTTATATTCAGGAGTCATGATTATGAGACTTTCTTATCTAAATCATTATTAACTTGATCTGGTGATTTAGTACCATCAATTTTAATAAATTTAGGTTTATTTTTGTCTTGTTCTTTTGCCCAATCAGAATAGAAAGTAACTAGTGGTTCAGTTTGCTCATGATAGGTAGCTAATCTTTTTAAAATTGTTTCTTTGGTATCATCATCACGTGTTATAAGCGCTTCCCCAGTAATATCGTCTTTTCCTTCTTTTTGGGGTGGGTTGTATTTTATATGATAAATTCTTCCAGATTTAGGATGTATTCTTCTTCCACCTAGTCTTTCAATAATATCGTTATCAGGAACTTTTATTTCTATTACATAGTTAACAAAAATTTCAGCATCTTTCATTGCCTGAGCTTGAGGAATTGTTCTAGGAAAACCATCTAATAAAAAACCATTTTTACAGTCATCTTCCTTGATTCTCAATTTAACAAGATTAATTATTAGTTCATCTGGAACTAAAAGCCCACGATCCATATAATCTTTTGCTAAAACACCCAAATCTGTTCTGTTTTCCACAGCAGCCCTTAACATGTCACCAGTAGATATTTGTGAAATGCCAAATTTTATTTTAAGAAAATTTGCTTGAGTACCTTTTCCTGCTCCAGGTGCTCCTAATAAAATTATTTGCATAGATATTGTTCCAAGAAATTAAAAATTATAACAGTAATTAAAACGATAATTTTTTTCGACTTAAATAGTTTTCGATGTTAATAAAATTTTCTACTGAAAGAGTTTCTGCTCTGATTTTTGAATCTAAATTTAATTTCAAGAAATCAGATTCATTAAGAACACCTTTAAAATTATTTTTTAAATTTTTTCTTTTATACTGAAATGCCATTTTGATTACTTTTTCATAATTTTCTTGATTCAATGCATTTAGCTCATTTAATTTCTTCGGAGTAAATTTAACAAAACTTGACATTACCTTTGGTGCCGGATTAAATGCTTCTGCGGGAATATCGAATAGTGTTTCTATCTTAAAATAATATTGCAACATTGAAGATAATCTCCCGTACATTTTTGTCGAAGGGTTTGCTGAAACTCTGTCAGCTACTTCTTTTTGGAGCATAAAGAAAAGATTAGCTTTTTTTTTGTTGATTTTAGCTAATTTTAAGAGAATCGCTGTGGATATATAGTAAGGTAGATTCCCAATAATAAAATTAAATTCTGAGAACTTCTTATCATCAACTTCAAGGATATCTTCTTGATAAATTGTTATTTTGTTTGAAGGAATTTTGTTTGTTAAAAACTTAACCATATCTCTATCAATCTCAACAACATAAATATGTTTTATTTTTTTTAGTAAAGGTATTGTTAATGCGCCTAGACCAGGACCAATTTCAAGAATAGATTGAGATTTATTAGGATTTATTGAATCCAGTATTTTTTTTATGAAATTTTGATCAATTAAAAAATTTTGACCAAACTTTTTTTTTGCTTGGATCATTTTTTATTATTAGCTAAATTAATTGCTAAATAAATAGAGTTATAAAAACTAGTACTATTAATTTTTTTAGTACCTACTAAATCCAATGCTGTTCCGTGATCAACTGAAGTTCTAATTATTGGAAGCCCTAAAGTTGTGTTTACACCGCTATTAAAAGCTAAGGCTTTAAAAGGTGCTAAGCCTTGATCATGATACATTGCAAGAAAGCTATCTGTTTTATTGATATATTTTGGAGTGAATGCAGTATCAGCCGGGATTGGGCCTGTTAAATCTAATCCTTTATTTATTAGTTTTTTTATTACTGGAATTAATATTTGCTTTTCTTCATTTCCAAATTCGCCAGCATGAGGATTAAGCCCTGTAATCGTTATTTTTGGTTTTTTAATTTTGAAATTATTTATTAAGTCATTGTGAAGAATTTTAATTATATTTTCTAATTTATTTTTAGTAATAGATTTAGACACATCTGAAAGAGCAATATGTGTTGTGACTAAAGCAACCCTCAAATTATTATCATCGAGGAGCATCATCAATTCTTTATTTTTGGTTCCGCATAACTTTGAAATATATTCGGTGTGCCCAGTAAAAATTTTATTTTTTGAGGAAAGTATTTTTTTATTAATGGGAAGAGTAACTAAAGCATCATAATTTTTTTTAATACATTCATTAACTGCAAAATCTATAGACTTTAATTGAGATAATGAATTAGATTTATCGAGTTCGCCAGGCAAAACTTTTTTCATAAAAGGAATGTCAACTAAATGAAGTTCTCCATTACCTTTATGTAAAGATGATTTTGTATTAATTATAATTTTTTTCTTTTGAAGTTCAGCTCTTTCTAGCATTGCATTTTGGTTAGCTAATATAGTAATTTCTGCATCAAATCTTTGGAAAGCTAAATTTAAGCAAAGATCTAAACCAATACCAGCTGGCTCTCCCGAAGTAATAATAATTTTTGGTTTATTATTTTTCAATCTTGAATCATTCTTATATCAATAAATGACTGATCCCTTAATTGCTTTATCCAGTCTTTAAAGATCAATTCAGTTTTTTGATTAATTAATTGCATTCTTGCACCATATTTGATTGATTCTTCAGTTAAATCATTTTCTCTTCTATCAGTAACTTGAAGTATATGCCATCCTAAAGTCGTATTAATTGGTTTACTAATTTCATTGATTTCTAAGGCATCATAAGTACTTTCAAAAAGTGGTAGAGTTGTTCCTGGACTTACCCAACCTAAATCACCACCGTCTGCAGCAGACCCATCCTCAGAAAATTCCTTTGCTAGACTTTCAAATGTATCACTTCCCTCGATAATTAAATTTCTGAAACGATTTAATCTTTTTGTTATTTCTTCTTCCGGTGTAATCTCATTTTGTTTAATAATAATATGTCTTAATTTAGTTTGTTTAATTAAGACTTTCTTTTTTTCTACACCTTTTTTTTCATTTATTTTAAGTATATGGAAACCATTAGGAGATTTAAATGGATTAGTTACTTGTCCTACACTAATTTTTGATAGTTCATCAACAAATAACTGAGGTAAATCTTTTTCTTTCTTCCAGCCAATATTTCCTCCAGTTTGAGCCGAAGTATCATCCGAATATTCTTTAGCTAAATCTTCAAAACTTTTTTTTGATAACAATAAATTGTAGACCTTCATACTTTTTTTATAATTTGCATCTATTTCTTCTATTGACGCATTACTTGGGTTTTGAATTAAAATGTGCGATAAGTTGAAAACATCTGGATTTAAAACTGCGTTTTTACGTAATTGTGATTCTATTTCAAAATCTGAAACATTAATTTTTGTACTTATTTCTTTACTTTTGATTTGTTTAAGTATTAATTCATAACGAATATTATCAATAAATCTCCCAAACCTTATTCCATCTTTTTCAATTGTTTCTTGGAGCTCCTCAACTGATAAATTATTTTTTTTAGCAATATTACTTAAAAAAGCATCAATTTTTTTTTGTTCTACTTTAATTCCGTATTGAGCTGCATATTGCTCAATTAAACTTTTTTGGATAAGTTGATCAAGTACGTTTGCCCTCACTAATTCTGTGTATTGAGCCCCTGAACCGTCTTTATTTTTTTTAGAATTTAATACTTGTTTTATAGCAGTTTTAAGCTCCATTTCGGTTATAACTTCTTTTTCAACAATTGCAACGACTCTATCGAGTTCTTTATATTTTTCATTCGATAATAAATTTTGGTTAACTAGAAATGTTACAAAAAAATAAAATAAAATTGAATAAACTTTTTTTTTCATTAATCTAAATTTTGTTTTCTATATTGATCCGGAATATTCGACGCAAAAGATGCTCCTGGTACATTTCTGTTAATTACATCAAATAAATTTGTATCATTACTTGCCCCTAAAGATCCTAGACCACCAAGCTCAATTTGCATAAATAAAGTATAATTTGGCTTATCTGTAGTCGCTAAAGATAATCTATTTAAAACTAGTCTTGATGTCCAGCAGCCCCCATCGTATTCTAATCCACCTAGGGACTCAACTACTCTTGATTCCTTGATATCATAATTGTAACGTCCAATTGTGTACCAGCCTCTACCCATTGGCCATTGGCCTGCTAAATTAATTTGTTTAATATCACTGCTATTATCAGTTGGATTTCTAATTAATCTGTAGCTAGCGTCAATTAATTTTCCAGGTTCTGGATTAAAGCTTGTTCTAAAGGTACCTCGGTTCGTAGTACTTTCATCTGGATTGTATTGAATTTCACTATCAACTCTTAATGCTTTATTAATGTAGGCTGTAGCGGTTAGGAAAAGGTCTGAAGAATCACTTTGGAAAACAGAATTAACGTATTGGCTTTCTTTTAAAACTTTTCTATCATTTATGTAAAACCTTTGAGCTAAGGTTGCATTTAATCTCTCATATCCGGTGTCATCAATAAATCTGGTTGTTGCCGCAATTGTAAATTGATTTGAATCCATAATTCTATCTCCACCAACAAATTGATTCTCTAGGAATAAACTTTCTAGATTTAAGTCTGTTAAGGCTGTATCAAACATTGGTAAAGTTTCTTGATTTCTGTATGGAGTGTAAGAATAAAAAATTCTTGGTTCTAGAGTTTGAACAAAGTTTTTTCCAACCAGATTCAATTTTTTATCAAGATAAAGACCACTGTCAATTGATATTGTGGGAATTGTCATTGATTTTGAGTCGGTTGAACCGCCTTCAAGCTCATAATTTCTTATATTCATTGTAATTTTTGGCTTAATATAACCATAACTTGATTCAAAAGGCATACTAATACTTGGATTTGCAATAAATCGTGTTCCAGTCACACTGCTTTGGCTAGATGAAGCTACAAAATTATGATTTCTTTCAAATTGGGTTAGGGACATACTTAACTCTGTTTGATAGCTTGAAAATCCATCAATATTTTCATATTGATTAGCATGACTTATTTTTATACTTGGAAGACGCTCGTAAGGCGAGCTAGTTTTTGTTAGGTTTTGATATCTTTGTGCAATAAAATCAATATTTAAGTTATCTGATGCGTAATTAAGATATGCTTCTTGAGGTAAATTAACAGTACTGGTTGCTGAAATTAATGATGACATATCTGAAAAATAGTTATCATCAGAAACTTTTTCCATTCTAAAACCGCCACTGATATTTTTAGTTAAATTTTGTTTGTGATGAATTTTTGCATAGTATCTATTATCTTGATCATTAGACTTATCATTATTCATATACTCAAGATTGCTTGTTCCCGAATAGTTTTTTTCTAAATACCTGTATTCACCTTGCATTTGAATACCTCTTTTACCAAAATATCTTGGTGTAAGAGTAGCATCACTAGTTGGTGAAATATTAAAATAATATGGAATTGATGTTTCAAAACCACTTCTAGATGTTGTTCCAACTGAAGGAGCTAAAAAACCAGATTTTCTTTCATCATTAAATGAAAAATTTACATAGGGCGAGTATAAAATTGGAATACCTTTGAATTCAAGTTTAGCATCCCTAGCATCAACTGTTTTTGAGCTGTCATTAATCTCAATTTCTGATGCTTTTATAAACCAATCGTCTTGTCCAGCTTCACATGTAGTAATCGATGCTCCTTGTAATCTTTTTTTATCCTCACCCTCAAGAAAAAGTACTTTAGCTCTTCCTCTTAATGTGTTGTTAAATATATCACTTGGATTTTCTAATCCTGAGGAGAATGAAGCATTAGGAATAACTCCAACGTTCTCTTTAACAGATAATTCTAATGACGAGCCAGTTAATTTACTCCCTCCACCTTCAACTTTTACATTACCGATGGCATACAGCTCATCAGATACTTGATCATACTCAATTAGATCGGCATTTATGGTCTTACCATCTTTGCTTAAAATTGCGTTACCCGAAGCTTTTAGCTTTCTATCTAAAATATTTTCAAGGGAGTCACCTTCGATTAATAGAGTTCCTTCACTTAATCTTTCTTCACCATAGGAAAAAGAACTAATTAAAAATAGCATTAATAAAACCACAAAATAAATTTTCTTTATGATTGAAGTCAAAGTATTTAATATAAACCTGATATAGTCATTTTTAATATATTCATTTATCATCTAATTACTTACAAAACTAATATAAATCAGTGAGTTATGGATTATAACTCAAGTAATTTTAAAAAACCGATTATTTATAATGGGATGAGAGAAACTTGGAAAGAATCGAAACAATAAAAAATTGGTTAAAAAATCAATTAAATCAACAATTTATAATAAAAGATGCATCATCTGATGCTAGTTTTAGGCGTTATTTTAGAATTATTGAAGGAAAAAAATCATATATCTTGATGGATGCACCACCTAATTTGGAAAAAATAGATAACTTTATTAATGTCACTAAAAAATTAGCTTTTGAAAAGATAAACGTCCCAAAAATTATTTCTTTTAGCAATGAATTGGGCCTAATATTGATGTCTGATTTTGGTAACCAAACTTTTTTAGATGTTCTTGATGAAAATAATGCTCATGAATTATATTCTAATGCAATTGATTCTTTATTAAATATTCAAAAAAAAGTTGATATAAAAGGCCTTAAAAACTACTCAGAAAAATTATTAATTGATGAGATGAAGTTATTTCCTGAATGGTATCTTGCCAAGCTTAAAAATAATAATTTAAAAAATCATGACGATTTAAATAAAATATTTATTTTGATTTCTAAAAAATCGTTATTACAGAATATGTGTTTTGTTCATAGAGACTTTCATAGCCGTAACTTAATGTTAGTTAAAGATAATAATCCTGGGATATTGGACTACCAAGATGCAGTTTATGGGCCGTTATCTTATGATCTTGTATCTTTATTAAAAGATGCTTATATAAAATGGGATGAGGAATTTGTAATAGATCAAGCAGTACGTTATTGGGAAAAAGCAAAAAAAATAGGATTAGTCCATAATCAAGATTTTTCAGAATTTTACAAGAATTTTGAATGCATAGGTGTTCAAAGACATTTGAAAATATTAGGTATTTTTGCCAGGCTTTCTATTCGAGATAAAAAAGATCAATATCTAAATGATATATCATTAGTTGAAAAATATTTACTTGATACTTCTGAAAGATATAAAGATTTTTATCCTTTAAGAAGAATTTTAGATAAGGTGGTTTCTTAGATGAAAGTTATGATTCTTGCTGCAGGAAGAGGAGAGCGAATGGGAAACATTACAAAAAATCTTCCAAAGCCACTTGTTCAAGTCAAAGGTAAAGCTCTAATAGAATGGCATCTTGAAAAACTAGCATACGCAGGTTTTAGAGATATAGTAATAAATGTTTGTTATTTATCAGAAATGATAAAAGAATTTGTAGGTGATGGTTCAAAATGGGAATTAAATGTTGTTTATTCTGAAGAAAACCCAGTATTAGAAACAGCTGGAGGTATAAGAAATGCTATACCTTTGCTCAGTTATGAACCTTTTTTAGTTATAAATGCTGATATTTTTTCAGATTTTAATTATAAAAAATTAAAGTCAATAATCCTTCATGACACTATTGACGGATATTTGGTCCTTGTTAAAAATCCTAAGCATAATAAAGCTGGTGATTTTGGCTTATTAGAAAATAATTTTTTGGCTCTTGAAGGAGATATTTTGTATACTTTTTCAGGGATAGCTGTTTATCATTCAAGGTTTTTTAATCAGATTGAATTAGGTAAAAAGATGCAGTTGTTGCCGCTACTTAATAGTTCTATTTCGAAATCATTAATTAAAGGTGAATTATTTGACGGTATATGGTCAGACATAGGAACTCCAGAGAGGTTAATGGCTATTAATAATATAAATTAAATATGGAAAACTTTACTGAATTTTTAAATAGAAGGAAAAAATTACTAGATTTAATTGGTGATGGGATTGCTGTAATTTCTAATTCAAAAGAATCATCCAGAAATCGAGATTGTAATTATCCATTTCGTTCTGATAGTTATTTTCATTATTTAACTGGATTTCCTGAGCCTGAAGCAGTAATTTTTTTAGTAGGTGGAAATAAACCAAAATCTATTATTTTTTGCAAATCAAAAGATAAAAGTAAAGAGGTATGGGACGGAGATATTTACGGACCAAAAGAGGCTGAAAAGAAATTTTTATTTGATGAAGCTTATACTTTAAATGATATTGATAATTTAGCTCCAAAGATTTTAAAAGACCATATTGCTGGTAAAAATATTTATTGCCTACCAACTAATATTTTATCTAATAGTGCAATTTTAACTTCAAAAAATTTATTTAAATGGACACAAGCTGATGCTGAAGATGAATATTGTGATTTAAGCATTATTTTAGATGAAATGCGATGTTCTAAAAGTGATACAGAAATTAGTATTATGCAAAAATCAGCTAATATCGCTTCTCAAGCTCATATTTATGCAATGGGAAAAACTAGGCCTGGTAAATTTGAATATCAAATTGAAGGAGAAATTTTAAACCAATTTATACAAAGTGGAGCAAGAAATCCTGCATATGGCTCTATTGTCGCTTCTGGTATTAATGGATGTACACTTCATTACGTTGAAAATAATAGTATTTTAAAATCTGGAGATTTACTTTTAATCGATGCTGGATGTGAATTAGAAAATTATGCTTCCGATATTACTAGAACTTTTCCTATAAATGGTAAATTTACTTCTCCACAAAAGGATATTTATCAGATTGTTCTTAATGCACAAAAAGAAGCAATTAAAAAAGTTAAACCAGGTAATTTTTTTGATGAGCCACATAAGGTAGCTATTGATCAAATTGTGAATGGACTAATTGATCTTAAATTATTAAAAGTTTCCCGCGATGAAATAATTGAAAAGAAGCTTTATATGCAGTTTTTTATGCATCGTACAAGTCATTGGTTGGGCTTAGATGTTCACGATGCAGGGAAATATAATAATTCTTTAAAAAAAGAAGATTTAACACCAATTAAATTCAAAAATAGAAATGTTCTTACTGTAGAGCCTGGTTGTTATATAAGGCCATCTAAAGATATCCCTAAAGAATTTTGGGGAATAGGTATTCGAATTGAGGATGATGTTTTAGTTACATCTGATGGTAATACTGTACTAAGCTCAAATGCACCTAAAGAAATTGCAGATTTGGAGAACGTCATAGGTATTTTAAATGAATAAGTCAATTATAATCATTGGCGCTGGACCAGTAGGGATTATTTTTGCTTTATTAAATAAATCATTAAATTTTAAGACATTGTTATTAGAATCTAATTCAAAAAACCAAGCAACAAAAGATAAAAGAGCATTAGCGTTATCAAATGGCAGTAAGTTTATTTTAGAAAAGATAGATGTATGGAATGATCTATGTACTAAATTAACACCAATTAATACAATTCATACCAGCCAAAAGGGGACTTTTGGAAGAACTGTAATGAATGCAGAAGAATTCGAACAAGAATCATTAGGCTTTATTGTTTCTTATGGAGACTTAATAACTTCGTTGAATAAAAGAATATCTAATTCTAAAAATATTAAAGTTTCATATGATTCAGAAGCATTAGCTTTTAATGAAGAAGATAACAAACAAACTTTATTTTATAAACAAAAGTTAGAAAAAAAATCAGTGGATTGTGATTTATTGGTCCTAGCTGATGGCGGTAAATCAAAAATTAAAGGAATTGATATTAAGAAAACAAATAAGTCTTTTGATCACAGTGCTCTTGTTTCATGCGTAGAAACAGATATACCTCACTCTAATGTTGCATATGAAAGGTTTACATCAATGGGGCCAATGGCATTACTTCCAAATTTAAATGGTAAATATTCTCTTGTTTGGACTGGCCCTAAAAAAGATATTAAATCATTAATTGGTCTTAGTGATTCTGAATTTCTAATTGCTCTTCAGGACCATTTTGGAGATCGTGTTGGAAATTTTGAATTATGTGAAAAAAGAATCACATTCCCTCTAAAACAATCTTTTATATCTAAGTACCCAAAAGAAAACATAGCTATTATTGGTAATTCTGCACAAGTAATGCATCCTGTTGCCGGGCAAGGTTTAAATACTGGAATTAGGGATGCATTTATATTAGCAGATTGTATTGAATCCGAAGATACCAACCTAGATATAAAATCAATGATTAATAAATTTAATGATATGCGAAAATTAGAAACTAAAAATATTGTAAAACTGACAGAGTCGTTGGTTACTATTTTTTCAAATGATTTTGTAGGTTTAAATAAATTTAGAGGTATTGCTTTATCTTTTTTAGATTTAATACCACCTTTAAAAAAACGGTTTGTAAAAAAAATGAGCTATGGAAAATAGATTAAAAAAAGTTATTATCTATGGCGGAGGCATTATCGGAGGCCTTTCAAGCTTATGTCTTGAAAGAAATGGTTTTGATGTTTGTCATGTCACTTCCAAAATCAAAAAAGATCAAGATAGAACCTTTGCATTAAGCCCAGGCTCCATTGATTGGCTAAAGACATGTGGATTTAAAGATGATTTTTTTGAAACTCTATATCCTATAAAAAAAATTGAAATTTCCAGAGAAAATGCAACTACAACTTTTACTTCAGATTCAGTATTCGAACCTGCTTTAGCATATATGTGTTCTGAAAAAAATTTAATGAAAGAAATTACTTCAAAAATTCAATCTAAAAGAATAAAAATTTATTCAGAACCAAAAGAATTAAAGTTAAAAAAATCAAATGATCATGTTTTGATTGAATTAGATGATAAAAATATAAGTGCATCTATTTTAATGGCATGCGATGGAGCCAATTCATTAATAAAAGAACATCTTAATATAAAGAAGAAAGTTAAAAATTTTAATCAGAGCGCATTTGTTTTTAATTTTAAAGTATCCAAAAATATCTTAAGTCATGCCAAACAATATTTTTTGAAGAACAGTATTCTTGCCTTACTGCCGATTTCATCAAAAACATTTTCTGTTGTGTGGTCATGTGATCAAAGTTTCTTTGAAAAATTAAAAGAGAAAGACGATATAAATTTTATAATTGAGCTTAAGAAAATTGTAGGTAACGATTATGGGAAAATTTTAAATATTTCAAAAAGAAATACTTTTCCTTTGTCTATGGTTTTAAATAATAAATTTTTTGATCAAAGAATAGTTTTGATGGGTAACGCAGCTCATGCTATCCATCCACTTGCTGGGCAAGGTTTAAATTTAGGTATAAGGGATATAATTGATTTTGAAAAATGTTTTAAATCTTATCCATACTCTGATATTGGACTCGACGGATTTCTCCGTCGTTTTGAAAGGTCACGAAGAATAGATACATTTGAATTCAGCACATTAACAAGTGGCTTACAATGGATATTTTCGCGTAAAAGTAAATTAATCAATAAAGCTTTAATTAAAGGTATAAAATTCCTTGAAACTAGAGACAATATTAAAAACTTTCTTATAAAAAAGGCAATCTCATGATTAAAATTCTTTCAATATTAATTAGCTTTTTCCTATATTCCTTTGTGTATGCTGATGAAGATTCTTTAATTCAAATTATTAAAGAAACATATCCTGAATTAACTGTAAAAAATGTAGAAAAAACTGATTTTAATGATCTTTACGAGGTGTATATTGGAAATCAAATCATTTATACAAATGATAATTTTGATTTTTTAATAGTTGAAGGGCGAGTTGTAGACCCAAAAACGAGGAATGATTTAACAGAAATCAGGTTAGAGAAATTGTCGCGCGTTAATTTTGAAGATTTGCCCCTATCAGATGCTATAAAAGTAGTTAAAGGGAACGGGGAAAGAACAATTGCAATTTTTTCTGATGTTGATTGTCCTTATTGTAAAAGGCTTGAAAAAGAAGAGCTAATTAATTTAGATAACATAACAATCTATACATTTTTGTATCCATTAGCTATTCATCCTAAAGCTAGAGCGAAATCAGAAAAAATATGGTGTTCTGAAGATCGTGCTAAAGCATGGAACGCTTATATTTTAAATGATAAACTCCCAAAAAACTCTGGTGAATGTAAAACACCAATAAATAAAATAGTAAAATTAGGTAAAGATTTAGGAATATCATCAACACCAACAATAATTTTATCCAATGGAAGAAGGATTCCTGGAGCAATACCTTATAAGCAGTTAGAAGAATATTTGAAATAACAAATAAAAATTTTTTTTTAAATTGTAAAAAAACTTGACATTTATCTTGAATCCACGAAAATACGATTCAGGTGTTTGGTTTTAAGTCATATATTTGTGTTTTCTTAATTTTGTTAAGCTCTTCACTCTCACTCTCTTGATCCAAACTTTAGGGACCTCCCAAATTTGTAAAGGATTTATCGTAATGGCTGAAGGTATAGTTAAATGGTTTAATGATTCAAAAGGTTTTGGTTTTATCACACCAGATGATGGTGGTGATGATTTATTTGCTCACTTTTCTGCAATTGTAGAAGAAGGATATAAAAGTTTAAAAGAAGGACAAAGAGTGTCTTTCGAAGTAACTGACGGTCCTAAGGGCAAGCAAGCTTCAAATATCCAAAAAGCTTAAATTAAGAGGTTCTTCAAGGACCTTTTTTCATATTTGCAATTAATTTACTTGCAAAATCGTTTGTTGATAATGCTTTGCAATCTTTAATTTGTGAAGCAAAGTCAGCGGTCATTTGTCTTTTTTTCAATGTTTTATGAAAAGAAGCCTCTAAAATTTCGGCTGCTTCAAACCAACACATTGATTCCAGCATCATTTGCGCTGAGAGAATCAATGAGCTTGGGTTAGCAATATTTTTACCAGCAATTGAAGGTGCCGTTCCATGTGTAGCTTCAAATATTATGGTTGAGTCAGATAGATTAGCACCAGGCGATATACCAATTCCGCCAACTTGGGCCGCTAATGCATCAGAAATATAATCACCATTCAGATTTAATGTAGCTACTACATCATGTTCTTCAGGCTTTAAAAGAATTTCTTGAAGAAATGCATCAGCAATACAATCTTTAATAATGAGTCCATTACTGAGCTCATATTCACCTACTTCATTTTTCTTTGCAGCAAATTCTTTTTCTGCTAATTGATAACCCCATTGTTTAAATCCGCCCTCAGTATATTTCATTATATTTCCTTTATGAACTAGAGTAACGGATTTCCGATTGTTATTAATTGCATATTCAATCGACTTTCTAATTAGTCTAATTGAGCCTTCTTTAGAAACTGGCTTAATTCCAATAGCAGATGAATTAGGGAATCTTATTTTATCTTTATAGTTAAATTCTGAAAGTTTATTAATAATATCTTTTACTTCATTTGAACCTGCTTCCCATTCAATTCCGGCATAGATGTCTTCTGTATTTTCTCTAAAAATAACCATATTAGTTTTTTCTGGATTTTTTAAAGGGCTTGGAACTCCATGAAAATATTTTATAGGCCTTAAACAGACGTATAAATCTAGTTTTTGTCTAAGAGCAACATTAAGTGATCGGATTCCTCCGCTAACAGGAGTTGTTAGGGGTCCTTTGATAGAAAAACTATATTTCTTCATTAATTCGATTGATTCATTAGGTAGCCAATTATCTTCACCATAAAATTTTAAAGCTTTTTCGCCAGCATAAATTTCTAACCAAATAATTCTTTTTTTATCACCATAAGCCATTTTTACGGCTTGATTAACAACATTTTGCATTGAAGGTGTTATGTCAACACCAATTCCATCACCCTCAATAAAAGGAATAATTGGATTATTTGGAATTTCAAACTTTAAGCTTGAATCTATCGTAATTTGATCACCTTGCGGAATTTTTATTTTATTTTTCATTGAATTCTCGTTTTGAATTTTAATTATATCATCTCACTGAAAGATTAATTGTGCTCTTGAGTGATATAATTAGTTTAAATAAATAATTATAAGATTTTTCAATGGCAGGAAATACATTTGGACAACTGTTTACTCTTACTTCATTTGGTGAGTCTCATGGACCAGCAATTGGTGGAGTTATAGATGGCTGCCCACCAGGTTTAAAATTAAGTGAAGCAGATTTACAAATAGATTTAGATAGAAGAAAGCCAGGCACGTCTAAATTTGTAACTCAAAGAAAAGAAACTGACAAGGTAGAAATTCTTTCAGGCTTATTTGAAGGTAAGACAACAGGAGCCCCTATTGGCTTTATAATAAGAAATATTGATCAAAGAAGTCAAGATTATTCAAAGATAAAAGAAACATTTCGTCCTGGACATGCAGATCTTACCTATTTAAAAAAATATGGCATCAGAGATTATAGGGGTGGTGGACGATCAAGTGCACGTGAAACAGCAATCCGAGTAGCTGGAGGAGCTATTGCTAAGAAATGGTTAAAAGAAAACTATAATATTCAAATTAGGGCTTGTTTATCTCAATTAGGGGAAAAAAAGATTCCCTTTGACTCATGGAAGCATGTTAATAAAAATACATTCTTTGTTGCAAATAAATCGATTGTAAAAGAACTTGAGGATTATTTAGACGCTACAAGGGCTGATAAGAATTCAGTAGGCGCAAAGATACATGTTTCTGCAACTAATATACCTATAGGTTTAGGTGAGCCAATTTTTTCAAGATTAGATGCAGATATTGCTTCAGCAATGATGAGTATTAATGCTACAAAAGGAGTAGAAATTGGTTCAGGTTTTTCGAGTATAGTTCAGAAAGGAACAGAGCATAGTGATCAGATGACTTCTGATGGATTTATTTCAAATAATGCCGGTGGAATTCTAGGGGGCATCTCAACAGGACAAGATATTGCAGTTAATGTTGCTTTTAAGCCCACATCAAGCATCCCTCAGGATAGAAGCTCAATTAATCTTAAAGGTAAAACAGTAAAGATGAAAACAACTGGGCGCCACGATCCTTGCGTTGCTATTCGTGCAGTTCCAATTACAGAAGCAATGCTTGCATTAGTTTTAATTGATCATGCCCTTCGTGACAGAGCTCAAAATATGGATGTTAATAGAAAAAAGTTATTTAAACGTACTTAAAAAATTATTTAGATTTCTAATTAACTATTTTTGCCTTTTATGAGCGCATAGGCTGAATGATTATGAATAGATTCAAAGTTTTCTGATTCAACAACAAAGTTTTTTATTTTCTTATGTGCTTTTAAATCTTTTGCTATATCTCGAACCATGTCTTCAACAAATTTTGGATTATCATAAGCTTTTTCAGTTACATACTTTTCGTCAGGTCTTTTCAAAAGACCATATAATTCGCAAGAAGCTTGTTTTTCAACAATATCTATTATGTCCTCAATCCATACAAATTTGTTTGTTTCGATAGTCACTGTTACATGAGATCTTTGATTATGCGCACCATAATCAGATATATTTTTTGAGCAAGGACATAGACTAGTTACAGGAATAATTACTTTGGTTGTATTAGTGAATTCACCATCTATTATTTTGCCTATAAAACTTACTTCGTAATCTAGAAGACTTTTGACTTTTGATATTGGTGCTTCTTTATTTATAAAATAAGGGAAGGTCATTTCAAGATCGCATGAGTTTGCTTCTAACCTGACTAACATTTTTTTAAGAATTTTTTCAAAGGATTCAACAGAAATTGCATCATCATATTCGTTTAAAATTTCAACAAATCTTGACATATGAGTGCCTTTAAAATTATGAGGAAGATGCACATACATATTAAAATTCGCAACTGTATGTTGAATACCACCTTTTTTGTCTCTAACTTCAACTGGATGTTTTATAGATCTTATTCCAACCTGATCGATATCAAGATGTCTTTTATCAATGGTGTTTTGAACGTCTTCGATTAATTCATTTGAGATTATTTTATTCATCATGTTATATTTAGTTAAAGACTGATTTTATCATTCCTATAATTGTTTAACAATTTTCTTAATAATACTATTTTTATCTAAACCACATAGTTTGTAAATTTCATCCTGAGTGCCATGCTCAAGAAACTCATCAGGAATCCCAAAGCAAATAGTTTTACATTTTAAATTATTTTTGCTTATAACTTCCATAACTGCAGATCCTGCTCCACCTAATATTGTATTATCTTCAATAGTAACTATAACTTTATGTTTATTTACAGATTTTTTAATTATATTTTCGTCAATTGGTTTAACAAACTTCATATCAATAAGTGTAGCGTTTAGTTCATTTGCGACTTCAAGAGCAGTACTGACTAATGGACCGAAAGCAAGAATCGCTATTTCTTTTCCTTTTCTTATCAGTTCAGACTTACCAATAGTCAATAAGTTTGATTTTTTATTAATTTTTACGCCAGCGCCATGCCCTCTTGGAAACCTTACCATACATATTCCATTGAAATTAAATCCTGTTTTAAGCATTTGATAGCATTGATCTTCATTACTTGGCGTCATTATTACTAAGTTAGGAACACATCTTAAAAACGAAATATCGAAATTTCCTGAATGTGTAGCTCCATCTGCACCTACAATACCAGCACGATCAATTGCAAATAACATAGGGATATTTTGTAGAGCAATATCATGAATTAATTGATCATAAGCTCTCTGAAGGAATGTTGAATAAATAGCAACTACAGGTTTTAAATCTTGACACGCAAGACCAGCTGCAAAAGTTAAAGCATGTTGCTCGGCAATACCAACGTCAAAAAATCGTTTAGGATATTTTTTTGAAAAGTTATTAAGTCCTGACCCATCTGACATTGCCGGCGTAATGGCACAAAGCTTTGATTCTTTAATTGCTGTATCCATAATCCATTCAGAAAAAACCTCAGTAAATGTTTTTAATTCATTTGATTTTTTTGCATCACCATTTTGAGGGTTAAACTTACTAACACCATGAAATTTATTGGGGTTATTTTCTGCAGGTTTATATCCATAACCTTTTTTTGTTGCGACATGAAGAAATTGAGGGCCTTTTAAAGATTTTATATTAGTTAATGTATCAATTAATGTGTCTAAATCATGACCGTCAATAGGACCTATATAGTTGAAACCAAATTCTTCAAATAATGTTCCAGGTATAACCATTCCTTTAACATGCTCTTCCGTTTTTCTGGCCAATTCAAGCATTGGCGGTACTTTAGAAAAAACTGCTTTTCCAGAACGCTTTATTTCACCATATAACTTTCCAGATAATAATTTTGCAAGATAATTATTTAATGCTCCAACATTATTAGAAATAGACATGTCATTATCATTGAGTATGACAAGCATGTCATTTTCACTATTACCTGCATTATTTAAACCTTCAAAAGCCATGCCTGCTGTCATTGCTCCGTCCCCAATAACTGCAATTGATCTAAATTTAGATTTGGTAATTTTAAATGCTTCTGATATACCCAGTGCTGCGGAAATCGATGTACTTGAGTGCCCTGTTCCAAAACTATCGTATTTACTTTCAGACCTTCTTGGAAAACCAGATATTCCATTTTTTTGACGAAGAGTATGCATTTTATTTTTTCTGCCAGTTAATATTTTATGCGCATAAGTTTGATGACCAACATCCCATATTATTTGATCATTCGGGCAATCATATACATAATGAAGTGCAATAGAAAGCTCAATGACCCCAAGGTTTGAGGATAGATGGCCGCCAGTTTTTGAAACACTATCAATGATAAAAGTACGTAATTCTTTAGCTAATGATTTTAATTCATCTCTAGATAGTTTTTTTAGGTCTGAAGGTTTTTTAATTTTATCTAAATAATCCATTTAGTAATTTCTTTCAAAGATTTTTGTAGCTAATTTTTCAAGGTAAAAAGTATTTCCAGGGATTGAGCTAATTATTTTTTTCATCTCTTTAAAATAAGTAAGATTAATTTTTTTGGCTTCTTCAATTCCTAAAAGTGAAATATATGTAAATTTATTATCTTTTTTGTCTTTACCACTAGTTTTTCCTAAAGTTTGGTCATTTGACTCATAATCTAAAATATCATCTGTTATTTGATAAATTTTTCCTAATAGAGTGCAGAAATTACAAATTTTAGTGTTATCTTCATTTGTTGTTGTATCTATTCCAAGTTGCGATATAGAGCCAGTAGCATTAAATAATAACCCTGTTTTTAAATTTTGTAATATTTGTAATTCTTTTTTATTCTTTATTTTTGCCGTATTTTCCATATCCAGTGATTGGCCTTTTACCATCCCATTAACACCTATGGCATTGGATAAAATATGAATTATTTTTACTTTTTTTTCATTTTCTATTGGAAATGAAGGTGCGGATAAAATTTGAAAGGCTATAGATTGAAGCGCATCACCTGCAAGTATAGCTTGAGCTTCATCAAATTTAATATGAGAAGTTGGTTTTCCTCG
>MDSW01020559.1_pt1 | contig 19944 bp, 15 predicted proteins | sample 811171 | NCBI WGS metagenome assembly MDSW01 (sample SAMN05326641, study PRJNA326480) | marine metagenome | isolation source: seawater | place: Atlantic Ocean: North West | collected 2012 | reverse complement strand
TTAATTAGATTCAAGAATCTTTTAGTTATTATACTAACACAGGTTTTAATCAAGCTATTCCTAATTAATCCGTACATAAGCAATCCGTCCTTATCAATTATTAATTTTATCATCTATTTACTTGCTCTTCTGACTATTGTATCGGCAGGCTATATCATTAATGACATATATGACATTGAGATCGACAAAATAAATCGCCCTAAAACAAGGATTATTAACAGAAAAATAGATAAAGAATCGGCTCTTAAAGCATATAAAATACTTAACTCTATAGGAATCATAAGTGGTTTTTATGTCGCATACCATATTGACAGACCTTCTTTCGGTGCTATTTTTATTTTCTTTGTATATAGCCTATGGAAATACTCGAAGGATTATAAGGCATCATTTCTCATTGGTAATCTTCAAGTTTCATTTCTAATTTTTCTAAGTATTATTAACATAGCACTATTCGATTTAATTCCATTAGGAATTAAACATGAATATGGATCTCAAATTATTTTCTATATAATTCTTATCTATGCTGCATTCTCATTTATAATTACTCTAATCAGAGAAATCATTAAAGATTTAGAAGATTTTGATGGAGATAAAACTAGAAATGCCCGAACACTTGCAATCAGTTACGGCGTAATAAAAACGAAAAAAATAATCATTCTATTAACCCTAATTCCTATTCTTGGGCTTGCTTACTTTCAATACTTTCAATATAGTGTTCTCAATAGCACCTTCTCTATTGAGATAAATTATTGGGGTGTTAATATAGCTGCAGTCATCTACATACTATTACTACAATTACTGTTTATACTTCTTATTATAAAAATAAATACCGCAATATCAAGATCTGACTTTCATCTTTCAAGTATCCTTTGCAAGATTATTATGCTAACCGGGATTCTTTCTATCCCGTTATTTCATCTACTATACATCAACCAATGATAGCAAATAAATTAAAACATTATGATATCATTCTTGGATCTAGCTCCCCAAGGAGGAAGCAATTATTAAACGAACTGAGAATCAACTTTAGCATAAAAAAAACCCAGAAAAAGGAGAGCTACCCAAAAAGACTAAAAGGAAAAGATATTGCAGAATTTCTCTCGAAAAAAAAAGCAGATATAATCTCAAAGAAGCTAAGAGGAAACTACTTATTAATTACAGCTGACACTATTGTCATGCAAGATAACAAGATTCTGCACAAACCTAAAAATATAGATGAAGCAAAAGAGATACTTAATAAATTATCCGGAGAAAAACATAAAGTAATCACCGGATTCTGTGTAAAATCAAATAAAAAAGAAATTATCTCCTCATCAGAAACAAAAGTATATTTTAATAAACTAACGCAAGAGGAGATAACGTATTACATTAATAAAATGGAACCTTTTGACAAAGCTGGATCTTATGGCATACAGGAATGGATTGGCCATGTGGGCATAAAAAAAATAGAAGGATGTTACAATAATGTTGTTGGACTTCCTACTTCAGAATTATACCAAAAATTAGATTTATTTATTTAAGGAAGTAAATTTCTTATCTTTGCAAGAAAATAGGAAAAATGTTGCATTTAAAAATCAATTCATTTAGTAAGCTATTAATACTATTCTTAGTAATCCAGAGCTGTACACCTATGAAGAAAATAACGTACCTTAATGGACAGCAATCAAGTGAATGGGATGTGTCACCAGTACCTCCAAAGCATCATCTCGAAATTGGAGATATCTTGATGGTGAAAGTAATCAGCAGGAATGAAGAATCAAATGATTTGTTTAATATAGAAGCTAGCACAAATAACGTAAATGCAAGCCTAACAGCTACTAATCTATATCTTAATGGATTTACTATTAGCCAAGAAGGGACAATTGACATCCCTAATGTTGGAGAAGTTTTTGTGCTTAATAAAACATTAGAACAAGCAGAGTCAGCCATACATTTAAAAGCTGCCGAATTTCTAATTAATCCATTTGTCATAGTAAAACTTGCAAATTTTCAATTTACCATATTAGGCGAAGTAAATACACCTGGAAATTACCCTGTTTATAAAGAAGGACTTACCATTTATGATGCAATTGCAATATCAGGAGGCATCAATGATTATGCCAATCTAAGGAAAGTCAAGATTATTAGATCTGAAAAGAATAAGAAACAGATTTATAATGTTGATTTAACCTCAAGCAGACTTATTACATCAGATTTCTTTTATCTAAGAAATAATGATTTGGTTTATATTCAACCTATTAAATTCAAAGGCTTTCGAAAATCTCAGTCACAACTACTACTTTCAACATTAACAACATTTGCAGTATTATTTAATGTTTACCTTAAATTCTCAGAATAAAACATGCAAGAAGACAAAAATCAACAAGAGGGGACTATTGACATCAAAGCTCTAATTATTAAATATACTCGGTATTGGTATTACTTCTTACTCTCAATAATATTCTGCACATGTATCGCCTTCCTAGTAAATCGATATACAATACCTGAGTATAGCGTCTCCACAACCTTGCTAATCAGGGATGATAACAACACTCAACTAGGCGCTGAAAACCTACTAGAGGGGCTAGAGCTTTTTAGCGGCAAGAAAAATGTTACAAATGAAATTATAATCTTAAACTCATATAGTATCGCTGAGAAAGTTATCCAAGAACTTGAATTAGGACTCTCATACTTTCAACATGGCTTATTTCAAACAAATGAACTTTTTGAAAATGCCCCTTTTATTGTAACAGTTGATTCTACACACAATCAACTAACAAACACAGAATTTGGAGTAGATATTATTGATGAAAAATCCTTCAAACTAACTATCTATGTGAAAGATCAATTTCCATATAACTTAATTACTGAAAGATTTGAGAAGAACTTACTTGCTAATATCAATTTAGATGAGGTTTATAATTTTGATGAGCAGATAAAATCTGATTATTACTCATTTAAAATATCCAAAAGTATATTCTTCAAAGCAGATGCAATCAAAAAGGCAGGAAAAAACTACTCCTTTAAACTAAATCAAACTGACAAACTAGCTCATAATCTTATAACTAATGTTACAATCAAGCCAATTAATAAAGAAACTTCTATATTAAAACTAAATATCAAAGCTAGAAACCCTAAGAAAAACATTAATATTCTTAATAAAATTACTGAAATTTATATTAGATCTGGACTTGAAGAAAAAAATACTATGGCGATTAATACAATCAATTTTATTGATCTACAACTAAGTATAATACAAGATTCGCTAAATCTTATTGAAAATCAACTAGAAGAATTCAGGAAATTAAATCCTAATCTTAAAATTGTTGACAAAGAATTTGGGACATACTTCCAAAAACAGAGGCTAGATAATACATTAGCCGAACAATCTGTCAATATTAAATATTACAAATCACTCCTTTCATATCTCAAAAATGATAAAGAATTAAACTCTATTGTATCACCAACATCGATGGGAATCAGTAATCCTGAATTAAATGGGCTAATAAATCAACTACTTACATTATATGCTAGGAAAGGAGAATTACAACTTACAACCACAGAAAAAAACCCTGCTTATAAAACGATTCTCTCCCAAATTAATCACACAAAAAACACAATTATTGAAAATGTAACTAATCTAATATCATCAGCTTCTATTTATGAAAATGATTTAAAATATCGAATTAACTTATTCAATAATAATATACAGCAATTACCTCAAGCTGAGAAAAACTATCTAATTCTTAAAAGAAAACATGAATACAACGAGCAAACAACAATTTATTTACAACAGAAAAGATATGAAGCATCGCTTGCAAAAGCAGGTACAGAATCAGACCACAAAGTAATTGACCCTGCAAGATTAGAGAGTGAAGTGCCTATTAAGCCAAAAAAAAGCTTAGCATACTTCATAGCAATACTAATAGGTTTCTTTATTCCGATTAGTATTATCTCATTACGTGATTTCTTTAGCGATACTATTTACAACAAGTCTGATTTACAACAAGCAACACGAATACCTATTCTTGGACTGGTAGGGCATAGTGACAAAGCAAATAGTCTTGTAGTCGCAAACGCTACAAAATCAATCATTGCCGAATCATTCAGAGCGTTACGAACAAATATTCAATACTTAGCAGCTGAAAGAGAGAAAAAAATTATAACAATCACTTCATCAGTAGGAGGTGAAGGAAAAACATTCACAGCTATTAATCTAGCTGCGATATTTGCACTTGCGGGCAATAAAACAATACTTATAGGTGCAGATTTAAGAAAACCTAAGCTACATGAAGATTTTAAACTTAATGAGATAACAGGCTTAAGTAGCTATTTAATTAATAAAACAAGTCTTTCAGAGGTAATTGAAAAAACTGAAGTTGAGCATCTAGATGTAATCGGATCTGGCCCAACACCACCTAATCCTGCAGAACTGCTAGACAGTCTAAGGATGAAGGAACTGATTAAAGAACTAAACACTAAATATGACTATGTTATTATTGATACTCCACCTATAGGTCTTGTAACTGATGGTGTGCTATTGACACAACATGCTGACATCAACCTATACGTAGTGAGACATGCATATTCTAAAACCAAGACACTAAGCATAATTAACAACCTTTATGCCCAAGGACAAGTTAACAACCTACAGATTATTATTAATGATTTTAAACATTCTTCATCTGGATATGGATATGGATATGGATATGGATATGGATATGGGACAAATGGCTATGGCTACTATGAAAATGAAGAATAAACTGACATATTTAAGCTAAGAGATAAATAAGACAACATATTCTTTTTAGTATTTGAATAAAAAAATTATTGATCTAATATGATAAAAAAAAAGATTCCTTATCTAATAGCATCATCACCTATATTATTCTTAATCATATTACTTGTTGCGAATGTAGTTATATATAATAATGCCATTAGTGGAGGTAATCAATTAGCTCTACTATTCTCAGGTGCATTAGCAGCTATAATAGGAACTTACTATGGTACTGAATGGAAGAATATCATACTAGGGATTGAAAAAAGCATTAAATCTATTGTTCCTGCCATAATTATGCTTCTTCTAATTGGATCATTATCAGGAACATGGTTAATATCTGGCATTATTCCAACAATGATCTATTATGGGTTGAAAATATTAGACCCTACAATCTTCTTATTTGCTACAGCAATAATCACTGCTATTGTCTCAATATCAACAGGAAGTTCTTGGAGTACGATAGCAACAGTAGGAATCGCACTTTTAGGAATAGGTATAGCTATTGGATTCTCGCCAGGATTAGTTGGTGGAGCCATCATATCAGGGGCTTATTTTGGAGATAAAATGTCTCCCTTATCAGAAACAACTAATATGGCTGCTGCTATAAGTGAAGTTGATTTATTCAATCACATAAAATATATGATGTATACAACTATCCCATCATTTATTATTACTTTAATCCTATTTTTAGTAATAGGTTTATCTTTTGCTACTAATATCTCATCAGAACAAATTGACCAAGTATTAACAGTTATTAATAATAAATTTACTATTACTGCTTGGTTATTCCTAGTGCCAATCTCTGTTATTATCATGATTACAAAGAAAATAGCTGCTATCCCATCCTTGTTCTTTGGAACTCTTTTAGGAGGATTATTCGCCATTATTTTTCAGCCAGAAATAGTTATAGAAGTATCTGGAAGGAGTACATCCAATATAGGCTCTTATTATATTGGTATACTTAATTCTATGCTTGGGGAAATTAATTTCACAAATATTAACAATAATATTAATGATATCTTTAACATACGTGAAATAGACAGGTCTGATCTACTGAAATCGGGAGGAATGTATGGAATGTTAAATACTTTACTATTAATGTTTTGTGCAATGACATTCAGTGGAACCATTGAATCCACAGGCATTTTAAAAAGAATAGCAGAGCCTATTATAAAATATGCTAAAAACACAAGAAGCCTAATTACAACTACAGCTAGTACATGCCTTTTCTTTAACATAACAACTTCTGATCAATATATGAGTATCGTTGTGCCTGGACGCATGTTTGCTAAAAGCTATAAGAAGCAGGGATTAGCTCCAGAAAATCTAAGTCGAACTTTAGAAGATAGTGGAACTGTTACTTCTGTATTAATTCCTTGGAATTCTTGTGGCGCAACACAATCAGCAGTACTAGGAATTGCTACGGTATCTTACCTGCCTTTCTGTTTCTTTAATCTTATCTCCCCAATAATGACCATTGGTTATGCTTATTCTAAAACTAAGATTAAAAAACTAAGGGAATAAGATTTTTAACTTGTTAATCACAAAATCAATCTCTTCTTTAGTATTATATCTGCTAAAAGAGAATCTTATAGAAGGTCTTTTACTATAAGGTGCTATTTCTGAAAGAACATGAGACCCTCTACTACTGCCTGAACTACATGCAGCACCCCCACTACAGGAAACTCCTAAAATATCCAAATTAAAGAGGAGCATCTCCGCGATATCAGTTTCAGGAAAATGACAAGAAAGGACAGTATAAAGACTATCCTCTATCTCTTTAGATCTACCATAAAACTGAACATCACTAATCTCAGCTTGTAATTTATCAATCATATATTGTTTGAGATCTTTAATGTATCGTTGTTCTTTATCTAGATTCTCATAAGCCATCTCCATTGCCATTGCAAGTCCTGCGATACCATAGACATTCTCTGTTCCAGCACGCATATTCCTTTCCTGGGACCCACCTCTTAAGAAAGGATTAATCTTGATTTTTTCTGATATATAAATAAATCCTACCCCTTTTGGGCCATGGAATTTATGTGCAGAAGCTGCCATGAAATCTACATCTAATTCTTGCATATCAAAAGTGTAATGAGCTATAGTTTGAACAGTATCAGAATGGAAAATAGCATTATACTCTTTACAAATTTCGCCTATCTTTTTTAAATCCTGAATAGTACCTATTTCATTATTAGCATGCATGATAGACACAAGTGTTCTAGGCTTATCCTCCAGTAATTCTCTGAGATGAGATAGGCAAACTAATCCATCTTCTCCAATATTTACATAAGAAATTTTTATCTCTCCCTTTTGCTCTAAATCTTGTAATGGATATAGGACTGCCTGATGCGATATCTTTGAAGTAATAGCATGTTGAATATCATGATCTTGAATTGCACACTTGATTGCCATATTATCTGCTTCTGTACCTCCAGATGTAAAAAAAATGGACCCAGGAGACGTGTTTAACAAACTAGCAATCTTCTTTCTTGCATCCTCGACTATCGTCTTGGATTGCCTGCCAAAGGAGTGTAACGAAGAAGGATTTGCAAAATTTACTCTCATCATTTCACTCATCATGTGAATAATCTCCGGAGCCATTGGAGTAGTAGCAGCATTATCTAAATATACTTTCATGAAAAAAGTTGTTTAATCTCGTTAATCATATCATCTGCAAGATCATTTGCTTTCTCTTCTCCTTGACTTTCTGCATATATTCTAATAATGGGCTCAGTATTTGATTTTCTAATATGTACCCACCCTTCTGCAAAATCAATCTTCAATCCGTCAATTGTAGTAAGCTGTTCATGTCTATACTTATCTTCCAAGAAGGATAAAATATTATCTACATCTATTTCAGCAGACAATTGTATCTTTTTCTTTGAAATAAAATAGTCTGGATATGTATCTCTAAGTTTTTTTATTGACATCCCTCTTTCTGCAAGTTGAGTTAAAAATAAAGCGATACCAACCAAAGCATCTCTACCATAATGTAATGCAGGATATATTACTCCACCATTACCTTCTCCACCAATGATTGCATCTGTTTCTTTCATCTTTTCTACAACATTAACCTCCCCTACTTCAGATACCGCATATTGTCCTTTATTTCTAATTGTAATCTCTCTCAATGCTCTTGTGGATGATAGATTAGACACCGTATTACCTGGAGTTTTACTAAGGACATAATCAGAAACTGCAACTAAAGTATATTCTTCTCCAAACATACTCCCATCCTCACAAACAAATGCTAGTCGATCTACATCAGGATCCACAACAATTCCAAGGTCTGCTTGTTCATCAACTACTAATTTAGATATCTCAGTCAAATTTTCTGCTAAAGGCTCAGGATTATGGGGGAAATCTCCATTAGGTTCACAAAATAACTTTATACACTCCACACCCATCCTTTCTAGTAATCTGGGGATCATAAAACCACCTGTAGAATTCACTCCATCTACTACAACTTTAAAACCTGAAGACTTCACCAAGTTGACATCTACTAAATCTAACTCTAAGACTTTATTAATATGATAATCATTAAAACTATTATCATAAATATACTTACCCAAATCATCCACCTCAGTAAAAGTAAAATCATTATTCTCTGCTAAAGAAAGAACCTCTTCTCCATCTTTCTCTGACAAAAACTCACCTCGTGAATTAAGTAATTTTAAAGCATTCCAATCTTTAGGATTATGACTAGCTGTAATAATAATTCCTCCAGCAGATTTCTCTAATTGCACGGCAACCTCTACGGTAGGAGTTGTTGAAAGGCCGATATCCAGCACATTGAAGCCACAACCCATTAAAGTTCCAGATACGATATTACTAACCATCTCTCCAGAAAAACGAGCATCACGACCAATTATTATAGTATTTGAACTACTGCCTTTTTTTCTAATAAAGTTAGCATAAGAAGCAGTGAAACGGACAATATCTAAAGGAGAAAGCGAATCTCCTACTGAACCGCCGATAGTTCCCCTAATGCCTGAAATTGATTTTATTAATGTCATTATTTTATTCTAATTCGACAAAATTACATAATTAAATTTTTCTTCCGCTTAGGATTACTATCTTTGTTTCTACATATCCTTAGAAGTATGAAAAAAAATCTAACACAAATTCCTGCAAGAACTAATAAACCTAGAGAGAATGGGATTACAATGGTGATGGACAAAGGGAAAAGTATAAGGGAAGCTGAGGACTTCTTAAGTGTAAATCAAAAATATACTGACATTATTAAGCTTGGATTTGGAACAAGTATTATAACACCTAATATTACTGATAAAATTAAGCTCTATCAAGAAAATGGAATTTTGGTCTATACTGGAGGAACTCTTTTTGAGGCATTTGCAATCAGAAATCAACTTGATGATTACAAGAGATACATGAATAGCCTTAACTTGAATATAGTTGAAATATCAGACGGATCTATGACTTTGAATCATGAAAAGAAATGTGAAATGATAGCTGAATTTTCAAAAGATTTTACAGTAATCAGTGAGGTAGGAAGTAAAGACCCTGGCATTAAGATGAATAATAGAGATTGGGTCCGATTAATAGAAAATGAACTTTCTGCAGGAAGCTGGAAAATAATCGCAGAAGCAAGAGAAAGCGGGAATGTTGGGATCTATAACGATGATGGAGAGATAAAATCAGATATCGTTAATACAATCATGCAAAAAATACCAGCTGATAAGATTATTTGGGAAGCTCCAAATAAAGATCAGCAAACTTGGTTTGTTAAACAATACGGAGCAAACATAAACCTAGGGAATATCTCTCCTTGTGAAGTAATTCCATTAGAATGCCTAAGAATAGGCTTAAGAAGTGACACATTCAACAACTTTTTAACCTAGATCATGAAAAATTATATTTTACTATTTATTAAAGGAATGGGAATGGGAATTGCCAATGTCATTCCTGGTGTTTCTGGAGGCACTATTGCATTAATTACTAGAATATATGAGGAATTGGTTAATTCTTTGAAATCATTCGATAAGCAGGCCATTAAACTCTTATTCTCATTCAAAATTTCAAAGTTAATCAAACATACAAACTTTTATTTCTTAACTGCTGTTTTTTCTGGAAGCATTGTAAGTGTCTTCACAATAGCTAGCTTATTAGAGTATTTATTTGATAGCCACCCTGTACTAATATGGGCATTCTTTTTTGGACTTATTTTGGCCTCAATCATTTTTGTAGGAAAAAGAGTAGAAGTATGGAATATACAATCTACAACGGCATTAATCATTGGAACTATTATTGCATTCTCTCTAGCTCTTATGAATCCTGCAGCAGAAAACTCAAACTTATTCTTTGTTTTTATATGTGGAATAGTCGGAATAATCGGGATGATACTACCAGGGCTTTCTGGATCATATATATTAATCTTATTAGGAAATTACAAACTTCTAATGGTTTCAGCCGTGGCTGATCTAAATATTAGCTTATTATCTATCTTCTTCCTAGGTTCTATATTTGGCCTAATGATCTTCTCACATCTACTATCATGGTTATTAAAAAAATATAAAGATGCCACTCTAGCATTATTAACTGGCTTCATTCTAGGGTCCCTAAATATAATATGGCCTTGGAAGAAAGTATCAGAGAGTATTATAATTAATGGTGAAGATAAGATAATCAAATACACCTCATTCTTCCCAGATAAAATAGACAATAATACTATACTTGCTATAGGGTTAATACTATTAGGATTTATTCTTGTTTATTTGCTAGAAAATTTTTCCAAAAAAGCATAATGAGAACCTTCGGTCTTATAGGGAAACATCTATCACATTCTTTCTCTGCAGGGTACTTTACTGAAAAATTCTTACAAGAAGGAATCGCCAATACTCGATATATTAACTTCGAATTAGAAAAAATATCAGACTTTAAAGAATTAATCAAAAAGAATAACCTCTCCGGTGTTAATGTAACCATTCCATATAAAGAAGCAATAATACCTCTCTTAGACGAATTAGATCAAGAAGCAAAAGTAATAGGGGCAGTAAATACAATTCGTTTTAAAAATGAGAAATTAATTGGGTACAACACTGACCATATTGGCTTCAAAAGCAGTATACAGCCACTATTAAGAAATCAAAATAAAGCTATTATATTAGGTAATGGTGGTGCTGCAAAAGCTGTAAAATACACGCTACAGAAACTTAATATTAAATATGAAACCATAAAGAGATTTAGATTAACTAAATGTTTAGATAAAAAAACAGAAAAAACTGGATTTCAGGTTGTTATAATAAATACAACTCCTGTGGGCTCCTACCCTAGAACAGATCAATTTCCTAATATACCTTATAAATATTTAAATGAGAACTTTTTACTCTTTGATTTGATTTATAATCCAGATGAAACAAAGTTTTTAGCTCATGGAAAAGCAAGAGGCGCACAAACCAAAAATGGACTAGAAATGCTGCAGAAACAAGCAGAAGAGAGCTGGAAGATATGGAATCTATAAAATTATTAAATATTAGTAAATTTGCAATTAAATACAATAAGAAGTGACGGGTCAGAAAGAAAAAATATCAAGTAAGGGAACGTTAGAAAAATCTATCAAAGAAAGTAATATAGATAATCAAATATTATCACTGAACAATCTCATCGAACGCATTGATTTATTGGCCAAGAATGAGAATCCTTATGCGGTATCAAGAGAAATTGAGGAAATAAAATCTATTTTCTATATAAAACTTAAAGCAGAGAAAGAAAAACAAATAAATACTAAAGAATTAGGAGAGCAACAAGAAAACACAGAAAAAGCCCTACATCCTCAAGAAATTAAATTTAAATATGCCTTTAATAATTACCGCAAAATAAAATCAGATTTCAGAAAGAAAAAAGAAAAAGAAGAAAGAAATAACCTTCAGATAAAGAAAAAAATAATTGCCGATATTTATGCACTCTCAAAAGAAGAGGAATCTATAAAAACAACTTTTGATAAATTTAGAGCACTACAAGAAAAATGGAAAAAAACAGGATATGTACCTATCACCGAGAATAATCATCTTTGGCAATCATACCATCACCATGTTGAACTTTTCTATGACTTCATAAAGCTTAATAATGATTTAAGAGATTTAGATTTCAAACGTAATCTAGAAGAAAAAACGGCTATTTATGAAAAAGCAATTGCACTTCTAAAAGAAACATCCATAAACAAAGCGCACGACCAATTACAAGAACTTCACGAACACTGGAAAAATGTAGGTCCAGTTGAGAGAAAAAAAAGAGAACCAATATGGGGAAAATTCCAAGAAATCAGTAGGGAGATTAATAAAAGAAGGAATGATTATTTCATTAAGAAGAAAAAGGAAGACTCTGAAAGACTAGAAAAGAAAAATGGAATCTGTAAAAAAATTAACAACTTAACTTCCAAGAAGAGAAACTCTCATAAAGAATGGGAGGAGGCCACTAGTCAATGCCATCTACTAGAAGCAGATTGGAAATCAATAGGAAGATTAAACAAACAAAATAATAAAATAGCCTGGAGTATATTAAGAGAATTCCTAACTAAATTCTACAACACAAAAAAAACCTTCTATAAACAAAAGAAAGAAAGGAACAAACAAATATTAGAAAAAAAATTAGCTATCTGCAAGAAAGCTGAGAGGCTACAAGATAGCACTAATTGGAAAAAGCATACAAAGGAATTCATCAAACTACAAGAAGAATGGAAAAATTCTGAGTTTTCTGCAGGCAATCAAGCAAATGAAATTTGGGAAAGATTTAGAGCTGCGTGTAATATTTTCTTTAATGCTAAAAAAGCTCATTATAAGAAAATTAAAACCGAAGATGAAGAAATCTATAAGAAGAAAAGAGAAGTAATTAAAGAAATTGAAGATTTTGTGATATTATCTGAATCCGAAGAAAATATAACTAAACTTAAGGAAATCGGTCTAAAATGGAAAAAAATAGGACCTAATAATAGAGAAAAAAAAGATCTCCGCGATACATTTCTTAACCTACTAAATAATAAATTTGAGAAATTAGGATTAAGTAAAAAAGAACTAGCAGCTGAACAATACAGGAACAAAATAAATTTACTTCAGGGAGATAGTGAAGCGATTAATGGCGAACAAAGAATCATCAGAAAGAAGATAGATGATCTAAAGAAAAAAATCACACAATACGAGAATAATATATCTTTCTTTTCCAGCGGAAAAGCCACTCAACTATTATTAAAAGAAACTCAACAAAAGATTAACAATTCAAATACAGAAATAGATGAGTTAAAACAAAAAATACAACTGTTAAATAAAATATAAATGAAGTTTAAACTTCAATCTGATTTCTGGCCAACAGGAGATCAACCAGCCGCAATAAAACAACTTAGAGAAGGACTAGAAAACAATATAAAATCACAAACCCTTCTGGGGGTAACTGGTTCAGGTAAAACATTCACGATTGCAAATGTAATACAAGAAGTAAATCGACCTACCTTGGTTTTAAGTCATAACAAAACTTTAGCAGCACAATTATTCACTGAGTTTAAACAATTCTTTCCAGAAAATTCAGTAGAATACTTTGTCTCATATTATGACTACTATCAACCAGAAGCATATATACCAAGCTCAGGCACTTATATTGAAAAAGATTTATCTATAAATGAAGAAATTGAAAAATACCGCTTAAAAACAACATCTGCACTTCTATCTGGGAGGAAAGACATTATAGTTGTATCTTCTGTTAGCTGTATTTATGGAATCGGAAACCCTGAAGATTTCCATAATGGAATCATTAATATCAAAGAAGGTGACATGCTTAGCAGAGATCATTTTCTACGAAAACTAGTATCGGCACTCTACAGCAGAACAAATGCTGAATTTAACAGAGGTAATTTTAGAGTAAAAGGAGACACTGTTGATGTTTTCCTGGCTCATAATGATATTGCATATAGAATTCATTTTTTCGGAAATGAAATTGAGGAGATAGAAAGTTTTAATCCAGATAATGGAAAAATAATTACAAACCTAAAAGAAATAAGAATTTTTCCAGCCAGCATATTTATAGCCTCAAAAGATAAGATTTACAATGCAATATCAGAAATACAAGATGATTTAAGCAAACAAGTAAATTACTTTCAAGAAATAGGATTAAAAACTGAAGCGAAAAGATTAGATGAAAGAACAAACTTTGATATTGAAATGATAAAAGAACTAGGGTATTGTTCTGGTATAGAAAACTATTCTAGATATTTTGATGGGAGAAAAGCTGGAAGCAGACCATTCTGTCTTCTAGACTATTTTCCAGATAATTTCATAACTATTATTGATGAAAGTCATGTCACATTACCACAGGTAAGAGCTATGTATGGCGGCGACAAATCAAGAAAACAAAATCTTGTAGAACATGGATTTAGACTTCCTGCTGCAATGGATAATAGACCATTAAAATTTGAGGAATTCGAGATGATTAACCAACAATACATATACATGAGCGCAACACCTGCTGATTATGAATTAGAAAAATCAGAAGGGATAATAGTAGAACAAGTTATTCGACCAACAGGGCTACTTGACCCAATTATTGAGGTTCGAAAAACTGATAATCAAATTGATAATCTTTTAGAAGAAATAAATAACCGATTGAGAAAAAGAGAAAGAGTCCTTATTGTGACTCTAACAAAAAGGATGGCTGAAGAGTTTAACACCTATCTTACAAAATTCAATATTAAATGCAGATATATTCATTCGGATGTTGACACCCTAGAAAGAGTAGAGATTTTACATGAATTAAAGGAAGGCATTATTGATGTCCTAATTGGAGTAAACTTATTAAGAGAAGGATTAGATCTTCCTCAAGTTAGTCTTGTTGCTATCATGGATGCAGATAAAGAAGGCTTTCTACGATCTGAACGAGCATTAACACAAACTGCAGGCAGGGCAGCCCGAAATATAAATGGACTTGTAATTATGTATGCTGATAAGGTAACAGAATCCATGAGAATGACGATAAAAGAAACAGAAAGAAGAAGAAAGAAACAAAATAACTTTAATAAAGAAAATGGAATAATACCCAAGTCTCTAATCAAAAAGAAACAAAGTAATCTTATAAGAAGCTTAAACCCATATAACATTACTACAACCAATACTAAACCAAATATTGATGGAATATCAATAAAGCAATTACAAGAAATAGTTAAAAAAACAAAAAGAGAAATGGAAAAAATGGCTAAAAATCTAAACTTCTTAGAGGCTGCAAGGCTAAGAGACGAATTAAAAGAACTTGAAAAAATTTTAAAAGAAAGGCAATAAAAAAAGCGAGCATACTGCTCGCTTTTTACTATATTATATCATGCTAATTAAGCGTTTACTACAATATTTTTAGCTACTGGTCCTTTTTCTCCATCTCCTGGCTCGAAGCTTACAGAAGCTCCTTCTTTAAGAGTCTTATAACCTTCAATCTGAATTTCTTGAAAATGAGCAAAATAATCAGTTCCATCTGAACCTTCAATAAAACCATATCCTTTGCTTCCATTAAACCATTTTACTGTTCCTTCCATAATTGTTTTTAAAATTTATTAATACTAGTGGGAACAACCCCACAAAAACTGCGGCAAATATATAAAAAAAATTAATATACCTCTCCTTTAGCTGATTTTAGAGTATTTTTTAGCAACATCGCAATAGTCATAGGACCCACTCCTCCGGGGACAGGAGTTATAAAACTACATTTGTTTTTTAGTTGTTCAAATGCAACATCACCTAACAGTTTCCAGCCATTCTTTGTTTTATTAGACTCTACTCTTGTAATCCCAACATCAATAATCACCACTCCATCTTTTACCATCTCTGGCTTTATAAATTCAGGTATTCCAAGAGCAACAATAAGTATATCAGCACTTCTAGTTATATCATCTAAGTTATTAGTTCTGCTATGAGTTAAAGTTACTGTACAGTTGCCAGGATAATTATTTTTAGACAATAATATACTAACAGGAGAACCAACAATATGACTTCTTCCAACAACTACGCAGTGTTGACCCGAAGTCTTAACATTATACCTTAAAAGAAGTTCTATGATACCAGCGGGGGTAGCAGGTAAATAAGTCGGTAAATTTAATGCCATCCTTCCAACATTTTCAGGATGAAAACCATCCACATCTTTACTAGGTAGGATAGCCTGTGTAACCTTCATCTCATCAATATGGCTAGGCAAGGGTAATTGAACTATTAAACCATCGATATAATTATTATTATTTATTTTCTCTATCTCTAATAACAACTCTAACTCAGAGACCTTATTATCTAAACGAATCAAAGTAGAATCAAATCCTACATTATCACAAGCCTTAACCTTTGCATTCACATAAGTCTCACTAGCTCCATCAGCTCCTATTAAGATAGCTGCTAAATGCGGCTTTTTTCCTCCATTAGAAATAAAAGCAGACACCTCTTCCGCTATCTCTTTCGTAATATCCTTAGCTGTTTTTCTTCCGTCTAGTAAAATCATATTTTCTATATCATAGGTATCCCACCCTTCCCTTTCATCATTTGCATCATTTGTTTAGCCCCTCCACCCTGCATCATCTTCATCATCTTTCCCATCTGACTAAATTGTTTTATAAGCTGATTTACTTCAACAACTGATGTTCCACTCCCATTAGCAATTCTTTTCTTTCTACTTCCATTTAATAAGTTCGGATTCTCTCTTTCTTTTTTTGTCATAGAATGAATAATGGCCTCAATACCTTTAAACGCATCTTCATCAATATCAACATCTTTAATAGCCTTACCCATCCCAGGTATCATGCCAGCTAAATCCTTAATATTCCCCATCTTCTTAACTTGCTGTATCTGCTTTAGAAAATCATCAAAACCAAATTGATTCTTCGCAATTTTCTTCTGTACTTTCCTCGCCTCCTCCTCGTCAAACTGCTGCTGAGCTCGCTCAACTAATGAGATAACATCTCCCATCCCTAAAATCCGACTTGCCATCCTATCTGGATGAAAGACATCAAGTCCATCCATTTTTTCAGAAGTACCAATAAACTTAATTGGCTTATCAACTACAGAACGGATAGTTAATGCTGCACCACCTCTAGTATCACCATCCAGTTTTGTTAAAACAACCCCATCAAAATTTAGCCTTTCATTGAAAGCCTTAGCAGTATTCACAGCATCCTGACCAGTCATAGAATCAACAACAAATAATATTTCGTCAGGACTTACTGCCTGTTTAATATTGGTAATCTCTTTCATCATCTGCTCATCAACAGCTAAACGACCAGCAGTATCAATAATAACAACATTATGCCCCTTTGTTTTAGCATGTTTAATTGCATTATTAGCAATATCAACAGGATTTTTACTTTCTCTATCTTGATAAACATCAACAGCGACTTGGTCAGCTAAAACACCAATTTGATCAATAGCTGCAGGCCTATACACATCACAAGCAACTAATAAAGGGCGTTTATTTTTTTTGTTTTTAAGGTGTAAAGCTAACTTACCTGAAAAAGTAGTTTTACCACTTCCCTGTAAACCAGCGATTAAAATTATAGATGGACTACCAGCAAGGTTAATCTCGGAATGCTCACTACCCATAAGCGCTGCCAACTCATCCTTCATTATCTTTGTAAGAAGTTGACCAGGGTCAATAGCAGTTAAAACCTCTTTTCCTAGTGCTTTTTCCTTAACATCCGAAGTAAATGATTTTGCTGTTTTAAAATCAACATCAGCTGAAAGAAGTGCCTTACGAACCTCTTTCATTGTTTGTGCAACGTTTATTTCGGAAATACTACCTTGACCTTTAAGCACTTTAAAGGCTTTCTCTAATTTTTCTGATAAATTCTCAAACATCTATTTTATTTTAATCTGTAAAAATAATGATTTCCATCACTAATTAACTAATACTCCGTATAAATCAAAATGATCTACCTTCACTATCCTTATATTTGCAAAATCTCCAATTCTAACATAAGACACATCTGCCCTAACTAAAACTTCATTATCAACATCAGGAGAGTCAAATTCTGTACGACCAATGAAATAATCTCCTTCTTTTCGATCAAAAAGCACTTTAAAAGTTTTGCCAATCTTCTCTTGATTTAATTCCCAAGAAATATGAGTCTGTAAATTCATAATTTCTTCAGCTCTAGCTTTTTTTATGTCATTAGGAACATCATCTTCTAAATCACAAGCAGATGTATTCTCTTCATGAGAATAAGTAAATACACCCAATCTGTCAAATTTAATATCCTGCACCCATTTCTTTAATTCTTGAAATTGTGCTTCAGTCTCTCCTGGATAGCCAACTATTAAAGAAGTTCTAATAGCCATGCCAGGTACTCTCTTCCTAAACTTTTCTAATAAAACATTGGTTCTTTGACGAGTAGTACCTCTCTTCATTGACTTTAAAATATGATTATTAATATGTTGTAGCGGAATATCAATATAATTACAAATCTTATTATTATTTCTAATCACATCTAAAACATCCTCTGGAAATCCTGTTGGAAAAGCATAATGCAAACGAATCCAATCAATCCCTTCTACTTTAGAGAGTTCAATTAACAAATCTGCTAATCTCCTACTTTTATAAATATCTAAACCATAAAAAGTTAAATCCTGAGCAATCAATATTAACTCTTTTACCCCATTTTTAGCTAAATATCTGGTTTCTTGTACCAATTTCTCAATAGGAGTTGATTTGTGCCTACCTCTCATCAAAGGAATAGCACAGAAGGAACAAGGTCTATCACAGCCTTCTGATATCTTTAAATAGGCATAATGTTTAGGAGTAACTGTTAACCTTTGACCTAAAAGCTCATGCTTATAATCGGCACCTAATACCTTTAATAATTTTGGTAAATCTGTTGTTCCGAAGTATTGATCAACATCAGGTATATCCCTTTCTAAATCGGGCTTATATCGCTCTGAAAGACAGCCCGTAACATATAGCTTATCAATTTTACCTTCTTGTTTTCTTTGAATCTGCTCCAAGATTGTATTTATTGATTCCTCTTTAGCATTATCAATAAAACCACAAGTATTTACCACAATAATATTAGCTTCATTGTTGTCTGATTCATGACTAACAACAAGATTATTTGCAGAGAGCTGCCCCATTAACACCTCAGAATCATAAAGATTCTTTGAGCAACCTAAAGTAATTACCTCTATCTTATTTTTTTTGATTTGTTTTGTTCGCATCAACTAAAAAGAGAATTGATAAATTCATGCTTATTAAATTCTTGCAAATCTCCCATTCCTTCTCCTACTCCAATATATTTTACAGGAATCTGGAACTGATTAGAAATACCAATCACAACACCTCCCTTAGCTGTTCCATCTAACTTAGTTAATGCTATCGAATTAACTTCTGTTGCTGCAATAAACTGTTTAGCTTGCTCTATTGCATTCTGCCCAGTTGAGGCATCTAAAACTAACATAACATCATGTGGAGCTTCTACCACTACCTTACTCATTACATTTCTAATCTTTCCTAACTCACGCATCAAATTTACATTATTATGTAATCTTCCTGCTGTATCAACTATTACTACATCTGCACCACTTGCTTTGGCTGATTGTATAGTATCGAAAGCCACTGATGCAGGATCAGAACCCATTTCTTGCTTCACAATATCTACACCTACTTTATCTGACCATATTACTAACTGATCAACTGCAGCGGCTCTAAAAGTATCTGCTGCACCTAAAAAAACCTTTTTTCCTTCTTGTTTAAATTTGTGTGCCAACTTCCCAATAGTAGTTGTTTTTCCCACACCATTTACACCTACTACCATAATAACATAAGGATCATCTACTGCAAGAATTTTTTCACAAGAATCTTGCATTAATAATGAGATTTCTTCCTTTAAAAAACCATTCAATTCTGCAGTGTTGATATATTTATCTTTTTCTACTCTTTCTTCCAACCTTTCAATAATCTTTAGAGTAGTTTCAACACCTATATCAGAACTAATCAACACTTCCTCTATATCGTCAAGCACCGATTCATCAATAGTTTTTTTTCCAGAAACAGTACGTGCTAATCTCCCAAAAAAACTTGCTTTTGTTTTCTCAAGCCCCTCGTTCAATTTCTTATTCTGAATATTATCATCAGAATATTTTTTTGGCTCTGGCTCAGGTTCTGGCTCTGGTTCTGGCTCTGGTTCTGGCTCTGGCTCTGGTTCTGGCTCTGGTTCTGGC
>MDSW01026973.1_pt1 | contig 19945 bp, 21 predicted proteins | sample 811171 | NCBI WGS metagenome assembly MDSW01 (sample SAMN05326641, study PRJNA326480) | marine metagenome | isolation source: seawater | place: Atlantic Ocean: North West | collected 2012 | reverse complement strand
GGATCATACGCTCCAACTCGACTGGATCCTGTTCACCATCGGAACAGGATTGGGTCAGGAGCTTGCCGAGCCGAGGATCGATCTCGTGCGCCACTTCGATGTACTGGTCGATGTTGCTTTGAGCGGATGTCAGCTGATTGCTGCCGGGTGAACGAACACTGGCTGCAGCACTGTCCGCAGTGGCAGGCGCATTCATGCGGTCTGCCAAAGACTGGCCGTAGCTGTTCTGAGCGACGAGCGAGTTGGTCAGAGAAAGAACCGTCTGCAGGTCATGGGTGGAAGATGCCGCAGAACGAGTGGTTCCCATGTTCAGTACGAAGACCGTACAGGACAGGACAAGCAGCCAACTCAGTGCGATCGTGTATCGAGTTCTCATCAGTGGATCTCCACCGCCAAGTATCCCCAGGAGTCCGAGTCATTCTCAGCTTCCAGAATCGACAGGAGCTCCTCGTGTGCTTCCGCCCAGGTCAGGTCATGGCTGGCCAACAGCCCGGATCCATCTGCCTCGGCAAGCATCTCAAGTGGAAAATCCACAGGGGGCTCAACATCGCTGGAGGCGATCTGAGAGCCACCCATCGGCACCAGACTGGGACCGGTCAGCCAGAACGCCGCAACGGCAGCGATGGCCACACAGGCCGCGAGCGCCAAACGCTTGGTCGCGATCGCCGTCCTTGAGGGGGTGAAACGCATTCTGGCCTGCTGACGCCGTTCCATCGAAGCCGCGTGGATTCGATCCACAAGTCCTTCTGGAACAGGCATTTGGCGAAGAGTTTCCCCCACCATGATGTCCAGATCACGGTCACGAGGCTCGTAATCGGTACCGAGGGGATCAGGGCCATCAGGCCGGATATCGGGTTGGTTTCTTGAAGAAAACATGTCTGCTTCACCATACGAACGACTATCACCCGTATCGGATTGCATCTTTCTTCGTTCTTTTTTGTCTGGTTTCTCAGACATCATCAGATCTCTCCATCGTGGATTCACCCATTCGTTCTCGAAGCCGCTTGATTGCCCTGAAATGGCGGGCCAGGACCGTCCCCAGAGGTTGATCGAGGACCTGAGCAATGGTCTTGAAATTCATTTCTGCCACATGCCTGAGATGAAGGACCTGCTGCTCGGCCTCAGGGAGCTCTGCCATCAATTCATGAAGGCGACCCATCACCTCGGCACCCTCAGCAGGGCTTTCCTGCTGCTCGGCAGCTGGGGAAATGGCCTTCAGAGTGTCTTCCGCAACCGGCAGAGCCTGCCTGGATCGCCTTCTCATCTCATCTCTCAAGCGATTCATCGCGATCCTGAACAGCCAGGACTCGAATCGACCCAGCTCGGTGTACTCGGACAGCTTGGAAACCACCGTGCAGAACGTCGACTGAGTGACCTCCTCGGCCAATTCAGGATCCCTGCATTGGGCCAGAACAACCCGGTAGACCCGAGGCGAGAAATCCTGCACCAACCTCATCCATGCTGCTTCGTCGCCAGCAATGGCGGCCTGCAGCACGATTCCGAGCCGATCTCTATCGAGAGGGGTGCTCATGTGTTGTGTCGATCACTCCCGTCAGATCCGTGGGGACAGCATAGACAATGGTTCAAGGTCACAGACAGAGTCGGCTTTATACAATCGGCCAGATCACATGATCGCGCTACTGGATACCCCACATGAATCGTCGATCAGCTGGCCACTGGCTAGTTTGCTGGTCGCCTTGGGCATCACCTCGCTGATCCTGGGCGGCCACCTGCTTGTAGAAGGCGCCGTTACCGTCGCCAGACGACTCGGAATGTCGACGCTCATGATCGGCCTGACCATTGTCTCGTTTGGTACCAGCGCCCCGGAACTCGCCTTGAATGCCATTGCCGCGATCAGCGGAGAAACCGGTCTGGCCTTCGGGAATGTGGTTGGATCCAATATCGCCAACCTCGCACTGGTCCTGGGAGTCGCGGCTTTCGTAGCGCCCATACCGATTCCGAAGGCAGCCTTGAAACCGGGTGGCATTCCATGGCTCATCATCGTGACCGGGCTTGTCATAGCTCTTCCATGGATCGGCACTGGTGTTGATGACGCACCGGGGTATGCACGCTGGAGCGGCCTGCTGCTTCTTGGACTCGTGCCGGTCACCCTGATCCTCTGGAAGCGCAGTACTGCTGAAGACGAGACCGAAGACATGTCTCAGCAGGGAAGCCGATCATTCAGCCTCAGCTGTCTGTTCGTTGTCGGAGGACTCATTCTGCTGATTGCCGGTGGCCGCGCGACGGAGGCCGGCGCCACGAACCTGGCTCGATGGATGGGATTGTCAGAAGCGGTCATCGGGCTTTCCATCGTCGCCGTTGCCACAAGCCTCCCGGAGGTCGTGACCTCCGTCATCGCAGCCCGGCGAGGCGTGCCGGGGCTGGCTGTCGGAACCGTGATCGGTTCCAATCTGTTCAATTGCGTGCTCGTCCTTGGCACAACGACGGTCATCAGCCCGGTGGCCGTCCCGGCGAATGGCGGCCTCTTCGATCTGCTGATCATGGGCGGACTCACCATCCTGCTCCTACCCCTGGCACTGACCGGGAGACGCATTACAGGCCTTGAAGGAGGCGTGCTGGTCCTCGCATGGGCCGCAGCGATCATCTTCAGCATCGTGCGAGAGATTGGATAGGTGATCAGACCGGAAGGTCACTGCTGATATCGACACTGCTGACCGGCAGCGGCGTGTGGTTGTAATCCTTGAACCGGGTCGTCGCGTTGTCCCATGCAAGCTTGACGGTTCCCGTGGGACCATTTCGCTGCTTGGCGAGAATCAACTCCGCAAGGCCTCGCTTGTCAGGATTGGCTTCGATCCAGGCTTCATCGCGATGGTAGTACTCCTCGCGATGCAACATCATCACGACATCCGCGTCCTGCTCGATCGAACCGGATTCACGGAGATCGCTCATGCGTGGACGGTGCCCTTCACGCTGTTCAGCAGCACGATTCAGCTGGCTCAAGGCGATGATCGGAACATTCAGCTCTCTGGCAAGCGCTTTGACACCGCGGCTGAGCTCGGAGACCTCCTGCTGTCTCGACTCGGAGCGGGATCCGCTGGTCATCAACTGCAGATAATCGATGTAGAGGGACTGGATATTGAACTTCTGCTTCATACGACGTGCCTTGGCTCGAAGCTGCATCAAGGTCAGGCCAGGCGTGTCATCGATGTAGATGGGCGCCTTGCGAAGTTCATCACAGGCCGCGAAAAGGGCCTGGAAGTCACGATCATTCAGTGAATTTCGGCGAAGACTCTGGCCACTGACTCCACTTCGTGCAGAAAGCAGACGCTGCACGATCTGGTTCGAGGACATTTCGAGGCTGAACATGCCGACGGGCTCACCCCGAACAGCGATGTTCTCAGCCATGTTCAGGGCCAAGGCTGTTTTGCCCATGGACGGGCGCGCCGCAAGAATCAGAAGTTCACCCGGCTGCATGCCGCCCGTCAATTCATCGAGTTCGGCATAGCCCGAAGACGTCCCGGTCAACGAACGCCCTTCCTGTTGCTCGATGAGATGAATGGCTTCAGTGATCAGATCGGCCAGTCCGACGATCCGACGACTCTCGGCCTGATCGGCGATCCGAAAGATCTTGCGTTCGGCATCGTCAAGCAGGTCGGAGGCGGACTCCGGTCGATCATGTGCGTCGCGAAGAATTTCACCCGCAGCCGAGATCAACTGACGGATCATCGCCTTCTCGCGAATCAGCCTCGCGTAGTGCATGGCACTGTTGGCATCTGGAACCGATTCCGCCAGTTCAACCAGGAAATCGACTCCGCCGATGGGCTTGAGCGAGTCCCGGTCCTTCAGCAGCTGCTGAAGCTGAACGATGTCGAGTGTGTTGTGGCGATCGTAGAGCTCACAGATCACTCGGTAGACCTCGCCATGCGACTGGCGAAAGAAGTCTTCCGGCGAACGGACCACCTGGAGAACATCGCCACAGACATCAGGATCGATCAGAATCGATCCGAGCAGACTGGCCTCCGCTTCGATGGCATGTGGCGGCATCTTTTCGAGCAATGAGCCGAATGATTGGCGATCCGTGCCAGACACTTTGTTTTCCTGAATTCTGCTCACGCCCTCGACCACAGTTCCGTCCCGTGGAACTCCTCTCACCTTACACGCCAGGTCGTTCAATCCGAAGACGAGTTTTCAAATTCGACCGAATGAACGGCCTCAAGCATACACCGCTGAACAAATGGAGCCCTCCAGCGGGAATGGCCGCCTTGGTGACCTGTGGACAGAATCAAACAGCCCCCGTTTCCGGGGGCTGACACAGACGACCAAGGGTGTATCGACAAGGCTATTCGACGATCTCAATCTCGTGTTCTTCAAGGGCCTCTCTCATGAGTCGGCCGATCTTGAACTTCACGGTCTTCTTGGCAGGTACAGGAACCCGTTCCAAGGTTCGAGGATTCTGGGCGACACGAGCGGCGCGTTCTCGGATTTCAAAGACTCCGAAATCACGGAATTCAAGCCGTCGGCCGTCTCCCAGCTCCTTGATCACGTTGTCGAGAAAGCTCTGAACAGTCATTTTGACGACTGTTCGTTTCTGGTTTGTTTCTTCTGCAATCCTGTCGATGAGGTCCTTCTTGGTCGTGGTAGTTCGTGTGCTTTCTGACATGGCTTATCCTCACACAAGCGATGTTGCTCCCGAGGGAGCCACCAACGACCTATTTCAGTATTCGGTTCACCCAACGACAAACCGAGCAACTGAAACCCGACAAGAGGAAGTCAAGGTGAATGGTCACGACCCACATTGAGGTCCCCCCAACCATTTCTCCAGGCATCCCCGTGCTGCCAGTATGGGGGGCCGGAACGAGGTCGTCAAGACCGTCCATGGCCTCTTTGGGAGGCTAGATAAGCCAGGAAAGCTCTTTTTCAAGAAATCCGTGGTCAGCGGCTTCGAAGCTGAAGGGATCGAGTGGTCTGAAGGTAATTCTCCCATGGACGACCATTTAGGATCCATTGCTGGTCCCGGATATAGACCTGAGAGAGGTTCACAGGAGCCACGGCGGGTGGAAGATCGGCTCCCAGCATCACATCTTTTCGAGCGTTGAGGATTCGAGCTTCCCGGCTCTGGAGCCCGTTGGAACCCAGAACCTCCAGAGTCGCCGTCGAGGGCAGCACCAGAGGTGGCGCGGGCTGATGGAGCGAACCATCCGCAACGCTGACTGCCCGGACCCCGCTGCAGCCTGTCGACAGGGTCAGCAGGACGGCGGTGGCAGCCAGTCCCAGGCACCATTTCGCGGTTCCGATTCTGTGCTTCATCCTCATGGTTGGACTCCCTTTCCTCATACCGGGAACCTACAAATCCTGCGCCACGGCCTCATTGTGGCTTTTTTGGGGGGCTTTGAGCGGCCGGTTGTCCCCCTGCTGCATCAATGATGCTTCGGATCAACACGGTACCGATAAGAAGGCTGTGAATCGTGGATCATCTTGAATCGACCGGAGGCTAAAATGGACGCTTCTGGACACGTCACGTTCAGCTTGATTCGCAGCCAAGAGAACCATTCATGGACATCATCATCTGCGGTGGAGGCGACATCGGTGGAGCTGCCGCGGAGGCGCTCGCGAAGCGTGGCAACAATGTCACCGTCATCGATACCGATGAGTCTCGCCTGACCTTTCTGGATGAGCATCTGGACATTGCCAAGCTTCGAGGCGTGGCCAGTTCCGCTGAAACGCTGAGAGCAGCAGGCGCTGCAACAGCGGATGCGGTGATTGCCTCGACTGGAATCGATGAAGTGAATCTCGTGTGCACCACGGTGGCCGCATCTCTGGGTGCCGACAGAACACTCGCGAGGGTCGACCACTCGCTCTATCTCGGCAATGAATCCATGGATTACGCCACCCTCTTCTCGGTGGATCGCCTCTTCTCACCCGATCGGGCAACTGCAAGAGCCATGGCCGCCAGGCTCTCGAATCCCGCCGCACTCGTCGTCTCCAGAGTGGCGCGTGGAACCGTTGAGGTGCAGGACTTCGAAATCGATGGCGAGGGCTCCGTCTCGGGCAATCGCCTCCGAGACACCAAGATGCCCCCGGGTTCCCGTGTGGTCGCCATCCGTCGCGATGACAACTGGAGACTGCCGACGGCGGATACCCGCTTCAAGACCGGAGATCGCGTGACCGTTGTCGTCGATTCCTCGCGGTTTGATGAACTGGACGGGCTGTTCACGGCACATCGGGCGAGCAGACGAAATGTTGTGATCTTCGGAGGCTCGCCGGCTGCGGTATGGCTGTGCAGGGCGCTTCGTGAGCGAGCCGGCAACATTCGACTCTTCGAAGTCGATCAGGAACGATCCGAAGCCCTCGCTGACAAGCTGGACTGGGTGACCGTCATGAACGCCGACCTCACGGCAGGTTCGGTCTTCGAAGAACTGGCGTGCAACAAGGTTGATGCCTTTCTCGCGCTGGGTGATGACGATGAAAACATGCTGACGTGCGCCCTCGCCAAGCGACACGGTATTCCCATGATTCTCACGATGACACACCGGACAACCCTGACACCGCTTCTTGAGGACCTGGGTGTCACGGCCTCATTCAACCCGTGCACATCCGCACTCGAAGACATCATGCATTTCATCTCGGATGCGGATTTCGAGCGAGTCAGTTCTCTTGGAGGCAGCAATCTCGAACTCGTGCGTGTGCGCATCGGAAAGAAATCGCCGCTTGCGGAAAAACCTCTGAGACAGGTACCGCCGGATTCCGGACTCGTCATCGCCGTCGTCGAGGACGATTCCGAAAACGGACACGTTCCAAAGCCCGACGACATCCTGTACGCCGGTCGTCATGTGCTTGTGGCATGCGAGACCGGTCGAGAAAAGCAACTTCGCAAGATGTTCGACGCCGAGTGACTGCACCATGAACATCCGCATGGTTCTTGGACAACTCGGAAAAGTCATCACCCTGCTCGGGATCATCCTGGCGATCATCGGCATCTGGGGTTTCATCGTTCCATTTGACGAGGGCATCCGGGAAGAACGTGCGGATCTGGCCCTGCTCATCAGCAGTGGTGCCGCGCTCATCATTGGTGGCGTCATGTGGATCTCGACAATGGGATTCCAGGACGTCCGTCGAACGATTCTGCGTGGTGAACCCCAGGGCATAGAAGCGGGTCAGCGGATGGGGCGACGTGAAGCCCTGCTGCTCGTCTCATCCGCCTGGGTCATTGGTGCGGTATTCATCGGGCTGCCCTACCTGCTCTGGGCCTATCTCGATGACAACGTATCCGCCTCCCACGCATTCCGATCTCCGGTGGACTGCTACTTCGAAGCCATGAGTGGACTGAGTACCACTGGCGCTACGGTTCTTGCAGACGTCGATGGTCTTCCGCTGACACTTCTGTTCTGGAGAGCACTCTCACAGTGGCTGGGCGGACTTGGCATCCTGGTCCTGCTGGTCGCACTCCTGCCGGGCGCGGGCGTCTCGGCCAAGCGGTTGTTTCGATTTGAAGCACCGGGCCCGGACTCCGAAGGTGTCCGTCCGACGATGCGAGATACCGCTCGAAGGCTCTGGACCATGTACCTGTTCCTCACCGGGTTGCAGGTCGTCTGCCTGCTCCTTGCGGGCATGTCCGTCTTCAACGCGTTCTGCCATACCTTCACGACGCTGGCGACCGGTGGATTTGCGACCCATGATCACAGCATGGCCGGCGCCGAAACCGTTGGCATTCAGATCATCGTGATCATCTTCATGGTCATGGCAGGAACCAATTTCGGCATCCTGCACATGGTGCTTCAGCGACAGTGGAAGAGTATCTGGCGCGATACGGAACTGAGGGTGTATCTGGGCATTCTGCTGGTCGGTTGCGGACTTGTCATCGGCAGCCTCCTCGTGAATGGCGGCACGATGTTCTTCGTTGACGGCACGGAGGCACCGATCACCGCCAGCAACGCCGTACTGGACGGCGTCTTCACCACAGTCTCACAACAGACCACGACTGGTTTCACATCAGCCGACTACAACGCCTGGCCGTTCGTCGCCAAGGCCGTGATCATCACGGTGATGTTCATCGGAGGGTGTGGCGGTTCGACCGCCGGTGGCATCAAGGTGATTCGCATCTGGATCACCTTGCGAGTGCTCTGGAGGCAACTGGCTCGTGTCGCCAATCCTGCGGTCGTCAGGCCCATTCGAATCTCGGGACAATCCCTTGACTCCGAACAGATGCTCAGTGCCGTGAGCTACACGATGACCATCATCATCCTGTTCGCCCTCGGTGCTGCGATTCTTCAAGTGCTCGAAGGTGACGAATGTGGATTCGTCACATCCGCCACGGCGAGTCTCGCCACGCTCTGCACGATCGGCCCGGGTCTGAATCAGGTGGGCGCCATCGAGAACTACGCATGGTTCTCAGACGCCAGCAAACTGTTCATGTGTTTTCTGATGCTGGTCGGCAGACTTGAACTCTTCGCCGTCTTCGTCCTCTTCCAGCCTCGTTTCTGGAGTGGACGCTGAGCTGGATCACATGGGCTTTTCCTCTGCCGTCTGGTCGTAGACCTCGAGCAGCTTGGACTTGTCGAAGACCATTTCGTTCCGGCTCAGGCCGACCACCTCGTAGCGAGGGGTCAGCTCGATCGCATCAACGGGACAGGCTTCTTCGCACATGCCGCAGAAGATGCAACGCAGCTCATCGATATCGAACTGCTTGGGATACTTCTCACGATCGTCCCAGGGCGACTCCTCACCGACGATGTGGATGCAGTTGGCGGGACAGGCTGTCGCGCACATGAAGCAGGCGACACAGCGGACCCGGCCATCCTCGTCGCGATTCAGTCGATGCACGCCCCTGAAGGTCTCGCGGTACTGACCGCCATCGAGGACATCACGGTCATCCCGCTTTTCCTCTGGGTACTGGACGACATGGATGTTTCGCTTGTTCTTGCCGTCGCGTCCCATGTTTCCGAAGCAGTGACGCAGAGTGGTTCCAAGCCCCTTGAAGACGGCTGGAAGAAACAATCGCTCACCCGGATTGAAATCGGATGGCGTCACATCAACATAGGTGCGTTCGTTCTGGGACATGCTTCCTCCATGGTAGCCCCTCAGGGGCGTTCAGAGAACACCTGACAGCCGATTGAAGACCACGCTAGGCTGTATCGGGCCAGGCCCGTCAGGAGTCGCCCATGCCATCCCCTGCCAGCCCCCCCGGCACGAAACCGGATATCGGGGCCACCATGAGAACCGCCAGCATGATCTGGCAATCCGTCAGCGAAGTGGCCGCTGGAGCGATCATCGGCTGGCTTCTGGACATGGCATTCGAGACGGATCGAATCTTCCTGTTGATCGGGGGCCTCATCGGAATCGGCGTGGGCATGACGACCTTCATCAGGACCGCCTTGAAGGAGAGCCGGAAAGCGGAAATCGAGAGTCAGCGGCACCGAGCGAGCCGGCAGCCCCATGAGCCCGGAAATTCAGGAGATCAGGCTTGATTCCTCCCTCAGAACCTGGAAAACAGCCCTCGGCCCCGCTGCCCACCAAAGCCCTGCTGGTCGGACAGTTCGCGGCTGGCTGCATCGCAGCCGTCCTGTGGTCACTGGGGACGATATTGGGTGGATTCGGCTCCAGCCTGCTTGTGGAGGGGCTGATCGAGATCGGTCTCGTGACGGGCGTGGTGCTGGCCTGCACCCTGGCCATCGCACCCTGGACAGTCCGTCCTGCCGGTACCTGGGCCGTGGTCCTGATCGCCACCTCGCTCGTCAGGCTGGTGGTCATCACCGGGCTGACCCTGTTGCTATACTCCGCGGCTCGCATGGCCCCCAAAGCCCTTGTGGTATCGGCTTTCGTGACCATTGCGACTGTCCTGATTGCAGAAACCCTGGTGACCACACGTTTCCTGAGCCGGTTGTCGAGCGAACGCAAAGCAACCCTTCCGTAAGACCTCATAAACCTGCAAGAACACCAAGACCATGCTCCCTCTGCTCGCCGCATCCAACCCAACGCATCACGTCATGGACAAGCCCATCATCGGTGGTGAGGGCGCCTTGTTCCAAGGACCAGAACTCTTTGGTCAACCCACACTGACGATGCACATGGTGACCCTCGTCGTTGCCGCCATCGTTTCGCTGCTTGTTCTTCTTCGAGCCGCCAAGTCGATCTCGACAGGAGACGAAGGCGAGGGCATGTACCGGTACCTGACCAAGGGCCGTGTTTCCCAGCTCATCGAAGTCTTCACGCTCTTCCTGGTCGAGAACACCATTCGACCCATCCTGAAGGAAGACACTCGGCGATTCGTGCCGATCCTGCTCTCACTCTTCTTCTTCGTCCTGACCTGCAACCTGATGGGACTGATTCCCTTCCTGGATGTGCAGCACGTCATCGGACCCGATGTCGATGGCCAGAAGATCTGGACCGTATTCGGTGGAACCGCGACGGCGAACCTGAGTGTCACGTTGGGCCTGGCGTTCATCGCATTCATCGCCATCCAGTACCAGGGATTCCGATCACTGGGTGTCAAGGGTTACCTGTCACACCTCACGGGAGGCGCCCCACTGGCACTCCTTCCGATGATGGTGCCTCTCGAGATCGCCGGCATGCTGATCAAGCCTGCCGCACTCGCCATTCGTCTCTTTGCCAACATGTTTGCAGGACACACCATGATGGCCGTCCTCGCCATGTTCGGCATGCTGGCCTACCAGGCAACTGAAAGCATCGCCGTGACCGGTGCCATCTCCGTGGTATCGATCATCGCCGCCATCGCGATCAGCTTCCTTGAGCTGTTCGTGGCCTTCCTGCAGGCCTTCATCTTCATGTTCCTGACCACGGTGTTCCTCGGACAGATGACGCACCATCACGAACATGATGAGCACCATGAACACGACACTGACGCTGCCAAGGGCCTGGAGCCCGCGGGAGCACATTGACCGATTGATTCCCGGAATGGGCCGGGTTCGAACTTTGAATGTTTCCGGATGTCTCCCATTGCATCCGATCACACGCTCACTCAATACGAGTACTCAGTAAGGAAAGCGACGAGAATAATGAAGAACTTCCTGATCCTCATCGGAACCGTCTTCGCAGCACTGCTGTTCTTCGGCAGTGACACCGCCATGGCAGCCGAAGGTGCTGATGCAGCACAGGGCGCCGTGACCACAGGCCAGGGCCTCAAGGGAATCGGTGGCGGTATCGCTGCTGCATTCGCTGCAGTCGGCGCCGGCATCGGTATCGGCCGAATCGGCGGCAGTGGTGTCGAGTCGATCGCCCGTCAGCCAGAGATGGCCGGCACGATCTCAACTCAGATGATCATCTTCGCGGCCCTCGTCGAGGGTGTTGCCCTCTTCGCCGTGGTCGTCGGACTGCTCGCGATCCTCTGATTCGGTCGCGTGCACGGATGCCCGGTGATGAAACGATCCATCCCGGGCTGATGATTGGAGGCGCTTGATGAACGGTATGTTGATACTGGCTGCAGAACAGTCACCGGTCAATGTTCAGTTGATTTCACTGATCACGACCATTGTCGTATTTCTGTTGTTCTTCTTTGCAGCGGCCTATCTCGTCTGGCCCAAGATCATGTCTGGTCTCGATGAGCGGGAACAGAAGATCCGCCGCGAGATCGAGTCGGCGGAAGCCGCTCGAGCCGAAGCTTCTGATTCCCTGAAAAGACAGGAAGAAGAACTCAACGAGGCACGCAGGCAGGCGACCGCCATGGTGGCCAAGGCCAAGTCAGATGCCGAGCATCACGCAGCAGAGCTGCGTCGCAAGGCGGAAGACGAACTCCACTCGATGCGCACCCAGGCATCCAAGGAGATCCGTGCAGCCAAGGAAGCCGCCATCGGCGAGCTGAACGCTCAGGCCGCCACCATGGCAACCACCATTGCCGGCCGCATTCTGCATCGTGAAATCTCGGCAGATGACCAGCGGGACCTCATCGATGACTCGCTGAAATCGTTTGCCGCCTCCCACGACAACTGACCCGAAACGAACCTGATCATGGCGACTCATACCGACACCCTTGCTCGAATCTACGCACGCAGCCTCTTCGAACTCTGTGAAGAAGCAGGCGGTCGTGACAAGGCCATGGAAGTCGCCGATGAGCTGGAACAGGTCTGTGAACTGGCCCGTTCCGACTCGGCATTCAATGAATTCCTGGCCTCGCCGTTGCTGGAAGTGACGGCTCGCGGGGACAGCCTCAAGGCCATCTTCGAGAACAAGATCAGCGATCTGCTGCTGAGGTTCCTCCTGGTTCTGAATGCCAATGATCGACTTGGACATCTGGAACAGATCGAAGCCGCCATGATCCAGATCGTCCATGAGCAATGGGGTCGCATCGAGGTCGATGTCACCACGGCTCAGGCCATGGATGACACCGCTCGCGAAGCCATCACCGCTCAACTCAAGTCGGCCCTCGGCAAGGATCCGGTCATCCACTCGCATGTCAATGAAGACCTGATCGGTGGCATCACCCTCCGAATCGGCGACCAGCTGATCGATGGTTCTGTTGCAACGCAGCTTCGTCGACTTGAAACCGACCTCAAGAAGAGCGGCGGTCACGAGATCCGCCTGCATCCCGAACGATTCCTTGGGGAGAGCGTCTGATGACTCCTCGCTGGATCATCCTGATCCTCCTGTGTCTTCAGACAGGCACTGGACTCGCCCAGCCCGCCCCATCGGTCCCGCAACTCACGATCACTGGACAGAGCGAACTGGACGTTCCAGCAGACGAACTTCGCATCCGTCTCGGCGTGTCCATCTTCAACGAGTCGGTAGAGACGGCTCGAACCGATGTCGATACACGGATGAACGCGATCGTGAAGGCCGTCGGATCACTTGGTCTTGAGTCCAGCAAGGACTTCCACACGTCCCGATACAGCGTCCAGCCCAAGTGGAGTCAGCGACCACGCCAACGTGGCCAGGACTCGGACTGGAAGCCCTCGCTGCTCGGCTACCAGGTCACCTCGGCCATTCAGGTCAAGACATCGCGACTCGATGTGGCGGACCAGATCCTGGCCAAGGCCGTCAGTGCCGGGGCCAACGACATCGGCAGCCTCCAGTTCAATCTGGCGGATCCACGGACCAGTCGCGATGAGGCGATCGAAGTGGCTGCCCAAAACGCAATCAATGATGCACGAGTGCTCGCTGACGCAACGGGTGTTCAGCTGATCGGCATTCGTGAAATGAGTATCAACAACGCGGGCTACAACCCGATTCAAGTCCCGAGGTCCATGGCCGCGGGTCGAACCGCCGCCCCCAATGCTTCGCCAGTCATGGCGCCAAGTCAGGTCCGGGTGTCGGCTTCAGTAACCATCGTCTATGAGATCGAGTCCAACGGCGATCATGCCGCACATGGAACAGAGTGAGACAGGAAGGAATGCACCGTGAAGATCAAGACTGACGAAATCACTTCAGTCATCAAGCAGGAAATCGAGCAGTACGCAAGCCAGCTTGAGATCTCTGAGGTCGGACAAGTGGTCGAAGTCGGCGACGGCATCGCTCGCATCTACGGCCTCTCCAACGTCATGGCCAGCGAACTCCTCGAGTTCGAGACCAGCAAAGGCCCCGTCATGGGCCAGGCCATGAACCTTGAAGAGGACACCGTCGGAGCCGTCATCTACGGCGACTACCTCGCTGTTCGTGAAGGTGACACGGTCCGATCGACGAACCGACTGCTTGAAGTCCCCGTCGGCGAAGCCATGCTCGGCCGAATGGTCGATCCGCTCGGTGCGCCACTGGACGGCAAGGGTCCCATCGACAGCTCCAGCACGATGAAGCTCGATATCGTCGCACCCGGCATCGCTGCACGTCAGCCGGTGAAGGAACCACTGCAGACCGGTATCAAGGCCATCGACTCCATGATTCCCGTCGGTCGCGGTCAGCGAGAACTGATCATTGGCGACCGAAAGACCGGCAAGACCGCCGTGGCCATCGACACCATCATCAACCAGAAGGAATACTGGGGCACGGAAGACGCCGTGGTCTGCATCTACGTGGCTGTTGGCCAGAAGGATTCCACGGTTGCAGGTGTTGTTGACACGCTTCGTTCCAATGGTGCCATGGACTACACGATCGTCGTGAACGCAGGATCGTCCAGTGCCGCTCCACTCCAGTACATCGCTCCATACGCCGGAACGGCCATGGGTGAGTACTTCATGTGGCAGGGCAAGGAAGGCAAGACGCCCAAGCACGTTCTCTGCATCTACGACGATCTCTCCAAGCAGGCAACGGCCTATCGTCAGCTCTCACTGCTGCTGCGACGCCCACCGGGACGCGAAGCCTACCCAGGTGACGTATTCTACCTGCACAGTCGCTTGCTTGAACGCTCCACCAAGCTGTCCGATGAAAATGGCGGTGGTTCACTGACCGCCCTGCCGATCATCGAAACGCAGGAAGGTGACGTCTCCGCATACATCCCGACCAACGTGATTTCGATTACCGATGGTCAGATCTATCTCCAACCTGAACTGTTCGCCTCGGGCGTGCGTCCCGCCGTCAACGTGGGTATCTCCGTGAGCCGCGTGGGTGGTAATGCACAGATCAAGGCCATGAAGGAAGTTGCCGGTTCTCTTCGACTCGACCTGGCGGCCTTCCGTGAACTGGAAGCCTTTGCTCAGCTGGGTACGGAGCTCGACAAGGCTTCACAGCAGCAGCTTGAGCGTGGTGCCAGGATGGTCGAACTGCTCAAGCAGGGACAGTACACCCCCTTCACGGCAATCGATCAGTGCATCTCGATCTTCGCTGGTACCAAGGGCATCCTGGATGATCTCCCGCTGCCATCCGTGCATGACTTCGAACAAGCCATGCTCGATCACTTCCGTGGGCCACAATCCGCCCTTCGGGACAAGCTGGTTGAATCCAAGAGCTTCAAGGGACTTGAAGACGAATTCCTGACGGCAATCAAGGAATTCAAGGCAGGCTGGCAACCAGCCTGATGCGATCTCGCATCGAGATCTCACTGGTCTTCATCGTGATGCTGATCATCACGTCAGGCTGTGGTTCCACTGCGCGAACCGAGGCCGTGGGGCCACCCCCCCCTGCAACGGACCGGATGTCGGACGGCAGTTGGTCGGATGATGTTCTCCAGGGCACCTGGGAAGGAACCGCCTGGCGAATCAATTCACGTGGTGCCAGTCGTATTCTCGACCGCCTTGAGATCACCTGTGAACCCAATGGACTGCTTCGTGTGAAACGCGAGTGGCAGACCATCGAGGGCGCAGGAGGCCACAAGGGTCGAACTCCCGTCATGAAGGATGAAGAAGATCTGATCGGCGTGTTCGATGCTCGCACCGGCCGATTTCGATTCGTGGAAATGGAAGAGCCTGGCACGATGGAGGGTCACCTCGTCGACCGCGACACGATCGACCTCTTCAGCACTCAACCTGGCCGCCAGCCATCGACCTCCCACGCACAGCTGCAAAGACAGCCCGCACCCTGATAGCCTGCCGATTCCTGTCCTGAAAGATGTCGAGCCTGTCCTCGATGCTGTTCTGATTCCCGAGTCTCAGCCTCCTGAGCCGATGAAGGGTTCCACATGACCACCTCACGTGAAAATCTGCTCCATGTCGCCCTCGAGGCCGTTTCGGCCGCCTGTGCAGTCACCCGATCAGCCCAACAAGCCCGAGAGGCCTTCGGCAGCCTCACCAAGGACGACCGCAGCCCGGTCACCGTCGCCGACTACGCCGCCCAGGCCATTGTCGCCATGACACTCAAGGAACGGCTTCAGGACGCCTCTGAATGTGCTCTGGTCGGCGAGGAGGACAGCGGCGATCTCACGACGGATGAGGCCACCATGACGCGTGAGGGCGTCGTACGGCTCGTCAAGACCTTCCGGCAGGGTGCCAGCGAAGAAGATGTGCTGGCCGCGATCGACTCCGGCTCAGATCAAGGGACCGGTGATGCCTACTGGACACTGGACCCAGTCGACGGGACGAAGGGCTTCCTGCGAGGCCAGCAGTTCGCCATCGCCCTCGCCCGAATCGAGAACGGGAAGGTCTCCCTCGGGGTGATGGGATGCCCGGGACTCCCGGTCGACCAGGCAACTCCCACGGATGTTCCAGACCCCGACGGTGTGATCTATGCCGCGATCGAGGGTCAGGGGGCTTGGGAATACGCCGGCTGCGATCCGAACAGAGAACCGATGCGGATCTCATGCGACCACTGGTCCGCGGATCGTCCGTTGAGATATTGCGGATCGGTCGAGAAAGCGCACGGCAGCATGTCGGACGCCGCCAGACTCATTGAATCTCTTGGAGGCGGCAATCGGGTCGCGGTCGACAGTCAGTGCAAGTACGCCATCGTGGCACGAGGTCAGGCGGACGCCTATCTCCGGATGCCGAAGAACGCCGAATATGTCGAAAAGATCTGGGACCATGGTGCCGGATCGATCATCGCGACCGAGTCCGGTGCCAAAGTTTCGGACATCCACGGCAAACCGCTGGACTTCGGACATGGTCGATTACTGAAGGCGAATTCCGGCGTGATCGTTGCGGTCCCCGGGCTCCATGAAAAGTTGATCGATGGCATCCGTGATCTTGATTTAGGTCCAGCCAAGACGGCGTAATACTGGCAGGCAGCTCATGGGATTTGACGCTTGGTTCACTCTGGCAACGATCGGTCTTGTGATGGCCGCGCTTGTCAGCAACCGAATGCAGGTCGACACGGCCATGCTTGGTGGGCTGGTCCTGCTGATGGTCTTTGATGTCGTTGAGTTCCAGCAGGCTGCATCTGGATTCGCATCGACCGCAGTCCTGATGATCGGAGGTCTCTTCGTCGTCGCAGCGGGGCTGGAGGAGACCGGAGCCCTGTCACTGTTCTCGGACAAGCTGCTGGGCAGGCCACGTTCGATTCCGCAGGCTCATCTCCGATTGCTCCCGCCAGTCGCACTGTGCTCAGGATTCATGAACAACACGCCGATCGTCGCGATGTGTCTGCCGGTGGTCCGCGACTGGGCCAAGAGACAGCGGCTGAGCAGCTCTCATCTCCTCATGCCACTGAGCTTCGCGGCGATCCTGGGCGGCAAACTCACCCTGATCGGAACCGCATCCAACGTCGTCGTGATGGAAGAGTTCACGACATGGCTGCAGCACGACCATCCCTGGCTGGCGGAGATCGGCTTCACACCACTTCCGCCATGGCTCGAATTCTTCGGGATCGGTGCCATCGGCCTTCCCACCGCGATTCTTGGAATCGCCTTGATGATGCTCATCACGACTCGCGTTCTGCCCGCACGGAATCCAGTGAGCAGCGAGCCCGATGATGTCCGTGAATATCAGGTCGAACTGGTCGTCCAGGCAGGATCCCCTGTTGCAGGACAGAGCATTGAAAAAGCCGGATTGAGGCAGCTGCCCGATCTCTTCCTCAGTCGAATCGAACGTCAGGGCACATCGCTTGTCGCGGTGTCTCCGGATGAAGTGCTCCAGGAAGGTGATCGACTGGCATTCGTTGGCGCGTTGGATTCGGTTCTCGATCTTCGCCGTCGCTTCCGTGGGCTTGAATCACCAGACCAGCAGACGTCCAAACTGCCGGTGGACCGGTCCACACGGCGGCTTGTCGAAGCCGTGGTGTCAGCTTCCTCGGAGCTGGTCGGACGGTCCATCCGCGAAGCGCGTTTCCGAACGGCCTACGAAGCCGTGGTGATCGCCGTGAGCCGACAAGGCCAGCAGATCGAAGGCAAGATCGGCGACATCGTCCTGAAGGCAGGTGACGTCCTGCTCGTGGAAACACACCACAACTTTGCCAAGTACTGGCGGAATCGCAGCGACTTCTACCTCGTATCCGATGTCGACAAGAGCCGACCCATTCGTCACGAGAAGGCATGGGTCGCCCTGCTCATCATGATGGCACTCGTGTTTCTCCTGATCTTCAAGCCTCTGGGGCTCGCTGCTGTTCCTGCCGTCTGGCTCTGCGCCTTCCTGATGGTCATGACTCGGTGTGTCACTGGAACCGAAGCCAGACGCGCGATGAACTGGCAGGTTCTGCTGGCCATTGCCGCTGCCATCGGAATCGGCAAAGCGATGGAATCCAGTGGCGCCGCGACCGGCATCACCAATTCTCTCGTCGATGCGGCGAACAGTCTGGATTTTGGCTTGACCGGGATGCTGATCGTGCTGTTCATCATCGCCTCCATCGTTGCACAGCTCGTGACACCGTTCGCTGCAGCCGTTCTGATGTTTCCGATCGCGGTTGGCATGGCGGAGAACTTCGCAGTCAACCCCATGCCGTTCATCTTCACCTTGATGATGAGTGTCGGCACGAGTTTCATGACACCGGTGGGATACACGACGAACCTCATGGTCTATGGGCCAGGCGGCTACCGATTCATGGATTTCATGAGACTTGGCCTGCCGCTGGTCATTCTGGCCGGCATCGTCACCATCATCATCACCCCGATGATCTTCCCGTTCTAGCCAGGTCATCAATGACGTGAAACTGCGAACGTTCATTTCCATCCTGCTCCATCTGCTTGGATCGATCTTCCTGTTGGCGGCTGTCGTCCTGATCGCCGCCTGGTTGACTGGAATCATCTTCAGTGATCGATGGGTGTGGTCGCAGTGGCTGTCGTGGATTCCCACGATCATCCTCATGCCAGCCGGTGGCTTGTGGCTGATCGGCATCGGTCTGATGAGACGATTTCGTCGTTACTGGCAGCCAGGCATCTGCCTGCTTGTCCTTGGCCCGTTCGTCTATCTCTACCTGCACTGGCAACCGGAACGAACACATGCCGACGAGTCCAGGCCAGGCATCACGTTCTGCCAGTGGACACTCGGGACGGTCCTTGCCAACGAGGAAGCCTATGGCGAGGTTCTGGTCGAACTCGATGCCGATGTCAGTCTGGTCGAAGGCGGTCGTCGAATCCGCTGGTCCCAACCCATCAAGGACTGGCTGGGACCGGAACAGACCAGTCTCTCCACCGGAATCTTCAGCATCCTGACGCCACTTCCAGTCGAAGAGCTTCGTACGGTCGTCTGGGCCGAAGGGATCTACGCAGCGATCCTGACCATCAACGGACCTGGATTTGAAGTCACCCCGTTGAAGATCCTGCTCATCGATCTGCCCTCGGATCCGAACAGAAGTCGTTGGCAGATTGCCGCCAGGCTCGATGACCTGCTCTCCAAGGCCGAGTTCGATGAACCGGATCTGATCGTCGGTGATTTCAACATGCCCTCGAACAGTCGGGCGTTTGGCGGTCTCTTCAAGGGATACGCGCGGGCCTGGAGTGAATCAGGCGAAGGCTGGGGGCCGACCTATCCACGGGAATGGCCGATCGCGAGAATCGATCATGTTCTGGTGGGCCCGACGGTCGACGTCACCTCAATCAGGACAATCGATCCTGGACGGGGACGTCACAGACTTCAGGTATTCAAGGTCACAGCGGGTTCCGAGTAGAGACCCGGACGCTTCAGCCATTGTTTGAATGCGCATTCGAATCAATGTGGCCGGAAGATGTCCCACAAGGCTTCAATCACCTGGCCACCGCTGCCAATGGTGTCCTGGCCATCTGGAGGCAGGATGTTGCCCAACTGCCAGTCTTCAAGCCACTCCACGGAGAGATCCATGTGAAGGACGTTGATCCCACCATCGAAGTTCAGATCACTCGATCGTCTCATGCCGTCTGAAAGCAGGATCGATGAATAACCGTCTGTGAACAATCGATCTCGCCACTGGGATGGATCAACCGCGGGATCCCAGTACTTGTCACCTGCATAGTGGTAGTTGGTGTAGATCGTGCGTCCCGGATTGATGTCGTGATTGCCGACTCTCATGGTCATGACCTGATTCAGATCCGACCAGTTCTGTTCATATTCGTCCCAGCCATGCGCACCCATGTGTCCTGGGGAATACAGGACGGAAGGCTCCTGCAGGAACTGATACTGGTAGAGGTGACCAAGGCCATCAAACCCGTTGCTCAGCCAGCGGGCATGCTTGCGATACGGATCGAACACTTCCAGCTGCTCGGGCGTCCAGGCTCGCATCAGCTCGCCGAGATCCAGAGGGGCATTGCGAAGGGCTGCACTCTCAG
>MDSW01210490.1_pt1 | contig 19947 bp, 21 predicted proteins | sample 811171 | NCBI WGS metagenome assembly MDSW01 (sample SAMN05326641, study PRJNA326480) | marine metagenome | isolation source: seawater | place: Atlantic Ocean: North West | collected 2012 | reverse complement strand
ATGTCCTTCACCCGGCCGGTGATGTTGCAATAGCCCTCGCTGTCGATCCGGGCGAGATCGCCCGTATGCATCCAGCCGTCCGCATCGAGCGCCTCATCCGTGCGCTCGGGCTCGCCCCAATAGCCGCACATGACCGAGTAGCCGCGCGTCAGCAGCTCGCCCTGCTCGCCCACATTGGCGAGCGAGCCATCCTCGCGCACGATCTTCACTTCGAGATGCGGCTGCACCAGCCCCACCGAGGAGACACGTTTCTCCAAGGGCGTATCGGTGGCCGACTGGAAGGAGACCGGCGCAGTTTCGGTCATCCCGTAGGCGATGGTGACTTCCGACATGTGCATCTTCGACTGCACCTGCTTCATCACCTCGATCGGACAGGGCGCGCCCGCCATGATTCCGGTGCGCAGCGAGGACAGATCGTGGTTCGCGAAATCGGGATGCTCCAGGATCGCGACGAACATGGTCGGCACCCCGTAAAGCGCGGTGCAGCGCTCGGCGGCGACGCATTCCAGCACGCTCTGGGGATCGAAGCCTTCGCTCGGCACGACGATGGTCGCGCCCTTGGTGACACAGCCCAGCGTGCCCATCACCATGCCGAAACAGTGGTAGAACGGCACCGGGATGCAGACGCGGTCCGCTTCGGTCGCCAGCATCGCGTGGGTCACGAAATGCGCGTTGTTGACGATGTTGCGATGGGTCAGCGTCGCGCCTTTCGGCGACCCGGTCGTGCCGGAGGTGAACTGGATGTTGATCGGCTCGTTCGGGTCCAGCCGAGCGGTGATCGGATCGAGCGCGCTGCGGTCCTGCGCCTCGCCCAGCGCCTCGACATCCGAGAAGCGATGGCATCCGGGATGCTGGGTCTCGCCAATCGTGATGATGTCGCGCAGGTCGGGCAGTTTCATGGTTTCCAGCTGTCCGGGCTCACTCTCCGCGAGTTCGGGCAGCAGGCGCTGGATCATCGACAGGTAATCCGAGCTCTTGAAGGTCTCCGCCAGCACCAGCCCCCGGCAACCGGTCTTGCGCAGCGCGAATTCCAACTCGTGCAGACGATAGGCCGGGTTGATGTTCACGAGGATCACCCCGATCCGCGCCGTCGCGAATTGCGTCAGCAGCCATTCCGATCGGTTGGGCGACCAGATGCCGAGCCGGTCGCCATGCCGAAGCCCGAGCGCGAGCAGCCCCGAGGCAAGCCGGTCGACCCGTGCCGCGAACTCCGCCCAGGTCCAGCGGATGCCTTCCGAGGTGAAGATGGCAGCCTCGCGATCAGGCCAACGCGCGGCGGTGCGCTTCAGCACGGCCGGGATCGTGTCCTCGATCAACGGGGTATCGGTCGGCCCGGCGACATGGGCCAGACCGCGTTTCGGGGCCACACCGAGTTCAGGGTGCGGGTTCGTCTCGCTATGCATGATTTCCTCCTCTGACACCCCATCGCCGGCACATCGGGCCATTGATCCTCCATGGGGGCGCTCATATTAAATGAACGATGGTTCATTTAACGCAACCCTAAAGCGTCAAGACAAGGAAATCCTGCCCTGCTCGCGAAACCGTGTTCGAGACGGTGATCGCCGCGGAGCCCAGCAAAACCTGACGACTCGCCGCATTTCTGCTATAATTGAAAGATGTCGAATCTTCTGGGGAGGAGAGAGAATGCGACCGGAACTCACGACGCGCCGCCGCGCCTTGCGTCTTGCGTTCGAGCGTTACATCGAGGCGGACAGAGCGTGGCGAGACGCGCTTGTCGCCTTGAACGACTGGTTTCCGCCGAGTGCGGACCGTCGTCCGGGAATGATCGGAAATCCGGGTTCACCGATACGGCGGCTCTATGACGCGCGCAGCCGGGCGCTGGTGCGCCTCGAGGTCACGCAGGTCAAGCTGGCCACCGCGAAACGACGGCTGGCAGAGCGCCGCGCGCGCGAACTGCCGCCCGTGTTTCTGATCGGGCCACCCTGCTGACAGCAATGCGCCGCGTTTAGGCGACGTCCCTTCAAAGTCACGGCGGAAGCGCGTTTCCGTCCTTGGGGGTGCTTGTCATTTCCCCAAGGCTGACGCAGCTTCGCAACGGGCAGCACCGGACGAGTAACGGTGCGGCGGGGTCCGACTCGCGCCTATAGCCCCGATACGCCCCTTCTCTGGAGAGCTTCATGAGCAGTTTCGTCACGATCACCCATGCGGATTGCCTTGGTCACGATACCGGGCCTCATCATCGCGAGCGTCCGTGGCGGCTCGAGACGGTGCGCGGACTGATCGACGAGATGGAGCTGCCCGTCATCGAGGCGCGCGAGGCCAATGACGAGGACCTCCTGCTGGGCCATGATCCGGCCTATCTCGAAGCGCTCGAAGAGGTCTTCGCGCGTGAGGAACATGCCGATCTCGACTCGGACACCCATGTCTCGCCCGGGTCGCGCCGTGCGAGCCGTCTGGGCGCGGGCGGTGCCTTGCAGGCCGTCGATCTTGTCCTCTCGGGCGAGGCCAAGCGCGTCTTCGTCGCGACCCGCCCGCCGGGGCACCATGCGACGCGGACGCGGGCGATGGGGTTCTGCATCTATGGCAATACCGGGCTTGCCGCGCTTCATGCGCTCGAACGGCATGGCCTGTCGCGTGTAGCGGTGCTCGATTTCGACGTGCATCACGGCAATGGCACGCAGGATATTCTCTGGGACGAACCGCGCAGCCTGTTCATCTCGTCGCATCAGGAGCCCAAGTCGCTCTGGCCGGGCACAGGGGTGCGCTCGGAGACCGGCGCGCATGACAACGTGCTCAACCTGCCGCTGGCCAGTGGCAGCGGAGCCTCCGAGATGAAGGTGGCGTGGGAGGACGGGCTGGCGCGGTTGGAGGCCTTCAAACCCGAGCTGATCATCGTCTCCGCCGGGTTCGACGCGCATCGCGAGGACGATATCTCCGGGCTGCTCTGGACCGCAGGCGATTACTGGTGGCTGACCAATGCGATCCGGGGCGTCGCGCGCCGCTGTTGCGAGGGGCGTATCGTCTCCTGTCTAGAAGGCGGCTATAACCCGACCGCGCTTGCAGAGGGGGCCACCGCTCATCTCGAGGCCCTGGCGCGCTGATATCCGGAGACACGACAGGCCGGGTCCACTCCCCCTAAAGACAAAGGCAGGCACGAGATGGCACGTAACCGCTACTATTTCGGCCCGGTCACGGACCATTTCGACGGCGAGCGGTTTCACCCGCAGGACCAGCCCTCCACCGACCGCTCCTTGCGCGACATTCTGAAATGGCATCGCGAGGGGCAGCGGGCGCGCTGGCCCAAGCATGTCCCGGTCGAGCCGAGCGTGCCGCCCGCGCGCAGCGACACGGCGCGGCTGACCATGGTCGGGCATGCCTCGGTTCTCATTCAGGTCGCGGGGCTCAACCTGCTGACCGATCCGGTCTGGTCGGAGCGCGCGAGCCCGCTGCGCTTTGCCGGGCCCCGGCGCGTCACCGCACCCGGTGTCGCCTTCGACACTCTCCCGCCGATCGACGCGGTTCTGATCAGCCATAACCATTACGACCATCTCGACACCGTGACGCTGCGCAAGCTGCATAAGCGCCACCGCCCTAGGATGGTGATGCCGCTGGGCACGGATGCGACGGTGCGAAAAGCGGTGCGCGACGCGCAGATCGAGACCGGGGATTGGCACGACCGGATCGCGCTGGCCCCCGGTGTCGCCGTCACTCTGACGCCCGCGAACCATTGGTCGGCGCGCGGGCTCGGCGACCGGCGCATGGCGCTCTGGAGCGGATTCTGGATCGACACGCCGCAGAGCCGGATCTGGTTCGCGGGCGATACCGGTTATGGCGACGGGGCGCTTTTTCGCGATATCCGCGCCCGGCACGGCGTGCCGGACATCGCGGTGATCCCGATCGGGGCCTATGAGCCGCGCTGGTTCATGCAGCCCCAGCATGTCGCGCCCGAAGAGGCCGTGCGCATCTTCACCGATATCGGCCCCACGCAAGCGCTTGGCTGTCATTGGGGGACGTTCCAGCTGACCGACGAGCCGCGTGACGAGCCGCCCGCCCTGCTGGGGCGCAGCCTCGAAGCCTCGGGGATTGCGGCGGAGCGCTTCCTCCCCTTCGCCCCGGGCGAGGTCTATCTGGCACCCTCCGCGACCTGAGCGCACCGACCTGACGCGGCGCAGAGTCACGTCAGCGTTGACGGCTTCGGCCTCCCTAAATATAAAACTGACGTCAGTTTCATTTTTGGAGCCGGAACGTGACCCCCACCCTCGCAAATGCGTCGCAGGACGCCGCCGTGTTCTCTTTCCCGGAGCATCTTGCCACGACAAGCGCCGGACGCCCGAAGGGAGAGCGCACTCGCGCCCAGCTTCAGATCGCCGCCTGCAAGGTTTTGCAAGACGGCGGGCCGCAGGGCCTCACCGTCGCGGAGATCTGCAAGGAGGCCGGCGTCTCGAACGGCACGTTTTACCTTTATTTCAAGGATCGTAACGCCCTGCTCGACAGCCTGCTTCGGGGCTTCGTGGCCTTCCTTCAACTGGCGATGCGCGCGGCGAGCGAACGCGAAGGCCATGATGCGCCGCGCGCGGCGACCCGCGCCTATCTCCGTCTGTTCGAGCAAAATAGCGGGTTGATGCGCAGCTTGATCCACCCGACCGACGGCTTCCCCGAGGCGCAGGCGGCGTTTCAGACGCTCAACCGGGAATGGATCGAGGCGGTGGTCGCCTCCGTGGAACGCAGGCAGCGGCAGGAGGGCAAGACGGCGCCCCCGCGCGACGAATTGCTGCGCCGCGCCTATGCGCTGGGGGGCATGGTCGACCAATACCTCTCCAACCTTCTGCTGGCGAAGGACCCGGCCGTGATCGAGATATCGCAGGATCGCGATGCGGTGCTGGAGACGCTCTCGCTGCTCTGGGACCGGGGGATGACGGCATGACCACCATTCCCGGCGCCGAGCACCTTTCCCGCGCGGAGCTGCAGCCCGAGATCGAACGCCGCTGGCAGGCGCAGCGGGCATATGTCGCTGAAACCTCGGCCTTTTACCAGAACCTCTGGCAGGGGCGCAGACCGCCCGAGGACCTGCGCGACCTGCCTGAATTGCCGCTCTCCGACAAATCGCAACTGCGGATCTCGCAGGCCGAGCATCCGCCCTTCGGCGACTACCTCGCCGCCACACGCAGCACCGCCAACCGCCTGCATCGGACGTCTGGCACCACCGGTCAGGCGATGAACCTCGCGCTCTCGGCCCGCGACGCGTTGGTGACGCAGGAGGTCGGCGGGCGCTGTCACCGCTCTGCGGGGCTGACGGCGGAGCATACGGTGGTGCATTGCCTGAACTACCAGATGTGGATGGGCGGGCTGACCGATCACATGACGCTGGAGGCCACGGGCGCGCTGGTCGTGCCTTTCGGCGTCGGCTCGACCGAGCTTCTGATCCAGACGATCCGCGAGGTCGGCATCACCGCGATTTCCTGCACGCCCTCCTACCCGTCCGTCCTCGAACGGGTCATCGCCGAGAAACACCCCGGACTGACGCCGCGCGATCTGGGCCTCAAGCTGGGTCTGTTCGGGGGCGAGCCGGGGCTCGACGACCCCGCCTTCCGCGCCCGCCTGCGCGAGACCTGGGGGATGGAGCCGCGCAACGCGAATTACGGCGTCTCGGACGTCTTCTCGAACTTCGCGGCGGAATGTCCGTATGACACGAAGCTGCATTTCATGGCCGCCGACGTGCTGCATCCCGAGCTGATCGACCCCGATACCGACGCGCCGATCCCGCTGGAGGTCGGGGCGCGCGGCGAATTGGTCCTGACCCACCTCGTGCGCGACTGCCAGCCTCTGGTGCGGTTCCGCACCGGCGACATCATCACCATCGGCGGGACCGAGCCCTGTGTCTGCGGCTGCACCGGGTTTCGTTTCTCGGTCGTCGGGCGCTCCGATGACATGGTGGTCGTGCGGGGCCTCAACATGTTCCCCTCGATGGTCGCCGCCGTGCTCAACGAGATCCCCGAGCTGTCGGGCGACTACCGCATCACGCTCGACACGCCCCCGCCCTATGACACCCTGCCGGTCAGCGCGGAACTGGCGGAAGGCCAGCACGCGACGCCCGATCTTGCGCGCAAGGTAGAGCAGCGGATCAAGTCGCAACTCGGCGCGACGGCGAGCGTCACCCTCCTCCCCGCCCACAGCTTCCCGCGCACCGAGGGCAAGACCAAACGCGTCATCCGGAGTTTCCAATGAGCGATTTCCGCTACGACACCGTCCTGAGCCAGCTTGGCGCCAAGGGCGTGCGCACCATCACCCTCAACCGCCCCGAACGCCTCAACGCGATGAACCGTCAGCTGGTCGTCGATGTCGCGCGCGCATTCGAGGACGCCAATGCCGACCCGGCCACCAAGGCGATCATCTTCACCGGGGCGGGCAAAGCGTTTTGCGCGGGCGATGACCGCAAGGCCCATACCCATCCCGAGACCGAGGAAGAGGCGCGCGAGATCGTGCACGCGATCCAGCGCGCGACCCATGCGATTACGCTCGGCGCGAAGCCGGTGGTCGGCGCGATCAACGGCTGGGCCGTCGGCGGCGGCTTGGAATGGGCGATCAATTGCGACTTCCCGATCTGGGCGGAGAGCGCGAAGGGCTTCTTCCCCGAGGTCTCGCTGAACCTCTTCGTCACCGGGGCCGTCACCTCGCTCCTGCCCGCGCTGGTCGGGCTGAACAAGGCGCGCGAAATGCTGATCTTCGGCGACCGGTATTCGGCGCAGGAGATGGGCGAGATCGGATTGGCGTGGAAGGTGGTTGACGATGCCGCGCTGATCGCGGTGGCCGTCCAGACCGCCGAGCGCCTCGCCGATCTTCCCACCCTGTCGGTCCGCGCGATGAAACGCGTTCTCAATCACGCCGCGGTGCCGGACCTGCACCGGGCGCTGCAGCTCGAGACCGATGCCACGGTCGCGGGTTTCCTCGACCCGGAGACGACGCGGCGCGTGACCGAGTTCTGATCTGCGCGTGCAGAAGCTTTTTCAAACTCCGTCACTTATTGGGATTGCTTCCTTGTGGTGATCGGGACGAAGGGTCAGATTGAGGGCGGAGGACATCCGTGTGCCGCGCCCCGCTTTCGGGGCAACCGCACGGCGGAAAGAGAGGGATGACATGAGCTGGTCCTATTCAATCGGCAAGATCGGCGGCACGGTTCTCAGGGTGCATGTCACCTTCGTTCTGCTGATCATCTGGATCACCGCCTCGGCCTGGGCGGCGGACGGACCGCAAGCCGCGCTGGTCAACATGCTCTTCATCCTGTCGGTCTTCGCCTGCGTCGTTCTGCACGAATTCGGCCATGCGACGATGGCGGCCCGGTTCGGCGTGCGCACCCCCGACATCACCCTTCTGCCGATCGGCGGGCTGGCGCGGCTGGAGCGGATCCCGGAAAACCCCAAGCAGGAAATCCTGATCGCGGTGGCGGGCCCTGCGGTCAACGTGGTGATCTTCCTGATCCTGACGATCTTTCTTGGCGGCAGCGGCTGGCTGAGCGACCTGCAATCGCTCGACAATCCAGGCCAAAGCTTCTGGGGCCGGCTCGCGCTGGTCAACGCGCTTCTCGTGGCATTCAACCTGATCCCCGCTTTCCCGATGGATGGCGGGCGGGTGTTTCGCGCGGCACTTGCGATGTTCATGGACCGGGTGAAAGCCACGCAGGTCGCGGCGCGCACCGGGCAGGTCATCGCCGTGCTCTTTGCCTATTGGGGGCTGACGAGCGGCAACCCGATCCTCGTACTGATCGCGGCGTTCATCTTCTTCGCGGCCGGGGCGGAAAGCTCGGATGCGGCGATGCGTGGCCTCGCCCATCGTTCGGCCGCGCGGGACGCGGTGATCACCTCCTTCGTGTCGCTCACGCCCGACGACACGCTCGACACCGCCGCTCAGGCGATCCTGCACAGCTCGCAATCGGAATTCCCCGTTCTCACGCCGGACGGGCAGTTCGTCGGCTTCGTTACCCGCGAGAGCGTGCTGGCCCGGCCCGACCCCGAATTCCGCCAGCGCCCCGTTTCCGAGATCATGTTCGACAACGTGCCCGTCGTGTCGCTGAAAACCGGGATGGACGATGTGCTCGACGCGTTCGCGAAAGGGCGTATTCCCGCGGTGGCGGTGATCGGCAAGACCGGGAATTTCGTGGGCTTCATCAATCGCGAAAATATCGGCGAGTGGTTCATCCTCGCCCGCGGCAGCTAAGAGGGGCGCTCGCTCCCGGCCCTAGAGATAGACCGACAGCCCCCGCCAGCCTGCCAGCACCGCCGAAATTGCCATGACCACGATGGCGAGAGAGCGATACTGCGTATTGTCAAGCCGCGCGAAGGCCGCGGTCCCCGCCCATGTCCCCAGCGCAAGCGCAGGCACCGAGACCAGCGTCAGCCAGAGCGCATCGCCATTCACAGCACCCGCCCAGATCAGCCCCGGCGTGGCCAGCAGCGAGGCCACGAAGAAGAACAACAACAACGAGGCCCGCGTCTGCACCGCCGTGGTGCCCGCGCCCAGATAATAGGCCACCGCAGGCGGGCCGGGCATCGCGGCCAGTCCGGAAAATGCGCCCGAGGCGACGCCCGCCAGCAGCGCGAGCCCACCATGGGGATGCGGGCGCGCAGGCTTGTAGCGCAACAGCAGCGCCAGCCCCGCCAGCACGGCGAGCGCGATCATCACCCGCGCGGCATCGGCGCTGACGGCAGTGAGCGCGAAAATCCCCACCGGCGTGCCCACAATCGCGCCCAGCGACAGCCGCGCGAGCGAGGGTTTGTGCACATGCCCGTGCAGGGTGAAAAGATCGCGGCACCCGACCACGACCTGCAGCAGCACCGCCAGCGTCACCGCCTCGACCGGCGGCACCATCAGCGAGACGATCGGCACCGCGGCCAGCGCGAAACCGAACCCCGCGATGCCGCGCAGGAAGGCGGAGAAGAACACGGCGGTGATGACCAGCAGGGTCGTTACGCTCAGCATCCGGTCACGTCTCGGCCTGTGCGATCCGCGCCGCACAGCCTGCCGCGCAGAAGGCGACCAGCCCCTCGACCGAGGCTTTCGCATCGGACTGCGAGGCCAGCGCCGCGATCCGCCATTCCGAGGTCAGGAAGGCCAGAAGGGCTGCGACCGAATAGACGAACCCTTCGGCCACGACCGCCCGGCTGACCTTGGGATGCAGCGCGCAGATCTCGTCCATGAAGCGCTGCGCGGTCGGGTCGAACAGATCGGTCGAGATATCCGCCCAGGCCGGATCGGCCGAGACCATCGCCACAAGCCGCGCATAGGCCAGCCACTGCGGATCGCTGCCCGCCGCCTTCGCCAGATAGGGCCGGAAGAAACAGCCGAGGATCGCCGTCAGATCGAGCGCCCCCTGCCCCTTCGCCTCCGCCAGAGCCTCGAGACGCAGACGCGCCAGCTCTTCGGCGCGCCGCTCCACCACTTCGCGAAACAGCGCCTCTTTCGAGCCCCCGTGATGGTTCACCAGACCCAGCGGCACCTCGGCCAGCGCGGCGATGTCGCGCACCTTCGCGCCTTCGAATCCGTCCCGCGCAAACACCGTTTCCGCCGCATCGAGAATCCGTGAACGACTCGCGAGAGAGCGCTTCGACGGCGCCCTAAGCCTTTGTTTCTCGGTCGTCTTTTTCGTCATCAGATCGGGGCTTGCTTATTTTGAACAATGGTTCAATTTAAGAATGTCTGGGAGGAGACGCAACATGACAAATACGAGGGGCACGTTCGCCCTGATCGGCGCGGGCCCGATGGGTCTGGCCGCGGCCAAGGTGCTGGGCGAACAGGGGGTAGACTATCAGGGGTTCGAGCTGCACAGCGATGTGGGCGGGCTCTGGGATATCGAGGGCGCGCATTCGACGATGTATGAAAGCGCGCATCTGATTTCCTCGAAACGGATGACGGAATTCACCGATTTCCCGATGCGCGAGGAGGTGGCGGAATATCCCAGCCACCGCGAGATGGCGCAGTATTTCCGCGATTTCGCCGATCATTTCGACATTCGCCGCCATTACCGCTTCAATGCGGAGGTGACGAAACTTGAACCGCTGGGCGGCGATGGCGAGGGCTGGCGGGTCAGCTGGCGCGATGGCGAGGGCGAGCATTCGGAGATCTATGCGGGCGTTCTGATCGCCAATGGCACGCTTTCCGAGCCGAACATGCCGGACTTCCCGGGCCAGTTCGACGGCGAGCTGATCCATTCCTCGGCCTATCGCGATCCCTCGCAATTCACCGGCAAGCGCGTGCTCGTCGTGGGTGCGGGCAATTCGGGCTGCGACATCGCGGTGGACGCGATCCATCACGGCAAAAGCTGCGATCTGTCGATGCGGCGCGGCTATTACTTCGTGCCGAAATATGTCTTCGGCAAACCCGCCGACACGCTGGGCGGGGCGATCAAGCTGCCGATGTGGCTCAAGCGCAAGATCGACGGCGCGCTGTTGAAATGGTTCGTGGGCGATCCGCAGAAATACGGGTTTCCCAAGCCCGATTACAAACTCTACGAAAGCCATCCGATCGTGAACTCGCTGGTGCTGTTCCACGCGGGCCACGGCGATCTGAAAGTGCGCCCGGATATCGAACGGCTCGACGGCAAAACGGTGCATTTCAAGGATGGCTCTCAGGCGGATTACGACATGATCCTCGCGGCCACCGGCTACAAGCTGCATTACCCGTTCATCGCGCCCGAGCTGCTGAACTGGCAAGGCGATGCGCCGCATCTGTACCTGAACGCGATGCATCCCAAACGCGATGACCTCTTCGTGCTGGGAATGCTGGAGGCGAGCGGCCTTGGCTGGCAGGGCCGTCACGAGCAGGCCGAGATGGTGGCGCGCTACATTCGCGGGTTGCGCGACGGCTCGGAGGCCGCGAAGCGCCTGCAGGCGAAGAAAGCCGAAGGGTTCGAGCGTGCGACCGGCGGCATGGCCTATCTCAAGCTCGCGCGGATGGCCTATTACGTGGACAAGGCGACCTATCGCAAGGCGGTCACAGGCTGGATCAAGGCGCTCGGCGGGAAGGCCCCGGCATGACGGGGCTCGACGCGGTTCGGCTCAATTTCAGCCCCGGCGCCCTGCATCTGCTCAACGCGATCCTCGGCATCGTCATGTTCTCGGTCGCGATCGACCTCTCCCCACGCGATTTCCGCCCGCTGGTGCGCAGGCCCTGGGCGCTGATCGTCGGGTTCACGTCGCAATTTCTGGTGCTGCCCGCGCTCACCTTCGGGCTGGTGCTGGCGCTGCAGCCCAGCCCGTCGATCGCACTGGGGCTGATCCTCGTGGCGGCCTGCCCGGGCGGGAATGTCTCGAACTTCTTCACCCATCGGGCGGGTGGGAACACGGCGCTCTCGGTCTCGCTGACCGCCTTCGCCACGGTGGCGGCAATCGTGCTGACGCCGCTCAATATCGCCTTCTGGGGCAGCCTGTACGCCCCGACGCGGGCGCTGCTGCACGAGACCCATATCGACCCGGTAAGCGTGGCGATCACCGTCGGTGTCATGCTGCTCTTACCGCTGATCGCCGGGATTGCGCTGAACCATTACCGCTATGACCTCACGACGCGCATTCGCGATCCGCTGAAATGGATCTCGATGGCGATTTTCGTGGCGTTCGTGGCGCTCTCGCTCAGTGCCAACTGGCAATATTTCGTGCAATTCGTCGGGCTGATCGCGGGGATGGTCGTGATGCACAACGCGCTGGCCTTCGCGGGCGGCTATGGCACCGCGACGCTGGCGCGGCTGTCGCCCTTCGACCGGCGCGCGATCACCATCGAGACGGGCATCCAGAATTCAGGTCTCGGCCTCGTGCTGATCTTCGCCTTCTTCGGCGGCTTGGGCGGCATGGCAATCGTCGCGGCTTTCTGGGGCATCTGGCACATCATCGCGGGCTTCGCGATCTCGACCATCATGAGACGAAAGGAGGCCGCACGATGACCCGAATCCTGATTACCGGAGCGGGCGGCATGATCGGCCGCGTACTCACCGCCGAACTGTCTGAGAGCGGCCACGAGGTCATCGCGACCGATCTGGCTTGCCCCGACACCCTGCCCGAAGCCGTGCGTTTCGTGGCGATGGATGTGACCACCGACGCCCCCGCCAAGGTCATCGCGCGCGAACGGCCGGAGGTGATCGTGCATCTCGCCTCCATCGTGACCCCCGGCCCCGGCATGGGGCGCGAGCTCGCCTATAAGGTCGATGTGGAGGGCACGCGGAAGGTGCTGGAGGCGGCACTTGCGGTCGGGGTTCGGCGGCTCGTCGTGACCTCCTCGGGCGCGGCCTATGGCTATCACGCCGACAACCCCGTGCCGCTGCGCGAGAGCGACCCTGTGCGCGGCAGTCCCGAGTTCGCCTATGCCGATCACAAGCGGCAGGTCGAGGAGATGCTGGCCGAGGCGCGCGACACCCACCCTGCCCTCGAGCAGGTCGTGCTGCGGGTGGGTACGGTTCTGGGCAAGGGCACCGACAACCAGATCACCGCGCTTTTCCGCAAGCCGCGCCTGCTCGCGCTGAGAGGCTGCGAGAGCCCCTTCGTCTTCATCTGGACCCGCGATCTCGCGCGCATCCTGATCCGCGCGGCAACCGATGGACCGCCGGGCATCTTCAATGTGGCGGGCGATGGCGCGCTCGGCGTCAGCGATCTGGCGCGGCGTCTGCGCAAACCGGTGCGCCGCCTGCCCGCGCTTGGCATCAAGGCGGCGCTCGCCATCGCCCATCCGCTTGGGCTGAGCCGCTACGGGCCAGAGCAGGTGCGCTTCCTGCAATACCGCCCCGTTCTGGCCAACGACGCGTTGAAAGAGGTGTTCGGCTACACGCCCGAGCTGACCAGCGCGGAAGTCTTCGATCTTTGGGCGCTCGAGGCCGGGCTATGAGCACGCGGGTCGCGGTGATCTCGGGCGGTGCCGGGGGGCTTGGGCAGGCGCTCTCGGCGGGGCTGCGCGCCGAGGGCTGGCAGGTCGTTCTGCTCGATCGGGATATTTCGGGCCTTACCGCCGCGCCGAACGAAGAGGTGATCGCCTGCGATCTGACCGACGCGGATCAGCTTGCCAGCGCCTGCAAAGACATCCTGACGCGTTACCCCCGGATCGATCTGGTGATCTACAATGCAGGTGTCACCCAGATCGGGCCGTTCTCCGAGCTGACCGAGGCCGCGCATCGCAAGGTCTTCGAGATTAACTATTTCGCGGCGACCGCGATGGCGCGGCAGTTCCTCGAACCCGTGCGGGAAAGCCACGGCACGCATCTGGCGATTTCCTCGGTCGCGGGGTTCTCGCCGCTTTACCACCGCACGGCCTATGCAGCGTCGAAACATGCGTTGGAAGGGTTCTTCAAATCGTTGCGTTCGGAGGAGGCCCCTCACGGCGTGCGCGTGCAGATCGCGGCACCCTCCTTCGTGGCGACCAATATCGACAGGGCCGAGCGGCAATCGGACGGCATCGCGCGCCCCGGTGCGGCTGCGGACGGGGTGGATTACATGACGCCCGAGGCTGCCGCACGGGTGATCCTCGCCGGACTGAAGCGCGGCCGCCCGATGATCCCGGTGGGCCGCGTCGCGCGGCTCGCGTGGTGGATCAACCGCGCCTCGCCCCGGCTGTTCCAGCGGCTTATGGAGCGCAACATCGCGAAGGGCCAATCCTGAGGCCGAACACAGTGACCTTTCGCTAGAGATCGAGAAAAATCGCGCCCGACTTGATCGAGCGCATTGAAGCGACGCACCCCCTCAGCGCTAATCTAGCCCCGGTCCTGTGAAGGTCGGAGGCCCGTGATGCGCTCACTCTCTTCGATAGATTCCCGCACCCCGGTGGATGGGGGCGACCGAATGCTCCACCTCGGGCGCGTTGACTCCATTTGCGCGAATGCGCATATGCGAATGTAGAAATGGAGGCACCGATGATCGTGACTGTTCTTTCCGCGCTTGCCGAACCCACCCGGCTGGGGGCGATGCAGCTTTTGCATGACGGGGGCGAGCATTGCGCCTGCGAATTGATGGCGCGTCTCGATGCCACCCAGTCGCGCATGTCGCGCCATATGGGCGTGCTGAAAGCCGCCGGGCTGGTGGTCGACCGGCGCGATGCGCAATGGGTCCGGTATCGGGTGAACCCCGACCTCTCCCCGGAAATCCAGCAAATCCTGAGCGCGGTCATGAAAGCCAGCGCCAAGACGGAAAGGAGCGCGGCATGAGTGTGACGCAGCATGAAACGCCGCATGGCGGGATGCCCGGCTGGGCGTGGAGCGTGGTCGTCGCGGCAGGCCTCGTCGCGTGGTGGGTGGTTTACCACCAGCTCCCGGCCCTCTCCGAATGGATCGTCTCGCTGCTGCCAGTCGCCCGCGACACCCATACCGGCGAGGCGCTGGCCTTCTTCTTCTACGACGTGCCGAAAGTGATGATGCTGCTGACGCTGATCGTCTTCGCGATGGGGGTCGTGCGCAGCTTCTTCAGCCCCGAAAAGACCCGCGCGCTTCTCTCGGGCAAGCGCGAGGGCGTCGGCAACGTGATGGCGGCGGGCTTGGGCGTCTTGACCCCGTTCTGCTCCTGCTCGGCGGTGCCGCTCTTCATCGGCTTTGTCTCCGCGGGCATCCCGCTGGGCGTCACCTTCTCTTTCCTGATCGCCGCCCCGATGGTCAACGAAGTGGCGCTGATCCTGCTGGTCGGCCTCGTCGGCTGGTCCGTGGCGCTGGTCTATCTTGGCTTCGGCCTCGCTATCGCGATCGTCGCGGGCTGGGTAATCGGCAGGCTCCATGTCGAGGGCTGGCTGCAGGATTGGGTGCGCGACATCCATTCCGGCGCAACCACGCCGGGCGCGGTCGAGAGCGATGATCTGAGCATGACCGACCGCTATCGTCTGGGACTCGAGGCCGTGCGCGAGATCTTCGCCAAGGTCTGGATCTGGATCATCGTCGGGATCGCCATGGGCGCGCTGATCCACGGCTATGTGCCGCAGGATCTGATGGTGCGGATCATGGGCTCGGGCACGTGGTGGTCGGTGCCGGCCGCGGTGCTGATGGGCGTGCCGATGTACACCAACGCCGCCGGCGTCATCCCGATCGTCGAGGCGCTTCTGGGCAAGGGCGCGGCGCTCGGCACGGTTCTGGCCTTCATGATGTCGGTGATCGCGCTGTCCATGCCCGAGATGATCATCCTGCGACAGGTCCTCAAACTGCGCCTGATCGCTGTGTTCATCGGGGTCGTCGCCAGCGGCATCCTCGCCGTCGGCTTCCTGTTCAACGCATTGTTCTAAGGAGAAAAGAGATGAAGGACGTCAAGGTTTACGGCCCCGGCTGCAAGCGCTGCGAAAAGACCGAGGAGATGGTCAAGGAAGCGGCCGCCAAGCTCGGCATCGAGGTCTCGGTCGAGAAGGTGACCGACCCCCGCGCAATCGCCATGGCTGGCGTGATGTCGACCCCCGGCGTCTCGGTCGACGGGAAGCTGGTCCACACGGGCGGCCTGCCGGATAGCGGTAAGCTCGAGGGCTGGCTGTCGGCCTGAACGCCCCCTTATCCGCCCCGAAAAAGAAGACCCCGCGCCGGGTGGCGCGGGATGAACTAGCGGGCGGCGTTTCTCATGGGACCGGCTGACCGAGCCCGGCCTCGTAGAGGCGGAACCACGTCTCCCTGTCGATCTGAACCTTGAGCGCATCGGAAAGCTTCGCGATCCGCTCGAGGTTATTGGTCCCCATCACCGGGATGATCCGCGCCGGATGGGCGAGCAGGAAAGCCGTCGCGACAGCCGCGCGATCGACACCCTGCGTCTGCGCGATCTCATCGAGAACGCTCTGCACCCGACCCTCGCCGGTCATCAGCGCGCCGCCACCCAGCGGCGACCATGCCATCACGGGCTGCGCCTGACGCTGGTGGAAGGCCAGATCGCCGTTGGTGAAGGGCTGCAGACAGCCAAGGCTGATCTCGATCTGGTTGGTCACGAGCGGCGTCTTCATCCCCGATTGCAGCAACTCCCAGTCCCACGGGCGGAAGTTAGACACGCCAACCGCACGCACCTTGCCCGAGGCCACGAGATCGTCGAGCACAGCCCCCGTCTCGTTATGATCCATCAGCGGATCGGGGCGATGGATCAGCAACAGGTCGATCCGGTCGGTGGCCAGCTCCTTCAGCGAAGCCTCGACCGAAGCTTCGATATGCGCGCGCGAGGTGTCGTAATGCTTCACCTTGCGATGCGCATGACGGCCCGCCGCGACGATGATGTCGCATTTCGTGACGATCTCCATCTGATCGCGCAGCGACGGATCCTCGCGCATCGCCGCGCCGAATACCCCCTCCGCCGTATAGCCACCGTAGATGTCGGCATGGTCGAACGTGGTGATCCCCTGCTCCAGACAGGCGTCGATCTTGGCGCGCACATGGGCGGGCGAGGTGTCAGCATCGTCGGCCAGTCGCCACATGCCATAGACGATCCGGCTGAGTGCCACGTCGGAGGTGAGGTCGATCTTTTCCATTAGCGGCGTTTCCCTTCTGCGAGCGGTGTTGCAAGCGGCCCCATAGATTTCGGGCAGCGAGACCGTGTCGATATGCGGATAGCCCTACAAGATGAAGGCGCGAATGCACATCTCGCGGAATTCCTCGAGCTTCGAGAGCACCTGCCGACCGAGCCCACCAGCGCCGCGCCGCAATCCGAACGCGCGCGCGCCCCACCCCGGTCCAAAGGTTCGGCGCGACATAACCGCTCTCATCCGCACTGCAGTCATGCGCCTCTCGCTCGCGGCTGCTCTTCGACTTAACTTAGATAAGCAACCTGCTTGATAGCGCACCGGCCTGCCGATCTATCATCAGGTTTCCGAATTGCTGTGTCGAGATATCGCAGCGGAACCCGAAGGGCCCGGTGCAGCGCTCGATCGAGACCGGCGAGGCAGTGCACTTCCCCGCGCAGCCTTGGCGTCGCGTGGCCTGAAGGCTCAGGGGTCAGGCCGGACCATGGCCCGACCGCCTGCGCTCTGAGCGCGCGACACTGCGACGCTGAGTCACCCCTCAAGCGTTTGACGCGGATCAATTCTCGGCTCACCCTCATGTGATACGAGCTTGAGTGATGACCCGACCCCAACGCGCCTCCAGAGCCTTTGACGGCAAGATCGACCGCGGCCCGCGCCTGCACGCGCCGCGCTTCGCTGGATTGCGCCGCGCGCAATCGGCGCTGCTGACCGCGCTCGTTGCGATCCTGCTGCAGGTCGTCCTGCTGACCGATCATCTGGGCGCGGCCGCCATCGCCGCCACCGGCCGGACCGCGCCCGGCGCGCAGATGGGGCTGCTGCAGGTCTGTACCGGCGAGGGCATCGTCTACATGACCCCGCAGGGCGAAACGGTCGCCGCGCCGGATGGGGCCGCGCCCCTGCCCGGCCAGACCGCGCCCACGGGTCAAGTCCACAGCCAATGCGCAGTCTGCGGCTCGGCCTCGGTCTGCGCGTTTGAAGCCCCCGACACCATTGTCACCCCGGCCCGTCTCGACCGCGAGATCGTCCCGCTCCACGCGTCCCTTGAGCGGGTCTCTCTCCCGGTGCAGACCGCGCCCCGTTTCCGGCACGCCCGCGCCCCTCCTGTCGTCTGAGTGCGTCCCTGCACGTCTATCCGGACGTGCCTTTTTCCAAACCAGACACATGGCTCGCGACTGCGCCCGTCTCTCGATGGCGGTGCGTTGCGATATGACAGGATGATCCCAATGAAACGACGCGACTTTCTTCTGACCTCTTCGACCGGCCTCGCGCTGGTGGCCTCCGGCGCCGCTGCCGAGGATATGAAACCGATGGACGGCATGCCGATGTCGCCGATGGACTGGACCGACCAGAACGGGCTGACCCGTTTTCTCAAGACCGACACCGCGCCGCTCGAGAACGAGTTCGAGAAATACCCCCGCTGCCCCTATTGCGGCATGATGCGGCAGATGTTCAGCCAGACGCGCCACCTGATCGTCTATGACAACGACACGGTCGACGGCACCTGCTCGCTGCATTGCGCGGCGATCAGCCTCGCGCTGAACATGGATGCGGGTCCGAAGACGATCTATGCGGGCGATGCGGGGGCCACGGCCAAGGTCAAGCCGCTCGCGGTGGTCGACGACATGACCTACGTGATCGACGCGAAAAAGCCCGGCACGATGACCGGCACGTCGAAATACGCCTATGCCGATCCGGCCAAGGCGGATGCGGCGGCCAAGGACGGGGGCAAGCTGGCGAGCTTCGACGAGGCGCTGGTCATGGCCTATGCCGATATGGCGCGCGACACGATCAACATTCGCAAACGCCGCGCCGAGCGCCGCGCCCGCGCCGGTCAGTGATCGCCTCTAGGCGGGGCCCGCGCGGCCCCGTCCTTTCCGACCTATATTCAAGGAGTTGCAAGACGATGTGCAACCATCCCTGCCATCACGGGGGCCCGCCCGCACGCCCCCTGTCGCGCGCCCTGTCGCGCCCGACGCGGCGCCAGATGCTCAAACGCGCGGCGGGCCTCGCCGCTGCCCTCTCGCTCGGCCCGGGGCTGAGTGCTGCGCACGCCGATGCGCCCACGCTCGACCTGCCCCCGCCCGGCCCCGACGACACCTGCCCGCTCTGCGGCATGTTCGTCTACAAATACCCCGAATGGATCACCACGGTGCTCTACGCGGATGGCTATGCCGATCATTTCGACGGCGCCAAGGACTACTTCAAATACATGTTCGACATGGAGAAATACGCCCTTGGCCGCAAAGCCGACCAGATCGCCGGCATGGGCGTGACCGAGTATTACGGGCTCAAGCTGATCGACGCACGCGAGGCGCTTTATGTCGTCGGCTCGGACGTTCTGGGCCCGATGGGCCACGAGCTGGTGCCGCTGATGAACGCGGTCGATGCGCAGGACTTCATGCGCGACCATAAGGGCCAGAAGCTGTTGCGCCATGACGAGGTCACGCCGGAGCTGATCGACGCGCTCGATCAGGGCGGCCCGTTCTGATGCGGCGCTCAACCTATGTTTTCGCGGGGCTCGGCGCCCTGACGCTGCTGCTGGCGGTGGAGCTTTACTACCCCGTCTTCGCGCGTCCCCATCGTGATGGGCGTCTGCTCGAAGAGCGCAGATTGGTCGCGCGGCTGGGGCTGACCGATCCGGCGCTGTTTACCGAGGCGCGCTACACCCGGAACCCGAGCCTCGCCGATCTGAACACGCCGTTTCAGGACCACCCGGGCAGCTTCGACCACTTCCCCTCCGGCACCTTCGTGCCGCCCCCCGCCACGCCCGGCAAGGGCTGGCTCCTCTTCCAACCCGAGGCCGCGAAATGACCCCATTCCTGCGCCGCCAGCGCGCGCTGGCCGATTTCACTCTCGCCGCTCTCGCCCGCCGCAAAGGCAAGAATATTGCCCTGATCGCGGTCTATTCCGTTGTGGTCTTCGTGCTCGCCTCGGCGATGTTCTTCGCCGCCAGCCTGCGGTTCGAGACCACGACCGTGCTCGAAGGCGCGCCCGAGATCACCGTGCAGAAGATCACGCTGGGCCGTCAGGATCTGATCGAAGGATCGGTCGCCGACGAGATCGCGGCGATCCGCGGTGTGACCGAGGCCCATCCCCGGCTCTGGGGCTATTATTACGACCGGATCAACGGCGCGAATTACACCGTCATGGTGCCCGACGATCCCGAGATGATGCCCGACCCCGGTCAGATCGCGATTGGCGAGGGCATCCCCCGCGCACGCGGCCTCGAATGGGCGGGCGCGCCGGTTTTCCTGTCGCGCTATGAGGGCGATCTGAAGAAATTCGACGTCGCCAAGACCTTCAGCCGCGACTCCGCGCTGATGACCTCGGATCTGATGCTGATGAACGAGGCCGATTTCCGCGACTTCTTCGACATTCCCGAAGGCCGCTACACCGATGTCGTGGCCCGCGTGCGTAACCCCAACGAGGTCGCCACCATTGTCCAGAAAGGCTCGAACGCGCTGCCGCAGATGCGCTTCGTCACCCGCGCCGATATCGCGCGCACCTATCAGAAACTGTTCGACTGGCGCGAGGGGCTGCTGACGGCGCTGGCCT
>MDSW01186016.1_pt1 | contig 19947 bp, 14 predicted proteins | sample 811171 | NCBI WGS metagenome assembly MDSW01 (sample SAMN05326641, study PRJNA326480) | marine metagenome | isolation source: seawater | place: Atlantic Ocean: North West | collected 2012 | reverse complement strand
GCAGCAGGAGACGCATCTGCCGTAGTACAGGTTGCTTTAAGACTACTACTAAATCCAACTGGAGCATCCCCAGATTGCTCAACAGTCCAAGTCCCTAGATTGGAGACAGCAAATAAAAATCGATCACATCGACGAATATTACTAGTTACACTTGTCGCTGAAGTTCCACGCTGCGCCACAGTCATCGCGCCATTAATAATCAAATTACGATTACTTAATGCACCAGTCGATGGATATGAAATACCATTGATGGTGTTAATACCACTTATAGTTCCATCAGTACCGTTCAATGTCAATGAACTCGTACCTACAGTCAAAATACCAGTAATTCTTGCATCACCCTCAACTAAGAGTGCAGTTGATCCAATACCAATGTGAGCTGTACCAACACCAGTGCTAATCGTAGTCACACCCGTCAGCACTGGTCCGTGTTCACCAGTCCTACCTGTAATTGAATTTACATTAATTGCTGACATTGTTTATATCTTTTAAAGGTATTTATCAGGATCAACCAATCTGATATAGATCAGTTACGAGTGTTTTACCAAGACCAACAGTAATTGAAGAACCTGTTGCGACAACAATTCTTGGTTCTTGAACTACAACATAAGAATTGTGTTCACCAGCATTATCTGTATTCAGAACAATATTCTGATCAATATAGACTGATGCGTTGATATAACTGAATGGACTTTCTGTGTTGTCGTTATATCTGATAGCAGTACCGACACCACCACCAGCACCACTTACCTCAACATTAATTTGAGTTCCCGTCTGAGAGAATGTTGTTGCAGTACCTACAAAGTTCAGTGTTGATGTATCACCAATGGTCGTTCCATTTGAACTGATACCAATGGTGGCTGAAGCAGCTCTAAATGATTTATAAGTAACACCTTCAATAACATCACCAGGTGAACAAGGTGTTGTCAGAGAAAAATCTTGGTTATTGGCTGCTAATGTGTAGTCAATACCTTTAATCTGCTTGATACCATTAATATAGACTTCAAAGTATCCAGCATCATAAGTTGACGCAAAATTGAATGTAGTCTGAATTCCTGCGGGTTGAAAAACCTGACGTGCAACAGTTACTGATGAGTTGTCAGGATTTCTTCCGATGTAACCGTTATTTCCAATCATTAGGCAACTCCTGCAAGTACACTCAGATTAACATCAACAGCATCAGCGGTGTTACAATATACTCTAACCTGTTCAGCGTTCTGAAGAATTGTCTTACCAGCGTCACTGATGACGAAGGAACTTCCCGATGGGACAGGAATGTTATTTGCAAGTAGAGTTAAAGTATTACCAACACCAACTTCAACAAATATGTTGATTGTGTTGTCAGATAAGTTTGCAAATGTTCCACCGACCAGAATAGATTTAGACGATGCAGTGAATGCGGTAGTCACACCTAAGAAACTTACCGATTGCGAAGATGCTGCAGTTGAATTAGTGGATGTCTTATCAAGTCTGACTTGACCAGCATCAATATAAGCAACTTTTGCACCTCCTCTAAAGTGAGTGGTTCTAACCATGTCACCAACAGCAACACTAGCAGTGGAGATACCAGTGATAATAGTGACACCAGCTCCAATACTTCCGCTTGAACTAGTGGTCACAATACCAGCAGCTCTTGTCAGTGAATTTGTAAATGACTCCGCCATTGTATTAATACTTTTTAGTTATTTATCAAAGTCCACCAAGAGCAATAACAAGTGCTAATGAAGGAACAGTGTTGTTGTTAATGGTTAAATTACCGTCAACATTTGTATCACCTCTAACATCCAAAGTATATAAGGGGTTTGTGGTCCCGATGCCCACCATTGTTGTGGTGGCTGTTGATACAACAGTGAATGAAGAGTTTGCAAGACCAACCTGAAGATCATTCAGTGGGTTATCGGTACCAACGCCAAGAGTTGTAATGTGTGCTGTTGGTACAGTGACGATACCAGCAAAGACTGCATTACCAGTTGGAAGAAGTGTGATACCAATACCAGTACCACCATCGTAATCATAACCAACATGAATACCTGATCTGGCAGTAACGAATCCAAGAGAATCAACATTCTCTACATCCTCATAAATCAGGGTACCACCAATGGTGACGTTACCTGTAAATGTAGCAGATGTACCAACAATATTGGTGACGTATGCAGTAACAACACCGATTGATTCAAGACCAGTGACGATACCTAATGTTGATACACCAGATACCACCAGAGAGTCAGCATCTATTATTGCAGTATCAGCAATACCTGTAATTGTGACCTGTCCAGTAGAAGCAGAGAGACTTATTCTCTCTCCAGCAATCAGAGAGGTGACAATACCCGAGAGTTCTGTACCAGAACCATAATACGTTACAACACCAGCCGAACCACCAACTGTTGCACCAACACCAGACGATGTAATCTTAAAGTCTGCGAATGAAGATATACCTACATCTACATTGACTTGAGTAACTGAAGCCGCACCACCAACGACACTTGTGGATACACCAGCTTGGTCTACATAAGTTTGTTGTACAACTGTAATAGTGGCAATACCACCAGCATTTCCACCAGCAACAGAAATATCTGCTCCTCTGAAGTCTAATCCACCATATGTGGTACCAAGACCGACAGCACCACCTTCGTCAAATAGTAAAATACCTTCAATTGCACCTGCAGGAGCAGCAGCTAACCATTGTGGTGGTTGACCTGCACCCCTAGAGAATAAACCTTGACCTGTGCTACCACTTTCAAACGCAGAAGTGACACCAGGTTGTGCTTGATATAATATCTGTCCTGCGGCACCACCGTAAATATTTGTTGCATTAGTTGCACTTGTAATTCCAGTCAGTCCCAGACCAGAACCATAGTATTCGTTAGCAGTAACGACACCAACATTGACTATTGTTGTATTATTGACATCTACCGCATCGGTCGGTGTTGAAGTACCAATGCCGATACTTCCTGAAATATAAACATTCCCTCTTACGTCCAGATCCTGCATTGCAGCATCTGTATTCAAGCCGATACGTCCGACTACCTCTAGTGAAGTTTTTTCCTCACTGAAAGAACTAATACCAACTTTTAAGTTTCTTTGGTCGTTACTAGCGTACCTGGCCATGTTTATTACTGATTAAGAGTCTCTAAGATGGATGAGATGAATTTCACATCAGTATTACTACTTGACGAAATAACAAGAGAATCACCAGTCTCCAGGACAAGTTTACCTGCCAGAAGATTGGTGGCATCATTTGCAGGAACTGGGAAACCTAAAAGCATCTCAGTTGTCACTGCAATACCAGCAGTTGTCCTTTCATGTGAGAAATTGATAGTCTGAGTGTCACTACCAATGTTAGTTGCTTGTGCTAAAAGGACAATAGCACTATAACCAGTAGGTGCAGTATAGATACCTACAGTGTTGACTCCAATCACACCAGTGATTGTCTGATAATTGTTAAGAGCTAATGCCATCTCTTAGTCTCCTCCTCCTAATGCGAGAATATATGGGGTAATGTTTGCGAACAAACTTCTGGTGTATGCTTCACCAGAAATTGATCCATCCTGTTGATTAATTACAACACCATCACCAATTCTAAAGTTACCAGCCTGATCAGTAGATGTGAATACAACCAGACCACCATTTTGATTAATAATCTCATTTGCCTGAATACCAACACCACCTCTCTGTGGTAGAGCTGAAGCTATGGTATTACCAGAACCAATGTATTCAAAGGCGTGGCTCGAAGCAAGGATCTTACTTTGTTTGAAGAATGGAACTTCAGTCGCAACACCTACGGCATAAGGTACTGCATCTGCCACAGTGACTGTAGTAATCCCATTTACAATTGGAGTTGCACTATTGACTACATAGTATGTAGGTAAGGTTGTGGCAGTACCTGTAGCAGATCCGCTGATCGTAACAGCTGGTGCTGAAGTATAACCTCTACCATTAGAAATCATATCGATACTGGTCAAAACACCATTGGTGATTGTTCCAGTTGCTGTTGCTCTGATACCCCAAGATTCTGAAGGTTCAGCAATTGTAATGGTTGGTGCTGAAGTGTAACCTGAACCACCATTAGTAATTTCAATACCACTGATGGACATGTAAAGTTCGTCAAAATATGTAACCAGACCGTCATAAGGTCTTGGTACATAAGATGAAACAACACCTGCTCTTACATAATCATGAGCGAGTGTGGAAACACCGATGTAAGATGAGAAACTATTTGCTGCTCCAACTGCATCTACTGTGAAGATATATCCATAATTACCTGATGGGAAGGTTGCTATACCAGAACCTTGACCAGGACATCTAAACTCAAGATCTCTGATCTCTACTTCTTGACCTGCGTTAAATCCATGATTGGATGGAGTCGTAATCGTCACAATACCAGTGGATGCAGTATAAACTGCTGTTGTGACTCCTAAAGTATCAACCCCAACATTGATTGTGAATGATGTTGCGTCAGCAGTTGTTGCAGTTGTAACTGTACCGATGAAACTTTGGTTACCAACACCGTCAGCAACAAGACCCAATCTACCAAATGATGAGTTAGAGTTAGTCAGATCACATTGACCACCGTCGATACAAACAATACTTTGATCATTACAGATGGTGAAAATCGAAACTAATTGAGCATATCCATTATTAGAGATAGAAACACCAATACCACCTTGATTATATTGTGTATAAGAGTCAACGTTCATTGCCTTGGTATCGCCAATGACATGATCACCATCAATCTTCATTCCAATGCTATTTGAGATGAAGTTTGTGCAATTCCTAATGTAAGGACCCTGATTTACAAATGATGGTTTGTCGGGGTTGAATGCAATAATTGCTTTACCCTCATCCAATGTCCCTGTGAATGAGACATTATCAACGTAGTTTCCATTAGCAACGTAAATGAAGTCTTTATCTGCATTTTGTGGGGACAGAGAAACTTCTCTTAAACTATCACCCTGAATTGAAACTTGTTCAGGTAAGATAAGAGGATTATTTTCGGAGTAATTACCAGCAGAGACCTTGATAACAGTGCTTGCTTCAGCAATTGTAAGAGCAGAACCTACGGTTCTCTTTGCAGTTGATACAAGATAACCATCATTATCATCATTACCATCAGGTGTAACAAAGATGATATTGGTCACGGATACCAGACCAACAACACCAGTCAGGTTTGAACCATCACCATAGAATGCTGTAGCACTGATGATGCCCGATGATGGGAACATCGTGATTGCTGCACCAACAGATGAAATACCACCTGCATAGAATTGATTAGCAACATTGACCGAGTTACCAAATGTTGCGAATCCTGTCTGTGTAGAGAACCCAGTGACATTGAGTGTCGTTACAGTGATACCAGTACCTGCAACTGTCAATCCAGTACCAGCAGTTACATAACCAGTGAGTGTCGAAACACCAGTTACCTCTAATGCATGAGTTGTGGTGATACCAGTGACACCGAGATTTTGTACGGTAGTGACACCAGTCAGATTTGAATTCTCAAAATCCCCATTGAATAAGGTAACACCAGCACCCAGAGTTACATCACCCTGGAATGTAGAAACACCAGTGACTTCCAGGAACTGAGTTGTGGTAACTCCACTGACACCCAGGGTTGCAATCGTTGATACACCAGTTACCTCAAGGAACTGTGCGGTTGCAACTCCAGTAACACCCAGAGTTTGAACCGTACCAACACCAGTGACATCTAAGAACTGTGTGGTAGTGATACCAGTGACACCAAGTGACCCCGTAATGGTGGTCAGACCAGACAGTGAGGAGAAACCAGAAACTACCAGGTTATTTGGTACAGTGACGTTGGTATCCAGACCAACAGTGACCGTGTTACCAGCACCGATTGTGTAAATCTCGTTTGCTGTACCTTCAATAGTGAAGGTCTCTTCATCGAGATCAATCGTCCCTGTTCCAGTATCAGCATCAAATGTCAGTCCGATACCAGTTCTGGTTGCATCTACATATGCACGAATAGATTGTTGTGTCGCCAGAGCATCAGCTCTGTTTGACACCATATCATCTTCATCGAGGATTGCAGTGACAGCAACACCAGGACCAGTAGATAAGGTCAGATTTGTGATTGTCGCTGCAGTAGAGACATTTAGAAGATCGGTAGTTGTGATACCAGTAACATCTAATGTTTTTGCAGTAGCAACACCAAGTGTGGTGACACCAATAACTTCCAATGAAGTTGCGGATGAGATATAACCACTCTGTAAGTTGGTGGCAATACCAGCAAATTGTGCTCTTCTTACATCAAGTTGTGCCTTAGGATCAATGAAGATCGGGGTTGATGTACCTTGAGCAAGAAGAATGTTACCAGACACACCCACAGGCATGAATGTTGTCTGGTCTACACCACTTTGAACAGGAATTCTACCAGCAGAACCACCCTTCAGGTTGGTAGAAATACCTGCAGAATCTGCATATGATACATTAATTGCTGCAAGACTGACCCATGTGGGTGTTCCAGTACCGTTTGACTGAAGAATTTCTCCAGCAGAACCAGCCGCAGTGAATCCAGTATCATTTGGTCCAATCTGATACAGAACTGCACCAGCTACACCACCTTTGACATCAGTCGCAAGACCAGCATTAGTTGCGTATCCAGCAACCGCGACACCAGTCGCAGAAATTGTGACCCTTCCTTGTCCAGAGACAGGACTGATTTGAACACCAGCACCAGCAGTAACTGATGTAACAACACCAGTCAGATTTACGCCATTACCGTAATATGTTGCACCAGTGACGATACCTGCGGTAGTAATACCTGTCAGGTTTGCATTGAATATATCTGCACCATTATTGACAGTCAGATAGTTTGAGGTGACTGCCTGACCTACTAAAATACTTTGTGTAACACCAAGACCGAGGACCGTCGCGATTCCAGTAATACTGAAATTGCCACTAACAGTCGATGGACCTACAATAATAGGACCCGTATTATTAAACCTATTGGCAATCTTGTCGGCCCTAAGTAATGACATTACCTATGATTTTCCTTCCGTTAGTTGTATTTATAATATAACCAGATAAATATTTTCAGATCATTCAGTATTTAACAAGATGAAAGATGGTGAATTTTGTCCGTTAATTAAGAAGAAGTGTGTTGGACATAAGTGTGCGTGGTATACACAAGTGCAGGGGTATAATCCTCAGACTGGACAAGAGATAAACAATTATAAATGTGCTGTGGCTTGGATGCCAATGATGGCTGTTGAAAACTCTCAAATGTCTAGACAGACAACTGCTGCAGTAGAAAGTTTTAGAAATGAAACGGTAGCAGCGAATGATAGAAATAATCAATTATATGCACATGCAATAAATCAGGGGATTGTTCAGGCTCAAATTACGCCTCATCCCCCGATCAATACGTTACCGCCTAATCAATAAGCATCCTTTTCACAAATAATCACATCAAGATATCTAACTGCAAAGTTTATTGATGCACCAGAAGTTCCTGCATTTCCAACGGTGATTGTGTGATTGTGATCCGCATCATTACTGCCGGCATTGGCATTGTGGTTATGTACACCAGCTTCTTCAGTTTCGTTGATACCTGTGTTAGAGGATTCTGTTGTTCTTCCCTCGTCCTCATTACTGGACATCAACTTCTCACCTTCTGCACCAAATTTAGAACCACTTAATTGTGCCTGACTATCTTCATAGTTATGGCTATGTTCTGGATCACTAATTTCGTGCTTGTGATCCCCAGCATTTCCTACAGAAACATTATGTGAGTGATTAGAACTCTGGTCACCAGCATTAGCATTGTGATTATGTTCTAAAAGTGGAACAGATCTACTGGTAAATGCACCAGTAAAGTTCATGTTACCACCACTATTGGCACCCTCACTGCTTACAACTCTCAATGCACGGTTATTAACGCTAGTAGTAACCTGAGACCATCCAGTCGGTGCAATTGACTGGTAGAAAAGCATTCGAGTATCAACTGGAATGACTCCAGTAGACTCATTGTACATCTGTCTTGCAACGTTTGTCGTTATGGTTGTGGTGGTTGAGAAACCTGCGGGTGGGAAGGTATTATTTAATTGAACGACACCCTGAGCGAAAGTTGATGCATTAGGAAGTCTAGCTTCATTGATGACACCTGTGGTGATGTTACCACCATCGATGTTAGTCACATTAGAACCATTACCAATAAGATTTCCTACAGAGAGAGTACTAGTAGAGGGATTGTATATAAACTGTGTGTTGTCTGTGTCAATAAAAGGTCTTTGATATCCTGTACCATTTTGTTCACTAAAGAGAACTTGATATATTGTATTATCATTCCTCTCATCTACATTAATGAAGTTTGCTCTGGTTGCAGTACCAGCCAAACCAGCGGTAACTTGAGTCGCAATGATATTCTCTGCACTTAAAGTGTTTGTACTTGGATTGTAAGTAAATTTTGCGGTTTGAGTATCAAGATATAACGCTTGATACTCATCAGTTCCAGGTTCAGTAAATGCTACCTGATAGTTTGTATTATCACTCTTTCTGTCAATATTGACACGTTCGGAACCTGTTGCGATACCAATTAAGCTGGCTTGTACAGTGTCAACGGTCAGAGTATTTGTGCCTGGATTATATCGAAGTTGACCGTCTTGACTATCAAGATACAAATTATGATAATCCGAACTTATGCCAATGAGACGATCGGTGAATGTAAGTTGATAATTTCCGCTATTATTAGATCTCTCTTGAATCGAAAGTTTATCTGCACCAGTAGAGACACCAATTAACGCGGTCTGATCTTGTCTAACAGTTAGAATACCAGCACTGACACTGAAGTTCTGAGGACCCTTCAGATTGTTGATCGTACCGATACCAGAGACGTAGATATTCTCAAAATCAGCCTGATTATTACTGTCAAGTAATTCAGTAACTGTCAAAACACCGACTTGATATGTCTGATAATCATTATCAATATAAATCGTACCACCCATACCAGCAGTATTGGATGCCTGGTAGTACAGAATGTTAGGTGCATTCATTGGCACCTTGAATGTCACAATACCAACCTCAGAACCATTCTGTTCAACACCATCATTATAGATGTTGTTCAGGTCAGCATTAGGTGTGGATTTAATATAGAAAGGGAAACCAGCAGAACTTACATGGAACTCATACTTCTGAGCTCTGTTTAGATAAATTGTTGGATTGTCAGTATTTTGAGTGAAACCAATACCAGTTGGATCAGGATCACCTGCAACCAGATATCTAAAGGTATCTGAATTTACCTCTTCAACACGGAATTTTGTATATATTTCTGCACTATTAGCAACAAGAGTCTCAGTTACATTTACATCTTGATATGTAACAGTACCACCAGCACTAATCTGACCCTCTAGATTTGTACCTTTGATATTACCTGTGACTGTAAGGTCACCATAAATGTACTGTGCGGTGTAACCAATAGATACTGGTCCAATAACATCAAGATTATATTGAGGAGAGACTGTATTGACACCGATCTTCTTATCGTGCTTGTCAAAAGATACAAAGGTACCACCAACACCAATATCAAGACCATCAGTGACAGTCACGACACCAGAGAATACACCACGTTGTGCCGTGATGGTAGTCCCTACACAAAGATTTTCACTAATCTCTGCATCACCAATGACAACAAGTTTTTTATGAGCTTGTGTTGTACCGATACCAACTTTTCCAGTACTATCGTCAGCATACAGAAGGTCTTCATTTACTTCTAGACCATTCTTTACGACAAAATCCTTATCGATTGCCATTTGGGTTCACTCTCCCCCATCTAATTTTTATTATTATTTATTAACTAGGAGCAATCAGTTTATAAGCCAAAGACACTCTCAAGTTATTAAAAAATCTATTTGGAGCAGTTGCGTGATGTAAAATTTTTGCTGGAAATAGAACTGCCCTGTTTGGTCTTACTCTCACTACTCTCTGGGATTCAACAGCTTGTTCGTCGAGTTTGTAGTTCATATCTTTCAAAGAGTCACAAAAAATTAATTCTCCACCCCATTGATAGATCCATGTAGGCATTGGATAATATAAAAAAGTTACATCACCATCATCAGGATGAACGTTTCCCGATTGACCTGCGGTTTGACCATTGGCATATATTCTTAGAAAATTATAATCACTATATTTTTCACCAAGTTTTGTAATAATTTTTTTGAACAAGAATCTAGAAAAATATTCTTCTTTTTCAAGATCATCTACATGCCAGAATGTGTAAGAGTTTGGTTGACTTGACCCTCCTGTTAATGACCATATTGGTTTTGTAGGATGAAGATAGTCCCAGACTTGCTTATGAATAGTATCTGAGAAAAAATCATCAATAATTTTAATATCCACGATGTGATGGTCCAATAAAATAACGAACTTCTTTACTAAAATCATAGACAGCCTCAAAACTGTCATCTGTACAATATGAGAATGCTACTGAGGTTCTCAAATTATTTGTTGATGGATTAGGTGAAGTACCATAATGTTCATAGTTTGCTGGTACTAAAACACCTCTATTTGGTATGTATGTGGTGTAATTGTATTCATTTTTGTCTTTATTGTGGAAGACAAACTCTCCACCCCACTGCGTATCCCAATTTTTCTCAGTAAATACAACGACTGTGTATGTACCTGGACTTTCATAATCAACATGAAACTTAGACACTTGACCACTAGTTTGTCCGTTTACATGTGATCTGATATATGTCAAATTTTGTTTGATATATTTTTGTATCTTGAGTTTGATGATACCAGCAGCATCATACATACACAACAAATTTGCTCTGTTAATTGTTTTTGTCCACCCCCATGAATGATAATCATCCGTGGGCAAAGATTTGTTTGTCAGTGTCCACCCATTATACTTAAACTCATCCCTTATCGCAAAGAAATTTTTCAGAGGTAGAATATTATCAATAACTATTGGATATTCAAGATTTGTCATCTTCAGTTATAGGTGGTCGAACAGTAATATTAAATGCTAATGAAATTCTATCATATGGATCGTTATTTTGAAAAACAGAGTGTCTTAAATCTGATGGGAACATGACCATATGTCCCTCAGTTGGTTTGAAAAAATAACGTGGGGAGGTATAAAACTCGTGAAATATATTGTCAGTATATGATTCATGTAAAAAGTGATGATTAAATTCATGTTCACTGTATATCTTTAATTGACCACTATCCTTCGTGCTTTTAATCCACAAACATCCAGATAAATGACATCCAGGATGAGTATGTACAACATTCTCACTCTCTTGATTGTTAATATTGAGCCAACAACTGTCAATCTTGACCTTGGTGGTATTTTTGAATAATGTGTTGACAGTTTGTGCAATATATTTTTCTAGAAAACCAACACACTCTGAAAAATCATCGTCATTAATGATACTTGTAGATGAGTGCCATCCCTTCTTGTTTGATCTCGAAATACCAGGAGATTTTGATTTAAGTTCATATGCATAGTCAATGAACTTGTCCCTGAATTCTAGGAACTCAGGGTTAGTGTCAGTTCTGGTAACGAGTTGAGGGAATAAAGGAATGTATTCAATGTTACTCATATTCAGATATCACATACTCAAATTATAGATCAAATATCAGAATAAATCAACTACTGATGTCTCCGAATGTCTTCCATTCATTGTTAGTTGTATAAACCCAACCGACATAACCACCATTTGCTGGGTTTGCATTGAATACAACGTCACCAGGGTTACCAGCATTTGATGGTGTTGCGATACCAACAGTGATTTGTCTGGAAACAGAGGCATTACCTTGAAGGAACATACTATTTGCTTCAAATCCTTCTTCAGATGTATTCGTTACCTTCTGTGAGAATTGTACGGGACCATTGAATTGTGACAGGATATCACGGGAGTCACCACCATCAACAACAAAGTTTCTTGCAACTTTCAGAACAGAACCTTCAACAAAGTTAAACTCAGAAGTCTCATTCTTAGAACCAATAGTGTAAGGATCCTCTCCAACAATAGTTTGAATAGGAGTGCCGTAGACTTGTTCTCTACCAGTGTTCGAAGCGATTCTCTTGTTACCAATGTAGAAGTCACCTCTATCATTCATACCAGTGTAGTTTACAACACCACCACCAATAGCTTGTGACTGTACATTAATTTGCTCTTCAAGGGTTAATTGTTTTGTCTGTTTACTTGGGAATGCGGTGGAATAGTTACCTGGACCATAACCAATATATTCGAATGTATGAGCAGATGCACGAATGATAGAATTTCTTCTAAACTCAAGTGGATAGAATCTTACTCTATTGATAGTAGCACCATCAACATGAGTGTCTGCAATCGTACCAAATACACCTCTAAAGACTTTCAGTTCAGTATCAGTTGCGGTTCTACTTGGTGTTGTCTTGATTCTCATGATCTCATCATCAACTTGAAGGAAGTCACCGATCTGGAATGCATAGTTTGCCATGTTTGCAACATTAATCGTGTCGGTGGTCTTACTGGTGATTGCTCCTGTGATATTCGTAGAGATACCTGCAAAGATTGAAGTTTCTCTTCCATGAAGTCTACCATTTCTAATCACAAGGTCACCATCATTAGTGTAAATACCTGCAGGATGAATTCTGACAGTACCAGATGTGGATGGAGTGACAGTATTGACACCAACATTCAACACAACAGTGGTTAAACCAATCTTATCGCAACAAGCAAACACTCCATTGAAGAATGTTGACGCCGCACCACTGATTCTAACACCATTGTTTACACGGAAACTATTTGCATAGTCTGTGGTAATTGTTGCAAGACCAACATTTCTGTTGTAAACAAAACTTGCGGTATCGTAAGAGGGGCCATTGACTGAGAATGATCCACCTCCGACAATACCAGGTCCAAGTCCCGTAGTTGAAATACCTGGAGATTCTGCACCAAGAAACTCAACCTCAAATTCTTTGATTCCTGATATTGATGTAATTCTATATTGACCATTATATCTCTTTCCATCGTAGTCATTGATACCACTTACATTAATGGTATCGTTTCTGTTATCCAATATTCTATTTACTGAGCCAGTAGCAACAGTAAATCCAGTCGTCGTTGCAATACCAACAACTCTGAACGTACCACCTTCAACATAAGCACTACCACCATCCATGATAGCGATGTCAATGATCTCACCCGATGAAGTACCATCAACGGTGACAAGTGCAGTTGCGTTTCTACCAATCGAACCAGCACTAATATTCTCAAGTTTTGCATTATAATAATACTGAATGGTGGTAGAACCATCACCATAACCTGCACCTGGGTTATCGATAACAGGTCTCGTGATTCTATTCAGACCGTGATCGTGTTCAGTGAAGATCGTATATGCCGTACCAACATTGTTTGAAATGATACCAGTGACACCAACACCAATACCAGTTTCATCGAAAAGTTTCTCAAGAGTTTCTCCAGTAAGACTATTTTGAGACTCATTAATCTGTACTTCACCAATATTATCTGGGACAGCATAACATGCTGCCGATGGTGCCATGGATATAGGATTATCTCTATCTAATTGTGGATAAAGATTCTTAACTGGTTGTTGGAAACTAAAGTCTTTAGTATTAAATGGAGAGACTGTGGGTTTTACGTCACAATTAATAAGACTCAGATAGTAAATACCGTCTTGCTCACCATTTTTGTATTCATTGATAGTTGTAACATCATAGCACTGGTAATTACCAGGAAGATTTTTCTTCTTAAATGTTGGGAGAGATGTTGTTCTCTGTGATGTATTGTTTGTAAATGTACCAGGATCAGTATAGATCTGATTTACAGAGAATGTCTTTGCACTCGAAATACCTGTGACTTCATACACACCATTATAACCAGAGTTACCTACACCAACAGTTGGGAAGTTGGTGCTAGTGACATTGTTGATTTCTACGGTTGAACCGATCGAAAGACCATGAGGTTTCTCTGTATCAAAGTATGCAATACCTCCTCTATAATCAACACCAGCAATAAATCTAAAGTTTCTCAGTTGAGCATCATTGCTCATGGTAACAGAGCCTGGGTTGAACTCAAGTGCTACCTCAGTATTAGTTGCACCAGATACATCACCAGATTCTTGAAGAACATAACTATCGAGAGGTGGTCTTGCAGAATCAGAACCAGTTGTTGATGGAATAACAAATCTAACCTGATGAATTCTATCCGTTGACTGTCGTGTATCAACTTGTCTCTCTAAGAATGTTCTAGGTGAAGCATCACCTAAGAGACTTGCATGAGCAGCACCATAGATTGCAGCAACTTTTGAACAAGATGTTCCACCTGGTTGTGCTGCACAAGTCTGATCAAATTGAATAGGACCAGGAGAATTTGCAACAACACCAGTAATACCTGTCTCCAAGGTATTCATCTTAGTTACAAGAGCACCACCTTGAGAATGGCCGAACAGATATACATCTTTAATAGTTTTAGAACCACCCTGTGCCGCAATATATGCGTTCAAAGAATTTTTAACCCACCCAACTGCTGCTCTCGTATAAACAATATTATCTCCCATCAGGAATGTTGATGTCTCCGTACCAACACCAGATAAATTATACTGTCTTGTTGCAGAAATATGATCCTGAGGATATGCTGCAGAGAAAATAATCTTATCTCTTATATTGAGATTACTTGAATTAATGAGTTGTGTGAGTGTATTTGCTGCAGCATCAGCAATAGTTGAAGAACCACCCTCTGTGACAGTTCCATGGAATGCAACTACAACATCAATAGAAGTTGAAGTGATACCTGTAGGAACATATAAGGAACCCATAACTGGATAAGATGTACTATCAACAGTATGAGTTTCGCCGTCAGAAGGAACAATAGTAAATTGCGAATTGTTAATAGTACCAGTTCCTGCATCAGAAATAAGAGCAAATCTTATTGCTTCCTGAAGATAAGCATCTGATGTAAATGCTGCGTGTCCTCCAGCACCAACTTTTTGTAGAGTTGCTGTTGCATTGGAATCGATTGCCTGAATAGCATCGACATAATCTTCTAACCATTCTGTCTGTTTTCCGCCACCAGTTGTATCATCTACTGCCTGAGTGAACAGTATTGGTGCATTATGTGTACTGGTATAAGACTCAAGACCAATTTGTTCATATTTTGAAGATCCACCCTGAGTTATCTTAGAATAGATGTTGTTCTCGGTCGAAGCACCTGATACATTGACGTACCACTGATTTTCAGTAGTATCATACTGAACAGGGTGACCAATATCACCAGCAATTTTATCACTTACTCTACTTTCAATGACCAGTGTATCACCAAGATTATTAATACTGATGTTATTTCCCGTCAGAGAATCATTTAATGTTTGAGCCAGTTGAATCTTATCGTTACCAAGTCCATCTACAATCGCAAAGTAAACCTTATTGTGTTCAAGACCATCAGGTAATCTTCCATCATTTGAAATAACTCGAACAGATTCACCTTGAATAAACTGGTGGTCTTCAGTCAGAGTAAAGATACTATTTGTAATGCTATTACCAGCAGAAACATTTCTACCAACTCTTCCCCTCTTGCAACCAGTAATTTTCTTTGTGGCATACGCCGTGTCATCCATCACGATTCTGGCACGGAAGTTCGTAGGAACACCAGATTCTGGAATGATGACGTTTAGTTCATCACCTTTCTTTGCACCAAGTCTATAACCTTGAATTGTGGTGATTGGCGGTTCATCAACATTTGTCTCCTCATAGAGATAAAGTCTTGACGTATTTGCTACCGAAGTAGTTTTTGAAATATCAATAGACGAGAATTCAATCGTTGTGGTTTCAGGTTTCAGAGTTCTTGGAGGAATAACCTGTGTAACATAACCAACATCGTCCTGTGCAAATACATTGTCTTTATATCCTCTGGATATCAGAGCAGTCTGACCGAAGTTGGAGTTTGAGTTCGTAACAGAGAAGTCACCACCAGACTCAACTACAAATTGATTTGCATAACCAATAGCAAAGATTGAAACTAACTGAATCAAGGAGTTGTTTGATGCCTTGATGTGGAAGTTTGCGTATTCTGGTCTGTAAACCGCATCAATATCAGTATGAAGATTAGGAACAGTTGTGAAATCATCAAATGTTCCACTAGTTGAATTATATTTTACAAACGCTTTGTCGTCTACCTGAAGACCGACACCAGTGTATTGTGCAACAACCATGGATTTGAATCCATCAGCCTTACTACCATCAGCATGCATACCACACATACCGAAGATTGATCTCAAGGATACGTTAAAGATGTATGGAGATGCAGATGTTACAGTATCTGTAGAAAGTTCGATACTCGATCCTGTTGGATTAGGTAATGCGTCAGCAGGAGCATTTGGAACTTCGTATTTAAATCCTGTGGTACCGTCCACATTCGTACTTACAATCTCAGTAACAAGGAATGTACCATTGTATCTGGGATCAGTTACATTGTTGATGATAACATTAGTATCGGTGTTAAGACCAAAAATAGCTTCAGAAAGTTGTACATCAATAATTGTAGATGCAGTTACACCATCTCCAGCCTTGATACTGTTAATACCAACTGAACCTTCTACTGGACCAACAATTCTAAATTCATCAATTTTGGGATTGATGTCCACATTTGCATTCGGATAATCTGGTGTGATTTCACGTCCACTACCAGGTCCATATACAATACCGATCTTCTCATAATACATGTCAAGATCAGTACGATCAGTTGTGTATGTCAAGAAGTCGTCATTGATATTGACATCGTTTCTACCATCAGCATATTCAAATGCAGTCAGTTTATGATGTGAAAACGTGGGTTTAAATGGATTATTTGTATAATCTTTATAACAAGACTTATTTGTATCTGCGTCTTTGATGGTGAACGAATTCATATAACAACCACCTGTGACTCTAAAAATCGCAGATCTTTCAATCAGATTGTTTTCTGGGTTTGGAACATAGATTGGTCTGATGACACACTTTCTCAGGTCCTGACCAACAATCGATACACCTCTCGGAATAACAACACCACCATGAATGCTATTGACCTTATACAGGTCATTATTTGTATCAAAGATATCGAAATTAGTTGTATTACTATACGCTGTTAAATCACTCGAAGTTACACCACTCCTAAGAGTAAAGGCACCACCATTAGGAATCCATCCTGGTCTATTATCAATGTGGTGAGGACCAGGTGCTAAGTAAATCGTTGTCTTTTCAAATCTATCGTTATCTTTTCCCTTCTGATATGAGAATCTAGCAGCTTCAATCAGAGCTCTTTGAATCGTCTTGAAAGGACGAGCCATTGAGTTTCCTTGGTTCTCAATACCATCTGTCGCATCCAGGTTGTTAGGATCGACATAAAGAATATTACCTTTTACATTCTTCAGAAAATTATCTAAGCGAGATAATGGCATCTGTCTTGCACACGATATCTATTATTAGATATTTATTACATAAAAAAACCTCCCCTTATAGGGAGGTTGATTACCACAATGGGCGTCCTTCACACGGCTCTTACATTATAACATTAGATCATATCGTTGTCAAGTAGATACTCTACTGTATTGGCAACATCATTCATAGCATCACGAAGTTTTTCACGATTTCCACTCTCTTGAAGTGATACATCTTCATCGGAGGTGAGTGTCCATCTCCATTCTTCCATATCATTGGAATACCAGAAGTTGACTTTCATGTGTTTTGTGTAATGACTGCTTTCGCAACGAAAATACAATCTTAGTTGTATTTCCTTTTCATCATTATATATCTGAGGTTCAGGTGTCTTGTATGGGTTTCTTGATTTGACGTATATTTTGTCATATTTGGTTGGTGTAAGTGGCATGTATGTTTCGTATTAGTAAGTATTCTAACAACGAATAATAAAACACTCAATTCATAATGCGAGTAGGGAGACTTGAACTCCCACGATTGCAATAATCAGCGGATTTTAAGTCCGATGCGTCTACCTATTCCGCCATACTCGCAGATTCGTCAATTCGTCTTATCGTCTCAATAAGAACCTCCACACCATTATAACACATTTCGTCGGTTGTGTCTTCTTTTGGAGAATGACTGATTCCACCAATAGACGGAACAAAGATCATACCCATAGGACAGAAAGTGAAGTTTTGAGCATCATGTGACGCCCTTGAAGGCATCTCAATATATCTCATCATCAGTTCACCACAGGAGTCTGAAATGTGTTCCATGATATTGGGATCACACAATACAGGTTCTGATTGATGTTGAATCTCATATCTAAGATCAAACTTCTTACAGACATCCTCCACAAACTCTTCCATCTTATCAACATACAAATCCCTGACTTGTAGAGTAAAATCAACTCTACCAGGAATGACACTGAATGCATTGGGAGACACATCCAAAACACCTACAGTGGCAACAAGACCATCTGCCTCTTGTGCCTTCTCATTGATATAAGTAATGATCTCTGCTGTTTTGACCAGAGCATCATTTCTCATATTCATAGGAGTTGTTCCTGCGTGGTTCTCTTGACCAAACACAGATACTGAACATCTCCTCTGTCCTACAATACCTTGAACCACACCAATGTCAAGTTGTTGAACATCCAATACTGGTCCCTGTTCAACGTGAAGTTCAATAAATGCAGTGATGTCAGGTTTTTTTGAACAATACCCGATTGATCCACTCATTGTATTTTCTTCGTCATCGAAGATTACAATTTCTAGTGGATGCTTTAATTGACCTTTTAGTTTTCTGGCTGCTTCTAATCCTGCCAAAACACCCAAGGCACCATCATACTTTCCTGCAGTTGCTACAGTATCTGTATGTGAACCAGTAACAATAGGGGCACCAGAACCAGGAAGAACACCTCTTATATTACCATAGATGTCTTTATTGACGGTCAAACCGTCTTCCAACATCCACTTAATTATAAGTGATTTACCTTTAGTATCTGCTTCACTATGAGCAGGTCTTGGTAAAGTCTTCGAAAGTTCTTCAATACGTTCAATCAGATTCATATGTAGCAGGATTTAAACGACAATATTCATTGAACGTGATCTTCATCTCCTTGTCCGTCAGATTGCAATTCCTGGCTGCTGTCGGTAAATTCCACTTCGCCGCGAATAACATTTCCATAGATTGACGGGTTTCTGGTCTCATAGTTGTAACACTCTACAATTTCTTTATACAGATTATATGAATGATTGATCACAGTTCAGCGGGGGGTTCAGCATAAACAACGATATTTTCATCGACAACACGTTGAATCAACTCAAGCACTGTAAGATATTCGTCAAAGTTGTCACAATCAACAACTTGTTTTTCGCCATGACTAGAATACAGATAAAACTTAAGTAGAGCCTCATCGACGACGATACGGGTCAGATACTCTTCTTCGTCATTCTTGGCGTAGAAGCTATCGGGTAGGGGTCGAGACATGGATCAATATCGATTACCTTACTAATATATACGATCTCCCTACCCCCTGTCAAGTACGGTGTGCCAGTTTACTTATTGTGTGTATACTGGCTGTTGTCACCAGGATAATCCTCGATAGATGTACCCTCATATTCTGGAATAAGTTTCTCTCCATCCTTTCTTTCACCTTGGATCAGATAAAAACACTCGATAGGACCACCTGATGCATTTCTAACTTGAATTCGTCTTCCCCATTCAATAGATTCAACATACAAGTCTTGGTTAGAACCAATTGGTGTAAGATGAACTGAAATACTTTCTTCATCGACAAGTCCTTTCCAGTACTCAGGAACCGTGATGGTTGTTCCCTTAAGTCTACCTCGAATATAAACACCAGCCTCTGGTCCCTCTAAACAGACATGACGTAGACGATGACCTTCCTTAGTTGGGTGTGGGATGTCAAAATCTTTTTTATTTGCAAGTGTGTGACCACCCGCAGTGCAACCACCATTGATATTGATACTTCCATCACCGATCATTGATGTATTTACCTG